>Ga0265797_10000846_pt1 | contig 55821 bp, 42 predicted proteins | sample P2T30metagenome_FD_192433 | JGI IMG/M metagenome (GOLD analysis project Ga0265797, IMG submission 192433) | Plant litter microbial communities from East Loma Ridge, Irvine, California - P2 T30 | ecosystem: Environmental > Terrestrial > Plant litter > Unclassified | place: USA: California...
CGTTCCTCCGGGCGGCCGGTGCCCCGGTGGCTAGCCCGTTCGATTTCCCAATGTTTCTCAAAACCGTTTTTGTTCGTGATAACCACTTTCACAAAATGAGTGAATATTAGCTCGCCTCAGCGGGCTTTTTTACTGTTTGGAAAGGAAATTTGATCGGATTAGACATCGAGTTAAACATTGGCCGGTGAAGAAGGACAGGGAATTTTGTAATAACACTTAATCTATTGTTTATTTGAATACTAAACTATCAGTTATGCTAAATTCTACTAAGGAGGAGATTCACAATTTGATTTATATAAATTTGCTTGCAAAGAAAATAGGTAAAATTGACATACCAGATGGCATAAGACTTGTATTTATTCCGAATCCCGACTTGTGGATGGAAGTTGTGACTTGGAAATCTTTTACCACCTTCTACACCACCTATAGTATTTTTAATAAAAACTATCCGGTCACTCGGGTAAATAGCAATTCTGTTGATAACCTCCTCGTTCACACTCAATCTTGGATCGACAGTATTGAAAAATGGATTGAGGAGCAGCGTTATTCCGATCCTTGGGAAAAACGATATAAAAAATACAAGTTACCCAAAGGGTTAAGTGAGGGAATGGCTACAATTGATTTTAAGGAAGATAAGCCTTTCACAGAAGATGAACAGGAGCGGGTTCAAAAGGATTTTGAAATCTCAAAAGAGTATATAAAGCAACTTCAACTTCCCGAGAATAGATATAAGATAATAGAAGAAAAAATAGACTTTATTACAGAATTAATTAAGACCGAGAATAAGGTCACTTGGTTGAAATTAAGTAAAGAATTCATTATGAGCGCAGTTGTTAACGCAGCGACTGATACTGAAACACTTATGAAGTTACTCGCTTTATTCGGCAAATTGCTTAAAATACCATTTGGTTTATTAAATTTTTAGATTTGTGAAGAGGTATTGTGGCAATATTATCTTGGTTAAATCTAGGAATATAGAAGTCGGAAGATTCTTTAATGAATTCACGCGAACTCCATAGTGCAGACTTATTCGTGATCAAGCCCTACATAAGAAAAACCAGGATTTATATAAGGTGCTTCGAAAGGATCTATTAATAGCGGACTTGCTCTTAAATAAATTAATTGCTCATTTAAGAAAGTGCGTTTTCCCTGTTCATATTCTTTATATTTATAATCCGTGTCCATAACGGCAAACACTTGAAAATGACCATTATGGAAAGACCCATGCTGTAGTGCACCGCCAGTCTTAACATCCTTTTTATCTTTGATTACTGCTTTTAATAGCCTGAGAGGTTTTATTGCTGGATTATCAGATAATAATTGATCAGCAGGAACTTTGCCTGATCCAAAACACTGGATTCCGTCAAACTTTAAAATTTCCCTAAATCCAAAGTTAGTTTCAAGATGTGTTGTGCGGTCAACATAAAAGTATAATGTTACAAAATCTTTTATTTTTGGGCAATATCCAGTCAATATAAATTCGCTTAACGCATTCCTACCAAGAGATGACATGAGTTCTCTTGAAAAAAATTCATAAACCTTAAATACTAGTCCAGCAATTGATAGCATTGAAAAGTCTGAATAACTTGTCATTGCTTTTAAATTTTTTAAGACATCAGTTATAGATTCTTTAATAGTATATGCCGTGATTGAACTACCAGTAACTGCCAATCCGATTTTTAGGTTTATATCTTTCTTTTGCTTGTTTCCAACAAATTTTTCTCCTTCAATTGAAAAAACAAAATCATGTCTATAATTCACATCGATTGAAAATACCTTAATTCCATAGTCGAATCTATTTGTATCTGAAAATGTTATTCGAGAATCTGAACTCAGGGTAATATTGTTTTTCCACCTTCGAGCGATTACTAGTGTCATGGTTATATTTATTTAAGAAATACGTTCTTCTATTGTGCTTTTCGGGAAGTTAAATGGCATAAACAACGGATTATCTTGCTTCAATAACTAGTTTCTCCGGCTCCATATTCGATTGCCGGGCCTGTGAAGATAGGTCACCGATTGAAAATTAGCATCAGAGCAGTTTAATTCTGAAAGAATAAATTACATGCATTATATTATTTGAAACTAACAATATAATTATATAAAGTGTTTTTGTCTTCATAAACGATAGTGAACGTTTCTTCGTCGAACCTTATAACTCGGAATCTCATTTCCTTGTCTTTAATTAATTTGCCGTGAACGTAAAACAATTTACCGTCAGAAACAGTTTTAGACAGTTCAAAGGTGCCTTTTAATTGTCCTTCAACAATACCGGTAGCATTACTAGGAAATATAATTTTAGTTTTAACTTGAAAAGTCTTTTTGCCCGCTAAAAGCTTTTCGAAATTTCGATGTTCAGGAATAGTGTTGGAATAAACAACACCAGAAAGACTTGTTTCAGCACCTTTACTTGACCAGTATCCTACCTGTGCGCCCGCCGAGTTGAGCTGTGTCATATAAATTATGTTTCCACCATACATTGTCGCTTGAATTTTTAGCTTCTTGAATGCACGCTCCTTAATACGCTCCATACCAGTGAAAGTTGTTGCACCTTTGGCCTTCGCACTAACATCTCCTAATTTGTAAAGACCTTTAACTTCACGTTCAACTTGGGAAATTGATACTAAATCCCAATCTGCTATTTCTTTAACATTTTTAAAATTAGTGGCTTCGGAAAAAATCTGAACCCTTCCAGAGCTAAAGACAACCTTTTGAATAGCATTTTTAAAAATAGTATTTTTAATACTTTCGTTAGGGTATGTAAATGTTACAGCGTCTTGGACTACTTCTTTGATATTGACGATAAGTTTTTCATTAGGCAGATAAATAGTATCACTTTGGCCATGGCAAATGCCGGAAGAACTTAGTAATGTGTACAGTAAAATGGAAGATATTTTCATAAATTATTTGTGGTGAGACATAAAGATATTAAAATAATAGTTTCTGCCTAAGCAAGTTCACATATTTGTCAACCGTAATCTGCGTCTGCACATAGCATTATTTTGTTTCGGAAATCCTCAACCGAGCTCTATATCTTCACAGAACTTTTGTTATCGTTAAATAATTTATTTTGGTATTAATCAAACCCTACAACTCCACAGCCAACAATTCCTTCCCCAACTTGTGCAGCGCGGTTTCAATTTTTTTAGCTTGTAAGGCTCTTGGTTTTTTTAGTCCGGATGCATAGTGCTGCATTTGTTTCTAATTTTATACCGGTTACACGTCTATGGCAGAATTTGAAAAAGTTATAAAATGGACTTATAAAATAATCTACTAATTTTGAATAAGTTGAATTCGTAAATCTCCTCCTTATAAAGTATGAAAGCGTCTAAAACTTCCTTAGTGGCGGCTATATCAATAGTTATGTTCATAACTATTGCTTTTTTGTTTGTGATGTACATGACTAATGCAAGCTATCCAAGTTGGCATTTTACGACAACTGGACAGATCGGAGATACAATTGGTGGACTTACGGCTCCGATTATAGGACTACTTAACGCAATACTAGTTTACGTCACGATTAGTGTACAAATTGAAGCAAATAAAAAGGTTCAGGGCCAAATTAACGAACAGAAAGAGAGGGAAAGCCTCAAGCAATACTTGGATTACCTCATAAGTAGCATCAACGACTTTCAATATGTGGATGAGGAGACAGATGAGAAGACAAATGAAAAAATTAAACTCCATTTTAAAGGTAGTACGGCAATATCCAAGCAATTTGAATCCATTTACTGTTCAGGGCATTTTGACGAAGCAGATTCTACTTTTAAAGAACTTGAAAGCATTTTAGAAATATGTGAAATCCTGTTGAAAAAAATTGATGATTCTAAATTAGATACATCTTCAATTCGTACTCTTGCCGAACATCAGTTCAAATATAGAATTTATCCATATTTAAGTAGTGTCGGCGATTTTAGACAACTAACATTCTGTGGAAATTGTGATTGTAATCACGGTTTGCCTGAAAGATTTAGTGAGCTTGTAGTGAATATCTGCAAACGCCTAGACATTCAGTTACCGTTTTTAGTGACTCCTGAAACGAAAGTTAGTTCTGGCGCAGATATGCGTAAGCCTATTTAAATGACATCATCGCATTGGCGGCTACCATAGTATATGTCTACACATGATTGATTTTTCCAAAATCTCACCCCACCGCAATCCCCAAGCAATCTTTCCGTATTTTTGCCTTTATAACTTTAAAACCTATGATGCGGAAACGATTACTGGCACTTCTGTTTTTATTACCTTTTTTTACCCATGCGCAAAACGCTCCGGCGGTGGATACCAGCTGGGTGCGGAACAATTATACCAAAACGGAACATGCGGTTGCGATGCGTGATGGTGTGAAGCTGTATACGGTTATTTATACGCCCAAGGATGGGCAGGCTTATCCGGTGCTGATGCAGCGTACGCCTTATTCCGCCGGTCCGTATGGCGAGAGCAATTACCGTCGCCGGCTGGGGCCTAATACTTCCCTGATGCGGGACAAATACATTTTTGTTTATCAGGATGCCCGCGGGCGCTACAAAAGCGAAGGTACTTTCCGGGAAATGACGCCTGCTATCGCCAACAAAAAATCTGCAAAAGATGTCGATGAATCCAGCGATACCTATGATACGATCGAGTGGCTTTTGAAAAACACCAAAACCAATGGTAAGGTGGGGATTTATGGTATTTCGTTCCCGGGTTATTACTCTTCGGCCGCTTTGCCCGACGCACATCCTGCCCTAAAAGCTGTTTCGCCTCAGGCTCCGATGTCCGATGAATTTATCGGTGACGACTGCTACCACAACGGTGCATTTTTCCTGATGGATAATTTTGGCTTTTACAGCGGTTTCGACGGTCCGAAAAGTGCCAACGGTGAAGATTATGAGCGTTTCTTCCGTGCAAATTATACCGATGCGTATCAATATTTCCTTGATTTTGGTCCGCTGAAAAGAGCAAACGCAAGTCCTTTTTTCTCTGATCCGAATAGTGTATGGCGGCAGGTTGTTGCGCATCCGGTTTATGATGAATTCTGGCAGTCGAGGAATATCAAGCCACATTTGAAAAACGTAAGACCTGCCGTGCTTGTCGTGGGTGGATGGTTTGATGCAGAGGATTTGTACGGCGCTTTAAAAACCTACTCGGCGATTGAAAAGCAGTCGCCCGGTAACAACGCGCGGCTTGTGATGGGTCCCTGGACCCATGGTGGCTGGGCGTCTCCTTCCTGGAAATCATTTGCGAACTACCAGTTTGGTGCCGATGTCAATAAATATTACCAGGATGAGATCGAAACCAAATTTTTTGATTTTTACCTGAAAGACAAAGGAAGCTTTAACCAGGCGGAAGTAACGGTTTTTGAGACAGGGACGAATAAATGGAAAAATTACGATATCTGGCCTCCGAAAAACAGCAGTCCGACGCCATACTATTTTGAAGAAAAAGGGAAACTTTCTGCGGAAAAGCCGGCTGCCACTAAAAGTGCCAGCGAATATGTAAGCGATCCCGCCAAACCGGTTCCTTACACGAACGTCATTCTAGGTCGCAGAAACAATGAATACATGGCTGAAGACCAGCGTTTTGCGGCACAGCGTCCGGATGTGCTGGTTTTTCAGACAGATTCTTTGACTAATGACGTAACACTGACCGGTGAAATCGCGGCCAACCTTTTTGTTTCCATGTCGGGTACAGATGCCGATTTTATTGTGAAGGTGATTGATGTTTGGCCGGCGGGATCGGTGCTTCCTGCTGCGGAACAGGGACTGCGTCCGGTGCAAATGGGCGGTTATCAGCAGATGGTGCGTGCAGAAGTTTTTCGTGGCAAGTTCCGTAACAGTTTCAGTAAGCCCGAGCCATTTACCAAAGACAAAATTGAAAAAGTTTCCTTCAAATTAAATGAAGTAGCGCATACTTTCAAAAAAGGACATAAAATGATGATTCAGGTACAAAGCAGCTGGTTTCCGCTGGTGGATCGCAATCCTCAGAAGTTTATCAATATTTTTGAAGCGAATGAAACGGATTTTCAGAAGTCAAAAATTGTGATTCACCACGATGCGAAGAACAGCAGCAATGTTGTTTTGCCGGTGATGAAATAAAGTTCGCCAGAGATTACACAGAGGGTCACGGAGTGTAGGGGAGGTACACAGAGTTTATTTTGAGTATGACTCATTGGTGCCAGTCGGTTTACGTTAGTTAAATCTATTTGTCGGATGCTTAAAGTGTATGCTGTTTTTCTGATTGTGATTCTGGTCGGGCAGGTTCTGGCGCAGGGGAAAAAGCCTAAGTTCAGGGCACTGGCACTTTCTGAAAGCGGCGGACATCATATTGCGTATTCGAAAGCGGCGAAAGTCTGGCTTGATGAATTGGCTAAGACAGAGCAGTTTGCCATTGCTTATATTGAAAATACAGATCAGATCAATGACAAGTTCCTGGCAAAATATCAGCTTTTTATTCAGCTCGATTTTGTGCCGTATGCCTGGAAACCCGAAGCGGTACATGCTTTTGAAAAATACATTACACAAGGAAAAGGCGGTTGGATCGGGTTTCATCATGCCACGCTGTTAGGAGAGTTTGATGGTCACAAAATGTGGCCATGGTTTTCTGAACTTATGGGCGGTATCCGTTACAAAAATTATATTCCAACGTTTGCTTCGGCAACGGTAAAAAACGAAGACAGGAACCACCCGGTGATGAAGGGTGTACCTGTCTCTTTTTTTGTTAAAAAGGAGGAATGGTATACGTATGATAAAAGCCCGCGACCGAATGTGCATGTTATCGCCAGCGTAGATGAATCAACCTATTCTCCTGATTCTGATAACAAAATGGGCGATCATCCTGTTATCTGGTCGAATGAAAAATATAAAGCCAGAAACATCTACATCTTCATGGGACATGATCCGGTACTTTTTGAAAGTGCCGGATACAAAGCCATTTTTAAAAATGCAATCCTGTGGGCAGCGGAAAAGAACTGAGTATAATTTTAGAATCGGTCAATCTAAAACGACATCATATCCGGATAAGACGGTTCAGTTTTTCCATGCCAAAACCCTTATCTTTGCAAAAGCAAAAACAAGGTCTCTTTTGAAAAAGAAAACACTCTTCATTACCCCGCCGTTTACACAGCTTAATACGCCATATCCTGCCACTGCTTATCTCAAAGGTTTTTTAAATACATTGGGACGGGAATCGTATCAGGCTGATTTGGGTATTGATGTGATTTTGGCATTGTTTTCTTCAAAGGGACTGCGGAGGCTGTTTAACCAGCTTGACGAATCGGATGCGGAGCTGACTGAGAACAGTTTCCGTATTTATTCTTTAAAAGACGATTATATTTCTACCATCGATCCGGTCATCCGTTTCCTGAAAAACCACAATCCGACGCTTGCACATAGTATCTGTGACAGAAGCTATCTGCCGGAAGCAGGCCGCTTTCAGCAGCTGGAAGACATGGACTGGGCTTTTGGGACAATGGGAATACATGATAAGGCCCGACATCTGGCTACTTTGTATCTGGAAGATCTAGGTGATCTGATACAGGAAGCTGTGGATCCGCACTTTGGATTTAGCCGGTATGCAGAACGTCTGGGCAGATCAGCCACGCATTTTGATGAAATGGAACAGGCTTTGGAAATGCCGGACACGCTTTTGTCTGAAATACTGACGACCATTCTGGAAGAAAAAATCCAGAAGTATCATCCGGATATGGTATGCATTACGGTTCCTTTTCCGGGAAATCTGTATGGCGGTTTTAAATGCGGGCAGTACCTTAAAAAACATTACCCGTCTATTAAAGTGGTAATGGGCGGCGGCTTTGCCAACACGGAATTACGCTCATTGAAAGAACCACGGATTTTTAATTATATTGATTTTATCTGTCTGGACGATGGAGAAGCGCCGCTTTTATCGCTCCTCGAATATGTAGATGGCGAAAGAGAAATTTCAAAACTGAAAAGGGTTTACTCGCTGGTGGATGGGATGGTGGTTTATCACAACGGAGCGAAAGAAAAGGATGTTCCGCAGCGTGATACCGGAACGCCGGATTACAGCGATCTGCCTCTGCATGACTACCTTTCGGTTATTGAGATCGTAAATCCGATGCACAGGCTGTGGAGTGACGGCCGCTGGAACAAGCTTACGCTGGCGCATGGCTGTTACTGGGGGAAATGCTCGTTTTGCGACATCTCGCTGGATTACATCCGCAGATACGAACCTATGACTGCGGCACTGCTTTGCGATCGCATAGAAGAGATTATCACACAGACGGGACAAAACGGTTTTCATTTCGTGGATGAAGCGGCGCCACCGGCTTTGTTACGCGATCTGGCTCTGGAAATTATCCGCAGGAAACTTACCGTTGTCTGGTGGACCAACATACGTTTCGAGAAAAATTTCACACATGATCTTTGTCTGCTTTTAAAAGCATCCGGCTGTATTGCTATTTCGGGAGGCCTGGAAGTTGCTTCCGACCGCTTGCTGGAAAGGATGAAAAAGGGTGTGAACGTTGCGCAGGTAGCACGTGTGGCAGATGCTTTCACACAGGCTGGTATTATGGTACATGCCTATCTGATGTACGGGTTCCCAACACAAACGGCTCAGGAAACAATCGACGCGCTGGAAATGGTTCGTCAGCTTTTTGAGCAGGGAATTGTTCAATCAGGATTTTGGCACAGGTTTGCGATGACGGCCCACAGTCCGGTTGGTTTACATCCGGAAGAGTTCGATGTGATGCGCATCGGTCCTGATCTGGGAAAATTTGCCAATAATGATCTGGAACATCAGGATCCGTTAGGCGCTGACCATGATCTTTATGCAGAAGGATTGAGAAAATCGCTGTTTAATTACATGCATGGCGTATGTCTGGATTTTCCGCTTTCCCGCTGGTTTGATTTTAAAGTACCTGCTCCTTCTATTTCTCCCAACTACATTGCCAAAAGTATCCGGGAATTACCGGATGTAAATACAAGATCGAACGCGATGATCATCTGGATGGGAAGTCTTCCGGAGCTGGCTGTGTTCGAGGAAAAAAGGGGTAAAAAGGTTTATGAAGTAGCGGAACTGGTATTTTTTAATAAAAAGAAAGAGTGGGCCGTGGAAGCCGAAGTACCCGTCGCAGAATGGCTGGTGGAAATAATGCCGAAACTGCTGACAAGCAATACCGAACCCTATCCTTATGAGCAGTTTAAAAATGTATTCGAAATCGCCGGATTAGGGGGCTTTGAATCTTTTACCACATCAAAAACCTGGCAGGATCTGCGAAAGGGCGGATTGCTGATTGTTTGAATATACTACTTGGAACATCGAAGAACACCTAAGTTTTTTATTCAGTATTTCCGAAATCAGAACTTTAAAACTTCAAATTTTTCAAGATTTTCATCAAAGGTTGTGAAGGTTGCCGGAAAACCGATTGCTACATAACCGATTTGTTTATCGAGATTGAGTGCTTTTGCCGGACGGATTGTTGCCATTTCAATCGCTTCCTGCAACGGTATTCCAACAATTTTTACGGCATTTCTAACCGCATCCCCAAGAGAGATGGTTGCTCCGGCCAGGTTGCCGTCGGAATTGGTATAGCGGCCGTTTTTAAGATAGGCATCAAATTCTCCCCATTTAAATTCCGTCACTTTTTCTCCCAGAAACAGCGCATCCGAGATTAGAAACAGTTTGTATTTTTTGATTTTATAGGCAACTCTGGCGGCTGCAAAATCGCAGTGAACGCCATCGATGATGATTGGTGCGTAAACGGCCGGATTATCAAAAGTAGCGCCTACAAGTCCCGGTTCACGGTGCGCAAATGCGGACATGGCGTTGTAAAGATGCGTAACCAGGTGAATTCCCTGAGAAAAAGCCTTTGTTGCCTCCGCATAGGTTGCATTGGAATGTCCTGCAGAAACCGTAATGCCAGATTCCATAAGCATTTGAATCTGATCTTCAGTAAACATTTCTGGTGCGATGGTGATCAGCTTAATCACATTTTTACCATGGCTGATAATTTCTTCCAGATCTGCATTGGACGGTTTTCTGACATAATTGGCAAGGTGAGCGCCCCGTTTGACAGGATTAAGAAAAGGCCCTTCCAGATGCATTCCCAACACACCTGAGCCCGGATGTTTTTCCTGATAATTACGGATTGCTTCAATACCTTTGAGAATATTATCCTGCGGGGAAGTAATCAGCGTGGGAAGTACATAACCTGTTCCGGTAGCTAAGCTGGCCTGATAAATATCAGCAATGGTTTCTTCATCAGCGTTTTGGGTAAAATGGTATTTTTCACCTCCGTTGATATGGCTGTCAAACAAACCGGCACACAGGTTTTGCACACTTTGCACTTCCGAAGAAGAAACTGAATGTCTAATGCCAGTTATTTTTCCGTTTTCAATTGTAATTAACTGATCTCTCAGCACTTCATTTCCTGTATAAACTGTATGGGCAAATAACTGTTTCATATTCCGGATAAATTGTCCGGCAATTTAGCAGTTATATGATAATACGGTAGACATTATTTAACGATTATGTCAAATTTAGTCAGAAGTCCGGCCAGGTCAGAGGATAGGAATTTTGCTTTACGGATGTTGTTTGAGGTCGGATCTATTGTAAAATTTTTACTGGTCGTGAAGTCCACGCCTGCCAGATTGGTACCTGCAAAAACGGAATCACTGAAATCACAATTATGGAACCGACATTTGGACAGGTCGGCCTGCGTGAAGTCTGCACCCTGAATGCGACAGTTTGAAAAAGAACTTTTGTTCAGTTTCTTATTTTCAAAAATGGCATAATCCAGAATACAGCTGTCAAAGTTAACCAACAGACCAAAATCTTTCGCAGCTGAAATATTTGTTCCGGTTAGTTTGCAGTTATAAAATGACACGTTGTCCAGCTTACAATGGGTAAAGGAAACGTTACTCAGATTGCAATCCGTGAAGATGCAGTCAGTAAAGCTGAGGCCTGGCAGATTTGGAAAAATACAGTTTATAAATTCAAATTGTTCAAATTCCTGAGCTGGCAAATCTTCTGTTGTAAAATCGATATTTTTTACCGACTCCGTTATTTTTTTACTGAGCATATAAACTTACTTTCCGTCCTGAATTTATAAATATTTTTTAATGACTGATTTTAACTGATCGGCCTGAACCACACCTGATTGTCTCCACATCGGTTTTCCGTGTTTAAATACAATTAATGTGGGAACGCCCTGTATTTTATAGGCTTGTGCAGCTGACGGATTTTTATCTACATCCACTTTAATAATTGTCGCCGTATCTCCCAAATCTGTTTTCAGCGTTTCCAGAATCGGTTTCATCATTTTACACGGACCACACCATTCTGCTGAGAAATCTACAAGAACGGGCTTATTTCCATTGATTAATTCTTTGAATGTCGACATTTCTATTTTGTTTTTGATGGACTGAATACGGTTAAATAACCAAATTTACCGTTTAAAGGTTTAGTCCTGTGCAAAATAGAGGGCAGCCGGATTTAGAATTATCACATTCTTGCCCTTAAAAATTTACCTGCACGCAGCTCAATCCATTTATAGGTAAAATGGGAATAGCCAATAGTAAGTGCAATTGACGTAAGCAGTGAAAAGGCAAACATCCATTCAGTTTGCGGAGATTTGAGCATTCTGAAAAGCACCACATTTACCAGGATCAGTACAATGGCATGGTTGAGGTAAATAGAGTAGGAAATCCGGCCCAGATACTGGATCGGAGACGTATTCAGAAAAGCTGTAACAATTCCGGAAGAATTACAGAATATAGCAATGCCGATTGAAAAGAGTATAGGGAAAATGAGTTTCCACAAATTTAATTCATATTCATGCACCACATACATGCCACTTACCAGTACAATCAAAAAAGGTATTTCCCAAAATGACAGGTCATAATACTTATTTTTGATTAGTTTAAAAGTAAATATACCGATACAAAAACAAAGTGTACTTCGGATAAAGCCGTAGTCATAGGCGAGTGTATAATTTCCGTTTGAAATGATAAAGAAAACGGAGAGGCAAATCAGTATCAAAAAAGCGATGTATCTATATCGGGGAAGTGTTATCAGAACAAGACCGAAAATAAAGTAAGATATCATTTCTGCTGAGATAGACCAGGCCGGATAATTTAATCCGATCCAGCTACCAAAAACAGGAGTAGAACCCATCAACGTTAATGTATCCATTACCGTGTTCAGATAATAAGCCATTCCGAGATCTGTCGAATTTTTGAAGGAGCTGAAATCACCAAGTAAATTAAAGATCAGAAACACAATTTCTGTATAGAATAGCAAGGGGTAAAGGCGTATAAACCTTTTCTTCATAAACTGAATAAAATCCTCTTTTGAATCTATTCTGTTGATATAATTCATGGCAATTACAAAGCCACTCAGCACAAAAAAAAAGTCAACAAACAGGTCAGAATTGATGACAAAAAAATTGTTGTAAAGAATAGAATCCTTAAAAGCATTATGATGGTGTGCGACGACCAGGACTGAAAAAATTCCTCTCAGTCCATCAAGCTGTTCTACTCTGTCTCTCATTCGAAGAATAAATTTGAAAGCCCTTTAACATGGGCAAAAGCGGTTGAGGCGGCCTGTTGCCAATCAAGCAGAAACCGGGTTTAAAGTTTCTTTATGCGTTGCCTGGCTGTAATTGTCAATATAACGGACACCTAAGAACCGTATCATGGTAACATAAGGAAACCAGAATGCAATATCCGTTGGCCGTCCACCGGTTATAAGGAGGATTGTCAGTGAAATAAAGAAATAAGCAAGAAAAGTGGATATTTTGCTGGTACTTCTTTTGATTTCCCGAATTGCGAACAGGAAAAGAAACAGATTAAAACTAGCGAAGAACAAAAATCCGATAATGCCATAGGCTACAAACGACTCCAAAATGGGTACATCGAGGTAGTCACTTTTGTAACCTCGTCCCAGAAATGCATCCCAGGAAAATGCTGTTTCCATAAAGATACCAAAGCCGCCAACCCTGCCCATAGCCGAATAATCCACATCTGCGGTTTCTGTCAGTTTTACGCCGAATGAAGTAAAAATAACGTCCATAATGCGGTCTTCAAACACATCCCAATATCCAAGAACCAGATTCAGAATGTCACCGTACTTACTCAGGAAATAATTGATACCTACCAAAATAAGCACAAGTACCAAAAAGTTACGAAACTTAAACACACTGGCTGCCGCAGTAAAAATACTGGATACTTTAAAGTGGAAAATGAAATAGGCCGTCAACATTAGTCCAACCCCAAGGTAGCTGGACTTTGCAAGTGAAATAATAATTACCCCTAGGCTGAATAAAACAGAAAAAAACAAAAATATCCTGCTAAGAACTGCTTTCGTATTGTTAAACAAAATCAAGCCGCTGATCAGGCAGATGACTCCGTTTCTGGCCGTTATGTGCGGGTTTCCCCCAGGCTGCGCCCCATCATTTGAAAAGCTTACAGCTGCACGCATCCCAGGTGTCCAGTTTGGATCAGTCAAAAGAGAATAGACAAGTGTAATGTTGGCAAATAGTGAAAGAATGAAAATCACCGTTACAAGCGTATCAGATACGTCATTCGGAATGTGCATCAGTAAAATCAGGAAACCGAAGATAAATACAAAGTTCCCAATATCCGCAATGGCCTTTCCACCAAAATTTATAAACAGAAAGTAATAAAGAATAATAGCAAGAAAACCGACACCAAGATTAAAAAGAATGGTGTTTGGTTTATAAAGCCGCCTGAAAATATGAACAGGTATCATTAAAATAAGCCCCAGTACCAGGAATGCTGCGGTGAATGTGCTGTTAGCAGGACCTATTTTCAAGGTATCCCGGATAAAGAAAATCAGCGGAAAGCCATTGAACATCATTGCTATACCGACAGAATATCTGAGGTAAGTAAAATTTGTTCCAATATTTAAAAGGCTCCAATTCATCTGGAAAATCTGTAACTAATGTATTTAAAGTCAAACTTAGATACGAAGTAAGCAATCTTCGAAAATCTGCACCAAAGATACCTCATTTTGTTGAGAGACGGGGAGCCTAACTCCGAAATGTACAATTTCTTTACCTTGCTGTGCTCGGTTTTCCCAACGGACAAAGCAATGTTGGACGACTTGGCATCTGCATGTACACGTAATGCTCCGCCGAAACCTTCCACTTTACGTACCCTGGTTGTACCTGAGGCGGTAAAGCGTGTTATAAATTCATAATCAAATGCGAAGTGGTAGGTTTCATCAAACATTCCGTATTTTTTCACAAGATCATTTCTGAAAAATAAGGTCTGGTTGTGTATCTGCATTCCTTCGAGTACCTGGCAGCTGAAATTGAACGAAGTTGTTTTCAGTAGTTCTGTAACTTCATCATCCGTAGAGATCATAAAAAGATCACCATATAAAATATCATCTGCCTGCTTCATTACCTCTTCTCCAAAACGTTTAAATGTACCCGGAAAATATACATCATCAGAATTTTGGAACCCAATGTATTCGCCGGATGCCATTGCAAGGGCTTTATTAATTGCATGTACCTGTCCGCGATCTTTCTCAGAAACCCAGTAAGTCAGATATTTTTCATATTTCTTTATGATATCTACACTGTGATCAGTAGAACCTCCATCGATAATAATATATTCCAGATTAGGATAATTCTGGTTCAGAACGCTTAATATGGTCCGTTCCAGAAAAGCAGCCTGATTATATGACGGCGTAATGATGGTAAGTTTCGGCAGGCGGTCAGATTTTTCAACATTCACTTTCAGGGATGAAAGAAATGCACGCAAATCTGTTGTGGTTTCTTTGAGGGACTTCATTTTATGCAGCTGATGGTGTGTTTCAAAATTGATCAATAAACCGGGTTACTGATTTGAGTTTATCAGAGATGCTCTTCCTGAACATTCTGTTGTTTTTAATCTGAGGATCACGGCCGTATGTAGCGATAGTAGCTGTTTCAGGTAGTATGAGCTGAAACTTACGAAGCTCTTTTTTATATTCAGCATGTAATTTTTTAAAAAATTTATCTCCGTTGGCCAGGTTGGCATAATCGGACCAGATGGGATCGAAAAAGTCAAGTCCTGCAAAATCAACAGAAATCAGCGGTTTTTTTTCAATGAAATAGGTCCCGTCTGTTTCAGTTATTTTTCTGTTCAAAACGGAATGCAGCCCATAGTGCCAGCCGGAATCCGCAATTTGGGAAGCCGCAGGAATACGTACCAGGGAGAAATTAAGCCAAAGCTGGTCCAGGCACATTCCGTTACACAGATCAAACTTTGCTCTGTCGATCGTTCTAACACACCACCAATCGAGAAATTGCAGGCTTTCAGGTGACTTACGCAGCAACCAGCTTCCGGAATGAAACATCCCTATATTCAATATTCTTTTGTCGTCAAGCGTTGTTGGCTTTTCTATTGGCGAGGTAATATGCGGCGTTAATAACATATCACCTTCCAGCCGGAATATTTCTTCGGGAGAATTCAGAAGCTGTACAGTAGGAGCCAGAAAAGTAAATGTATCCGATTCGCTGTGCAGGTTGATCAGGTGCTTTGCAAACCAGGGCCGGCAGGCGGGGACAAGCTCGAAATTATAATACTGCGCCGTCATCTGCTCCCATTCTGGTAAATCCAGTTCAGTAACATTAATAAGCTTTATATTTTCCGGAAGGTTGTTCAATGGAATTGTATCTACCCAGCACAGATAAAATATACTTCCCGGATATTTCATGACAGAATTCCCCAGAACCAAAGCGTTGGTCAGACTTGTCCGGTTGCAAACTGTAAAAATAATATTCATACGTTAATTCTTTCCCGAACCGATCAGCCGGATCAGGTTATCAATGTTTGTGTTGTTGACGTTTGTTATTGTAAAGGGTAATGTTTTAACCGGCGCTGAATTTTGTGTATCCAGATTATCAAACGACCTGGAAAAATAATTCCTCACAATCTCAGATGGCTTACGCAGGTTATGGCTAAATCGGTTAGCCTCTATTTCCCAGAAAACGGCATCTCTGTTTACTAAATCATCATCGTGACGATATCTGTATGCTGTTTTATTTTTTGTTTTTAAAGTTTTAATCGTACTCTTTATGTGGCAGAGATATAATCCGTTATTTTCAAAACCTTGTCCCAAAGCTTCTTTTTTTACTTTGCTTAATCCCATAATCCTGGAAAAAATATTTATTCCCAGCTTATCTGATCCATTTACTGAAACCGGGGCTGCTTTCAGATAATCATACCCCTGTTTGCACCAGTAATGAAGTTCATCTTTAACGATCCAATTGTTCAGTTCATGTACAAGCAAAAAATCAGCCCAGCTAAAACGGTCATAAAAATCTTCCATCAGAAATAGCTTTGCCAGTGTTTGTCTGGTTTCAAAGTATTCTTTCGGGAAATAAATTACATCTATTTGCTCCTTATGTTCACGGATAATACTCAGGTCTGCCCCCTCATAAGTAATAAATAGGACAGGATATTTTCCGAGCGTTTCAAGACAATGGTGTAGTATTCTTTCTTGTGTCGGACTAAGATTTGGTTCAGGAATGGGGATGATAACAGATACAAGCTCTTTCATTATATAGTTTCGAGCTTATCAATGGCATACTGAAATGGTTTTTTCAACCACTTTCTTACACGCTGGTAACGGGCTACACGTACCGGTTTGATGTAATAGCAGGGAAATTTACGATAATATGAATTTCCGTTTTTTAAAAGATTGTTTTTATAGATATCAAATAATTTTGTCAGATCTGTCCGTTCAGAAAGATCAAACCGGTTCTGGTATTTCGAAAGTATTTCCGGTTTTGCCGGATCATATCCGCTGTAATGAAAAAAGATAAGCGGATTGTTTTCATTTACGAAAAAAGCACCGTCTTTGTTCGTAAAACTGCGCTCGTGCAGATTCCAGTATGCTGCATTGTATCCGGGATTTTGTTCAATAAGCATGTTAGGAACAAATACCGGTAGAAAATTCATCCAGTTCTGATCGGTAAACAACCCGTTACAAAGGTCGATATAACATTCGTAACGAAGTTTTTCCTCCCACCATTTAATATATTCAAGTCCTTTTTCAGTTCTGGAAAAGGCTGCAAATCCAAGGTTATAAATGCCTGTGTTCAAATGATCCAGTTCATTGGGTTGCAGACGGTCGTCAATTGCCGTATTGATATGAGGGGTTAAAACAGCAGGATATTTTTTTAAAGAATGCAGCAAACCTGTTAAAGGCTTAAAAATAATTATATCCGGATCGAAATAGATAACGTTCTCAGCTTCGGGATAATTCTTAAAAAAGTATGTAAAGTAAAAGGGTTTTACGGCTGTGTTGAGTTCCGTAATATCATAGCGATCCGCCATTTCACCAAAACCTAGAATACCAATTTTATCAATTTCTATCATCGGATATTCGGGAAGATAGTCATTATCAAAGCTGACACCTTCCAGTACATCAACCAATCCGATAAAAAAACGGATGTCCGGATTGGTTTCCCGCAGTGAATCACCAAGAGTTCTTGCCTGCGCTAAATAATTAATTGAACAAATTGTAAAAACTATAGTCATTGATTTTGCTGTTCCGAAACAGCCAAAGGTAAATACTTCTGAATGATAGTTTCGATATTTCCGACGCTTTTATCAGTATTGTGACGATCCAGTACCTTATTTCTGGCCTTTTCTCCCATAATCTGCCTAAGCCCGGGATCCAGCACCAGCTGAATGACAGCATCAGAGGCAGCAGGAATATCCAGGTACGGGACCACAAAGCCTGCATCTGCTTCAATTAATTCAGGAGCGCCGCCTGCATCTTCAAAACAAACCACCGGAATTTCCTGCAGAGCTGCTTCAAGCACAACCAGAGGATATGGATCTTCTCTTGAACTCAGTAAAAGTATGTCAAAGCGGTTAATATAGTCCAGCGCCTGAGGTGTAGGTGGTATTAGAATAATCCGGTCCGAAAGGCCCATTTGCCGGATATCACTTTCAATCAACTCATATATTTCATGCTGTGGGCCCGCGCCAACCCATACAAAGTAAACCGGAAGCGGAGTTGTTTTTTTGATAACCGTTCGTGCAATCCAGTTAAAAATATCATTTCCTTTCCGCCACTCTGCATTTCCGCATCCACCTACAACAATAGCGTCTGAAGGGATCCGGTAGGTTTTTTCAAGCAGCTGCGTTTGAACGGTTTTAAGCTTCTCATCAACATGATCGTGATCAATCAGTGTAAATGTGCTTACATGCTGAATTGGGAAATCGTATTTTTTTACGTAATAATTTGATACAGCTTTTGATACGGCGATAAGGTGATCAGTCTTGTTTAAAAGAAAACCTAAATGTTTTTCATGTGTATAGATCTTTGCCGACATCGCGAGCTCATGAACGAAAAGCACCAAAGGCAAATGGTGCAGAAAACGTAGTGTTTCATAATACACACGGGCGTTTGCAATTGAATTTACAAAAACAAGGCCGATATTTTGTGCTTCAAGTTCCTGTATGACCCTGTCGTTTTCTTTCTGTGCAGAATGCTGCTCATATAATCTGTGCAGATTTATTTTCTTAAGAATTTTACCTGAGATAAAATTTTCCGAAACGGAATCCTGCTGATATAAGCGCGTTATTGTAATAGTTTGAGCAAAATCATCTTCGAGCATACCGCCATTGCAAAGCAACAGGTGCATGGGAACACCACGTTCCTTTAGCAGCCGCAACAATTGGAGCAAAAGCAGCTGACTTCCTGCCCGGTTTGCATCGTGACTTACAAATAATATTTTCTTTTGTTCCATTTTATTGAGTTGCCAGGAGCGATTTTACATTGGTTTATAGGCTCTTAACACCTTTTCAATAGGCTTCATAGCTTTTCTTGCCAGGAACTTTTTTTGCCGGATTACCAATATAAATACCCCATTCTTCCGTTTCTTTTGTGATCGCCGATGCCATTCCTACCAGTGTACCCTGTGCAATATGCATGTAATCGCGTATTGTACTGTTTACGCCAAAAAACGAATAGGAGCCAATTTCACAATGTCCGGACATGACTACATGTGAGGTGAAGAAAACATGATCGTTTATTTTGCCATGATGGCCGATATGATTGCCGCTCCACATCACAACATTGTTTCCAATGGTCGTATAAGGCTGAATGGTATTATCTTCAAGAATAAAACAGTTTTCTCCTACAACACCTTTATCAAGAATGGTCGCATGTGAACTGATATATGAAATGAAGCTATATCCTTTCGCTTTGGCTTCATTGTAAATATTTTCACGGTTTCTGTTCATATTGCGGCCTGTCATAGGAGCAAAAAATGAATATTCTGAGGGCGGGAAAATAGTTTCAACATCTTCAAAAGCAACAACAGGCAACCCGTGAAAAGCCTCATCCTGAATGTATTCGCGATTGATTGTGAAAGCTGCTACTTCATGTTCGGAGTCATGCTGCAGGTAATAATGTGCCAGTTCTGCTGTATCCAGCACGCCAAAAATAATAACCTTTGCCATGTTTAAATAAGTTCGTATTCTTTTAAGAGTGTGCTGATACTTTCCCCGTCATTGAACATCAAGACATCGATAATAGACAACCAAGGTACAAAAGCATTTTGAAATTGATTATAAGGTTTCGCGACACTTTTTATAAAGTTAAGTTTTACACCTTCCTGTGCAAATTTATCTTTATTGTATAATTCCATGCCGCCAATCGGATTTATGTAGTGAGAGGCCCTCTCTTTTTTACATATATCCAAAATACGGTCCTGACCTTTCAATTCTTTGTTATTGTATATTTCTGAGGAAGGTATTATTTCGGTAGCAATGTCCATGTATGCACATGTTTTCCGCAGCGCGGCAACAGTTAGTTCATGGATTGTTTCAGGTTCTAAATGTACAATTTCTTCAATCAGAACAAAAACCTTTTGATAATAAGGTGCTTTCTGATAGGATTGCTGGATGGTTTTGAGGAATTTTTTTTTCCAGGGATCACCTTGGAGTATAGCAACCTCGTTGATAAGTTTGTTCTGGCTGGCATCTTTCAGGGGAATCGTAAAAAGATTAGGTTTGCCTGACACCAGTAGATTATTGCGATTGATCCAGCCTCTATTGATGAAATTTACATCATCATAAATGATGAATTTATCCACAGCATTTATCAGCTGAAAGTACCCTACATACGGAAATATATAAGGCTGCATAATTGCAATGGTCATAAATTATAAGATTTGAGCACTAAAAATGCCCTGGTTAGCAGTTGAGAAAGTCCTTTGCTGTACAGCCCGGAAACCTATTTAAGTTTACGAAGGTAATAGTCTTCTCCCTTTTCGTCCAAATTCGTAAACGTTGAGTCTGACCCAAGCCGTAAATCGCCTGGAAGGGCCTTGATCTTGCTGGTATCGTTTATAACGCTCCGCGCATAGAAAAGGTAGTCTGCCTCTTTTGGAATCGGGCGTAATCCTTCTTCAAAAGGATTGATAGAAATTAGCTTTCTGGTTAGTTTTTTTCCATAAAGCGGATACTCAAAATCACTGTTTGTAGTGGCAAGTGCAACGGTTGCATCCTGCGGTACTATGGAGTCATAACGCAGATATGCGGGTGTGATATCCGGCCGGGCAAAGGTTTGAAAACGTATCCGTTCTGCTTTCAATGCAGATTCATAGCCATAAGCAGGAAAAGGCAGGCAGCGAATGTTAAGATACACGGACATTATTGCCGAAACGCAGGCTAATACAACGACCAAAGCAACATAACCTTTCCAGATTTTTCGTCTTGGTTTTATAATAGACAGCCGGTGATGGGAGAATAGCAGCAAAAGGAAAAGAACACCGAACAATCCCGTTTCTATAAAATACCTGCCTTTAAACGGATCATAAACTGCGGAATAAGAAACGGCTAAAAAATGAAGAACAAAAGCCAGCGCCAGGAACCAGTGCACACGTGACCAGAAAACACGGATGAAAACCAGAAAAATCAGCGGAAGGATGAGGGCGAAACCAAAGGCTCCCCAATATGGATTTGCGTTATAATTCTCAAAACGGCGTTGGAAAGAAAAAGGTACGATAGCATAAACTTTTTCTTCATCGAGCCTTAAATTCAGTTTATCTTCAATAACAACAAGCGGCTTGCGCATAGCTGTGTTCAGATCATAACCCCATTGAGCATTACGAATACCATCCAGATTAAAAAAATCATAGGTGTAACGTAAAACGTTTCTTGTTCCCTGCTTGATCAGGTTAGGCAGTGGCCCGAACCTTTCTATGGACTGATGCCGCAAGGCGGTAGGAGGTCCGATCGGGTGACCGAACACCTGCATATTTTTAACATAACCGGTCGGGAGCATGTAGATCATGGCCGACACCATAATGGCGACAGCAAGTTTTACGAATCGGGCAAAGAAAGTTTTTAAATCAGGTGCCAGAAAAACCGTATAAATCATAATTACAAGCACAGACGGCAGGAGCAGGGCAAAGGTTGCCTTATGCCCGAATGCAATACCGAAAGCAAGTCCTACCAGATATAAATACTGGTTTTGCCGCGTGTTGTAAAACGTAAAAAGGAAATATAAAAGACAGCTTAAATAAGCAGTTAAAACAATATCTGTTTCTGTGGTAACCGCCTGCATGAGAAAGTCAAGGAACATACCATAGGCAAGTGCGCAGAAAATACTTGCTGAAAGATTCCGTCCGATCCTTTGCGCTATACCAAAAACGGAAACCATCGTAATGTAATACGATAAATGATGAATCAGTTTAAACGCATTTTCGAAACCACCGCTGATCAGATACGAATAAATCTGAATTCCTGTAACGCTTTTGGGATAGGTATCCATGTTCCAGTTGGCACCGCCGAAGTGTTCCATTGTCCCGCGCTGAATATAGCGGATAGCACGGTTGAGATGGCCTGTCATGCTGTCCCATTCATTTGGAGCAGTAAACAGTACCAAAATAAGGTTTGTAACACCAATGATGAACATGGTGCCAAACATGAAAATGAAAATAAATTTTAAATAGGGGGATAGTTCACCGGCCCAAATCCGGAAAGTACTTATACGGTTCTTCAGAATATCCGCAACAGAATAATCCTGGCGGTTGGTATTCAGCGTTTTCCAAATCACCAGATGTAAACCAAGTAAGCTCATGGTAGCTGCAATCCAGGAAACCGTGCTTGCTGTAAGGTCCAGTGCCGAGAGTATAAAACCGGCTGGGATGATACTTCCTGCAAAAAGCAGGAAAGAAACGATCAGCCATTCGGTAAATGAGGGCTGTGCTATTTTTTTTGCTACATAACCAACACCGAATAGAAACAGTACAAAAGAAAGAAGGTAAACTATAACCATAATACTATGGTGCTATAACACTATTAATAATTGCAGAAATGCGTTCAACATCCGTTAAAGGAAGGCCAACATAAAGTGGCAGGCAAAGAACTCTTTCCGAAATATTCTCAGAAACCGGACAGGCTATCTGCCTTGGCATAAAGGGAAGCGTGTTGAGAGATGGATAAAAGTATCGGCGCGGAATAATTTCCTGTTCACGCAATGCTTCAAGTACATCTTTTAAAACTTGTTCTGATGAAAAAACAACAGGGTAGTATGCATAGTTATACACTGTGTCTTTATTTTTAACAGGTCTTTCCAGCAGATCCCAGTTCAGCTGACTGTCATAGGCATCAAATACTTCTTTTCTGGCAGAAATAATTTCAGGAACAAGCGGCAGGTTGCAGAGCCCCATTGCTGCATGGAATTCTGAATTTTTTCCATTTATACCTGCAAAATGATAAGATTCATCACCCTGATGACCAAAAGCACGCAGCAGACTTAATTTCTCATCCAGTTCCGGATGGTTGGAGATCAGTGCTCCGCCTTCGATGGTGTGAAAAACCTTGGTAGCATGAAAGCTGCAGGTACTGATATCGCCAAAAGATAAAAGCGACTTATTTTTATAAGTTACACCAAATGCATGGGCAGCATCATAAATTACTTTTAGATTGTGCTTTCTTGCAATCTCCTCTATTTTTTCCACATCGCAGGGATTTCCATAGACATGGGTAGCCAAAATAGCGGTTGTAGCCGGTGTTATTGATGCCTCAATAAGCTCCGGATCGATATTAAAAGTATTCTTGTCTATATCAACGAATACCGGAACACACTTCTCCCAAAGGATAGCATTTGATGTAGCGCAATAAGAAAACGGAGTAGTAATTACTTCACCTGATATTTCAAGTGCTTTTATAGCAATCTGCAACACAATTGTTCCATTGCCACAGAAGTACAGATGATCAACTTCAAGGTATTCTTTTAGCTGTGATTCTAGTTGTTGAAGTAATGGACCATTATTGGTTAAATGCCCTCGTTCCCAAATTCCGCGAACATATTCAAGGTATATTTCCTGGTCAGGTAAAAATGTTTTAGTGACGTTAATCATTCACTACGTGTTCAGTTTGGCGAATGGAAAAATTAAGTTGAGGGCGAATGTAGCCAGGCCATTTACCGTACCAGGTTACATTTTCACGGAAATCCTCAATATCAAAAATAAGTGCTTCTTCCATATTGTAAAGTACCGTGCTGGTATCTTTTACGATCATCATGGAAACGACATAAGATCCGTCGTTAAGAAAATTCCCAGGAATACTGCAGGTACCCGTTACCAGGCCTTTTGCAAATGCTTCCGACTGTGTTCCTACATTGAATATACATTCACCGGTAAAAGTATACAGGTGCATGCTCAGGTTCAGGTGTGCTCCTTCTTCAAGATTCCAGAATTCAAACTGAAAATTCAGTGGAGTACGCACATCAATGTGCGTAAGGTCATCCTGATATTCCGGAAAAAGCCTGAAACTTTTAATTCTTACCTGGTCGCTGCCGGGGGCATGGTTGATATCATCCCAATGTTTTTCCAGCGATTTATGCGAGACCTTGCTTAAATAATTGGTAACAATGTGCGTGGTATCACCCTGATCAATCAGACGTCCTTTTTCAAAGTAAAATGATTTGTTGCAAAGTGCCTGGATAGCAGTAAGATTGTGACTTACAAAAAGCAACGTTCTTCCGCTTTCAGAAACGTCCCTCATTTTACCAAGACATTTTTTCTGAAATTCGGTATCTCCGACTGCCAGTACTTCATCTACAATCAGAATTTCAGGATTTAAATGTGCAGCAATAGCAAAACCGAGCCGAACATACATACCGGAAGAGTAACGCTTTACTGGCGTATCCAGAAATTTCTCTACACCGGCAAAATCAACAATGGCATCAAAAGACTGTTTAATTTCGCTTTTGGCCATTCCAAGAATTGCACCGTTAAGAAAAATATTTTCTCTACCCGTCAGTTCCGGATGAAAGCCCGTGCCTACTTCAAGTAAACTGGCGATCCTTCCTTCAATTTTGATCTGTCCGGTAGAAGGCTCAGTGATACGGCTCAGAATTTTAAGCAGTGTAGATTTACCGGCACCGTTATGACCAACGATACCAATTCTATCTCCCTGATCAATGCTGAAATTAACATCTTTCAAAGCCCAGAATTCTTCTTTATCTGCAAAATCCTGCTCCTTTTTCTTACGCGAAAACACTTTGTCTACCGTTTCGGTAACAATGTCGCGAAGGCTTGGAGCGCCACCTTTTCGCTGGTGGTCAATGATATATTTTTTGCTGATATTTTCAGCTACAATTACAGGCATGTACAAAAATAGCTATTTCAAATATGATCAACGAATGTATTCTCTTTTTTGCGGAAATACATCAGAGAGAGTACCAGTATTACCAATGCAATGAGGGTAGTTGAAAGCAAACTATTTGGATCAAAAAAGGCTTTATCACCCAGTAGACACCATTTAAAGCCGTCAATTATTCCCACCATCGGATTTAATTTATAGAACTTGTAAAACCATTGGTCCGCTACTAGTCTGCTGGTGTAAGAAACCGGACAAAGATAAAGGCCAATCTGAACTACAAAGGGGATAAGCTGCCCAATATCACGAAACCTTACATTTAATACAGCAAAAAACAAGCCGATACCAAGGGACATGATAAATGTCAGGATAATAAAAGCCGGCAGAAAAATAATATTCCAGCTTAATCCGTAACCTGATACAACTGCGAATATAAGAAAAAGCACGAAGGTTATCAGAAAATCCACAAACCCTACGGCTACAGAACTCAGTGGCATAAGCAATCTGGGAAAATAAACTTTCGAAACCAGATTAGAATTAATGAGAATGCTATTGCTTATCTGTGTAAAGGTATTGGAAAAAAATGTCCAGATAGTTAATCCGCTCAAAACCATGAGTGCATACGGGATACCCGGATCTCCTTCAAGTTTTGCAACAAAGCTGAATACAAAAACCGTAATGGCCATCGTCATCAGCGGTTTTATCACACTCCAGGCAAGGCCGAGAAGCGTTTGTTTATAACGAACGGATATATCCCTTTTTGAGAGGATCCAGAGTAGCTGACGGTTTAACCAGAGGTCTTTCCAATAATCTTTTTCGGATCTACCCGCTTTTATAGTAATAGTATGCTGCATGACCTTAAATTAAGCCTTTACTTCCCTGCGGACAGGTGTGAATACGGTACGTAAATAGGTAAAAACCAATGCAAGAAATAATCCTGCCAGTAATCCTATTTTTGATCTTGTTTTATCTTTTGCCTTCATATCCAAAGGAACTTTAATCCCTTCAATCTCGGTAAATAAAGGAGCTTCACGTACCAGAGACATTCTCATTTTCTCGGCACTGGCCAGCGCTTCATAATACATCTGCTGAAGAAATGCTGATTTTTTTTCAGATCTGTTTGCGGTAACCTTTACGTAAGGATCCAATACCTGCGCACTGATATCCATTTCTCTTGCAAGGCGATTTTCAGCTACTCCAAGTACTCTCCCCAGAGAGTCGCGGCGGTTTTCCAGCAACTTGAGCTGACGGCGCGTTTTTTGTGTCTGGTTTTCCGTATACATTTCTTCTACTGTCTTCAGCAGAGTTGTAACCCACATACCGGTTAACCGCTCATTTTCCATAAGAGCAGATAGCTGTGAAAACGATGATTTGCGTTCCAAAGGTCCTATTTCTGTAGCATCTGCTGCTTTTATAACAAGCTGGTTTAATACAACCCGTGTATTCATATCCAGTTTTTTCAGGTCCGTAGTGGTAAAACGAAAATTATGATATTCGGGACGATCTTCCCATTCTTTCTCTTTAATACCGCTGGAATCGATAAAAAAGTTGGCAAAAATCATTTTGGTACCATTTACATCTACTTCTTTCATCAAATTCCGCTCAATAACCGGTCTCGATTTAACAAAGTAAAAGAAATTCTCACCTGTAAAAATATTTGCATCAGGTGCATTACCCAGACCCAGAAGACCTGCCACATCGCCCATGTTGGATGACTGGCTGCCTCCCAGGTTAAATACGACCGAAGCCTCATACTCATTGGGTGTTTTTAAATAGAAGTCAAGTGCGTATCCAATACCAAAACCTATTGCCGGAAACAGGATCAGCATAAGCCAGTTTTTCACCAGGGCATTTTTTACGACAAGAACTTTTTCAACGATATCCTGTGGACTTAACTGGTCTTCAGGAATTTGCTGGTTTGAATTAGACATACTGTATTAATTTAAAGACCGAAAGGCGAGGATGGTAACTACTAAGGTCATAATTGAACCAAGTAAGCCTGTGGCGGTTGCAATCGTCTGCTGCGTGTTAAGTGCAGGTGCGGCTCTCTGTGGTACAAATATTTCAGAACCTGGCTGAACTTTTGGATAAACATTAAAAAACAGGAATCTGCGGGTTCTGTCTACACTTCCGTTCGGGTACTTGATGTATGAACTTTTCCTTAAAGACTGGGTAGTAAATCCTCCGGATTGTGAGATATAGTCAGTAAATGCCATTCCCTTGCCGTATTTAACAGTGGTTGGATATAATACCTGACCAATCACCTGAACTGTTTCCAAACGTTTAGGAATTCTGATAATATCCCCCTCCTGAATGATCAGATCCTCAAACGAGCCGGGGTTTTTAAGGATACTGATCAGCTGTATTCCAATGGATTCTTCTTTTACACTAGGGACATCGGCCGTTACCTGTCCTGCTTTTATACTTTTTTCAACTGCATCTACTTCTTCGTAGTTGGTTGGTTGGGTTATATCTGTTCTTAGCGAGCGTCTGAAAAGTGTCGCACCCTCAGGGTTTGCCAGCTCAGTTAATCCACCTGCTCTTTTAATAATATCACTGATTTTATCATTTTTATTGACAATGCTGTATGATCCGGGAACCAAAATTTCACCTTCTACAAAAACCGACTGCTGTTCAACATAATTAGGTGATTTGCGTACAATAACCTGGTCAAATGGAAAAAGTACAAAATTGGTCTGATTGGTATTTAAAGAAAGATCCCGGTTTACATTAAATTTATATATTTCAGCAACCTGAGCATTAGCAGCTCCTGCAACGCCATTTCGTTTACGGCGTACCACTTCTACTTCTGAAGTATAAGCGGATTCTTTAAACCCTCCCGCCAGTACAAGTACATCTTCGAGTGTAATATCCGTTGTGTAAGGATATTTTCCTTCATTTTCAGTTATTCTTGGATTATTAACTTCACCCTCAACAGTTATAAATGCAACTTCCGACATGGCAAATTTGGAAGGGATCTGTACAACATCCAGCCGAGTAAGCATCAGGTCAGGAACTACATTATTAATAATATCCGCGTAATTAAGAGAAATGTTCTGAATGGTGAGATCCTGTCGGGTTCTTTGTACACTGATTCTGCCTGTGAAGGCATCCTCACGAAGACCCTGCGCATTTTCAATTAGTTTTTTAAGCGACGGGCTATTGTCAAGCGAATATCTTCCGGGCCTCATTACAGCTCCTTCGACAGTAACAATGTTTTCAAATCGGTCCAGAACGGTTTCTACATCAACCAAGTCACCGGTATTCATTTCAAAAGTATTGAAATCACTTTCTGAAACGTCATACATCTTTCTTTCCAAAGAGGTAATACGCTCTATTTTAACCCGGCCACGGTAAGCCTGATCATCAAAACCACCTGCGTATTTGATAACGTCACTAAGCTTTTCATTAGGCAGCAATTCATAAATCCCGGGCCTTTTTACTAAACCGGTTACTTCTACCCGTTTAATATAATATCCAACCTGAATATTATCATTATCCTGAACACGTACATCCCCGTCTTGTTTACCGTTGGTCAGAAAGTCGTATATGTCCATGTGGGTAATTACCTTTCCATTTCGTACAACACGCACATCACGGAAAGATCCAATTTCGTTAGGTCCACCCGCCATGTAAAGTGCATTAAAAGCGGAAGCAAGGGAAGACATCTCGTACGTTCCCGGATTAATAACCTCACCGGTCACCAGTACTTTTACCGTTCTCACTTCGCCCAGCGTAACCATCAATTTCGTTCTTGCAGGCTGTCCGGCCGTGCCGATCAGTCCGGGAACACCTACTCTAGCAAATTTATCAATCAGTACTTTTCTTATTTCTTCAATAGTAAGTCCATTAACATAAACATTCCCGACACGCGGCTGAATTGAAATAAAGCCATCCCGGTTTACTTCCAGCTCATAAGAAGCTTCTGCGAAATTATAATAGAATATTTTCAGGACATCTCCCGGGCCAACTACGTAGTTGCGGGGTGTGGCCACTGTAAAGTCTGGAATTGTATTCAGATTTTTATCGGCAAATACGGAATAGCCATAAATTTTATTACGCAATTCTTCTCTTGCCTGTTGTTCAGGTGTTAAAGCACCTGTTGTTGTTTTATTGATCTTGCTTTGATCAGTACCATCATTATTTTCTGCGTTTGCTGCATCGTTGGCTGTTGCTGCCTTTCCCTTGTCCGTAGTTTTGCCATCCGTGCCTTGGGTGCCATTCTGCTGATTTGTGCCATTTTGCTGATTGCCCGGCTGGTTTCCTTGCGGAGTGCCGGTACTGTTACCACGGGTATTTACCGGGGCCGTTGTTCTGGGAGCGCCTGGCTGTGTTGTCTGCATTGGACTTGTAGAGGCAGGAGCTGAGGTTGGTGCGGTTATCTGCGAAATCGCTGGTAGGGAAATGATAAAACTTAATAAATAAGGGAGGAAATATTTACAGGTTTTACCCAACTTGAATCTGATCATAAAAGTATTGTTGTGCTATGAAATGCTTAAAATTCAATATAACTGTGCGAAAGACTTAGTAATTTTGAATTATGTAATATGGTAAACGTAATATTTGATTTTTTATATAATGCAAAGTAAATTAGATTTTTTATATTTTTAAAGAATTTCTCGTATGCGGTTCGTTTGCCTATCAGGGAGCAAAGCTACAACAGCCTAACGATAAAAGGTCAAAATTATTAAAATACAATATTTAAATCTGCTGCCCGTGTTATCCGGGTCATAATAAATTATGGAAAATAAGGCTAATGTTCAATACGACGAGGACAGCATAAAGTCACTGGATTGGAAAGAGCATATTCGTCTGCGTCCCGGGATGTATATCGGGAAGCTGGGTGATGGATCTTCCATTGACGATGGTATTTATGTGCTTGTGAAAGAGATCGTGGATAACTCTATTGACGAGCATATGATGGGAAACGGTAAAACGATTGAAATAAAAATTTCTGAACATCGCGTAGAGGTAAGGGATTACGGAAGAGGGATTCCGCTGGGAAAGGTAGTAGACTGCGTATCCAAGATAAATACCGGAGGTAAATACGACTCGGGCGCTTTTCAGAAATCTGTCGGATTAAATGGTGTAGGTACCAAAGCAGTAAATGCATTATCCAATTATTTCAAAGTACAGTCGTTCCGGGAAGGGAAATCAAAAATGGCTGAGTTTCAGCAAGGGGTTTTACTGAAAGAGTCGAAAGAGGAGCAAACCAGCCAGAGGAACGGAACGCACATGGCTTTTGAACCGGACGGAGCTATTTTCAAGAACTTCAGATACATACCGCAGTATCTCAATAACATGATCTGGAATTATTGTTACCTGAATGCCGGGCTGACAATTAATTTTAACGGACAAAAATATATTTCCCAAAACGGACTGCTAGACCTGCTGCAAAGCAAATCGGATGCAGAAACGCTTCGTTATCCCATTATCCATCTGAAAGGGGAGGATATTGAGTTTGCCATGACCCACGGGAATCAGTATGGCGAAGAATACTATTCTTTTGTGAATGGCCAGTATACCACGCAGGGAGGTACACACCTGGCTGCTTTTCGTGAAGCAGTTGTAAAGGCCGTACGTGAACACTTTGGCAAAGATTATGCACCTGAGGACATACGCTCCTCTATCATCGCCGCCATTGCGATCCGTGTTCAGGAACCGGTATTTGAGTCTCAGACCAAAACAAAACTCGGCTCCAACACCATCACACCCGATCCGAACAGTACGACGATCCGAACTTTTGTCAATGACTTTATTAAAGAAAGACTTGACAACTATCTGCACATGAATCCCGAATCAAGGGATGCACTGAAAAAGCGGATTGAACAATCGGAACGCGAAAGAAAAGAACTGGCCGGAATTAAAAAACTGGCAAATGACCGTGCGAAGAAAGCAAACCTGCACAACAAAAAATTGCGTGACTGCCGGCTTCACATGACGGACCTGAAAAGTGAATCCCGTTATGAAACCACTTTGTTTATCACCGAGGGAGACTCTGCCAGCGGATCAATTACCAAGTCAAGGAATATACAAACGCAGGCGGTCTTTAGTTTGAGAGGAAAGCCGCTGAACTGCTTTGGACTGAATAAAAAAATCGTTTATGAAAACGAAGAATTCAATCTTTTGCAGCATGCACTGGATATTGAAAATGGTATAGAGAATCTTCGTTTTAACCGAATTGTAATTGCAACCGATGCTGATGTGGACGGAATGCATATCCGGCTGCTGCTGATGACTTTCTTTCTCCAATTTTTCCCGGACCTGGTTCGGAACGGACATTTGTATGTTTTGGAAACGCCGCTTTTCAGAGTCAGGAATAAGAAAGAAACCATTTACTGCTATTCTCAGGATGAAAAACAGGCTGCTGTTGAAAAACTTGGCAGTAAGCCTGAAATAACACGGTTTAAAGGATTGGGGGAAATATCTCCGGATGAATTCGGCAAGTTTATTGGTGAAGATATGCACCTTGAACCGGTGATCCTGCAAAAGGAAACGTCTATTCTGAAACTGCTTACTTACTTTATGGGTAAAAATACACCTGAACGTCAGCGATTTATTATTGACAATCTTAAAGTAGAAAAGAATATTGAAGAACTTGCTATTGCAGTGTAAGCTGAATCCGCTCTAAAATTATTTTTCATTATAAAGCATGCTTGTGGAATTACAAGATTTAAGAAACAGAATTGACACACTTGATGATCAGCTACTGGCTATTCTGAATGAGCGAATGGAACTTGTTCAGAAAGTAGGAGAGCTGAAACGTTCTTCAAAATCAATTATTTACAGGCCGGAAAGAGAAAAGCAGATACTTGATAGACTGGAAAAGAGAAATGCAGGCTTGCTGACCAGACAGGCTATTGATGCGATATTTTTTGAAATTTTTGCAGTTTCAAGAAATCTGGAATTACCTGAAAGGATTTCATACCTCGGCCCTGAGGGAAGTTTCACCCATCAGGCAGCAGAGAGCAGGTTTGGTGCCATGAGCGAATATCTGGTTCTGCCTACAATCCATTCCGTATTTGAAAGTGTAGAAACCGGCCGTGCCAAGTTTGGTGTAGTGCCGATTGAAAACAATCAGGAGGGAATTGTAATTGAGACAGTCGATTTCCTGCGGGATAAAAATCTGACAATTGTAGCGGAAGTGATGCTTCCTGTACATTTTACGTTCGCATCGCAGTCCGATTCGCTTAGAGATATTAAAAGAATTTATTCAAAGGACATTGCTTTCAGGCAGTGTGGGAAATTTATCAGTGAGTATCTGGAAGGAATGGGTGTTGAGCTCGTACCGGTAGAGTCAACTTCCAAGGCAGCAAAAATGGCGGCAGCCGAGCCGGATGCTGCAGCAATATGTTCCTCAATTTCTGCCCGTTTGTTTGGCGTGCCTGTTCTGTTTGACAATATAGAAGACAGCGATCAGAACAGAACCCGTTTTTTGATTCTTTCCAAAGATTTTGTCAATGCCAAAAGCGAAGATGATAAAACAACCATTATCGCCAATCTTGCCAATACCAACCGGCCTGGGGTTTTGTATGAATTCTTAAAGGAATTTAATGACAGAGGAATAAATTTAACCAAAATTGAAAGCCGTCCTCAGCGTGGTGAAGCGACCTTCCGTGCCTGGTTTCTGGTTGAATTTCTGGGTCATGTGGAAGATCCGCCGGTTCAGGAAATTATGCAGCAGTATGGAACACACCTGAAATGGCTTGGCAGCTATGTAAAAGTGTCATAAAAAAATCGCATTAGCCGGAATGGTCAATGCGATTCAAATTATAATCCCCGGAAGCAAATTAATGGCATATCCGGGGATATTTAATTTACCACCATCTGTAAAAAAGTCCGACAGATGCATTTATTGTCGATGTGCCTTTTTCTATATATCCATATTTGAAGGCAGTACCTTCATACTTCACCCGCACATCCGCACCAACGGATCCATCTTTTTTAAATAAAAATTTGGAGCCCATTCCGATTCCGTATGCCGGAGCAATCTTTTGCTTTTGCTCGGCAAGGCTTCCGTAGTAAAGTGTATAATCGGCAATTGCTGCTCCACCACTTAGCTGTACATAAGGCTGTACTGCAGAAGTTTTATTTAAAAAATGGTAATTGGCAAATACCTGTATCGGGTATTGCGTCAGCGTACGTGTCTGCACAGCTGAAATTGTTTCATCACCATTTTGATAAATTGCTCTGGGCAAACGTTTCTGAAAGTAATTAGAACCTATTTCCCCACCAATGGATAACGGTGAATTCCGAAGAACCCATTCCAGCGAAACGGAGTAATTACGGGCAGAAAATTTATCAATATATGAATCGGAAAACGATCCCAGTGGCATGGCACCGCTATACCGTACCGTTGCCAGATAATGGGTATAACGTTCAAATGGAGAGGGAAGCGTATATAACCTGGGTGCTTCCTGTGCTCTGGCTGCTGAGAAAGCAATAGTCAGAAAGGCTGCTGCCAATATATTTTTCATGTTATTTTATTTTAAGATAATCGGACTGCGAAAAAACTGAATTTACCATTTGGTCAACAAGCTGTGTACTCCCAATCCCGGAACCGCGGATCTGTGCATCCCAAACCACATTGAAGGTTTTGTCGGTTGTGTTCGCATTTTTAAAATCAACCATGGAAATCAGCCAGTAACTTTCGCTTGTTTCATAATACTGATAATAATTAGGGTAGCCATAGCCGTAACCGTATCCACCCCAGAACCCGCCATAATAAGAAGGCTGTGTCGTTACATTCAGTTGGGTATTGGTAACCCAGGCAGCGTTGATGCCTACATCGGGCTTTGCAGACGGGGCAACGTAGGTATAACCCAGGCTCTGCATGTTGATAATAATCCGGTTAAGCAGTGCGCGGTCTACCTCTGTGAGTGCAGTTTGGCTTTGGTTATTTTCAACCACCAGTACAGAGTCTACGATACTGAAGGTTTTGTATTGTTTGTAGTCAACCGTCTTATCCCTGTTTGTCTGATACACCAGCGTTTCCTCCGTAGACAGGTCATTAATAGGATCCTTGGAGCACGACGTCAATCCGAGGACAGCTGTAAGAATGATTAATGAAGTTATTTTTAACATTGCTCTATTTTAATAATTAATATACTAATGAAACGAAATTTGAATTTGAACATTTTACTCCGCCGGATATCTTGTTATTTTTTTGACTTTTTACTGTCCGTATAATTCATGACCGCCGCATAGGTAAATTGGTTGGAATGTAGATTTCTTAAAAGCGGAATAATCAGTCAGAATTATTTTATAAATCCATCCGGTGTTTAAATCAGGGAATTCAGGATTTGTTTGTCATTTAAATAAACACTTTAAAAAAAATTAAGCCTGCTGTGAACGCTATTTGTAAAAGAGATATTAGTATTGTAAAAAATCAGGCATAATAGCACAAGGTCTTATGCCAATCACAGATTATAACCATTTCCCCGACCAGGATAATTAATATGGAAACAAAAGAAGAAGTTTTAAGAATTATAGATGTACTCAACGACACCTACGAAAGTGAAGAAGCCTGGTATGGTCCATCGGTTGTGGAAGCACTCCGCGATGTGACGCCCAAGATGGCAGAAATAAGATTGAGCGCTAATACACATTCAATTGCGGAAATTGTGTATCACATGACCACCTGGCGTATTTTTGCGGTAAGGAAGATTCAGGGTGATGCAGAATTCGATATTAAAACACAAGATAAAGACTGGAAGAAAATTCCTGTTGTGGATGAATTCGAATGGGAGGCGATCCAGATGGAACTGAGTCTATCTCAGGAAGAATTGGTTTCTGAGCTGGAAAAAATTGAAAGTGATTCCTTTCTTGAAGAGTTCGTACCTGGACGCGACTATTCCTACTACACGCTAATTCATGGTGTCATCCAACATGACGTATATCATGCAGGTCAGATTGGCCTGATCAAGAAAGCAGCCAAGGGCATGCGTTTGGCAGAGGAAGAAGACTTTGGTTCATTTGATGACCGTTCCGAATTTGATAAGGATACAGACTACTATTGATTAACAGCATAAATTTAGCCGTCGATGCTTTCTAATTTAGGATTTGTCAGCTGCTGTTCAGAGGCTATTCGTTATTTCGGATAGCCTTTTTTATGAATTGTCTGAAATACGTGCAACATTTGATCCATTATATCGCACATTGACCTTATGAAAATACTTGTTGTCGAAGACGAACCCAAACTTGCCGGATTTTTAAAACGTGGCCTTGAAGAACAGTCCTGGGAAGTTGAATTGGCCTATGACGGTCAGGTAGGGAAAAAAATGGCTTCAAACTATCGTTTTGATGTAATTATCCTGGATGTCAACCTTCCGGTTCTGAACGGATATGACCTTGCCAAACAGCTTCGTTCAGACGGGCTCACCACACCAATTTTGTTTTTAACAGCCCTGGGTACTATAGATGACAAGCTGGATGGATTTGAGTCAGGCGGAGATGATTATTTGGTTAAGCCCTTTGAGTTCCGGGAACTTATCGCCAGAATTAAAGTGCTTTCACACCGGAATAATACAAGAGAACAATCAAGTCAGATACTCAGTCTTGCGGATCTGGAATTAAATCTTGATGAAAAAGTAGCACGTCGTGCAGGCCATCGCATCGACCTGACTGCAAAAGAATTTGCTTTGCTGGAATATCTGATGCGAAACAAAGGAAGGGTTGTGTCCCGGGTAGATATTGCTGAACAGGTTTGGGACATCCGGTTTGATACCGGTACCAACGTTATTGACGTTTACATTAATTTTCTGCGTAAAAAGGTAGATAAGGACTACACGCCAAAGCTGATCCATACCGTAGTGGGCATGGGTTACATTTTTAAAGAGGAATGAATATAAAATCCCGCCTCACATTGCTTTTCACCATGCTGGTAGGTTCCATCATGGCACTGTTCTGTCTGGCTACTTATTTTTTCTACGATCAGTATCGTGAGAAGCAGTTCTATTCTTTTCTCAACGAAAGGAGCCAGACCATTGCGCAGCTTGTGGAAGCAAGTAACAGTATCAGTAAGGATGACATTGTTAAGATTGAAAAGGAGAATAATACAGTATTGCTTGATGAAGAAATAACCATTTACGATGGAGCGGATTCAGTAATATTTGCCAGCGGTAATGAAAAATACCTTCTTTCAGTTTCTATGCTGGCTGAGGCAAGGGGCGGGAAAGAAATTCATACAAAATATAAAAAGAAAGAGGTAATCATCATCAGGCATATTTTGCAGGATCACCGTAAGCCATGGGTTATTGTTGCTGTTGCCAATGATGTACCCGGTATGAACCAGCTGAAACGTCTGAGGGAAATTCTGCTGATTGGCTGGCTATTATCCCTTGTACTGGTTGGCGTAGCCGGCTGGCAGTTTGCGAACGATGCGATCAAGCCTGTTTCTGATATAATCGCCCAGGTAAATAATATTTCAGCCGGAAACCTGCATGAAAAAGTTACCGTTGGCCGGGAAAAAGATGAGCTTGCCCTGCTTGCACAAACTTTTAACCTGATGCTGAACAGGCTGGAAATTGCTTTTGTTGCTCAGAAAAACTTTGTTTCTCACGCATCGCATGAGCTTCGTACACCGCTTGCACTCATTATGAGCGAAGTAGAGGTTACGCTAATGAAAGAAAGGCAGGCCGATTATTATATCGATGCCATGAAAGGTATTCTGACGGAAGTTAAGGAAATGAACGAGCTGGTAAGCAGGCTTTTAGAACTTGCCCGTACCGAAGAACATGCTTTTCGGGTCACTTTTTCAAAAATCAGGATTGATGAGGTATTATGGCAGGCAAAAGCATCGGTACAGCAAAAGAATCCGGGTTACCAGGTTCATATTCATTACGACAGAATTCCCGATAACGAAGAAGAGTTAAAACGTTATGGAGACGAAAGTTTGCTGCGTACTGCTTTTCTGAACTTGATGGACAATGCCTGTAAATATTCAGAGAATAATACAGTCAATGTTTATCTGGAGACAAAAAAAGACCTTATCACGATATCGTTCAAAGACATTGGTTCCGGAATCGCTTCGGAAGAATTACCATACGTTTTTGATACTTTTTACCGCAGTGCGACCACAATGAATAAAGCCGGTTATGGCATCGGTCTCGCCCTTACGAAACGGATCATCACCATGCAGGGTGCGAGTATAAATGTCGAGTCCAAAGTAGGCGCCGGAACAACCTTCATTCTTAAATTTCCTCCTTTTTAATTTCCTTTTAATTCGGTGTTAATGTGCCTTTAACACCACTCCATGTCTTTTGTAGCATAAATCAATTGATCTGATTTACAGATGCTATGAGGGTTCCTGTGCCTGCTGTTACCGGAATACTGCGTCTCTCTGTTACTCGGAAGGTGATATAACTTTTCAATCCTAAAGATTATTATGAAGTCAGCATCATGGAAGCCTGCCACAGGTTTTAAAGGATTTAAAGAAAACTGGAAAGACGACTTATTGTCCGGGTTTCTGGTTTCGCTCATTGCATTGCCGCTTAGTCTTGGTATTGCCGGTGCAAGCAATTTCCCGCCGATCATGGGTGTGCTGACTGCCATTATCGGAGGTATCGTTGTTTCCTTTTTAACAAATTCTGAGCTGACAATAAAAGGTCCGGCTGCCGGTCTTATCGTCATTGTTGCCGGTGCCGTTGACGAGCTGGGCAGAGGAGATGCAACACTGGGATGGCACCTTGCTCTTGGTGCTATTGTGGTAGCAGGTGCGGTCCAGATCCTTATGGGACTTTTTAAGTTACCAAAATTTGCTGATTTTTTTCCATTGTCTGCAGTACATGGCATGCTGGCGGCAATCGGTATTATTATTATGTCAAAACAAATTCACCTTGCAGTAGGTATTGCACCTGGTGAATTGAAGGGTAAGGAGCCACTTGAATTACTGGAAATGGTTCCGCACAGTCTGATGCACATGGAATATCATATCGCCATTGTCGGGCTGGTTAGCTTAATGATCATGTTTGGATGGAAATATCTCTCATTCTCTTTTCTTAAAAAAGTACCACCGGCTTTGGTTGTTCTAATTGTAGCCGTATTGCTGGGCCAGTTTTTCCACCTCTTTGAACCTGCTTACCGCGATTTCAAACCTTTGATCAATCCGGGAGAATTTACACTGGCATACAATGTCGATTTCGGCGGAATGAAAGGTGATTTGCTTCCGGTTTTCATCAAATATGTAGCGATGTTTGCATTGGTTGGAAGCCTTGAATCCCTGCTTACGGTGAAAGCAATCGATCTGTTGGATCCTTTTAAACGCAAGGCGGATCTTAGCCGTGATGTAACAGCAGTTGGTGCAGCAAACGTAGTAGCGGGTATTTTGGGCGGTTTGCCAATGATTTCCGAAGTAGCGCGTAGTTCTGCCAATATCAACAACGGTGGTAAAACCCGATGGGCTAATTTATTCCATGGGATCTGCCTGCTGATTTTTGTAGTGGCTCTGTCTCCGTTGATCAAGATGGTACCCGTAGCTGCGCTGGCAGCGATGCTGATTTTTGTCGGTTTCCGCCTTGCTTCTCCAACCGAGTTTAGACATATTTACCACATTGGCAAAGAACAGCTGATCATATTCCTGGTTACGATTGTAGCTACATTAAGTACAGACTTACTGATCGGAATTGCTGCGGGTATTATTACGAAAGTAATTATTCAGCTGGTTTATGGTGTGAAGCTCTCACACATCTTCGATCCTAAAATTGAAGTAAAAACAGAGCATGATATACAGTACGTATATGTGCCCCGTGCAGCGGTATTTACCAATTATTTAAACCTGAAAAGTAAACTGGAAGCTTTGCCAAAAGGTAAGAAAATACACCTTGATTTTTGCGACTCACCATATGTGGATCACACGGTAATGGAAAATATAACAAGATTCAAGAACGATTATGAATCGTCGGGCGGCCAGATGGAAATCCTGGGTCTGGAACATCATAAAGCATTATCGGATCACCCGCTGGCAGCCAGAAAAAACCAGAAGCGGGAGGTTGTACTGAGTTAAATTAGATTTAGTTAGATGAGTAGTAAGGAAAACTGGCTTTCGATTTTCGAAGGCCAATTTTTTTGTTATTCGTCATCATTACTTCCGGTTCTCTACTTTTGCTAATTCTCCGTCCTTCATTTTCTCTATCCTGAAAGAAGGAAGTGCATCAGGAATTTCTTCAACGATAAATTTGATCAATTCCTCACGGACAATGCAGCGCAGATCAAATGCCTGCGATGAATTTCTTGCGGACATCAGTGCACGGACAACCATAAACTGTTCCTGCGTATCTGTTACCTGTAAAGCCCACGAGCGTCCGTCCCAAAGCGGTGTCTGCTGCAGTACTGTTTCTAGTTTATCCCTTAATTTCTGAACAGGAGCTCCGTAATTCAAATGGAAAAAAGCGGTTCCGATCAGATTACTTTCATTTCTGGTCCAGTTTTGAAATGGCTTTTCAATAAAATAGGTAATCGGTAAAACCAGCCTTCTTAAATCCCAGATATTGACCACAACATAGGTAAGGTTAATTTCTTCGATTCGTCCCCATTCGCCTTCAACGATCACAACGTCATCAATTTTAATGGGCTGTGTAAAGGCGATCTGAATACCGGCCAGAAGATTCCCCAGCGATTTCTGTGCTGCAAAACCAATAATTACACTGAAAATACCCGCAGAAGTCAGTATTCCCACACCATATTGCCGGACACTGTCAAAACTGAGCAGTAGAACAGATACCCCGATCAGGACAATCAGAATGATAATAATCCTTTTAATAAACTTGATTTTGGTAAACATACGCCGTGCGTAGTTGTTGTCTTCCGTATTAAAATCAAGTTTTTCTATCAGTACTTTTTCTATAATGACGACAATACTCGTCATAAGCCAGGTTGTGACGGCTATAAGCAAGACTTTGCTAACTATGTGCGCCCATACATAGCCCGGATGCGAAAAAGAGTACGCTTTGGTGGTTGTCGTGATCAGCACGAGCGGAATAAAGAAGTAAAGCGAGTTCGTGAGGTTTTTACTGATGGTTTTTACGACACTCCATTCTTTTCTAACTGCGGTAATCCTGATAATTTTTATCAAAACAATACTGATTACAAAGCCAATGGCACCTGCAAGTAAAATAATTAACCAGGGAGTATTTTTGTAATCCAGTGTTTCAAGAAAATATTGCATTGATTATTGGTCGGTAAGGCGTGCGACGATCATCCCGGTATGTTTCGGAACGGATGCAACGTACTCTGCAAGAGGTACATTTGAAATGATAACTTTTTTGCCTGACGAAGATGCATGAATCAGATAGGCCCGGCTTCCAACTTTGGTGATGATACCCATGTGGTTACAGTCCAGCCCTTCAACAGAAGATGTAAAAGCAACAATATCACCATCGTGCAGCATGGGTTCAGCCTTATGGATTCCTGATTTTGGAATGTAGCTGTGCTCTCTGGAATTGATCAGCTTCTCCTGCTCACGTACTTTTTCCCAAACTTCGCTTTCTGCAAGTGACGGATACAAGTTTGCATGGTTGGTCATAAAATTGATTTCCTTTCTGAACGGTATACCACCTACTTTTGCTGTAATATTTTCAATACGTCCGCGTTTTTCGTTTTCATACATCCAATCCAGCACATAATGAAGCCTGGAAGCATAGCCGTCAATAATACCGTCACGGTAACGTAATTTGGTTAGTTCGCTTTTATAGCCTTCAAAAGTAGGATTCTCGATTTTAGCAACTGCCAGTGCAATTGAGCTTTCGACCAGCGTGGTACAGTCGAGCCCATCAAATTTACAAACCAGCTTTTCGGTTGGATTTCCTTCCAGCGTGCCGCCCACATAAGGAGTGCCTAAAAATGATTCACTCATGCGAAGTACCTGGGTACCCATTTCTCCACTGCCCGGTAAATCCATTTTTTGTCCAAAAACTTTTTGCAAACCAGGCTGCGCCATAATGCCGTTGGATAGCAAAAGGAATATTGTAAACAGGAAAATTCTGATCATAGACATCATATTTTTCGATACGGAGCAGTCCCCGTATTTCATAACGTTGGGAATATTATTTTCAGTAAACGCTTAGAGCTTGTTTAAATTTAGAATGTAAAATTGTTTATAGCTCATTTATTGAACGAGAAAAGGCAAATTTTGCAGAGATAGCCAAAGCTATCTCGAAAAATTTAACGCATTCGTAGTCAAAAAATAGCATAAACAAATTATAGAATGAATTTTAAACAGGCTCTTAAAAAAGTAAAAATAACGATGAATCCGCTATTTACAATTTATGCACTGTGGTTAATAACGGCTGCCTGCCGTACACCGACTCTGTTCTGATTCGTCTGAACACAAAAAATGAAAGCGGGGATACGGCAGGCAACTGCTGATTATATCCGGATTTTTCTACAACTAACGCTGTTGCCGTTGTCTTACAAACTATTTTTCAGTGATTTCATAAATGATTACGGTTAACGGAGGCAAATCAATAGGTACTCCGGCAGAGGTAATCTCAGCTGCCTGAATTGCCTGTGTCAATTTAAACAGGGGGAAAACCGGTTTTAGTTTATAACTGCTTGTTCTGCCTAGGTTAAAAGTATTCGTCCAGGCTTCCTGTGGAATGCGCAACCGGGTGTCGAAGCCTTTTTCTCTATCAAAATTGTAGATGAAAAGAAGTTTCTGGCCCGCGGTATGGCGTACATAACTATACAATCTGGTTTTATCGTAATTGGGACTTTGCCCGTTCATATTAAAATATTGGAGGTCGTAGAAGCCACCCGCATAAACTGCCTCATTTTCGACAACAAATTTGTTCAGGCTTTTGTAGAAACCACGAAGTACTAACTGGTCGTCGTTCAGATTTTCGTCATTAAATTTTCCGTTATTTACCCACTTCTGAAATTCCGGAACGCCCCAGTAATCAAAAATCGTAGTACGGCCGTCATCACCCTGAAAGCCTTCTGCTTCCGTAGGCGTAACACCCAGTTCCTGCCCGAAATAGATCATGTGCGGGCCAGTCTGAAGTGTTGCGCTCAAAGTCATGGCGGGTACTGCTATGGATGCTTTACCTGCAAAATACCTGGAAGCAATCCGCTGTTCGTCATGATTTTCTAAAAAACGGAGCATTTTATCCCCTATATCACCGGATTCATTCTGCCAGAGCCGCGTAATGTCTTCTGTTGTTCCGCGACCTTCCATTAGTTCCCTAAGCGAATTATAAAGACCAACCTTATCGTACAGATAATCAAATTTTCCGTTGAAAATGTAATTGTGATACTCAGCAGGATTATAAATTTCAGCTACAAAAATCACGTCCTGATTGATTTTTTTTATTTCCGGAATCACCCATCCCCAAAATTCCACCGGAACCATTTCTGCCATGTCACAGCGAAAGCCATCCACTCCTTTTTTTACCCAGAAACTGAGGATGTCGTACATTTTAATCCAGGTAGAAGGGATCGGATCAAAATAGGTGGTTTTCCCGTTCATGTAATCTACACCGTAATTCAGCTTAATGGTTTCATACCAGTCGAACTGGCTTGGCTGTGGCTGGAATATATCGTTGCCGGTTGCTTTTGCCGGGCGTTCATGATACGGTGCCGTGATATTGACCGGAGGTTTATGGCCCTCAGGAACGATAAAATCATGGTTTGGAATGTAGTAAAAATTATTTTCCGGACTAAAAGCGACAGAAGTATCATCATCTTCCCCAAAATCCTTGACTCCGGATGAACGTACGATCGAATGATACTGGCGGGCCACATGGTTCGGGATAAAATCGATGAGCACTTTCAGGTTTTGCCGGTGTGTTCTTTCAACAAGTGCTTCAAATTCCTGCATACGGCTTGCAATGTCGACGGCGAGGTCCGGGTCAACATCATAATAATCTTTCACCGCATAGGGCGATCCTGCAATTCCTTTTACAATAAGCGGGTGATCATTGGGAATGCCAAATTCCGAATAGTCGGTTAGTGTGGCATGTTTCAGGACACCGGTATACCAGATATGGGTCGATCCGAAGTCTTTTAGTGCTGCAAGCGCAGTATCTGTAATGTCATTAAACTTGCCCGAGCCGTTTTCCTGAATTGTTCCGTAGTATTTATTGGTTGTGTTCAGGTTGCCAAACAACCTTGTAAAAATCTGATATACAATGAATTTATCTTTGTTCCTGGGAATATCCGTCATTTGAGTCTTTACGTTATTTTAATGATTGCTGAATGTCAAAGCAGTTTTTGCAATAGAAAAATTCAGGTTTTCTTCATTTGTGTATAAGAAAGCTTTTCCCTTCTCAAAGCAAAGAGCCTATAACCAAGGATGCTATTTCTTTCGTTCCTATTATTTTTACTATTTTGCAAGATATTAAATTTGAAATGATATGCCCTTAATAAAAGCCTGCCTTTTTGACCTGGACGGAGTGATTGTTGATACAGCCCGGTTTCATTACATCGCATGGCGGCAACTGGCAAACGGCCTTGGGTTTGATTTGACCGAGCGGGAAAACGAACAGCTAAAGGGAATCAGCCGGATGGAATCGCTTGAAATTATCCTGAGGATCGGAGGCGTAAAGCTTAATGATGCGGAGAAATTATCCCTGGCAACAGAGAAAAATACAAGATACCTTGAACTATGTCAGCAAATGACTCCGGATGATACGCTGCCGGGTGTCAGACCATTTCTGGATGAACTGAAAACTGCTTCTGTAAAAATTGGCCTGGGTTCAGCAAGTAAAAATGCGAAAGTCATTCTTGAACGTATTGACATGCTTTCTTACTTTGAAACCATTGTAGACGGAAACAGAATTACAAAAGGAAAGCCGGATCCCCAGGTTTTTCTGATGGGTGCGGAGGATCTTGATACTTTACCTGAAAACTGCGTCGTATTTGAAGATGCCGTTGCAGGTGTTCGTTCTGCGAAAGCGGCAGGGATGCTTGCGGTGGGGATTGGAGAAAGTGCGGTTTTATCAGAGGCAGATCTGGTCGTTCCCGGATTTACTCATTTTCATCTTGCCGGACTCAAAGCCCGGTTTGAGTCCTTGTAAAAACAGAAGGCCATTTACAAAATAATAGATTAGATAAACATCGTCAGCTTCCTGGCTGACGAACGATTGTGTTCATAAATGAAAAATTACATTACCCACGATAAATGGTGTATAGTGGAAGAAAGTTTCCACACTGCTTATAATGAAATCACAGAAAGTCTGATGAGTCTCGGAAACGGACGAATGGGGCAGCGGGGAAATTTCGAAGAAACCTATACAGGAAAAACATTGCCCGGAAACTATGTTGCCGGGGTTTATTTTCCGGATAAAACAAGGGTAGGGTGGTGGAAAAATGGTTATCCCAATTATTTTGCTAAGGTACTTAATGCCTGTAACTGGGTAGGGATCCATATTAAAATCGGTGATGAAGTTCTGGACCTGAATACCTGTCTGGTTGAAGAATTCCGGCGGGTACTGAACATGAAAGAAGGTATACTGGAAAGGACTGCCACCGTAAAGTTACCCAGTGGCAGACGGGTTAAAATCCATTCCAAGCGTTTTTGCAGTATGTCTGATGACCAGGCGGGGGCAATTCGTTACAGTCTTACACCACTGGATTTTACGGATACGATCGTAATTACGCCTTTTCTTGACGGAAATATCCGCAACCGTGATTCCAATTACAATGAAACATTCTGGAATGAGATCCATAAGGAAACCAGTTTTTCCGAAGGCTATCTTGTTCTGGAAACCAAAGGAAATCCTTATGGCGTAGAACAGTTTCAGGTTGCAACCGGAATGGCTTTCGACATCCGGATCAATAACCTTAAAACCGATTACCAGTCTCTACCGGTAAGACAGGAAAAGTATGTTGCCGGAACGGTAAGTCTGGAGGTTCCGGAAGGCAAAGAACTGGTTGTGTATAAGTATGGTGTAAACCTTTCTTCAACGAATTATGCTGTTGATACTTTATTGGAAGAATCAAAAAAGTATCTGGCAAAAATTTATAAAAAAGGATTTGATCTGCTGCTTTCGGAACATATCCAGGCCTGGGCTGAAAAATGGGAAAAGAATGATATTACCATTGAGGGAGATATAGCTGCACAGCAGGGTATCCGTTTCAATATTTTTCATCTCGGGCAAACTTATACCGGAGAAGATGAACGCCTGAACATCGGGCCAAAAGGATTTACCGGTGAAAAATATGGCGGAAGTACCTACTGGGATACAGAAGCATATTGTATCCCTTTTTATCTGGCCACAGCGGATCAGAAGGTTGCACGTAATTTGCTGATTTACCGCTACAAGCATTTGCAGAAAGCAATTGAAAATGCAGAGAAATTAGGGTTTTTCAATGGTGCTGCGCTTTATCCGATGGTTACGATGAATGGCGAAGAGTGCCACAACGAATGGGAAATTACCTTCGAGGAAATTCATCGCAATGGAGCAATAGCATATGCCATTTATGACTATGTAAGATATACCGGAGATGAAAGCTATCTGTCGCAGTACGGGCTTGAAGTACTGATCGCTATCTCACGATTCTGGAAACAGCGGATCAACTGGTCGGCGGCGCAGGGTAAATATGTGATGCTGGGTGTAACCGGGCCTAATGAATATGAAAACAATGTCAACAATAATTGGTATACCAACTATCTGGCCAGCTGGACATTGAAGTATACGCTGGATGTAATCGGAAAATTATGGATAACCAATTCAAGTAGGCTTAATGAAATTATCATAAAAACGCATTTTGACCTGAACGGTGAAATGGCCGACTGGAAGCATATCGTGGAAAATATGTATTATCCTTACGATCATACACGGCGTGTTTATCTGCAGCAGCAGGGGTTTCTGGATAAAGAAATTTTAACTGTTCAGGATATTGCCGACCAGCGGCCGATTAATCAAAACTGGTCGTGGGACAGAATACTCAGGTCTTGTTTTATCAAACAGGCCGACGTATTACAGGGTTTGTATCTTTTTGAAGATCAGTTTAACACGGATGACATAAAACGGAATTTTGAATTTTATGAACCCATGACGGTTCATGAGTCTTCTCTTTCCCCCTGCGTTCACTCGATTCTGGCGGCCAAGGTTGGCCTGAAGGACAAAGCGTATGAAATGTATCTGCGTACAGCGCGGCTTGACCTCGATGACTATAACAATGATACCGAAGATGGCTTGCATATTACGTCAATGGCCGGTACCTGGATGAGTGTCGTAAAGGGATTTGCCGGCCAGCGTGTAATTGACGGATTTTTGCATCTTAATCCTTATGTACCTGAGCAATGGGCTTCCTATTCATTCAGAATTGGATTTCAGCATGCACTTCTTAAAGTTGAGGTAAACAGGGATAGCGTTGTGATCGATAATATTTCTGATACGGATCTTACTGTGTTCCTTCGTGGCGAAAGGCTTTTTGTTGCAGCAAATTCGGCGGTTCAGAAATAACCAGCTACGGAATAGTTATATTTGTAAATGATCATGAATTTGATTGTTCCTTGATCAGCAGTAGATTAGTCATTTTATTATCCAATCAGTTGTCTTGAATCATTACAGGCCATTCATTTTTATTCTATTGTGGTTGATGGTGGGTTTCCTGCCAGCATCCGCTCAGAATTTTAGTGAATGTCAAAAACTGGTAAAAGAACTCCTGCCATTATTTAACCGCTCTTTTGAAGAAAATAATCCGGCCCTGCTGAACGAAGAATCCTACCAGCGTACTTTACATCAGTTGCAGGCTGCGTATGTTAAATACAATAAAGAATCATTTTCTCCGGAAGATTCGGTTCAGCGGATGAACAACGAAGCCGTGGTATTAGCTTTATCCGGAAATTACCGGAAGGCTTTACATATCATGGAGGGACTTGAACTTACTGATAATCCGCAACTCCGTTACAACCGGGGTTTGTTTAATCTTTTATCCGGACTATACCAGACTGCGCGAAACGATTTTTCTGCCGCTCCGCAAGGCTCACAGGCAAACCTGAATACATTATTTTCTTACGCCAAACAGAAAAAGTATAATGAGGGAAAGGATTTCGCAGCTGCTTCTTCCGGTAAGAATTCCGGTGGAAAGTGGAACTATAACTTAGGTATGATTCACAAATTTCATAGTGAATATGAAGAAGCAGTTAATGAAATTACTTCTGCGATCCGGCAAAAGGATGATGTAATGGCTTATCGGCTGCAAAGGGGAGATGTGCTGATGCGTATCGGAAAACAGAAAAAAGCGGTAAAGGATTTTGAAAAAGAAGCCCGTAAGCATCATAAAGCACAGATCAGGTATGCGAATGCTTTGTTATCAATCAGCGAGTTTGGTCAGGCAAAAGCCATGTTTGAAAAATATCTGGAAAGTGAAGACAGAAGATTTCGCGGTGATGCCTATCTGGGTATTGGCCATGCATATTACGGATTAAAACAGATTCCGGAGGCACAGCGATATTACCGGCTTGCATCCACTTTAAAAAGAGAAACTCCGGCATTACAATCAGGAATTGCCAATACGCATCTTTCCAAACATGAGTATCAGTTTGCATTCAATCTTTTCGACCGTGTTATAAAAAAGGATACAGCTTATCTGCCTGCCTATTTGGGCAGGGCAGTAGCCAGCTACGGCATGGGCAAATATGATCTGGCATTGAATGATTTCAAAAAAGGGGAAAAGGCATTGGACGAAAACAACCGCTTCCATGCCGATCTTTTTGTGACGAAAGCTTTTTCAGAATACTATTTGAATAAAAGTAAAGAAGCGCAGGAGGATTTTGCACGTGCCATCCGGCTTGACCCGGCGCGGTATGAGGCTCTTGCAGGTATGAGCAGCATCATGATTGACCAGAAGCGTTTTTCGGAAGCCGGGCAGTTTCTCGCCAAGGCATTGCAATATGAGCAGACCTATGACAAGATGTGGAGCAACTACGGAAATTTACTCATGCATTTTGATATGTTTAGCAAAGGGTATCAGGTCTTTAAAAAAGCAGTTTCACTCAATCCGGAGAATATCAGTGCACAAAACGGATGGGGAATTGTGTTACTGGAAAATGACCAGCTGGACCGGTCGATGGCACTGTTCGACAGCCTGGTAAAAGCAAAACCTGAACTTCCGTTCTTACACAACAATCACGGAATTATTCAGGCGTATATAGGAAACAGATTTGAACAGAAACGCCAGATCGACGAAGCAAATGCCAGATATGAGGGTGCTTTTGCGGACTTCAAAAAAGCAATGGAGGTTGCTCCTGCAAGAAAATTTTATAACGTAAACCAGGGAAATGTTTACCGTTACTGGCAGCAATACGATGAGGCAAAACTGAGCTATCAGTCTTATCAGGATAAAAGTGCGCTAAACAATACGGCCGTTATGTATGCGGGGCAGGAGAAGATGAAGGATGCAAAATACTACCTGGGCGTAGCCATACAGATAGATTCAATGCATCGGGTATTTCAGTATAATATGAATATTCTTGCCAAAGGAAAACAGAAGGAAATGATGCGGCTTGTGGCTTCTGCAGGGAATGACGGGCCCTATTCGGATATAGGTATCAAATACAGCAGAGATGGATTTGTTACGATTTATCTTTATGATTATGAATATGACAAACTTGCATTTCCCGGAAGACACTATATGCCGCTACCCGTGGCAGAATATAACGAGGATTACTTCATTCCGGAATATGATTTTAAACTTGTCGAATATAAAAGTAAAAAGAAGTCAGACCTGAAAGCAAAGCGACCCAGATATAAAAGTCAGAAGGTTAGGATGCCCGGCGGTAAAGGTAAATCCGGTACTAAATGTCCTGTATTTTGGAAGAAGTAAGAGGTGACACAGTTTAGTTTACAGTCTCTAACGATTACGGCATTTACATCTCCAACAGATTCACTTCAGCTTAAAGCCGGACATTTCCAAGACTATAAATATCAAGGTCGGACCTCCTCTGCTTACTTTGTATACGATAACAGAATTGAAATCCAGTAGTTAGGCCAACTTTTTTCAATTTCTTTTGCCTTTGTGATTCGGGCATAGTAAAGACCGTTTTTCCGCACTCATAAGCAGACGTTTTGAGAGACAATTAAATGATTAAGCCGCCAGATAAAATGGCGGATCAATCGCACTTTCTCTATCATTTTTGAATTTCAAAACATTCCCGTTTTCCAAGCTTTATCTTAATTGGAAGCTGCTGCATTTTGATTTGAAAGTTAGGATCAACAACCTTGGTACCATTCACAGAGACACTCCCGGATTCAGCCAGGCGTCTCTGGTGGGATTTACTCAATACCGGCATAAGCCCTTTACAAATATCAATCAACCTCAGGTCACTTGTCTGGTTGATGTTCAAAGTTGCCAGTGAAACAATTTGGAAATGTTTATTATCAATATCCCTGTTTTGAAAGTTCTTCGTTGTGGTACTGACTTACAATATTGTAGCCTACCAGCTTTTTGACCTGCATTGGATTGGTGCCATTTTCAATGAATTCTATTGAAGCTTGTTGCTCTGCGATTGAGAAGTTGTTGCCAATAAAATATGATCGGGAGCACTACATCGGGAATAGACATTACTTTACCAAACATTTCTTCAGGCCCACCTGTCAGTCCTACAATATTACCCTCTGATTTGCTTATTTTCGCCTAGCCATCAATACCCCTTAATAATGGCATACAGAGCACCGCCTATCTGGGCTTGTCCATGCTTTCCTGAAGCTGTCTTCCCATAGAGCAATTGAAGAGCTGGTCGGTCCCACCCATTTTGATGTTGGCGGCCAATTATAGAGAATCATAACCCCTGCAACATCGGGTGTAGGCTTCCTGTTTTTGGAAGTTTATACTAAAGTATGGGTTAGGAACAGAAAGTGTACACTACTAATGATAAAATTTAGTTTCTATTCACATTTTTAACAATAGCTATAATTCTACAAGACAAATCCAGTAGAATTATTTGAAGTATGTTGTGCCCGGCTTACCTTTGTTGCAGACAATGTAAGCAATTCTACGTACCTCCTTATTTATATCAAATGAAACTAATTAAGCTTATCTTCCATTCATCTCTCACAGATCCTTGCTCATTCCATATTAATCCAGAAGCAATCGCGCCTCATCACAACAAAGATTTTTGTTAAAAGTACGAATTAACACGCATTTAATTAGTATCCATAAAACGCTATGACAAACTGTCATTTTAGGGGTATCATAATATGTCTGCGAATATTCAATAACATAGTGGTTCTGATGCCCACCGGAACACTAGTCTAGTAAAGCTTATTCTTTTGTACAGAATAGAAAAGTTGATTTGACTGTGTTGTTAATGTTGCAAAGAATAAGTATATCAGTTCTAAACATTAAAAATCTCTAATTTTAGAAGGCATGCAAAACCAATCATTATCTACTTTAGTCCTCTTAGATCACATAGCTTCTACTAGTTTTTACTAGTAGCCAAGATAAGCATGTCCAGAGTGGATAATTAAAATGTAAGCTATAAGGCATTGCTATGCCTAAAACAGTTGAACTTATTAAAAACAAGAAGCCACTTAGACTTTAGCATGTAAGGCCATACCAATTGCGAAAGTATGTGCGCGGGCTTAACATAGTGCATCTCCAAACTGGTCCGGGTTACGGCGCTTAAGCAAAAGAGTCAAAAAGATTAAGCTGCACCATCCAGTTCCATCAATCCGGCTTTCAGCTCGAACACGCAATCCAAAGGAGATGATTATGGTTGAAAAGCGTATCAAAAGAGCGCTGGCGATATTGTTGAGTGAATTTTTATAGCGCGTTATTACATGGTTCAGATTGCACAATCCGATTGGTTCTAAATTCCTTATTAATGATTTTATTTGGAGTGTTTCATGCTCCACTCATCAGTTAAGTTAGGTATTAAAACTTAGCCATTGTATAACCTATTAACATTTCTATTTTGATATGGTCACCATTTTGTTTATTGAAGATCAAGTACTTCTAAGAACTGCGCTCGTGAATGTTATTGAAAATCTGTTTAAAAACATAAAAACCCTGGAATCTTCCAGTATCACATCGTTTCGCCAGCTCCATCCGGAACAAACACCACATCTGATCATAATGAGTGTCAATTCCAGATTATTGAACGTTACTTCGAATATTTTACAGCAGATCAAGAAAGACTCCCCACGATCCAAACTGATGGTCTACGACGACTATGAAAACGCAGAATCCATAGCCTTCGTTTTTAAAATGGGTGCTGACGGGTATTTATTGAAAAAAAATAGCGTGGAACAGTTGGCAGAGGGTATACAAAATCTATTGGATGGCAAACGCTATCTACCCACTGAACTTTTTAAACTGATAATACCTAAGTTAACAAAAAAAAGAGACTCTTTAAAAATAATTCCAAACCTTACAGTACGTGAATCTCAAATAGCCGCTTTCCTGATTCAAGACATGGATACGGGAATAATCGCAAAAAAATTGGGAAGGAATTCTGCGACGATCTCGGTAATTAAAAAAAATATACTAAAAAAAATGAATGTCAACTCGATTTCTGAATTAAAGGAAGCATATCACAAGTTACCTTAATTAATTTAAAATGCTATGCCACGTTCTTTCATTCGGTTTTCTTTTTTTACTCAACGTTTTAGTTAGCACTTTACACATAATAGATAAGAATATAAGATATCTGGTAACCAAAGCGAAGGTTTCCAAGATTAATTTGCATAAACATGTAGCTCATTTCTTTTATAGATAAGGCATTTGACCGAGTACATACATTTTTCACTATGCGTATCTATACTTTTTTCTTATGATCGTTCTTTATTATTCCTTTTATGGCATAAAAAAGGTGATCTAAAATTATTTAAGATTAGCTACTATTAATCAGTCAGGATGTCGTAGCTGACTATGTTATTATACTTCAATCATTTCATACATCACGCCAGTCAATTTAAGCAATCTTCAGTCAGTTCAATAACCTAAACTTCCATAAGACATACTTGAGTCACGTGGGAGCGTGTTTCCTGAAACTCTTTATGAGGAAGCGGTCGCTAAAAACTAACTTTTCAAACATAACAGGCAATAATACAAGTTCGATCATGACGGACTGTTGTACATCACTATATATTTCAAATTCTAAATTAGTTAAAATGAATATTTTGTTGGTTGAAGATCATGTTATCACATCTTTGGGAATGTCAATGACAATTAAAAACATTGTGCAAGATGCAATAATACATGTCGCGTATAACTATTCTGCTGCAATACAAGTTTCCAAGAATCATCATATAGACTTCGTCATTCTAGATTTGAGCATACCAGGCGGTATTGGTACAAGCATGATTCAAGGTTTCCGGAGTATACATCCAGATATTAAAATATTAATATTTAGTGGACACGATGAGTATTTAAATGCGGTGAATTATATTAATCATGGAGCAAATGGCTTTCTTCATAAACACTGTACCCGGGAAGAAACAGAAAATGCAATTCTAATTGTTATCAATGGTAAACAATATATGAGCATTAAACTTTTAAACCGGATTTACCAAGATTACCTCAATTATAATGTCATAAATACGAATCCACTAAAAAGTCTTTCATACAGAGAAAGAGAAGTATTTGATTTAATAATAGAAGGAGCATCCAGTAAAGAAATCGCGATAAAACTTAATGTTAAATGCTCAACCGTTAGCACTCAAAAACTTCGAATTTTTAAAAAATTTCTAGTGAATAACATAGTTGATCTGATAAAAAAAGTTGAAAAAATTGCTGATAATCATAAACTAACGGGAGTATTGCTATGGAGTTTTCTTGCAAAAGAAGCAACGAAAATAGTGTCAGGCTATAAGATTGACTTATTATTCTAATCAAATTAAATAATATTAGCTCTCAAAAATTATGTACTGAAATAACCATTTAATCTTATCATTTCTTAATGAATTCTAATAAGTGATTTAAATGATTATCCTTAACATATCGCAAACATAGAAATTCAATTAATTCTAATATTATTAAATATAACATAAATATAATCAAGGAATATACATCAAACTAAAATTATGAAATAATATGAATTAATACATATAACTTAAACATAAATATCTCAGTAAAAACACCTTAAAAGATAGAAAAATATACTTTTATTAGTCTATAAAATTTGTATAATTAATTTTATGTAGAAATTTAACTATTGCGCGCATAGTTTCAAAAAATTAAATTTGCCATAAGCATTTAGAAACTCGTTTTACATACATCAAACCCTGTTCAAATTTATGATTCATTTTTACATCACTTATTTTTTCAGAAAATGGAATTTATGAAATCACAGCAGTTATTTGCCAGATTTTCACCTAAAATCCTTTATACATTAAGCTCAAAGTAAAATTTAGCTACCGCTCACTAAACATTTATAAAGTATTGAAATTTAAAAGGAGTCGTTCCAATGCTCTTTTCAATTTCAATACTTTATTGGACCGAAGCATCACGTCTGAATGGTTGACACATCTATCTTCTCACGCGGTTTCTGCGAAAATGTGCATGTTATACGACCATTTTCCTGTTGAGTTCTATGGACTCAAGATATGCGTATATATACCATAGTTAGCAATTTAATCATAAGATATTTCTGAGACGTGCGTAAATCAAGTTGCATACCTAAAAAAATACCACTATGAACCACTCCTAAAAACCATCATTTTTAACTAATCCAACCGCCTATGCCACACTGAAAGAATTAAATGCAACAGTTAACATTCAAATCAAATTAATTGTATGAAAGAAAATTTAATAATTAGTATTATGAAGCACTCTCTGATTAGGCATCAACCTGACGCAGTTGATGCTTTAGTTTTATCTGTTTCACCTAAAAAAGAAATAGTATGAGGAAATTTTATTTATGGTGGGTACTTATACTTACCTTATTTTTAAACGCTGCTTCTGTAGTAAAAGCCCAGCAAGATGTAGGCTTTGAATGGGTTAAAGGGATTACGCCTAATACTCATATGCGCATTAGTAATCAAACGATCGATATGGATGGCAACATCATATTGACTGGAGCCTTTTCCCGTACAGTTGATTTTGACCCGGGACCCGGTGTTTTTAACCTTACTGGTTCTAACAATGATTATTCAAGTCTTTTTGTTCTGAAACTTAACAAAAACGGAGAGTTCATTTGGGCGAAAAGTGTAGTGATGAACATCATCAGCAACATTAGCCCATCGGATATGGCCGTGGACAATGCTGGTAATGTTCATATTATAGGCAATTTTGGTGGAACTCTGGATTTTGATCCCGGTCCCGGTGTTGCAAATCTTGCTTCAAGTAACGGGACCAAATATATTCTAAAACTTGATAAAAACGGAAATTACCTTTGGGCAAAAAACTGGGGGTTCTCTGGAAGTTCAATCAAAGTCAGTGAAGACGGGTACATTTATACTACTGGTAGCTTTGTTAACACAGTCGATTTTGACCCGGGTTCGGGCATTTTCAACCTGACATCGGCCGGTGGGACCGACGTAGGTATTTCAAAGTTGAATAGCAATGGTAATTTTGTATGGGCTAAAAGAATCGGATCAACCGGTTCTGACTATGGCTCTGTGATCGCATTGGATGCGTCCGGCAATCCACATATAACTGGCATCTTTAGTTCTGTTGTTGATTTTGACCCAGGTGCCGGCGTAGTCAACTTCACTACATCCAGTAGTGAAGCTGCATTTATTTTGAAGCTGGATACAAATGGCAATTACCAATGGGCCAAACAATCAGGCGCTGGTGTGTCCGATATAAACATTACAGCGCAAGAAATTACGATCACCGGAGGATTTTCAGGTACTGTTGATTTTGATTTGGGGAATGGGGTAAGTAACTTAACATCGGCCGGTGGTAATGATTTATATATATCCAAGTTAGATGCAAGCGGAAACTATATCTGGGCAAAAAAATTTGGAGGTGCTGGTAGCGATAATGGATGGGATATGGATGTAGATGGATCTGGCAACATTTACATTTCAGGGTCATATAACGGAGATGTTGATTTTGATCCAGGGCCTTCAACTAACATCCTGCCTGGATTTGGGAATGTAGGTGGTAACCTAGTGATCTTAAAGGTTGACGGTAGTGGGAATTATATCTATGCGAAGGGAATAGGAGGACCTATTACGGGACAAATTGTTTCCGGTGCATTTCACCGAGGGGATATAAATGTTACACCTGAAGGCATCCATTTAGCCGGTATTTTTTATGGTACGGTGGATTTTGATCCTAGTACATGTACCACTTCAACATTGACAGGTCAATATACCTTCTGGACCAATGCACAGGGTAGTTTTATTTTGAAGTTTTCCGAAAGCCCGCTTCCGGTCGGCTTTAGCGCTTCAGCAAACACCATTTCTCTTGCTACCCAGACGGCCTGTATCCTGGGTATCCCAAAGGTTATTGAAGGCAGCGCCGTGGGTGTGCTAACGCCTATAGGTTATAAGACTGCCTTGAGTTATCAGTGGCAAAAATCGGCTTCTGCCACAGGCCCCTGGGAAGATATCGAAGGAGAGGTATTTAAAGACCTGCAGCCTTTGGCTTCACAGACGACCTGGTACTACCGGAGACAGGCAAAAGCGCGTAATCTTTTTTGTACAGGCTTTGAAACCATCAGCACATCTTCTGTATCTGAGGTATTGATCAACAGTGCAGTTGCCCCGATCGCCAATGCGGACGGACCACAGTGGTATGTCTGTGGTACAAATGCCAATACGGTTGCGCTCAACGGAGCGGCAACGGGCGGTACGTCCGGTTATACCTACCGCTGGTATGAAGGCAGCACCATCAGCGGTACGGCTCTGTCAAGCGCCGCTACCTGGACTACCCCTGCTGTCACACAGCCGACAACCTATACTTTGCAGGTAACCGATGCAGCAGGCTGCGTGGACATTGACCAGGTAACGGTGGTACCCGCGCCAGCCAATGCAGGCGCTGATAAATCCAACTGCCAGGGTGCAGGTGTTCAAATCGGAACAGCGCCCGTGGCAAGCCCATCGGTATCCTACGCATGGACGCTGGTCTCAGGAGGCCCCTTGTCTACCCTGAGCTGCACGGACTGCGCGCAGCCAATCGCTACGCCAACGGTAACATCAACCTACCGTCTGACTGTTACGGTTCAGCGTAAAGGCGGAACAACCTGTGTGACTACAGATGATGTGGTTGTAACACCGGTTGCAGCACCTGGCAATACGCTTGCTTTTGCAGGTACCGACCGCACCGTTTGTAAGAATACCTCGGTAACTTTGGGCGGTACAGCAGATAATTCTTTTGCCTA
>Ga0265797_10000847_pt1 | contig 55814 bp, 43 predicted proteins | sample P2T30metagenome_FD_192433 | JGI IMG/M metagenome (GOLD analysis project Ga0265797, IMG submission 192433) | Plant litter microbial communities from East Loma Ridge, Irvine, California - P2 T30 | ecosystem: Environmental > Terrestrial > Plant litter > Unclassified | place: USA: California...
TCTTTCTATCTTTCATCTCCGTTGGATCTTTTTGTTTTTCTTTGCCCTTGCACTACCATTGTTATCACGCGCATACCCTTTTGCAATTTACTCACAATTTTGGAGAGAGAGAGAGAGAGAGAGAGAAGAGAAATCGAGGAATATCAAGACAAGATGTCTTCCAGCACATTATTCACCAATGGCCAATTTTTCACCACCGAACACACTCCGAGCAAAACGGCAAAATTCGCCCAATGCATGCTCGTAGAGGACGGCTCAATCACTTACATTGGCGACGACACACAACATGCACACACCCTGGCAACGACAAAGAAATCTCTCGTGCAAAACGTCGGCGGCAAACACGTCCTACCCGGCTTCATTGATGGCCACAATCACATCCTCCTACTGGGCCAGACACTCAAGAAGCTCGATCTCGAGCAATGCCTGGATCTGACGGACGTTAGAACAGCCATCCAATCTTACGCTCAAAGCCACCCAGATCTTCCACGAATCATCTGCAGTGGCTGGATGGAATACATGACGGACAACAAGCAGGCGACCGCCGCAATGCTGGACGATCTCGATCCGCGACCCATCTTTATCGATTCTAGAGACTTGCACTCCAGCTGGTGCAACACCCCTGCCATGGCCGAAATGGAAGTGCAAGACATGCCCGACCCGGTTGGTGGTAAAATCTACCGCGACTCCAACGGCAACCCCAGCGGTCTGTTCAGCGAAGCCGCCTGTGTCTTCCTCGTTTGGCCACACCTGGCAAAAGCAGCATCGCCCAAGGACCGTATCGAAGCCATTGGCGGTGCAATCCAAGCAATGAACGCAGCCGGCTGCACGGGTCTCATCGACATGGCCATGGACGACATATCTTGGAATGCACTTCAAGAAGTGCGTCGACAGCAGAAAGACGGTCGATTATCGGTGCACATCGCAGCACATTGGTTCATCAAACCAACACACTCCACAGCCGAAGACCTAGCGCAAGTCGACAAAGCAATCGAGCTGAGCAAACAGTTCAACGCGACCACTTCGCCCGACCTATACATCACCGGCATCAAATTGATGTGCGACGGCGTCGTCGACTCCTGCACCGCCGCTCTGCTGGAACCCTACACAACAGGCGAAGCCTCCGCGCCGGTCGCCTGGTCGCACGACGCGCTGGGCGCCGTGGTACAAAAAGCCGACCGCGCCGGTCTGCAATGCGCTCTGCACGCCATCGGCGACGGCGCAGTCAAGCTGGCCATCGACACGCTCTCGCACTTCGGCACGTCTGGCCACCGCCACCGCATCGAGCACCTGGAACTCACGAGCCCAGGCGACGGCGCGCGCCTGGCAGCTGCGGGTATCACAGCATCAGTTCAACCAGCACACGCAGACCCCGTGCTGCTGAAAGCCTGGCCGGCACTCCTAGGCGAAGACCGATACAAGCGCGCGTTCGCGTACAGGGAATTCGTCGACGCTGGGGCGACGCTGGCGATTGGAAGCGACGCCCCAACCGCTCCGTACAAGACGCTGCAGAACATGTACGTCGCGACGACCCGGCGGTCGCTGCGCGAGACGCAGAGCACTGCCACGGCGAACAAGCACTTTGCTTTGACTCTGAGTGAGGCCGTGGCGAGCGCGTCGTATGGCAGTGCATTTTCTTGCTTCGCCGAGGAGCGTGCTGGAAGCCTGGCCGTGGGCAAAGAGGCCAATTTCGTCGTGGCGAATATGGAATGGGACGCGGGCAGTTTGCTGAGTGCGTCGGTCGGCGAAACCTGGTATCGGGGGAGGAGGGTGTTTTCGTCTTCGCTGCCTTCTTCTTCGTCGTCTTGATCGCGGGCTTTTTCTCCTGCGTCTTGACCGGTTCGTCCTCGGGTTCTTCCAAGCGTTTGCGTGTTTTGATGCTCTTGTTTCCTTGCCTGTTATTCATTCCCATTTTTCGTTATCATTCCCCTGTTTCGATCCATTTTAGTTGTTGACAAACGATGATATCCCCCGTCTAGATGCACGATCATAGAACAAGAAACAAGGAAGAGGGAGAGGGAGAGGAAGAGGAGGGAGGGAAGGAAATCGAACCGAAGGACATATGGGCTCTCCAGCGTAGCAGTAGCAGTGTATATATCTTCTGAGAAAAAAAAAGGGACCCACAAGACCAAACATCAACATGACATCTTACGCTTACGTACCTTCCAAGTAGACGTACACGTACACGTACAATGTATCTACTGTCATATGTCACCGCTAGTGACCATTAGCAGTGCATGTACATGTACCTCTCTCACCTCACTTACTGACACGTGCAATTCTGAAGCTCCCAGAAAGAGTACTTCTTATATGTACAATGTCAAACGTAGTACTAGCATATCGTCATATAGTCTCCATACCATATAGGTACACAATGTCCACCTCAGGAGTAAGCACAGATACAGTATCCCAGTACCACGCGAGTACCTATAGAACAAGAGTACATCTACATGTGCCTACACGCTACATGCTGACTTGACAGTAAGTAGACTACATGTAAGCGCTAAGGCTTCCGATTCCATGACCTACATACATGCATGTACGGACTTATTACTACCTCCCCGGGATAGCAGTATTCCAACCAATCGGTGGAAAATTGAATAAGTTGGTGAAGCAACCATAGTTGAGTAGTAGATATATTGACTAGCCATTTGTCGGTCGGTCGGTTCATGCTGCTTTTTTGATCTTTCGGAGCTAGGTAGAACCGAAGAAAAAGAAACAGGAGAAAGCTATGCTAAATACATTGCAAAAGTACATACTTGTAAATGTACCTACAGAGCAGCAACAACAACAAGGAGATGTGATGGAAACTAATTGGCGAAGGTCATAGCCGACGGACACGAACTCATCGAACGAAAAATAAATAGATTGAAATGAGGAAACAGGATTCGATAGTTATGAGAGGCGACAAGGTACCTCCCTACCTAGGTACTCGGCATGCAAGAAAGAGGAAACTTGAAAACATAACACCTTTTACAGGAAGTCTAGACAATCTGTCATTTGATGTTTTTGTCAATTCCCTTTGGCTTTTCTTTCTTGTTCAAGGACAGGTCCCTTCCCTTGCTCACACTTCACTTCCTTACCCTTCCCAACATCAAAAAGTCCAATATCGTCCGCTTGCATCCAATCTCGCAAGTTTGGTTCTCAATCGCGCACTCGCCTCCTTCCTGATGATCCCGTCGTCGTGTCGTACATATAAATGGAGTAGCCTCCTCAGTGCGCCGCCGCCGCCGCCGCTGCTTTTCTCTCGAGTTTGGAAATGCATACCTGTACGCATACACCTGTCGCGCGCGCCTTGAGAAATTGAAATTTGGAAAAGGTTGTGAAATTTTGGGTGTCGATGCTGCCTTGCTCGGCGAGGCTGGGGCTGGGGGGAGTGGTTTGTTCTGTGTCTCTTGAGAAGTGACACTGGCTGGCGTATAATGGCAATATCTGGAATCGGGACGGGTGTGCCATCTCGCTACGGCGCGGCTATGATGGGTCCGCGGAGATGATATCGAATCAGTGAACCACTGGTGGTTACCAGGCAGATGACAAGCTGCCAAAGGGTTTGCTCCGATCGAACATGTTCACAAGCCAGCTAACAGCCGGCCATCCAGGCATATCGGCGATTGCTCCAGCACTCCAGCACTTTTTTGACGAAATGCAGTAGAGATGACCAGCCTCGCCGATCCGTTCATCGATAGGTATTGAAGTAAAAAGAAACTCCTTGACCCTCCAAGTAGGCTCATCACACGTTGCTTCCCGGCCAGCCCTGTGCGGCGCCCTGACCTCCTCCGGTCCAGCCTTCTTCCAGCGTACGGTCTTCCAGTGCCCGGATGAAATTCCTGTTCTGGTCTGTACGCACGGCTCTGCTCTGTCTCCGTCGGCCTCCGACGTTTCCGATCGCCTCCTGGCCGTCTTGTGGAGGCGGGTAGTAGGCAGGGCTTGGTTGCAAGCGAATCGGGGCATTGGGGTCCAGATGCGAGACAACGCGCTGCAAGGCAGGTGGAATACCATTGCCATTGCCATCCATTGTGCTGGCACGTTGTCGGCCCGCACGAGTGGTTGCCTGGGCATAGAGGTTTTGTTGCTGAGGTTGAGTAGGCTGCTGAGGGTACTGCTGCATTGAAGCAGCTGCCGGAGGTGGTTGCTGAATCATGGGAACTTGCTGTCCGTACGCCGAAGGAGGATTAGAGGGATAGGGTGGAGGTGCACCCTGGTGTGAAGGCGCGTAAGCATTCCCATACATGGGCGGTGCCTGAGGTTGCTGCGAGGCGTGAGGAGAGCTGGGGTATCCAGGACTCATGCTGTGCATCCCTGCAGCGTATGCAGCACTTGCCGCTTGCTGTGCTTGCTGAGCTTGTGCCGCCTGGGCTCTCTGCTTTGACAGTGCTTCAGCTTGTTGCTGCTGTTGGACGCCCGGTGCTGGAGAGCGTGATGATGTCTTCAGGTTCATCTGCGGCTGGAAAGGTCCTGTGTACTTCTGTTGCGTGATGAAAGGATGCGTGCGCGCTTGTTGTGGCGACCAGCGCTCCAGAGGGTTGATGTTCAGCAATCCGTGGACAAAGTCAATAAAGGCTTCGCGGTTGGCCATTTCTGCATCGTGTTAGCGGTGTCTTTGAATCGTCAATGCTGATGAACTTGCCTCGCTCAATCTCATTCTGCTTCATTCCCTTCCTCGGCATTGGGTAGTTGCGGATAATATCCGGCAGTCTGGTCGCGCTGAAGTACTTCTTGCTCGGCTGTTCCTTCGTACCATGTTCCCTAGAGTACTGCTCCATGGACTTCAAGCGATAGGTCCTCCTCCCAAATTCATCATGGACTTTTTCATAAAATTCGCCGGACTGTTTGCCGACCTCCAGCATCCAATTTGGCGGCAGACCGAGCATCTCGGTGATGCGCGAGACTTGGTTGTACTCCGAGCTACCGGGGAACAGAGGAAGACCGAGGAATAGTTCGACAACAATGCAACCAAGTGACCACATGTCGATGGCAGCCGAGTATGGCAGACCCAAAAGAACTTCGGGCGATCTGTAGAATCGAGACTGAATGTAAGTGTAGACTGTTTGGCGCTCATCGCAAGCGGATCCGAAATCGATGATTTTGATGATCGGGCTCTCGAGACTGTGACTACGTTAGCAATAGATCAAATCCCAGAAGTTGATGTAGCGTACTTCTTCAATAGAATGTTCTCCGGCTTCAAATCGCAGTGGATCAATTTCGCCTTGTTCAGCAGACACAGACCGTTCAGCAGCTGCTGCGCAAAGACTCGCACCAGCGTGGTGCTCAACCCTCTAAACTGATTCTGCTTGATCAGCTCGTACAAATTGACCGACAGCAGCTCGAAGACCAGACACAGATGCTGCTTGTGGATGAAGGTGTCCTTCAGCCTCAGGATGTGATGATCGTCGTTCTTGTCCATTCTTCCATTGAGCAAGTCCAGCACCGAGACCTCCATCATGCTCTGGTTGAAGTAGGCCGTCTTGTTCTTCACGACCTTGACCGCAACCACCTCTTGAGTCTTTAAGTTCTGGCACTTAACGACCTGACCGAAAGTACCCTGACCAAGGACATCCAGAATCAAGTATCGGTTCTTGTGGTTCGTCTCCTCGGAGCCCAGAATGTCATTGACATACAGAATGTAGTCGCTGTCCTCATTATCGTAACCATCGTTCTTGACTCCCTTGCTCGGCTTTGTGAGTACTCTTCTCGGATTCCTTGACGACTCGTATTGGAAGGCAGGGTTGCAGATACGGTAGGTAGCCGGAAGATGGGTTGTCAACGCCTGCAGCGGGCTGATGAAACCACCCTCGGGGTTCGCTCTTCGGAAAGGTGGCTGCGCGTTGATCCGCGGTTTGAGGTCGAGCACGTTGTGGACTTTGGACATCTGTGGTACTGTTCCTCTGGAGCCTGGTGTAGAAGATGGCTGGTGATGTGGTTGAGCCTGGTTGCCAGGCGACCCTGCGTCGCGGCCGAACACGGCGTTGAGCTGCTGGGTCGCAGACTGTGGGAAGTAGCCAGTAGGTGACATGGTGGGTTGCAATGGAGGAAGCTGCGAGGAGTGTGCACGCGCCGAAGATGGCGGAGAAGCGTAGTAGCGCTGGGAAGAAGTCGGCGACGCGTAGGGGTTCTGCCTGGTGGGCGACTGTCGCGCAGACTGCTGGGGTGTGTAGGAGCTGTACTGATTGCCGCCAGCCTGCTGCTGTTGCTGCTGCGGAGCGGGAAGATACGGCGAGGTCGGGGAAGTGTTCATTGGAGAATACCTCGCAGCGGCCCTTGAAGTGCCATCGTCGAGATTGGCAGGCAGGTACTGCGAGTTTCGGTTGGAGTTGGTAGCGGAACGGCTGTACTTCTGCTTATTGTAGGGGTCTGCGTCCTCCATTGGCATGTCACCGTCCAGGTCCCCGTTGTGTTTGTAAGCCATGCTGGTGTCGCGCGGCGTGTGAGTGCCGGTACCAGCAGGCGTAGAGAGGCTCAGGTTGGCAGTGCGACTCGCGATTGAGGGCGTACCGTAGGCGTCGTACTTGACAGGCGAAGCGCCCGAGGCGGGATTGTAGGCGGTTGGAGGCGCGGCAGAAGTTGAAGGCGGATCGCGGTGTGCACTGGCGCTGGCAGGAGTGGTGGAAGTGCTGGTGTTGGCGCTGGTGTTGCTCGCTACAGCATGCCGGGGAAGGGCAGCGAGGTGTTGGTGTTGGCGGGGCTGGTCGGGAGGAGGATGGTGACTCGGCGTCGACGTCGACCAGATCGAGTCGCGGTCCATAGGAACGGAACCGAACAGGCAGACAGGACAGGGCAGGACAGGACAGGACAGGCACAGGTCTGATCAACAACACACACCGAGGAGGAGGCTCTCTGGCTCTGTCTCTCTCTCTCTCGGAAGCTGGTGGACGCGCGAGTCGCTGGGCGGGAGTCGGGCGCCGAGGGGGACGTCTCAGGTCTCAGGTGCAGGGCAGGGCAGGCAGTCAAGGTCACAGTCCACAGTCGTCGTCGCAGGTGTGGGATCGACTACTGGGGCCCGGGCGCTGACGCTCACGCAAGCAAGCCAACAGCAAGCAGCAGTTGATGCAACGGGAGTTGGGCAGCCTCGTCGTCAGTCCAGTCAGTGCACGCTCGCCTCTGCCTGGGGCCGACGGCACGTGTGTAGAGGTAAGCAAGCAGGCAGTCACGGGAAGTGTGTGTGAGTGAATTGTTACATGGATGTCGTTGTTTTTGCTACTATGTATGCTGTGTCTTCTCGCTGTCTTAGAGGTAATGTACTTCTATCGTGCTTGCTCGCCTGCAGTGCTTGCTGCTCCGTACAGTATGCCTCCCTCCCTCGCTCGGATGGCAATCGGCCGGCTAAGGTAAGCTTGGTGGTCGCTTGCAGGGCCTTCCGAAGGGCAGCGGCTACACGCACAAAAAATAAACAACTAATAATGACAAAGCTCATGCACCTCCTTCTCAACATCGATCGGCTCGCTGGACGACGGTGGAGTCCTGGCCTGGACTTGCCCGTAGTATACAGTGAATATGTTATAGACACCCTGGTTATCTACGCTACGTGGGTTTCGGAGTACCGGCAGCGTCCAATCACCCAATGTGTTAGAGACGCTTATCGCCAGGGATACCCTCATCATCGATAGCAGCCCGAATGGTTTTTCTTCTTTGATCAACACAATGGAACTCCAAGTGTATTGGGGCGGAGATGCTTGGAACTTTGCGACACGGGACTGCACTTGATCGCGACATGCTGTAAGTTTTCATTACTCCCATTTGATTGACTCTTTTAACTCGGGATATTTGTATAATGCCCGTGGGTAGTTCCACCTCCATCAACTGCCATCCTCCCTTGGCCTGACTAGTCCACGTTCAATTGGCTCACTTCCTCAACACTGTGGGTCAATGGCATGCTCATGCTGTGTAAGTTGTGTAATGTATCGCTTTTTGGCGTGAATGTGAGCAACTCCAAGAGCCAATGCTTCTCTTCTCAGAGCTCAAATTACCCATTCGATGATGCGGCGAACTGCCAAAGTTGCGCTGGAGGCCTGTCTCATGTCAAGAGCAAAGCTGTTGTAGGATTAAGCTCTCCAGAACATTCTGGCACAGCGTCTGCTCTGGTAGTCGGGTTCGAAGAACAAGCATGCTATCTGCTCGTATGCGCTTTTGTGGGTTCTGCAAAGAAAGTTGTCGCTTTCAACCAGTGGGCGTCTCGGTGGCTGGCGTGCCGACTGTAGGCGTGACAGCAAGAGGTGTGCCAGCGGTGGGCAATCCAGCAGTAGCAGCAGCAGCAGAAGGGATCGTGTTGGCCGGAGTGTTGCCTCCAGTCGGCACACCAACAGGCAAGATCTCCGTCTTGAGCTCGCGGTTCTTCTTTGGCTTCGGCTCCGGCGCTGCAAGTCATTGTCAGTCGACTAATCCCGAAGTCCACATCAAATCAAAGCCGAAGACTCACCCTTGTCGTTTTCCTGCACGTAGAATCTGCGCAAGAGCATGATGGCCTCCTCGCGGAACAGGCCTCCATAGACTGGGTACGGTGGATCGACACCCTCATCCATGTGCACTGTCATGACGCCGCCGGTACCGCCGAAGCGGTCGTTGAGGCAGCCAAAGTAGACGCTGCGGATTCCGAACTGGCGCAGGGCAGACGCGCACATGACGCAGGGCTCGACGGTCACGTAGAGGTCGGTGGTGTGCAAGACGGACGGGTGGTGGCGGGACATGATCTCGCACAGAGCGACGAACTCGGCGTGACGAGTGCCCTGTCCAATCGATTAGTGTAAATGTCGTTTTTTAGTGGTTGGAAAGACAAGGAGGGAAAGTTTCTTATACTCACGTTCAAACTGGCGTTCGTGCCATTGATGCCTCTCCCAATCACCTCGCCGTCCCTGACAAACACACAGCCCACAGGCGTTTCGTCAGACTGCAGGGCGAGCTGGGCCATTTCAATGGCCTTGCGCATGAAACCCTCATGGTATTCGCGATCGGGGATCGGTCCGAAGACCATTTCGTTGGTGGCAAGGTCGCGCGAGAGGTTTGTGTAGGGTGAGAGTGGAGATGGACCGGTGAAAGAGGAGGATGTGCTTTGGAGTGAGAGTGGAACAGATGGGGATGCAGCCAAAGTCGCCGCCTCCTTAGTGCTCGCGTGATTGACGGTGGGATGATTACCTTCAGATTGGTTTATGTTTGAAGAAGAAGGCGTTGTTGCTGGCTTTTGCTCGGGCTTTTGCCGGCCGTGCGGGCTGGATTGGTCGCCCATGGCTGCTGATGGCTGATGGTAAGTGGGAAGGAGCGAATTAGTTGGTGAGATAGTAGGTGCAATAAGAGCGATTGATATCCAAGATGGTTGTTAGTAAGAAAGTGAAAGGGATGTCGCAAAGTGCGTGGAAGGAAAAGCGGAAAAGCGGAAAATCGAGTTGGTTTGATGCTGTGTAACCAAGCAAACGCTCGCCGTTTGTCACATGCCAACAATCAGGCAAACCTTTCGCTACGACTGGGAAGATTGTATACGGATTACAGCATGGGATTCAAGATGGAGGTAGTAGCTTTCCACAAAATAGATACTTTCGTCTAGTCGTTGGTGTGTCCATGTGCGACTCAAACATGGTTAGAAAGAAAAGACAAAAGCAAAAATCCGAATCGCCTGCTCCTAACTCGCCTTCGCCTTCGGTGCAGTCTGCTCAAAACCGGCAACAAGATAATGAAAATGACTCCGCAGAGGGATGTGCTTCGAAAACCGACCAGCGCCTTTCACCAGTAAGAAATTAGAAAAAAACCCGTCGCTCAGTTGGGTTGAATGTAAAACACAAGATGAGTAGAAAAAAGCGTAGACCCCCTAATCAGATCTTTCCCATATGCCATCGACCAGCGCCTGGTTTGCAATGATAAGTGAACTCCGTTGCCGTGTATTTTTTGAACTCCAATGATGACAGAATCGTGCACGCTCAGACTGTGTGGTGAGCTCAGTGATCATTCGGCCCACCATTCACAATGACAAGCATTTGCTGAAGGGTCTCTCTTTCTTGATCGCAGCTTGCCGCTGATGCTGATGTTTTCGTCGTACGCACTGTATGCCGGTGGCTGCTCGGCAAACTCGATTTTGATTCCAGACGGGTGAGAAAGGTCACTATAGGGTGACAGTTCGCCGTTTTCCAGCAATTGGTACTGTTGACAATATGGCGTATTCCCGTCTTCTGGAATCCGCCGCTCCTCGATCTTGATTAGATATGGGTAAGGCGGCAGGCCGTGATAAGTGTCCAGTGCTTCTTCCTGCTCCGCAGTCAGGTCTTCGTCGTCGTCGTCCTCATCGTCATCGTCATCGTCGTCATCGTGGTCGGCGACTACTGAATTACTCTGACGACTTTCGAGTTTGCTCCTTCGACGGAGTGTGCTATCTTCCGCTTGGCCGCTGTCGTCATCATCGCTGAACATACCAGGCGGAGGACCTCGTCCGTTAGTCCATGCGTCCGGGGTCGTGGTCGAGGTTTGCACCACAGTCTTGGTGAAGGTACTTCGGCTACTCGAGCTGACGGACGTTGTGAAGGCAGTTGGAGAAACTTCTGCGCGCGGCTGGGTGTCAACGGCAGGGGTTGGGGTGGAGGTAGCGGATGTAGACGCTGTGTTGTCGAGAGGTGTCGAATTACTCGTGGGGGTGCTAAGCGAGGACGAGCTTGTGGTCATCGGGAAGCTGGAGGTAATGTTCTGTTCAACGTAAATCCAGCCTTCGATGAGGGTGTTGTTCCAGATACACATCCAAGGCTTGTCGCCAGTATTGATGGCCTGCCTCTGCTTGTTCCAGCCATGGGGCAGCTGGAAATCACGTTTGTTGCTGCTGTAACCACCACTTGGCTTTGGGATCGCAGTTTCAGGAAGGAGTACGATCTTGTCGTAGGTCTGTCCGAAGTAGTAGGCAGGTCCCTTGTCTTCCTCGCCTGATTCCTGCACGGGTTGATACGTCGAGAAGTCAGTATCCATGTACTTGTATTGTGCCCCGTATTGCCAGCCGGGATCACTTGATGCGTAGAAGAAAAATGCCCCCTCGGTTGGTCGCGGAGCGGCGGGCACGCCAACGCTAATAGCGAGAGCCGGACTGCCAACGAGGTCACAGTCCCATGCCGGGCCGAACTCCTGGTTCAACAAGCAATCTGACGCCGTATTGGTCGGGGTTGAAAGACTCAAGGCATATGTGCCGGACGGTGGCGAAACAGTCGGCGCTGCAATCATGCTGGCTTCTGCGACCGATGAGCTACTGCTGCTTTCGGCGTCGGCCTTGCTGCGACGGTGTTAGCGAGTGGTCAATATAAAATGAATGTGGGGTAGAACGTACTCTCGGCCGTGCTGCGAGCCAGTGACCCAGCCACCCACGATGCCACCTGTTATGACGAAAATGACACCAAGAGTAGAAACAGCAATGATAATCCACATCAGAGGGAGGCCACAGCAGACTTTTGTCTTCCGTTTCTCCTTCCAAGACTTCTCCTTCCAGCTCTTTTCACTAGACCCTGTTGATTCGGACCCAGTACGTTCGATGAGTGGCAAAGAAGCGTGGCTGTCAACTCCACGGTCCTGCGACGAGTGTCGGTCCAAAGATGATTGATCGGTCATGGACTGGGGTACCATAGGCGGAGGAATGGGTGGTGGCAATTGTTGATGCATGAGCGCCATACCAGGGTCTGATCCGGCCACTGGTCCACGGCTGTGAAGCTCCCCAGGAACAGCCAGGATGGGCATTTTGGGGCCGTCTTCTGGATATCGTGTGTACGGTGGCAACTGTTCCGTGTGGCCATCTACACCGACGATGTCTTGCTCCTCGCCGTCTGGGCCTCGTACCCGTTGATATGGCTGGCCAAGACCAGGGAAGCCAACAGCAGGGGCAACGGTAGGCGTGTCTTCCTCGTCTTCCAAGTCGTCTTCTGGAGTCACACCCTGCGGGTACATACCGTAGGGGTGTTGAGGTGCTTGTTGAATAGTAGACGTCCGGTTTGGTTGTATTGTCGAAGTGGTGGCAACGCTTGGCGACCTGGCCATGGTCGCTTGCGGATACATGGCATATGGGTGGCTAGGGCCGGCAGTACCGAACCGGGGACTTTGGGTGCCGGCGAACATGTGGGAAGATACAGAAGAGGTAGACCGTCGTGTGATGCCAGGTGCGAAGCTTGCGGCCGATGGTGAGCGCATGCTTGGCGTGTTTTCAAACTCCAGGCGTGGTTCGTCTTCGGGACTGGCGAATGGGTTCTCATGGCTCCGCGGTTTGCTGATAGAGTTCCTGCTGGGCAGCGAGGGTGCTGTAATCAAGTCCGGGTCGTTGGTGTAGTGTGCTGAGGCCGTCTGTATGGGCGGATCCTGGCTATGACGCCCATTCCCTTCCCTGGCGCTATCTGGCCGGAAGCCATCTGCGACCATGTCGAAGTCGTCCACGGCGAACTCATCGTCGAAGACATCCCGATTCTCCTGCGTAGGCGTCCTGCTGCCATCCTGGCTGCGTCTGCTGTACATTTTGGCGGTATTGGCGGTGGTGGTGGCCGTGGATGCGTGTGTGCGGCCGCGGCGGGCCTGCACAGCCCCGTGTCAAGCCTCCGATGGGCAGTGTCCCCTCGAGCAGGCGGGCGCAAATAGCTGGGTTGGCGGCGCGAGCGAGTAGATGGCAGGCGGAGCGAAAAGGTGGAAGCGACAGTGAGGCGTGGTGGCAGGTGTGGTGCGGTGCGGTGCAGTGCAGCGCGTTGGTGAGGATGTGCTGGTGCTGCAAAGGGTCGAGCGAAGGGTTGCGGGCTGAGGAGCGCGGTTGGCCAGTAGAAGCGTTAGTCTCGTCTCGTCTCTCCGGCGCAGGCGCAGTCGGCACAGAGGAGCGCTTGCTGTGCCAAAACATCGCCGGCTCGACGCTAGGCAACACGCATTCTGCCAAAAGTCCTTGCATTTTTGCTATTCACTTACATATGCATATACCTATACTTGTTTTCCCCGGCCCATATCTAATTAGCAGATACTAAATCTTTTCTTTTCCACGTCCTCATGACAGCACCGCAGTCCAACAATGCAAGACATAGAGCTGCCACATACTCGCAACCGTCTACTCAACAAATGCCGAATACCGGCCATAAATCCCTGCAAAGAACAGACTCTCAGGAACTTAGCCTGGCTTCCATACTAGCACTACTTCTGTGCTCCCTCCGGTAGAAGCATCGTAAGGCACGTGCCCTCTGGTAATCCACCCTCGACGTCACCGCCATGTCAGTTCTCGACTCCCAGAACTTGCAACAGGACGCTGCGGTGGCTTAGCAGGACGTTACATAGCAAGACGCCTTCAGTCAATTTCCCTTATCCCGTCGTGAACCGCCTGGAAGGGCAGACTACGAGACTGTCAGGCCGGCGCTCTCCAATCGATCACGCGGTGTCTGTCCGAGCATCAACTTAGAAATACAACCATGGCCTCTGACTCTGACTCTAACCATCTCAGGCTGCACATCGGCTGCAGAAGCGAGCCTTTTGGCTGGGAAAGCAAATCGGCTGCGCGCTTTTTTACTGGTTCAGCCACTGCGGGAGGAGCTCCCCCGGGAGAACGAGCGAACCCTCGGCTGGCGTTTCACATCGCGAGCATCAAGTCGTGGGACCGGCTGCATGTGCTGCATCTTCCCGCTGTGCGCTCTCTCTCCAGGTGTCTCCGCTCTGCCTGTTCGGTTGTGGCGTCTTGACATGCGATCTCCGCCAGGGGAAGGAGCCAACAGGGATCGATGTCTCTGTTAGAAACAGCTACACGTGCTAGAACACGCCGGCGAATGGGCATGCAACAACTGTATCGTCTCATCATGATGATGGACCACTTCATCCATAGGCTAGGAAATACTGCAGATGTGAGTTTGTATAGGTCTCTGTGTGAATCTCGTATCCTTGCGGGCTATCCGTAAGTGGCCGTCGTATAGAATCAGTTGTGTGTTTCCGGCAATGCCGTCGGTACGAAACCCCCAGCAGTAATCACGTGTGTTGCAGTAGTGTACCGTGTCGTTGTTCGCTGCAGCGATTATTGGCAGTAGATGAGAGGGTTGCAGATACATCAAGATCGCCAGTTTATGATGTGCAACACTCGTTCGAATCTGACGTTCATGAGACCGCATCCGCAGTTGTCTCTCCACGATGTATTCGGGGTCGAGCCTGAGGCCGTCGAAATACTTTAGCGCCAGAGCTTTGAACTCTACTGGTACCATCCACGAAAATTACATCGTGGCCACCTACATTTCACATCGACTCCACTGCATTCTTCCTCGGCGATGAAAACATCGCCGCCCTACGCAATCCTGTTCTCGAGAACAGTCGAAGATGACGGAAAGAGCCCAATGAGCTTCTATTGACGCGCAGGAAGAAGCCCGTTTCCATCTGAAGAATCTCCAACAACGTCACAGCTATATAATAACCAGCTCTGCGAAATCAGGCCACGAGGTTGGGTGGCCTAGTAAGTTACTCTGTAGCCCAGCGGCAACGCGTTTGTCAACAAACGACTAACAACTCCCTAGATGGCAAGGCGTTGCTTTCCGGTTAACAGATTGGCAAAGATTGCGGGTTCGAGTCCCGTCCTGATCGTTTTTTGATCATATCAGGAGCATGTCTCATGTCTTTTGTTTTTTGTTTTTTTTGTTGTTGTCCTGCGAGTACATTGAGCAACCATTGACGACAGTGACGCGCAACGCTGATGCCTCTCTCACTTGCGGACTCCGTTGGGTAACATCGGTCAAGCCGTAAGGTGTGGAGATTGATGTTCATCGACTGTGATCAAACTCAATTTTTGAAGCATGAAGTCTGAAGTCCAAGATCACCGAAACTGGATTACAACAACATGAACCCTCGAGCCTATCTTGTCCCAATAATTTGATTGACATTTGATTGTTCAAGAACAGTCAGAAACTTCGGCCATCAATTCGTCTCAAACGATGCGGGAAGGTCCAGTCTCACGTTGGAGGCAGTGATCACGAACAACGTCGATTGACAGAAAGCCCATGGACCGTTGGGATTAACGACCCCTTTCTGGTACAGTAACCAACCGGGTCGCAAAACTCCTTCACAGAACACAAACAACCCTATCACTCATCCCTGCAAATCAACTATATCGATCAAAAAACGACTCCCAACTAAGTGCCGCCGAAACCTCAGCTTCCTCCGCCTCCCGATGCCCGTCGTCGTCACTACCATCGCCATCGACACTGTGCCCATCCTCTTCAGTCTGACAGACTGGACAGATGCCTTCCGAAGCCTGGTCGTGAAAGACTGGGCCTCCGTTCGGGCAGTCGAAAGGGTTGAAGTCTTCATGAGTCTCCTCGGTCTTGGGCTCCTTTGAGTTCTTCGTCACGGCGGAATGGATAGCAAGCGCATCAGGGCAAAGCTCGATACCGGTGCAGCGTTGGTGGCAGCAGGGGAGCCAGTGGGCGATTTTGCGGATGCACATTGTTTCCTTCTTCTTCTTCTTCTTCTTCTTCTTCTTCTTCAGCTGCTGCTATTTTTGTATCTTCCTTGTCGCGTAGTTCTTTGGTAGGCCGTGGTCTTGGTCTTGCAAGGGTTTGATCTCTGATATGTCCGATTTTTTGCCTTCCTGTTACTGGTCTGTGGGAAGAGGATGGTGGGATTTGGAGTGCAGAATGCTGAGCCATGCATGCTGAAGGAGAAGTATTAGGGCTAGGTGGTACATGGACTGGTGCAATGATCCATTCACTGGCAACTATCAGTGCATGTGTCTGTATGTATGTGTACGTGTGCATACGAGTAGTCTAGCCACTAGCTGGGAACATAGGCATGATGTACATGCGCATACTTGTAATATTGACCATTGAGTGGTTTGAGAACTGACTCGTTTCCTGATGTCACCGTGTGTTGCGAAGAACGTCCACAATGAACTCAAGAACGGCAACGCAGGGCCTCGGGAAACCAGATTGGTCTACGTAATATAACTAACTGATGTAGCTGACAGACTGACTACGGAATATCATATCATACATGCCATACAGCAGGACTGGTGCCCCAGCACTCACGTGCCATGATCCACGTTTGTTCAACGAAATCAAAACGTCTCACCATCGTCTCCTCCTTCCGTGGCCTCCTCCGCCGCAGGTAAACGATCCCTGAGCCACCTCAGCGTGGCCTCGGTCCCTTTCTCCAATACTCTGTAGCCTGGAACACGGAAAGCGTTGCTGCCGACCTCGAAGCTCTTCAACCCTTCATGCCAGAGGAGGCCGATGTCGGCAGGCAACTGCTGGAGATTGTTGGAAGCAAGGTTGACAGTCTGCAGTCCCTGAAGCTCTTGCGCGGTGATGTCTGAGAATCGATTGTCTCGTGCCAGGAAAGTTGTGAGGTTGGGGAAGGCTTCGCGAAGCCCGGGAACGGGTCCAGCGATTTTGTTTGCTGTAACGTCGAGGATGTGGAGTTTGGGGGCGTCGAGGTTGGCTAGTAGTTGATCGAGAGATGTGAGGCTGCAGCCCCGGAGTTGGAGCTCTTGGAGTGAGGGCAGTTCTAGGCGGTCTGTCAGGTGGTTCGCTTCGAGTGGGTTGTTGGAGAGATCCAGCACGCGGACGTTCGGCGCTAGCACCAACGCTGGGAGTAGTTCAGTGAACTTGTTGTTTTGTAGATGCAGTTGTCGCACATCGTTCACTTCAAGGAATGAGGCGAGGTCCATCATCACGTCGTTCGTCAGACCTTGACCAGAGAGGTCGAGCAGACCGTTCGGCTTTAGCGTCCACTTCATTCCAGGTGCCTCAGAGCCTGGCTGCTGGTCGTCTGAACCGTAGTTTGTTGCTGATTCTGGCTCTCCGTTGATCAATTCAGGCTCGAGTCTGGCGCGCAAGTCTCTTTTGATATCCGCCGCCGGCATAGTGAGGTACTTCTTGATCTGCAAGGGGTTGGCAGCCAGTACAAGTGACTCGAGAGACTCCATGTTTGCAATGCCTGATGGCAACATACGAATTTCGTTGCTACTGAAGTTTACATGGCGCAGACGAGCCAGCTCTATAAAGCCGCTGGGCAGCTCTGAGACCTTGTTCTCGCCAGCAGAGAGCGTGATGAGCCCAGGACAGCCGTGCAGAGGCTGCATTGCAGCCAAGTGGTTGTTGGTGACATCGAGTGTTTGTAGCAAAGGCAAATCGAACTGTTGCAAGAATGTGAGGGCAGCCAATGAGTTGTTCGCCACGTTCAACGAGCGTAATGTTCGGTGCTCGGCGCTGCCGCCTAATGGGAAGAGACTTCCAATCAACGCATTGTTGCTGGCATCTAGATCCTGCAGTGGAAGCTGTTGCAGCGCTTCCATGGGGAGATCAGTGAGCTGATTGTTGCTGACATTCAACACGCGCAAGTTGACAAGCCCACGAATTGCTTCCGGCAATGCCAGCAAACGATTTGACTGGAGCTCAAGGACTTCCAAGTAAGGAAGCTCCGCTACTGACAACGGCAGATTTCCAGAAATTCCGTTGTGGCCAAGTCTGAGCTCTTTCAAAGGTTTGATTTGCGTAATCACTTCAAGCGCGCTGTTATCGAGCTTGTTGTGAGAAAGGTTCAAGGAGGTGAGTCTCTCCAACCGTCGCAGACCAATTGGAGCACATGACAGTGCATTCCCATGCAGATCAAGCATTTCGAGACCACCAAACTGATTACCTTGGCTGTCTTCTTCATCATTGAATTCCTCGAAAGACTTGTCAGGGAACACGCTGGGATCTATGTCTTCAATCTCGTTGTCGGCGGCAATAAATCTGGTCAAGTCAACGACCTCGGCCCAGTTTACTTTACTAGCTTCCAAGGCCGCAGCATCATACATGCTAAGCACCTCAGGTGGAATTGTTTTCAATCCCATTGCTGCGATGTTCAGTTTCCCGTCCATACGTGCATTGTTGACACGGTTACGCAAGACGTGTTTGTCATCCTTCGGTCCTTGGTTAAATGGGTCTGCGTATGGGTCATGATCGAACGAGCCATCGAGCTGGGACGACATGTTTCGTGCGGGCCTATTCGCTTCGTTCTCACGCTCCTTGCGTGCTGCAGCTTTGGCCGCAGCAATTTGTTCTCTCAAGACTGAGGACGAAGACTTTGCGGTACTCGGGACGATCGGCTTGCTGCTTGACAAAGGAGCCGGTTTCTCCTTTTTCTGCGTAGGAATCGCGCCGTCGCCGAGCGCTGGACGTGCTTTCGGAGGGCGTGCGGATACGCTCCTAATTGCCTGTGGCTTGGACGGAGAAGTTGCATCTGGTGACTGTGGGACCGCTGACCTGGGAGGCTGAAGCCTGGTTGTTGATGCAGAGCTCGCACTTCGCCGACTGCCACCTGGCGTGAAGCCAAATCCTCCAGCAGCAATGCGCGACGCTGGTCTAGCAGTTGAAGGTGTTTTCTTCGCGGATGGCAGAGAAGGCATAGGAGGCAGAGGAGGCACCACGAAGCCTCCGTCACTCGTTCCAGGTCTACTGCTGATACTACTAGCACGGCTCATGCTAGACCCAGGTCGAGTCGGCGGGCCCATAGGGCTTTCTGCTGAGAAAAAGCTCGATCTTCGACGCTCTCGCCGTTCTTTGGGCGTGGTCGGGATGGACTGAAGACTCTCCACCGCCCTGTCGGAAAGCGATGGGCGCGATGCTTTTCGAGCCTTTGGCGTCTCAACTTCTTGGTCGAAAACGGGTTCATAGTGCTCGTCCGGCGAAACATCATCGTGGAAGCCCTGCCGTGAAGCCGTGCGGAAACCGGAAAGTGAGCCAAGTTGATCGTGGTTCTCCTCGTCCTCTGTTGCGGGTTTGCGTGAAACAGGGGCTTGCGCCGGTCTCCTTAAGCGAGAAGACGGTCGAGGCGGAGCTGGACGAGGCCTGGGAGGGATGGCCGAGCCGGCAGCAGGTTTTGTTGGATTGGGGATTGTCTTTCGTGGCGTTGGCAGAGCCGGTGTCCGGGTATGACTTGTCGAACGGGCTGACAATGGCGTCGAAGATCTCGCAGTTGACGTTGGCCTTGGGTTACTGAAAGAGCCAGGCCGTGCCAATGCCGGTGCTGGAGTTTCCTTTGGCACTGACGCTGGGGTCGGAAGCTGAGAGGGCTTCTTGTTCAAGGTCGGCAGTTTGGACAAGCGCGGTATACCACGCGGGATGCCGGTAGGCTTGGAAGTTGTCTGTGAATGGTCCATGTTTGGCGATATACAGGACCCTGCGAGCACAGACTCATGCCAATGGCAGTATGCGTCTGGATGGGTATTGCCTCTTGGGCTAGTCGACTCGAATCGGCTGGCGTTGCTCTTGATCCTGCCACTCACTGCTACTCCTGGTTGATTGTTGCGTGGGGTCACGTGTCATGAATAGTATGCTGGCCGTGGGTCGTGGCCGTGGGTCGTGGCCGTCGTCGTCGTCGCAACTGCTAGCTTCCGATGGGCCGTGCCTGTTTGTGTCCCACTAATGCAGGCACTTTATGTGAGAAGAGATTAATCGAGACAGTCAGCCCGCGAGTATAGCCATGTCTGTCCCAGTATATCGGTCTCCGTTGAGAATGACACGCGCTTTGACACGCCCAGCCACCACCATCCCACTGTCCCACTACCTACCATCCACTCTCCACCACGGCCCCGGCCACACTGTCCATTGTTATACCCGTGGGCGTGCCGTCTTCACAGACCCGACCCGTTTGCGACCATTTCCGCTCCTCAAACATTGTCGCAACTCTTGTCGCAACCCTTCCACCACCGCACACAGACGTCGCGCATCGTCGCCGACAAGTCCCTCACCCTCTACATCTCCACGCGATCACGCGCAACCCACTATGAACTCCAGCCCAAATAACGACCTTCTGGCCGGTCTCATCCCGCAGACCCAGTCCAGCGCACCCATCACCCCTCAGCCGTCTCATGCAAGCATACCACAGGGAACCACCGATGCCGTCTCCAAGGTTCAGGCAGAGCGCGTCGGGGATGCGACTGTTAGTATTAGCTTGACCCCTCCGCCCTCTGCTCAAGTCAACAACAACCCGCGCCCTAAGTCGCATACACCGACTCCGACTTTCAAATCGTCAGACTCGCATATTTCCACGCCTCCGTCGACCATCCATGTACTCAATCAGGATCGTCCAACCAGCAGCTTTGCGCATACCATGACGGTTGAAGAGATCGCCAGTGCGCCAGCAGACGATCTGAGACTCAAGGTCGGGGAACTTCAAGCCGCATACCGGGAGGCCAAGATGTCCGCTGCTCACCACAGACTGCAATACCAGATGCTGGCCCAGGAGAGTGCCGCCGCAATCGAGCGCATGGCTGTCGAAGCCCGCATGGTGCAGTGCGAAAACGAGGTCATCCACGTTGCAGAACAAGCCAAAGCCAACAGTGTGCCCATGCTTCCTTCGCCTATGCAAGACGGTACTATCCCTGTGCAAAAGGATCTCTATCAACGCATGTGCCGCGACATTCAGCAACTCTCCGACGCCAACAAATTCCTCGAAGCCGAGCATCGTCAGCAGGAGAAATTCATCTTCCGCCAAGACAATGAAATCGCCGGTCTCTCTGATAAGGTGGCGATGTTGCGCGATCGTATTCGCGAGCATCGCGAACATCAGAACCGCATGCGTAGCGCGAGCGTTGGAGGCTATATCGACAGCGCTCCTCAGTCCGTGCTGAACACGCCTCGTCGCCCACACATGACAAGCCGCGACCAGTCACAGCCGTTCGCTGCCCTCTTGGAGGCATCCGCAATGGCACGTGAAGAAGTCGGTACAGGCAAAGCAGCTGTCAACCGATTGATGGGCAGAAAAGGCCACTCTCGCAATGCCCAAAGCTTGTCAAGTCTGCCCGCCACTCCAAACCGCGCGCGCAAACAGCCGCCACTCTTCCAAACCCCTCGAGCAGACCTCCACTTCCGCGCCATGCCTTCGACAGCACCAGTGCCACGCACCAGTAATCTCCGCGGCCCTGGTCCACACTCCCAACCGAAGCTGTCGCTCAAGCGTATGCATGATGCGGGATCAGACGGCACGGTCTCGGCTTCTGAACACGACGACGACGATGAGCACGACAGCGAAGCCGAGACTGAAATCCTGGAGCCTGACCAAATCGACGAATCGCGGGCCTCATTTTCGGCCGCGCGCATGCTCAGAGCCAACCCTGAACCGCTCAGCAGCCAACCCGAAGAGGACCTCAGCTTCCATTCGGCAAAACGTGGCGGAGGTTTGCGTCAGGGCAAGCTGTTTGGTGCTGTCAGAAAGTCCAACACTGTACGTGAAGACGAGCCGCCTGCGAAGAAGCCGAGGACGACGATTCAAGGCATCGGCTTGGGCATCAAGGGGGTGTCGCACCGCTAAATGAAAATGCGGTTTGGTGTGCTCTTGGAGGGCACATAGACTGGGGCGGCTTTGAGCGACGCTGACAGCAATTTGTCGCCATTGATCTGTTCCTTGAGAGCTATGAATGCTTTACGGTCGCTTGCCATTGTGAACGCGGGATGGCGTATGGAAAGGGAAAGGAATTGCGACAGGACGAAGCGGCGGCAGCATTTGGACACGACAGTTATGAAACAGGATGTACCTTACCTTACAGCACTTTTTAGCATAGATGATACCTTTCCCCCCTTAGATAACGATTCGAAACGATCTCGGCTTTCATGAAAATGAAACAGAACTCTGAAGATTTTCCCGTCTCTGGCTGGACATTAACGATTCAATGTGTTATGAAACAAATGTGACATTAGAACGACTCCGCTACTTATCTCTCACTATCTGTCGCTGGCTATGTAGTTTCCTTGATACACCATGTCATCCGATACACTGTATTAAGGAAATGAGAACCAGTGAGATGCTAATCTCTTGAATCCGCCATCTCAATGGCTATGTCCTGTTCCTGACATACTCCAGCATCTGATACCATCGTACGATGACAACCACACCGTAAAGTTTCATCGATTACCGACATTTGTTCATCGCATGCTCTCATGTGGTGTCGAGAAGTTCTCGAACACGCTATCAATCCCCTGTTGAATCCATGCAGGGATTCTCAGAAGGCCCGCCATTTCGTGGGAGGCAGGTCGTTCTGTTCCGCTCCAAAGCAAAAAGCCAAACTCCATCGCTCAATCTCATAGTCGGTTGATCAATAGGTGCTCTGGTCATTTGATCGATCCATCACAACCAGCAGGTGGCCAGTCGAACCACTCCAACCAACCAATCAAACACATCCGTTTGAATAGAAAATCAAAAAAAAAAATCAAGAAACAATGCTCGGCCACCCTCCCTCGAAGCTCAGCTTGTTCCACCCAAAGAAGAACTGCTCGTACAAGAAGCTCACACTAGGCTTGACGTAGTGATAGTAGATAACCACAGCCTCCTGCTCAGGGTCCCAGAAAACACCCTGGCCGCCAGGAGCGTAGACATCTCCGTGGCTGGCGAGGACCAGCGTCCCGCCGTTCTCCTTGACACAATCCTTGCCTTCTTTGTCGGTGAATGGCCCGCTCGGGGATTCAGAACGACAGACGCTGATACGGTACTCTTCTCCTTGCACTTCGAGTTCGTCCGGCTTGTTGCAGCAGGCGCCGCCGCTGAAGAACAGATAGTAGGAGGATTTTTGGGTGCCTTGCTCGACCCAGCGGAATTGGTAAGGGCCTTCGGTGTTCCGGCGGGTGCTGTTCAGTTGCAAGTGGGTGTAAGTAGAGCCCTCAATGATGCGGAGTGGGGGGTCTGCCATCGGAACTTGGAAAATCCCATCGTTGAAGGAACCGAATGCCAGGAGCGGCGCAGAGTCTTTGGAACCGCTCAAGTAGAGGTTGGCATCGATGCGGTTGTACCGCTTGTCGTGAGGGATGCCGATGCTGCCGTGGTCGGTCCAGGATCCGGGCTCAAGAGTAGTCGAGGTTGCAACGCCGATGTCAGACATTTCCTGCGCACCAAAGGTTGACACGCTGTAGTATAAGTAATACGTGTCGCCGATCTTGGCGAGGTCCGGAGCCCAGGTCACATTTCTGCCGGGGCGGTCGATCACGGAGTCTTCTGAGAGGGCGGGGCCTAGGAACTTCCATGGGCCGGACATCGATGGGGCGCTGCGGACGTTGGTGTGGTTATCCGTGGTGTAGAGATAGTAGGTGCCGTTGAAGATATGAATACTTGGATCATGGACAAATCCTTGCACGTCACCAGAGACGGGTTCGGGGTCGAGGAAATCGCGTTTGAAGATTGGGGTTGCAATGGCCAAGGCAACAAAGGCCAGACCGTGGAGTAGGAGACTCAACAACATGGTGTTGAGAGGGTCGGGTGTTGAGAGGGTCGGTGTGGTCGAGGATAGGTAGTTGGTGTCTTCGAGTACCAATGCTGTGTTCAGAACCAATGTATATAGGTGGGTGGTGGTTCATCAGCAGGAGCGCCTGCCATCTTTATGCTAGTGCATGGCAGCTGCAGGTCGTAGTCAGGCGCCTGCCTAACTACGTAGAGGTCAGTTGATCGGCAATAATAGCTCGTGTTAAAGTGTGACGCTGGCCAATAAGTCATGATTATTTCTTCACTGTTCTATCAGAGGGCAATTGTAACCATCTGCTGATGGTTACAGAAAGGAATGTGTCAATCACTGACAATGAACCACGTGCGTGTGATACTACACGCCACTATCATCATACCGCTACTAACCGTTTCACAAGATCGAGCGGCTGTCTATACACCCGGTAAAAATGTCTTGTGTTTTCTGTTGTTTAGAGTGACGTGTGGCTGATATTCTGCGATTCTGCTCCTTTCGGCAAGCGCCAACACGGGACAGTAGTTCGAGATACCTACAGTACATGTACCTTACCTTTTGAACCTACTTTGACCGGACTGTGGGATCACAGATCCAACACCCGCAGAGCCGCATTCATGAGGTTCTGGCCAAGGCAGAATCTACCATGCCGGCCATCAGCAAAGGCTTTCCTGGTCAGCAATTTGCAGCTTTTCAAGAGCAGGCTGTCGCCTTGTTGTTTGCCATAACCACACAATGTCAAATCCGGATGCAAACGTAGTGCCATCTTCGAGGGTCAGCAGACCGCTCCCAGTCGTTTTCGTGAATGACGTCGGAATAAAAGAATGTATCTTTCACTGGTTCTCCAGCTCTCCAGTCAGAGGTCCGCGGCTCAAGATATTGCACTGTCCGAAGAATACTCCAGGTCACCAGGAGGCGCAAAACTGATTCGCGGTCACGGGTGCACTTCTTGGCCCTGCAGTACTGTAGATCGGTATCGATGTGGAGCCGGCCGGCCGGACTGGTTTTCCAAAGAAAACGGCGTCTTTGATTTTTTGTTGCACAACGATGTGCTGTACATGAGATACACGGCGTCTCCCATGCTACTTGGGCGCATAATTTCGATGGTGATACCGATGGTGGAGCTGTGTACTGGGAGGTGGCCAAAGAATGTTCCCGTCCTGGTCAGATATTGTGAATGTCGGGACAATCAGGCTCTCATGTAGGCGCCAACGTCCACGTACAGCGAGATGTGTGCAGGGGTTCAATCGATGTCTCGAGTTAAATGAAAATGATGTTCGAATACGAAGGCAGACCTTTTTGTAGAGTAGGGCACGAGGGCTAGAAGCATCCTCGTCGTCGTAGTCGACCTTCGGCAAACCTGACACTTCACAATTCGGCCCCCACCCGACTTCTTTCACATGCTATTGGTGCGCATCACGGCAACATAACGATCAATCTACGCAGAGACAAACATTTCCAGGACCAACAGACATCTTCAAGCGCCTCGCAACGACCAAGCAACTCTCGCTACCTAGTAACAACGTACGACTCAATCACCACTATTCCACCAACCGCACCTCTCAACTACAACTAACCATCGAAATGAAGACGGACAATTACCTGACGCTGTGCCTTGAGCAGGCAACGAAATCGCCGCTCCACTACCGCCACGGCTGCATTGTTGTGCGTGGCGGCAAGGTCATCGGTCAAGGTCACAATGACTACCGCCCAGGCTTCGACGGCGGCGCCCTAAAGCATGGACGTGTCGCCAGCAGCGCCCTCAATGGTCCTGCTCTTGCCGACATGAAGGCGAAGCTGAAGCAACGCAAGGCGAACAAACTAAGCTCGAAGGAGAAAGAGGCAGCGTTTGAGAGATCCGGCAACGGCGGTGGACCTCAGGCCAACACTCCGCTCTCCATGCACTCTGAGATGATGGCCATCCACTCCGCGCTTTCGACCTCTTCTACCATGGCTTGTAGCACCGGCTCCCGCGAGAAACCGTCGTTTAAACTATCGCGTGGTGACAAAAAGAAGGAACGACTACGACGGGACGTCCTCAAGAGCTACGTCGAGAGCATCTGCGCCAGCGCCGGCACCATCTCTGCCTGCAGCGGCAAGCTCCAAGTTCAAGAGTGCGGGTTTGAAGGTTCCGCATCTCAACGCGGTCACGGCGAAACTGGACAAGGACGTTGCGTTTCACGCAGAGAAAGGTATTGGGAAACATCAGAATCAGTACGGGAAGAATGGGAAACATCACGAGTACGAGTACGGGTATCAGAAACAGCAACAGCGAGGTTTCCCGGGACAACAACAGCCGCAGCCATCTGCGTCTAAGCTGAAGCCAGTCGGAGAGCTTGAAATACGATTTGATGACCGTAAAATGACTGACAATACACTAATGACTGGCCCGGCCAAGGGTGCATCCAAAAGAGGGCTCAAAGGAGTGAGTCTTATTCCATACCAGGTTCCAAGACACATATCGCTAACTACGGTCAGTCCCGCAAATCGAAGAGCGTCGAGCAGCCAAATGAAGATCAGTTGCTACTTCCCCAGGGCGAAACCGGCAAGGCGAGTGGTCGTAAGAAAGATCCTCGCCTTGTCGGTGCAGACCTATATGTGACTCGACTGGGTTGGAACAAAAGCCAGGTCAGTCAAAAGCAAACGAAGAAGGCTAAGGCCAAGGCCAAAATGGGACAATCTCCAGCGCCGATTGTTGCGCCCGAAACCGCATCAGGGACCACATCGGAAGCCGTATCGGAAGCCGAATCTGACGGCCCACCCTCTCTATCCTCCTCTACGTCCAGCATGTGCACCCTTGGCACCACCGGTTCTCTTCACGATGAGCTCCGCAACCGCTCACCGCCTACACCTCCGCCTGCAGCACTCGAACACGCAACTTCAACGATCCCTCGCGAAGCAATCCACGATTCTCGCCCTTGCTATCGATGTATCTCGTATATGCACGCTGTAGGCATCAAGCGGGTCTTCTGGACCAACGATGCAGGAGATTGGGAGGGTGGGAAAGTCGCCAACTTGGTCAACGCGCTCCACGGTGGAGCAGACGGGTCTGAGAGCGGTGGTGGGCCCATGGGGAATGGGATATTTGTCACGAAGCATGAGGTTTTGAATATGAGGCGGACGATGGGGGGAGGGTAGCTTTGGGTGAGCACCATCTAGGATTCCTTTGTGGCAATCCGACTCTTCAATATAATGTTGCTCGCAAGGTGCTTTGAAGTCCGATCATCTACAGACCGCTACGGACCCGAATGAAGGTCAAAAGAACCAGCCGCTCCCGGCGTCGGAACGAAGTAAGAAATCGCAGCATTCGACAGATTGGTGTTTGTTTCGGAAGTTTCACCATTGCTTTGAACATATCACTGGTCCTTGGGGCGTAGGAACTGCGATAGGACGTACAACAGGAAGCTCAGTTCGTTCGTGTCCCCCAATCACTCACATGCAGTCTCTTGATCACACCGGCCAGGCTGACAATTCCTGCAAAGAACTGTGATGGCTTCAAATAAGAAGGCGACTCCATCTGCTTTTCGTCAGCCCGTCACAGTCGATGCCGCGATGTCCTCCTTGCTGAGATTCGTCATGCGGTACTTCGAGATGAAATCGTCCCGGGAGACTAAGTCGGAAGCGTTGGTTAGCATTGAGTGAAACTTGACGTGTGTTAGATGTAGCAAACATACTGTACCCGCCACACATGCGCCGCTTGCCGGTGAAAGCCGATCTGCCGTGTAGTGCACGCCAGTTGTCAAAGACTACAACGCAAGTCATGTCAGTCAGTAACCAGCCCACTGATCAGGTAGAGTTTCACGAGCAAACACGTACGCAGCATTCTGCCGGGCTTGAGCTGGAACCAGTATTGATTTTCTTGATCGCTGACGAGCGCGTCGAATTTTCTGGAACGTGTTGGTCAGCATTGGACAATGTTCATTTTCGATGCTGGACACGATACTCACGCGGCAGCGTCATACCACTGCTCCATCTCGGGACCAAGCGGCAAATCGACACCCGCCCGATCTGCTGTGTTCCACCGTACTTGCATGAGGTGGCCATGCCTGGGAGGATGATTCAAGACTGGGAAGGCGTGCACGGGTTGTATGCTGACGCCCTCATTACCGCTTGCGTGGGCGAAGAGTCTGGTCTTGCTGAGGATTTCATACGCCTCCCGATCCTCTGCATAGAGGCGAGCGGCCATACCAAAGCCATCTACGAGGGATGACAGCCCACCACTGCCGTCTGTGTGGGAAAGAAGGTGGAGTGCTTGGAGACCCTTGGGTGAGCTTGTCAGATATGGCCATGCTGAGAATGTGTGAATGAGCTTACTATTGGATCAGTGAAGTAGGTTGTGTCCGTGTGAGGTTCCAGACTCTCGCTTGTGTAGGCTGTATCTTTCGATGATAGGTCCGACGTGAAGTCGTAGAAGCCGCCTGCTCCCGAATTAGACTGAGCCCACTGGTATGTGGCAATGGCAGGGAATAGTACCATAATGGGTGTTTCGAATGGGACCAATTTGCTCTAGAATGGACTGAGTTGCATCGGGCGTGGCGGGCATGTTGTCGACGAAGCAGAAGCCATATTCTCGCTATTGCCATTGTGTCAGAATCACTCGAGACGAGAGAAGACCACAAGACTTACAACCTTGGCCAACAGAGCGGCCATGCCATTGTCTTGTTGGGCATAATCATATTCGACAGTGGGCGGATCAGAGCTTACGGTCGAATCCCATCGCGTCGTCCTGCAAAGGCGTAAGGATTTGGATCTCCACGGGCCCGGGCTGACTTACGTGGACAGGCCAGCGCGCAGGAGTGATACTCGGTTGGAACGCCGATTGTTGATGAAGTCTCGGGAGAAAACGCTAGAGTGACCATCGGCGACTTTGCCAGTCAGCTGTGCATCCCTCCGTATGGCATCTTATTCCAACTCACAAGTCACCTCGAACTTGGCATTTTCTTCGTTGTCTTCTCGATGTTCAACGACGTTGGTCACCTCACCGGCAGCTGTATTCTTCTTTCTTGTAAGCTTGTGTTAATGTCGATTCGACGAATCCGTCTACCTTGAACACATTGATCTGTCGCTGTGCTGTATCGGCATTTCGACATTTGGGGCAATCGCAATTGTCCCTATGAGCTTGTCAGTCTGCTGTTCGTCACATGCTTCCCATTCTCCTCGTGGAATCAGAACATACCTGAGCCAGCGACCTGGACTGGCCGGGTGTTAGTGAATTGCATCTCATTACTGTGCGCTAGCGTTACTGACACCACAAAGCGTGAGCGGCGCCCGCGGACTGAAAGTAACCCATTCTCGACTTCGGGATGCAAGCTGCGATTCGCCCTCGAATGTCGGATATCTGGTTCTGGATACTTGTAGGACTTAGGTCGTGTTCGTATGTGTACGCTCCATTGGGTCAGAGAACTTACCACCGCAACTTTCTCTTGAAAATAGCGCTTTGTGTTTTGCGTAGACGTCTGTGAGGAATAGTACACTTTGCTCGAACGTGGTGTGAATGGCACGCGGCGCGGACGGCTTTTCACCACGTGGCGGAGCATGGTTGACGAGAGCCCGGGTACTATGTCGCAACGATATCATGCATGGGCTGAGGTTCGTATGTATACGTGTTTGGGTTCGGCTATGCATGCTTGTTCTCGAGCCGAAGGCGCGCTGTCTCGGCAACTGGACCCACTGACTCTCGAATCCCGACTGCTCTTTTGTAGTTGCCTCTAGCACTCGACATCAAAGCGACATGAATGCAAGTATCTATAGATGCAAAGTACACTCGACAACGCAGCACGGTTGATCAAGGGGGTTTGTCAAGGCGGAACGTTTTTTGGGGCCAATGTCAACATCATCAAGCGTTTCAAACCCGTTACCATTGCTTTCCTCTAGCACGTTTCGCTAAACACAATTTTGATATCTTAGCTCGTTCTTCTCATGGATACAATAGACTGTTGGATTTTGCGGTCATTCACGAAGGTGTCCTTGATGTGAGTGAACAGCTACCAGGTACAGATGTCATGTAGCACCAGTTTGTAGCAAGCCGGCAATCAGGGCAATGGTCAAGGCAGTGATTGCGACTCTGTGCACCTTCAATGAGGAATCGCCAGCTTGCACTGTTGTATTCGTGTAGTAAGCTCAAATTGTGCATTGATCACGACTACTACAACAACCCCGATTCCAAAGAGCTACCCAACATGTGCATCGTTACGCTTTCAGTGCTCAACAGGTGTCGCCACGAGCTGGCAACGATCGATGACTGCAAGAAAGCGTTTGAGAAACTCGAAGAGAAGAACATCACAAACGATGACGAAGACGAGTCGCCGACACCCCGCCAGACATGCACAGAATCGCTGGGCTGGCTGATCTACAAAACGCTCGATGTGGGTCTGACTTGCCAACATCGATGAATGGAACACTGACCATCGGTAGGCACCTGTCACCTGCGAATCTTGTAAGAAGTGGCTGAAGAAAATGGGCAAGCGAACTTACGGCTTCGATCCAAACAAACCCGGCGATGATATCCAGAGCAATGCCCTCACTACAGCTGCTCAACGTCGGAAACAGCCGAGTGAAGCTGTATATACTGCGAACGGTGCGCAAGGTCCAACACAAATTGGGAGCCCTGCAGCCAGGGCGGTGGGGGATCCTTATGATTGAAGATATCTGAACCTGGCTTGGAACGATACTAGCGGCCATCGACGGGAGGTATCAGGGAGTTTGTTTTCATGTTGGGTATATCGAGAATGAGGTTTTTGCCGCCCTCAATTATCAGCACTCCGCCGCCGCGTGAGTGTGCCTTTTTGTTTTTATCGCTAACCAAAGCCATCAAATCCATGCTTCGTAACCGTTGTAATCATTTCTTCGCCTCAGCGGCATGACGGTCGTGCTCGTCAATGTCCCTGCGAAATTATCAGTCTCTGAGCTTTAGTGTTACAACGTCGATCGGAGCTTACATGGCCTCCCACGGGTAGTTGATCCAGGCGTCACCAACGGTGACAGCGGCGATGTAACGGCCCTCGTCCATCATGGACTGAGGGAGTTTGCCCTTCTTCTGCTTGTCCTTGTTGTGCAGCACAAAGATCGAGAACTTCGTAGTCTCAGCGCCTCTGCCCGCCTCCTTTGCTGCCTCGGCGACGTCCTTCTCCAGCTCCTTGACCGCGTACTCGAGGGTAGTCCTGGTGTCATCGACCTCGTCCACGATCAAGACGTTCTTGCCGATCAAATTGGCCATCTCGAGACTGCTCAAATCCAGCCACTGTGTCCTTGTGACCTTGGTACCGGGCTTCTCGACCTCGGTGTCGGTACCGAGCGACTCGTACAGGGAAAGGCCGATAGCCTGGATCGGAATGTTCGGGCTGCCGGGGGTCTTGAGGAAAGATCGGAGGATGCGCGCAGGGACGTAGCCACCACCGCCAATGGCAATCATGAGGTGCGGCTTGCACTCATCGAGAATGCGTGGGCCTGCCTCTTTGCACAGCTTGTGCACCTTTAAACATATATCAGCATCTTTGACGTTTCGAGAACTACCCGATCAGGCACGAAGCACGTGCCAGTCAAGGTTCAGTTTGTCGGTCTAGATAGTACATACATCGTTGTAAGTCACGTATACCTTCTCGACCATATTTGCGACTTTCCGACTGCGGTGGGTTGGTGGGTGTCTGATCTTACGTTCTGTGCTTGCGTGGTGACCTCGATACAACCTCGGGGAAAAATATCAAAGCCCTTATCGAATCATTTTTCTCGTCGCGCAATTGCCATGTGAAAGGCGGGCCGTCCCCGCCATGGCGGGAAGTGGGGTTTCCAAGGTTCCTCTCTGTGAAGTCGCAGCCGCAGCAACTACTTGTCCATTCACAACACATGACTGCAAACATCATGTGTGCAATGCATTCATTCACTGCCCGAATCCTACGAACAGTCACTGACGTTTTATCAGGCACGCGACGATAAGAAGAGCTGAAGAGTCCCGCATGTGGCTTGCTTCCAGAAGGCGAGCGATTGGGCGACACCAATGAAGCGTTAACGACGTCTTGTCGCGATCAATTGTTGCAGAACTTCATAGTTGACTATTGATCCAAGAATCATACGGAGTCGCGCGATTCTTGGGATGAAATGTCACGAGACACGGGCTGCGATTTGAGACTTGGTATCGATGCACGCCTGATGATTTACTCGAGGTGTTACCAGCGCTTCTCCCTTCCAATAACCGTTTTCTAAGCATGATGGAAGCAACATCCCCAGACGAGATGCACCATGAACGACAGTCGAGGTCATATTGTCGCTTCTTTTTCCATGCATGGCGCAATCACCACTGAAGAGGATTGGATTCGAATCCTGCTCTTTCGATCGACCAGTCTGCTAATATCGACTCTTCCGCTGAGACGTCTCAATCCAGTGTTCGAACATATCGACCCAAAGCATCCGCTGCTGGGGTTTCAACGGAGATGCCCGCCCTCTTGCCAGTTATAACCTAAGTTTCATACCTGACAGGCGTCGACTTACACACAATCATCATCTCATATTCCGACGTGAGACGGACAATCTTGACGAACTTGTCACAGCAATCAATTGCAGTCTGGCCTCGAGCTCGAAGTCTATACACCCTCGGGTATTGCGTTCAGCCACCGTGTTACAAGTCCACGCTTGGGTGAACGCTCGAATCGAGAAGAGAAAGAGTGCGTCTACCTTATTGGAAACTTTAGTGAATCGCGTCACAAATGCTGCTGTGTGCTGCAGCTTCTTTCGTGGTGACGAAAGAAGATCTCAAGACCACACTGCACCTCAAGATTGAGATTCGTCCACGTCTCCAAATAACAGTGGCTCGGCGGAATCATCGACCGCGATCTGGTCATAGACTCAGCGTCAATTCTCAGCGTGACCACGTCCCTCACATCGAATTGCTTGAGATAATCAACACTCTACTGTTGGACACAACGACTCGAGTGTCAAGATGATCATCAAAAATAAGCTCGGAAGCGTAACTGCCTCTCGTAACTAGCTACGACACTACCAAGGGGTTACAGACTGCAGAGCTCCGTCACATCGCAGCTTCGACGATCGCAAGCTCTTTAGAGTTACGTTGACCCTGCCGCCATGGACAACTTACTACTACTATGCTGGTGATTCTACAATCAGATCAACACGTCCTCGACTCATGCGCAAAGTGAGTGCTCATCATCATTCCTCCGCAACCCCGTCCAGGATGTGAACCTAGTCAACAGCTGTCAATGGATCGTGAGATTGTGGTCGAACCAATTCATGGAAAACAGCCCTCATCTGACCATACAAGCCATCCTGTGCCGCTCTGTCTGGACTTTCATCTAGACAGGTCTATCGACAGAAGCGACATGAGGACGTCTTCCTTTTCGCTAGCGCAGCCAGCACTACTACTCATCAGATACCAAGCTGCCGAACACACGAGACCATCGGCGCCTCCCGCTCTGCTAGCCACGAGACCAGGAGAGACTATTTCTACTACTGCAGCAAGAGCCGTCAGAGGCGCACCGGCACGGCACTGTCTCCGTATAGCGCTCGTGGCGTACCGTAATCGCGATCGCGACAGCGCCTACACACTCACGTCAAAAGTGGCATCTAAGTTCTCACTGACAGATACAACAAAAGTGTCGCATTAATTAAATGTGCCCAAGGTTGCGGCTCTTCCGCTTGCACCCTCCACGCCAATATAGCTACGGGGCGCTTGCTGGAGTTCTTCGGATCGAAGATGGAGCAGCCGTCTGTCGAAGTCCCACTAGATCTATAGCAGACGGAAGTGTGAGGCCGAGTTGTATCTCACCGCCATCTGCATACACAAGTCTGTGCATGCGATCTCTGGACCTGATGCAACTACTACGGCTGTCCGCGCTGTCGCGGAGTCTCCTATACCCCAGATATCGCGTGTGCAAGTGGGCTGGTGGGAGGTTGGAGCTCTGCTAAGAAGTAGTTCGTCAACTACTGCAAGCCCGTCAATCTGCGGCATGCAGATATTGATGTGATCACACTACTGCTTGCTTCGATTCAGGAGTATGGCCGAGGCCTAAATCCTCAATTGATGCAATTAATATTGTGGGTTCGCGAGAATCAACGTGGCATGGAGCTTGAAAAAAAGTTATTGAAAGCCAGCAAGGATTCTGAGGCCGCTTAGTGGTTCATGTCAGATTGATGATTGCGTGCCCTTTTCGCCGCCTGCCTGCGTCGGGCTTGCTCGTGTGGAAGCGAGATGACTACTTCCTCCGACCAGTTGGGGACGAAAAAAGCAGCGCCGCCGATAGGCTCATCTCTTTAGATTCAGCGGCAGCTCGCGGAAGAGGCCTTGCACCACACCAATCACCGGGGGGAGGCGTAGCCAGTAAGAAGCGGACTTGGTCGATCTCTACTTGCAACACGGGCAAAGAAGCAAAAAGTACGAAAAACGCGTACGCTTCACGGCAGCTTACCGAATCCAGTCAGGGCTCCTAGTACTCGACCTAGTCGTAGAAGCCGTTACGCTCCAGGGCTCCTTTGCGCGTAGAGACTCTAGAGAGTTCAAAGCCCCAACAAGTCTCACCAGTCGAGCTGACCACAGGCAGTCCGAGCGCTATCGAGAACAATCCCTGTAGATCTAGCGCAAGGCATCGAAGCGCGAGTAGCAAGTATACCCAGCCAAAAGCAAGCCAGCAAGCCGCCGCTTGGGTCTGAAGCTGCCTGGAACAGAGGGCTGCATAATTAGTACAGCAGATGCCGCGAGAGTTCATTCGCTCCAGCCCCAGTGTGCATGGGTGGATAAGCTGCTGCCGTGTAGCAGAACATGGATGTGTTTGGAAGAACAAGGTCAAGGTCAGGCTATCCACGTGATTAATATTAGCTGGCCTAGCAATGATCTGCAGCCAATGCAATAATGAGCGTTCGCAAGATGGGATTTGTTGTTCTCGAATCTCGCCTCGTTTGCCTTGCTCGCAGGCAGAGGCTGCAAATCTCGCTTTGCCCTCGAACTCCTCGGCTTGCAGGCGACCAAAGCCATGGACGCATTATTATTCAATAATTTCCTGGGCTATTGGATTCGCAACGCTTGTCGTCTGTGGAAAAAAATGGACGGACCATGCAGGCGGCGAATCAGGCACGCCGCATGCGAGACAAAAAAGGCCGCCGATCAGGCCCGCGCTGAACGGCCAATAAGGCTGGTGGCACTACTACGAGTTGACGCAACGCCTGGCACATACAGCATCTTGCCAAGTGGACAAGTGTTCAAGTCGAGAGTCTCGAGTCTGCGACAGATGAGCCAATAGCGTGAAACCTGCTCGCTTTTCGCCCGCGCAACCCGTATAGCATAGCACGGATGCGGGCTACTGCAGAACTTTCCGCAGACACGCAGAGCGTGGTGGCGCCAGTGCGGGTCCGTAGGAGGCCATTCTTCTCTGCACCTGCGCAGGCTCCTCCATACGGAGAGAGGCAAAGAGGGAGGCAACGGAGGAAGGGTCGCGCGGTAGTGGTAGGGTACGCCAAACGGCCAGCCTGCGACTCGCTGCAACAAGAGACGGAGCAGGCCAGACGAGCCACACAAACAGCAGCATCCTGCTACCCTCGCCGATCTTCTACCGCCAGGCCTGCAGCCTGTCACCACCGTGTTGTGCTGACAGCGTTAAGCTAAGCGCTAGTAGCCCCCAAGTGATCTTCTGGAATCCTTGAGGCAGAAAAAAAAGTGTGCACGCGTGACGCAGATTTTTGGGGCGCAGACGCGAGGCACAGAAAGACTCAGACGATGGATGCTGGCGGACTCTAGAGGTAGACAGACTCAGACGAACAGCCTCTGCCACTGGACAGGCACAGGGCTGTCGCTGTGTCGACTGCCCGGCTGCTTACCGTCGTGATTCGCCTGCAGATCCTGCGACACTGTGTGCGGCAAAGTAGTGGGAAACAGTGACATCTCGATCACAACTGTGCTGTACTGTGCCGTGCTGTGCTGTGCAGCCTGTGCTGCACCGGCAACAGCATGCTGTCACGCCTCCACGCCGCCCTCCTAGCACATACAGTATGATGCACGACAGCGTTGTCAGGGACTGAACACCAGCGGTCACTTTTGGTCCCCTCTGGTCCCAGAAACACCGCCCGACTCCGGTTACCAGCGAGCCAGCGCAGCAGTACCGCCGTGCCAGTGCCAGGCGTCCGAGGAGTGCGGGCTGCCGATCGAGCGTGCAACCAGTAACGGGCGCGCTTCCCAGGAAGCCAGGCGCTGAGCCATGCTGCACGCACCCACCCAGCGAACGCTGCCGCAGCGTAGCCCATGTACATCCTGTACTGTACTGTACAGTACAGTAGCAGGCCATGATGGGACGACGTCGGGGGCACGCCCAGCGCCTTAGGCACTTCGTTACTACTGGACGGTACCGTACCTAGTGTGGCAGGGCGCTGAGCCACCCAATTCCACGATTCCAACGATTCCCACTCCTCCACCCAATTACCACGGCCCACCGACAGACACCACCGGCGACACACCACAGACACGCAAGCGTACCGTCGGTGGCCGGTGCTTCTGCTGCCGCCGCTGGGGGGCGTACAGAGCGCCAGACCTGTTGCGGCTAGGCGTGATGCACCATGGTTTTGACGAGGCTGCAACTAATCATCCACGCGCCCAGCACTGTGGAGCCAGGCGCCCTGGTTTGTTCCGCGTGTGCTAGCGTACGAGGCGGCAATCCGTGCACGCCAACCTAGCAAGATTAGCTCGGGCTACGTATCGTGTGTCGTCTAGAGGCGAAGGACTCATACGAACAAGGGCTTGCCACACTGCTGGAAGCCGTAGGCCGCAAAGTGACATACATACAACCTGCGCGTGCATCCATCCTCTTTAATAATGTTGCCTCGTTGCCCGCCATCTCTCGTCATATCCGGCCCTCCTTCAACTCATCCTCGCTATTAAGGGAATCAAACTTCGACCCTTCCAACAGCCTCGTCTTCTCTGACTTGGTTTACTTTTACGCCCCACTCGCCTTGGGATCTTATCAACGTCGCTGGTCTTCGCCGCTACCGCCGTTTGATCACCGCTGCCAGTTGGACATTTATTTGGACCAGCTGCACTTTTCCAAGTCTCACTAATAACCGGATCGATCTTGTTGTCTCTGCAACAATTGCCATTCGGGACTTTTCTTTACCAATTCTTATTTATACGACTTTCTCGGGTTGCTTGTGGTTCATGATTGTTCCCAGCGCTTAAGAGAGCCACTTCTCCTCGTCCGAGGAGATCATTTTTCTGGATTGATCGATCATGTTACCGACTCCGCCTCACTCCCCAAAGCTTTGCGGGATCAACACTTCGCAGTCAGACCGCAGGATTGGATCGATTCTTGGTGGCTACATCGAATTGATCAACGTTCTTGGCGTTGGAGCTTATGGAACTGTCTACCAAGCCCGCAATGTGGTGACCGGTGCTCTGTATGCCGTTAAGGCCTTGGACAAAGCCGGACTCGACCCAAGACAGAGGAAGTTCCAGGAGCGCGAGATCGAGCTTCACTACCATGCCAGCCAGCACGACAGCGTCGTTTCCATGCACAAGGTCATCGACAACCGGGATTGCACCTTCGTTGTTCTTGAGTACTGCCCGGAAGGCGACTTGTTCTCCAAGATCACTGAGGAAGGCCACTACGTCGAGGACGACGCAAAGACCCGACAGGTGTTCATGCAGATCCTACGTGCCGTCCAATTTTGCCATGATCAAAGCATTTATCACCGGGACCTCAAGCCGGAAAACATCCTGGTCAAGGACGATGGATTCACTGTCAAGCTTGCCGACTTTGGACTTGCCACTCGCGATGCCCTGACCTCCGACTTTGGATGTGGTTCGACATTCTACATGTCACCTGGTATGTATCACTTGCATCACTTCCAAGACGAACGATCAAGCTAACGATGTAACAGAATGCCAAGATACGAACCCGCACCCGATGGCTTGCTATTCATCTGCAGCCAACGACGTGTGGTCTTTGGGCGTGATTCTTGTCAACCTGACGTGCGGTCGCAACCCTTGGAAGCGTGCATCTGTCGAGGACTCTACGTACAAGGCCTACCGGAAAGACCCCAACTTCCTCAAGACCATCCTTCCCATCACCGATGAGTGCGATGCTATCTTGAGAAGGATCTTCGACGTCAACCCTCAAACTCGGATCACCCTCCCGGATTTGATCCAATGGATGGAGCGCCAGCCTAGGTTGACTCAATGCTCGACCGAGCCCATCTCGCCACCGTACTCCCCAATCCAGGAGCAGGTCATTCCTCAGGATGCTCTCTTCCAGAACGCCCAAGAATGTTCCTTCGAGCCACTTCCCGCTCCAAGGTATCCTGCCCACCCCCAGGTCTTCAATGGCCACCAGGTACCACCGACTCCGGCTTCCACCCCGCCGACTTCTGTACATTGCACACCTCAACCCACCATCTATACGTCGCAGGTCCGGCCGCAGGCACCTTGTTTCCAAGCGCCTGTGCCGGCCTACGCCCCCTTCCAGTCATCTTGGAACCGATGTGGTGCCTACTTCTCACAGTTCGCTGCTCCGCAGTGTGCTCAGCCCTACTGGACCTTCGCCCACTAGGCCTTCTTACTTTTCTATTTTCTCCCGGCATGGCACCATGAGATTTACGACACTACCGACTTTTACACCATCTCGTATATTTTGCACACACCCATCAGGATAAAATGACTTGAGCGCAGCGTTGTTGTATGTTTGTAAGACGCACATTCAGGAGTCGAAAGGTCTATTGCTTTCGAAGGAGAGATACCCCAGAGTTTTGTTTTTTTCTTTTTCTTTTATGTTCATCGGCGCAAGAGACGACGGAAAAGGGAAAGGGAAGAAAAGTCACACGCACTGGGCTGTAGATGAAAAAACGGGATTGCATCGGGAAAGGCGCTATTTGATGTTACAAGCTGCTGCTGTTGCCAGTACGATACTACGATTAGACGGACACCTACTACTACTGTATCAACACAACCACAACACCGCATAGACTTCTTTCCATCGAGTATGCCACCTGTTCGTGTTGACTCTTCCTAGAACAAGGTCACGGTGACAACCCAACCAAGACAAGGGACCCCTTCTGGTGTCAAACAACCGTTGACTCGTCGCCCTGACCAACCCCACCTTCTGGAACGTCCGATTGACATGTCCGTAGTCCATGACACCCTTCGTCTCAGACCCTTTGAATCCCCCATGTCTTTGGTGAAATCGTTCCTTCCCGCACGACATCTGAGACTCTGCCCTACGTGGTACACACCGGTCGGCAGTGCTGCTCTTCTGTCCATCCCCGTTTGCCAGACTATAATCAGGCTCACGTTAACAATCCCCCCATCAATCGACCCATAGTAGCACCCGTTCTAAGAGCATCCTCCGGCAGGTCCACAGCGTGGTCACAGCCTCAGACTCCACCTCGCGTTTCTAGACAATGTTGATTGAGAAAAACAAGATGTAGTGCTCTGAGCAGCCCAGAACCTGATTCCTAGTACTCTACTGTGCCTCCTGTCAACGTCCTATTCTCAACCGCTCCTACCCTTGGCCTCATTCTTCATCCACCGGCCTGCCCAGCCTCGCTACATCTTTCCAATCCCCCCGGGTCAGCCTGTCTGCCAACCTGCAAGCCTGCTGGTAGCCGCGCACCACACACCCACCACCGGAGGGCAGCGCGTGTGTGGCTTTGCCCAGCGAAGCATAATTTGCATCATGCACGCAGACATGCATGCGCGCGCACGCGGGCGGCGGCAGCAGCGGCGGCGGCGACAAGCATATCTGCATGACGGCTACACACCAGGAAACTCACTTTTGCATTTCCGGGCGACCAATCAGACTAGATGCAGAGCAAGCAACGATGAAAAGCGCCTCCCACGAAATACTACTACTGACATGTCTGCATGTACAGATGTACAGATGCATGTATGGAAGTATACGTACCTACGCGCCTACTTATGGGTAGGTATCTCGCTCAGTGGGGCGTTTAGTGCGAGCCTCTCGCTCACGCACTACAATTGCATTTGCACTAGTTTGCTGCTTGCTCTGAAATGCAGTCTTAGTAGCGCGTCCAACGCTTTTGTTAAACAGAGGAAGGAAAAGATCATGTAATCGAATTCTATCTACTGAAATGACCTCTTGCAGGTTGCTTATTCAATTGTCGTAGGCAATGTATGTACACGTAGGTGGTAGGCATCGTCTGCTTGGCTGATATGCTCAGAACCCTGCCTTTCCTGTCTGCGTTAACCAACCCAGTCTGCCCACCTACTGACTTGACTTCATCAATTTAATAAGTCGAGAAAAGTAGATTAAGCCATATCTCGCGTCCCAGCCGCAGACTCCCGGGCGAAAATCAATTTGATGCAGCATGTCACGACCTTAACAGAACCAGGGGAACGATCAGTGATAGAGCCAAAAGATCAACATATCAACAATCGATCAATCGAGAAATTCAATCGAGACATCGAATTCACTTGTCGCTCTCCTTCTCCTCTCCTCCTCCTCCCTCAACCCCAAAACCCCATGTTCATATTCCCCCGGGAATGTGATGGGATGTGATGCAAAGCGCGAAGTCTATCGTCTTGCAAGAAACCCTCCGTCAAACACGTGTCGATCGCACACGCCCCGCCGGCCGGCACTTTCACTTTGACGCGCACCCGACAACTGGAACTGGCCCACTAAGTCAACCAAGGCAACGAGGCAACTACTACTGCTGGTTGACACCACCAGTGACACCTTGGTGCACTTGGCTATCTGCCTGCAACTCCAAACTCTAAAACGAAAAATCTTGGATCGATCGGAACACTACGCATATGCATGAAGGCGGCGGCGGCTTATAGTGTTTTGTACGTATGCAGCTTGGCGGGGCGTGGCGATAAGTTAGTTAGCAGACAGGCAAGTCAGTAGTATGATGTGTGAGACAATATTATCACATCGCCTAGTTGGAGAAGGAGAAGGAGAAGGAGACGAAGGACTACTGTATGAGACGAAGGGCCAGGGAGACAGACCGGAACATCGGCCTGCATTTCTCACATTTTTCGATTTTTGCCTTGCATCTTGCATACACTACTACGACGGCTGGTATCTCCTCGAGGCCCAGCCATAGGTAGCACGATTCTGAATCGATGATGTGGGTAAGATGGATGCCTGCGTTTGAAGACTTCATGCTGTTATCGCTACTACATATTGGCGCCCATGTTTTGAGAGGCTGGTCAGCGGCAGCGTAGATGCGAGGCGCCTCCTTAGGTGATGATCGTGCAACCTCTCTGCATGGTGCATGGTACCTAGCTGTCGCCAGGCATCCCTTGTGCGCCTACAGCCTCCCGCTGCTGCAGTCTCTCGGCGCCCCATCAGTGTGCTCACCCATCAAACGCATGGCGTTTTACGCCTCAACAGGAGCACCTCCGGAGTGTGTGTGTCACGATGTCAAGCCGCTTTCTAACCCAGCCCAGCCCATAAGCGGCGCAATGATAATACGACGATCAGATGATCAAGGGTGCCTCACTGCCATAAGGCATGAAGCATACATACATGTACCATATTCGATGCTCCTTGTACAACCCCAAGGACGTGCTAAAGATTGGCACATGTGGGCTATACAACAGGCAGGTGAGCCATATTCGTTGCCTGGTGCCGCGGCCTGAATCTAGACGCATTCTGGAACTCAGACGAATGTCTCATTCATGTTCGCCGTTGGGTGCTACCACTACGATAGTTGATCTGCGCTATACGAGAGCCTTGGTGTCTTGCCACAATAGTAGTCTTGCATATCGGGAACGTTATGCGGTGACTCGCAAGGGCCACGGAACCCATGGTACCAGCAACGTCGTTGTAGCTGCCGTGCATGCCATAGCCCATCACCGAGACAGGAGGGTCCAAGACACACTACATGAGGCTGACCGCTGAGAGATCTGCCCGAATTCTTTGCATCACGGTTCCTCCGTTACTCGTTTGTCCAAATGCCCATAGTACACAATTATGAACCCCCGTTCTCGTCCCAAGCCTGTGACACCGTCGCACGACTGGTGGTTCGTGTGACCGAGACAGTATCGATACCCAATATGCGTGTCTGCCAGGGTAGTAGGATGGGGTCAACTATTCAGACATCAAGTCCTAGCAGCTGGGGTCCTACGAGCAACGACTGTCTGAGGAGTGAAGTCCTACCTTCTCTCCAGAGGCGCCATGGCAGGCTTCATCTTTTTCGTCGCGGTAGTTGCAGCTGGCTGAGTGTGCTGAATGAATGGATGACGAAGAGCGTCGTTCGGAGTGATCCTCCTGGCCGGATCAAGCTGCAGACACTTCTCCAGCAGATCAACGAAATGATGAACCTCCTTCAGTTCCGCAGGCGACATGGACCTCGTGTTGGCTGTGAGTCGTGATCTTAGGTCTTTGCCAGGCGTCGTTTTATTGAAATTCATCTGCTTCATCGTCGTGTTGCCTGTGATTTTGTCACGTTCCTGAGAGACAAAGACATACTCGGGATCACCGCCGATGAAGTGCTTGTCCGCAAGTGTCGAGCGGATGATGACGCGCTTCGGGAACTTGCCACGACACTCTTGCATGACGCGAAGCATTTGATTGTTATCACCGCCAGCAAAGAGGATGCGACCAGTATAAAGTTCAAAGAGCGTGCAACCAATCGACCACATGTCGATTGCATAGTCGAATGGCATACCGAGGATAACCTCGGGCGCCCGATAGAATCGTGAGACCAGATAGGGTGTGACCTCGGCGTCTCGCGCTTTTGAAGCGGTTCCCAAGTCACAGATCTTGAGCTGGCTACGTTCTTGGTTGACCAGGATGTTGTCGGGCTTCAGATCAGCGTGCAAGACTTCGCACTTTTTCAGATGGCTGAGAGCGAGGAACATTTGCCGTCCGTAAGCGCGAATGGCCTTCAGGTTGATTCCAACGTTGCGGCCAAACTTCTTCAACACCTCGCGCAAGTCGGAATGGAGATTCTCAAACACCAGGCACATGTGAGCTTTGTGATCGAAGTTACGTAATAAGCGGATGACATGCTTCTTGTCGTCGGTGTCTTCGGCGTTTAGCAGGGTGAGCATGTCCATCTCTTTTGTGCCAGCTTTGTACATTGTCTCGTTGTTGCAGGCAATCTTGACAGCAACGTCCTGGTTGGTCTTTGTGTCGTGGGCTTTGACAACAGTGGCGAAAGTACCTTTGCCGATTTGCTGTTGTACTGCGTAACGGCCGTCGAGTAGCTCGCCGATGATGATGCGATAATGTCCGTCCGGGTAGTCCCAGTTGTCTAGCAGGCTCGAATCAAGGGCACGGATCTCTGCATGTTCAATGTTCTTCGAATCGGCACCGGTGGGTGCGAACATGTCGTCGTCGTCATCTTCTGCAAACATGTCGAACTCTTTGGTGGGGTTTGGGGCTTTCTTGGGTGAATCAGATTCCTTGGTTCTGCTTTTGTCGTGCGTTGCGTTGACAAAGGGTTTATGGTCAGGTCTATCTTCTTCCATGGTAGGGTCATAGTCAGCTGCAGATGGACCGTCGTCGTCGTTGACCGCGGCATCCGATTGCTGTCGGTTCGCAAGCTCTTCATCATTTGCCACGTTGATGGCGGCCGGAGATCCGGGGCTGGCAGGTGTGTGGGGTGTGTCCAGTGAATTCGGAGCTACAAGGCGATGATCAGTCAAGAATCCAATGCCATTAGTGACTGCAGGAAGAGACTCACAAGAAGCATGTTCAGAAGTCAGGCCACTGCTCTCATGCTGCGGAGTGCTCGGAGCTGAGAGTGTGGTCTGCTCGAGCGCTTGCTTCAAAAGCGGCTGCTCTTGATTCCTGTATTTCGCCTTGATTGCTTCACGCTTCTTGCGACGCTGTTCGATCAGCTCATCTTCGGTCAACTGTGGGGTAGGCTCCGCTTCGGCGTTGTTCGTGGCTACGTTGGCATCGACACTAAAATGGAAGTTGTCAGTATTGATACGTATATTATGGTTATCGCCGAGAGTGCCGTGAACCAGGTTCAGCGGCAAGCGCGGCGCTCATGACATGAGGATTGAGATCAAGGTAGCATACCTTGAATTCAGCACGCCGTTTGTGCTGTTGTGCGTAATCTCGTGATTCTGATTGTGAGCCAACTGGGACGCAAAAGACCCTTTGGAGAAAGCCTTGGGACTCGCCTTGTCTGAATCCGGATCCTGTTGAGATGGTTGCACTAGCTCGCCAGATCCAAGAGCGGAGCGTGCATTGGCTCGTTCCTGGTCAATACGACTGGGCAAGTCCGGCGCTCGGGAAAGCCGACCGTGATCTTTGCCTTGGTGGGTAAGTCTTCCCGTTGTCGACCTGTCAGGTACGCCTGGCTTTCCACGTGATGTATACCCATGTTCACGATGGGTGACCTCTTTCTCTTTCTCGTAATGAACCTTGAAGCGTCGGGGATCAGAGTGGCTCGCCGTTTGGTAGTGGTTGGCAGAGCGTGGCCGCTTGTCGCCAGCACGGACGTCTCGAGGCGGCGAACGAGACCGAGAGCGGAGCCTGTCATTGAGTCCACGTCGCGAAGTATTTGATGGCGATCGTGAGTTGGAGCGCGACGGAGATCTCGAGAATGAACGGCGTCTGGAGCGGGGTTCGCGGTATGGCGATCTGGAACGACGGGCATCGTTGTAAGGAGACCTGGCCCGTGGTGCGCGGTAAGAAGGTCTCGCCATGTTGTCCCCAGAGCCGTCAAGACGCGAAGCACGGGATGAAGCACCGCTGTGCAGTCTGGTCGAATCGTTAACCCTGCCGTCTCTCGGTTCATGTGTGTGTGGCTTAGATGCCTTCTCCCCGGCTCCGCGACTGTCTCCACGACTGCCGCGGTTGGGTTCGCCTTCTGCGAAAGAAGACGCGCGTGGGTTCATCTTGCCGGCTGATGCGATGCGATCGCTCTAACAAGGCCCTGCGCTCGTGGTTTTGTGGGTTTAGTTAGCGAAGTGTTCTGTCGCGATTTCTCTTGTCGTGTCGGCGGGCGAATCGCCGGTTGAAGGAATCCTCACAGGCTGCTCTCCTATGTACTGTACGTATCTCGCACCGATAGAGTACAGTGCGCGTGTGTGAAGGCGAATGCGCCTGCTTCGTGATGTGATGATGAAGTATTGGTGGGGTCGAGGGAAGTGGCAGCATGCAGCTGCTGATGTCGAGAGGGAGAGAGAGAGAGAGGCCGCGGCTATCGGGAAGCTAGTATACGGGATCATCCGTGCAGGTCACAATTACATGTACTTGTCGAAGACGATCGGTTTGACAATAATGCATGTGTCTTGATCTTGCTAGGTACATACTTATTAGGACTGTAATTGGATGGTTGATCATAAAGAGGATCGAAAATTTGAGCTCTCTGAACCAATACAATAATCAGTTGCTAACGCAGATGTTCAATTGCTGTCAGTGTCGACCGACATCCATTGGAACGTATAAATTGTGACGGCAGCACCCTCCCAACCGACTGTACGGTGCAGAGAGGCACAAGGAGAATGCGTGATGAACAAGAGCAGACATTCATCAACATACATCAACATGTGCTATAATTACCGGACTCTGATACCAACGGATTCGATGCTTAAGATGCTGACTAGGGTTAGTGTTGGGGTCGTAAACCCATACTGAGCACTTTCTGTTTGTAGTCCCACAACTATCACTGCAAAGATATTGAGATGGAAGGTGAGAGTTCAGGGCTCGTTCTAGATCTAAGCACATGCCTGCGGTCAGGGAAGACCGCGGCTCACAGAAGTTTCTCGACGCCTCACTTGGACGGACATGGAAGAGTGAAAGAGAGACATGAACATTACTGTCCAACTACATCGAATGTCTGACGACTAGACTGGCCTGGACAAACAAAAACAGGACAACTGACGTTAAACGCAATCATATTTGAGGGATACAAAGCAACAAGGAACACGAGTGACAGACAAAGGCAAAGGTTGAAGTTTTCAAGTTGTGTTCAATACGAGATATGGCGTAGAGCCAGATTATGTGACGCTAAAGTAGTCGAGTCAGGACTACGTGTGTATATGAGAAAAATTCCAATGCCAATCCATTCCAAATCCAGCATTCAAGCGTCGTCGCGGTATGTCTATATTACTCGCTCCGGAGTATTCGGACGCGAGGTATTTGTCGTGCATGCCAAAGCGTGCTGTTTTGAAGCGTCATCGCTTAAGAGCGGTAGCTGGCGGGGGCGTTGTAGGAAGCAGGGCTGTCGTAGCTAGGAGGGGCAGCAGAGCCGGTGGAGTAGGCAGCAGGCGCGGGTGCGGAAGAAGTGGGAGCAGAGTCGCAGGCGGACTCGTAAGCGGGAGCAGACTCCTTAGGGGACTCGTAGGTGTCCTTGGGGGCTTCGTAAGCGGGAGCAGACTCCTTGGGGGACTCGTAAGCGGGAGCAGACTCCTTAGGGGACTCGTAGGTGTCCTTGGGGGACTCCTCGTAAGCGGGAGGGGCAGACTCGTAGGCGGGAGCAGAGTAGGCAGGGGCAGACTCCTCAGGGTAAGAAGGAGTAGGCTTGTCAGCCTCACCCTGGCCGTGAGCGTGAATGCCACCGATGTCGAGCGAGCCAGAACCAGAGCCAGATGCACCGCCACCACCGATGATTCCTGCGCCAAGGCCACCAGCGTGAATTCCGCCAATGTCGAGCGAACCTTCGCCCTTGCCAGACGCACCAGCTCCGCCAACAAGTCCAGCACCAAGACCGTGGGCGGAGATACCGCCAATGTCGAGGGAGCCAGAGCCAGAGCCGGAGGCAGAGCCACCAAGGCCGAACTGGCCAAGAAGACCACCCATGAATCCACCAGCAGCCTGGAGGCCACCGTTGGAAGCGCCAACGAGGCCGAGACCGCTGATCAGGCCCTCAATTCCACCGTGAGCACCCGCACCAGCAGAGAAGTCTGCATCGGCGTGGAAGAAAGCGCTGATGTCACCAGAAGCTTTGCCGTTGTACTTGCCGCCGAGCTGCTTGAGACCGCCGCAAAGAGCACCAACTCCAGCAGTGGCTGAGACGGAAGCGTCGAAAGATGCACCACCTCCGACTTGAGCACCCGCGCCCGCAGAAGCAGAAGCGCCAGCCGACAGGGCGGCAGAGAACTCAGCACCTGCCTGGCCGGAGAGCTGAGCTGAGCCGTCAGCGGAACCAGCAACACCGGCTGAAACAACGGTGCCGAAGAATGCACCAAGGCCGACTTCAGCCTTTGAGTCAATGGAGCCCTTGATGTTGCCAGATGCGTGAAGCATTGCGTCAAGACCAGCAGAGAATTTGGCAGAGGCGCCGCCGTAAACTTGGCCAGTAACACCCGCATCCGCCGAGAATTCGGCATCGGCGTTCAAAGAAGCACCAATCGAGGCAATTCCCTTGATACAGGCCATGGCATCGGCATCGGAAAGCTCGAGCCCAGCCTGAGCCTTGACCTCAGCCTTGAAAGAGACACGGACGCCTGCACCACCCTGAAGGCGGCCCTTGACGCCAGAGCAGATGCTTGGGAGCTTAGACTCAAGACCAGCAGCGACACCAGCAGCCAGCTCGACATCAGCACCAGCTGAGACCGAACCCTCGCCACCAGCTGAAGCTTTTCCACCAGCTCCAGCTTGACCACCACCAAGGATGCTACCGACGAGACCACCAGCAGCACCACCAGTAAGGCCTCCAAGAAGACCGGCATGCGCACCGCCGTGAGCGCCAACAGCACCGTGGGCAGAGCCAGAAGCAGAGCCTTGGGCACCAGCTGACTGCTTGCCCATCAGGCCACCGAGAAGACCGCCGTGAGCACCGCCACCGAGCAGACCGAAAGTGCGGCGCTCGAGCTGGGCCTCTTGGGCGGGGGCGGCAACGGCGGCGGCGGCGAGAGCCGCAAGAGTGAAAGCGTAAGCAACCATTTTGTCGTTTGTGTTGTTGTTGTTGTTGTTTGTGGAGGTGTTAGAGAGCGTTGTAATTAGGTATTTTAAGCGAGTGTGGGTGTTGTAAAAACGAAAGCGAGTGTAGTATTAAACACAAATGGATAGCGAACGACTAGAGATGGAAAGCTGGAATGGACTGGAGAGAGGAATGTTTATTCAACCTGGGAGTCTTCGCGGTTTATATGGCGAGTTGAAGTCACAGAGCCTGACGAAAACAACCCGAGGGACCGGGAAGCTTCGGTGAGGATACTCCGCGCGAGTCGCCCACAGGTCAGCATGAGGACCATATTGTGGCGTTGCGTTGCCTTGTGGGTGGTATTCTTGGGTTGTCAAGATGCAATCGGCCTAAGAAGGCGTAGTTCACGAGTCGGCAGAGGATAGCAGCAGACCGGCCGTTGTGACTATTGGACTTGAGCGCAGCGGTCTCTCTGTAGAACTAAGCTGCGTTTCATCACGGTGCCCAAGCTCAGGGGGCTGAAGACGGCTGTTGGCTGCAGAGAGTGTGCGTTGAGAGTTTTGCGAGGTGTGCCACGGGTCGCGGACAGCATTACAACGGCGAAGCATGCGCAAGCCTGGACAAGATAGTGATCAGCGTGAAAGACGTTGCGCACGATGGATACTCATATCTCGAGGGAGTCTCGGTGTAGCGGCGTGCAAGTGTGTGCAATGCTGCAAAGGAGTAAGGTGAGGTGGGCTCGAGGTGGGTTCGCATTCGCGCGGCTGCCACTTCAGGCCAATGATCATCACGGGATCATCACGGGTTCACGGCAACGGGGCGGGCCTGCTGATTTGATCCACCTGCCCGGGACCACGTTCCTGGTTTTTTCTTGGGCCCGTCACCCCTGAGGCTGTTCAGTTCAGCCCCACGAGTTCTTGGTTCTCTTCTCGACCGTCAGTTTCATACCTATTTGCGTAAGCGAACGTGTTGAGATCTATGGCCATCTTTTGCCCAATGAGTCGCATTTTCTCGTCTATACGGCCGATACGACAAACACGATGGCTGCTTCGCATACTGATGCCTGCAAGTGATTCTTGAACTGTCAATACGGTATGTACTGTCCAGTCTGTCAGATCGACTGGTGGTGCATGGGCCAATATCACACGCCGTTGGCACATCATCTTCTATCTTCCGGAAGCTCCAGAGGCTAGCCGAGACTATCCTCGTCGGTGGGCCTTACGGCTTCATCTCCGCAACACGATGTGATTTGGTGAACATCGAGTGTAGAAAAGGACCGTCACGAACTACCTACAGTAGTACAGTACAGTCACTACGGCAATTACTGGACGAACAGACAATGACTGCTGCGAGACTCTGCCATGGATTTGCCCTCTGCTGCCCGTTACTGATTTATGCGCGCCAGGCTTAGCCTTTTCCGCCACTTGCCGGAATACTGCTAGCGTTATGTCGCCACGCGTTTCACATCAACATCTGTGAAGACGAAAAGCTCCGAAAGTAGTAACCCAATCACACACGGAAGTAGAAGCCCAAAGCCTAAAGATACCTCGCCGATGAGTCGAGCCCGCCAAGTCGGGAATCTCCCGACGTCTCTACTTCTATCGCCAAAAAGTGACCAGGTCACGTTCCGCAGCACGAGAGCGGACCGCAGATTGAGATCATCTCTGGAAGGATTTTCCCATTTACGGTACGCAACATTTGCGACTTTTAGCCATGCCTCGCCAAGTCTACAAACACCGAAAGAGCCGCGTACTGTTGCCTCCACCCATTATCGTTATCGGTGAATCGTTGGGAACATGGACCAGCCTTGCAAGTGACCAAGCTAAGTAACACGCACTTCGCTCGTATCGTTAAACAGCAAACGTTTCCCTCCGCAGACCAGAGCATCTTGTTGATCTGCGCTTTCTCGCCAGTACCTTGTCATGATTATCGTCGTTCTCATCAAGCGAGAGCTAACTTCACTGGAACCCCTTGGCCAGTGACAATGAGTGCATATCCTTCACTAGCGGCCAGCTCTGCACATCCGGAGCTCTCGATCCGAGCTCACTACCGTACCAACGTTAAAGCGTGATTATGCCAGGCCGGCGTTGTGAGCACCGATGAGCGGTGGGCCAGACTCTTCCATGGTCTTCACATCAAAGCGCCTGCTTGAGAGCATGCACCGTTGACGTTAAGAATTCTTAATTGTGGCTAGTAGGCAAGACGTGAGATAGCAGCAGGTGTGGCAGGGAACAACGCAAGGCTTATTTATTCTCCCCTGAGTCTGACCTATCGAACTGGAATGTCGAAATTAGGAAACAGCCCAATTGGAAGACACTGGTTGAATGATCAACAGGGATTTTATCTACCGTAGCGTCTCACAGGTTTTTCCTTACGCGCAATACTATCGAGACCAGTCGAGTGATCACCGAGAGCCCGTTAAGATCAAAACGTGCTATGGGCTCGTGTCGTCTGTCGATAGATCTCTGCAGAATCGAGACCGGTCGTTTCTGTTGATCTCTTTCTCTCTTCTTCTTCCAAATATCCGGTTGTCTCTTCTCCTTACGCACCGTCCGTCTCTGTCACCCTTTCGAGCCCATTGAATGATGATGCCTCACTCCAGTCATTTTCCCCTCCAACTATCGTGGCTCTCCAATATTCACATTGAAGGACTTGACACGTATAATCATCATGACATACAATGTCAAATATCGTTCACCTTTCTTCCGGATGCGAGCTACATGCGACTCGCCTTCAACGAACGAATCTCGAACTAGACTTGAGGGCTGCTTCTAACTTAACGTTGAACTTCAATCACCCCCGAGCTCGACTCATAATCGATGGTTAAGTGCCTCGAGAAGGGAAAGACAATATTAATACCTCATAGTCTCCGATGAAATGCCCCGCCCAACAGCTCCGCTTCCAGTTGTCGGCTTGCATCAGTCTTGATCGTACGAACGTCGCTCTTCACCACACAACCTTGTCAAACTCCCAGCTCGTCGGTACTCTGACCAGCCCGCCCACGTAACTCACCGCCGCGTCTCGACTTCAGCCTCAGCTTCGATCTCCTCTTCACCACACGCCTCAGGATCACCCCAAATCGCCTCCCTCCTTCTCAGAAAAATCTCCCATTCCCTCCTCGCCTACTGCGCCTCACTAGGCTGATGCCCAAAATTCGGTGGTGGAACATACGCAGTTGTGGTAGCAGTAGCAGCCCGAGCCTCCGGACCAGCACCGTTTGCCCTCGCCCTCGCCCTCGCCCTCGCCCTCGCCTTTATACTCCGCATGCGAGATATGACCGGTCGTTCAAACGTTCTCCCCTCTATCTCCGCCAGGCTTCCCTGGAATCCCCGAGTCAAGCGATCGATCGTTTCTTGATCCATCTTGAACTGCCTCTCTCTGATCACCCGCAACCTCTCCGTGTTTGCGACCCATGTCGGCGAGAGCTCCATTTGTTTTCGGAACTTCATATGGCGTGCCTGCACGTCCGCTAGACTTGGAGGAAGCACCTGCTGTTGATCGTGATGTGGCGTTTGATGATCGCTCTTGCCAGTCTTACGAGGTATCGATTGAGGCGTGAGCAGGCCGATATTGGACACCACTGCATCTCGCCATTGTTTACGCTGCTCCTCGGTGGTGGGATCCCAAGTGTCGGACACCGTTTGCTCGCTTCCTAGGCGGTCAGGGGTCGTGGGCGGCGTCAACGGAGCGTGCACCATGATCTCCGGCGGCTTGTCCATGGTGAGTTTGCGTGTCGTGTCGCTTTTAGGGAGATGATTGTGAGCGAAGGTGTAGTAGCGGTGACTTTGTGATTTGAAGTGGCGATGCTTCTCACTCTAAGGTCATGGCGAGGGAGATCGATGCATGGCTAGGATGTAAGTATAGGCTTACGTGTGTTGTGAGGAGGAAGGAGCGGACGTAACCAGCGCTCATGCGAGCAAGACAGTGGACCTGCCACAGTCGCAGTCGACGTTCAATACGTGGTTTCACATGCAAACGAAACGTTCCATGTGATAGGTTTTAGGTTCCCTTCGGCTCCTGGCACATGATAAAGAGTCTCACCTCACTCAAAAAGAGTGCACATGTGAACGGCAACTCATTTCAATTTCAACACTCGTGATTTATTCTTTGAATGAAGGGCTCACACGAGGTACTGCTAAGAGCTAAAATGGACAAAGAGCGCGCTCTCCCAATGTAATCTATGTCAGAACCTGGTCGTCAGGTTAATGCCTTTGACAAGTATGCTCTCAAGCAGCCAACCCAATGCCTCCTCTTTCAAGCGCCGAACACCTCGCTAAAAGCACGATGTGCGATTCAGCCTGAGTGACCGTCCTCCTAAAGTCAATATTCCTCAGATTGATGCCGCTCAGTCGTTACTGTTCTCGACGAGCTCGTAGAACAATAGATAAACTTCCTTCTGCATGCCTAATACGTCGGATGTCTTGCTCTCTTTGACCTTGTCATCGCTGATCCTCCACCAGCGGTCCTGCGGCTTGCGCTTCCTCGTAATTGTGTCTGCAGCCTTGCTGATGACGCTCTGATTCCTCCTCGGTGGCTGATCGTCGCTCTTTACTCGTTCTAGAGGAGGCGTCGGAAGGCCGGGCGTGGGGATTGCATCAAAAGGTACGCTTGTTGGTGCTCGACGTCTGTCCGCGGAGGCACGCAAAGAACTGGAAGAGCTGGAAGGCGTGTCTAGGCGGAGCGAGGCAGGCATCCGGTCTCTACTTGCGTTGGCACCAAGGTGTGGGCTGGGAGCTGCAGACATCTGAGGACTCGGAATGGGACTGGCTTGGTGGCTGAAAATGCCCTCGCGGCCCATGTTATTGGGCGTAGAGTAGGGCGCGTTAAGCCACTGCCGTCTGAACGTCTCGTAGTGTCCGCTGTTGTGGCCACCCTTGTGTGTCACTACAGACAAAAGTCGGTAGGTTTTGCGGTCGAGAAGGCCACCAAGCGGCAGGCGCTCTGGGAATGAGACCTTCGCTGTGTTCTTCGAAGAGCTGGATGTGTGGTCCCACACAGAGCGGCTGAGATGTATAGCAAGCACACGTGGGAACGATGCGATGCGCATGTGTCGCGCAATCCTACGCTTCGGCGCCGCAGACGTATCGGGAAGTTCCACACCTTCTGGAGGCTTTTCCGGGTCCTCAAGAATTGCTTGCTGAATCTTGGCGTGATCAGATTCCAGTTTCTTGCGTTGCTCAGACGTGAGACTAGTCTTCGTAAGCTGTCTGGCTGTAGCTTGAAGTGCGTGGTCTAGTCGACATCGGTCGCATCGATAGTCGTCAATGTGCTCTACCTTTAGCATGCCATCGAAACATGCATTTAGTGTTGTTGAGTTCGTGTTGTTCGGGACGTTTAATGTCATCGTGACAAACGAGCTTGGTGAAGCTTTAGGCATGAAGTGGCAGTGTGTACATTCGACCTGCGACTCGATTTTGCCCTCGAATGGGAAAGTGTATGCCTCCGCATCGTTATCAGCATCGTCGTCGTTGGATCCTTCTGCAGTGTCATCTTGCGCATTTGACTCCGAAGACCCAGGCTCAAGTAATTGTTCTGCAGCCTGCTTTGCGACGACCTCAACAGGAGCCCCAGTGGCCGTGCCGTTCGCTTGGTCATCAGGCTTGATCGTCTCCTCCGATCTATCTAGCTCGCCGGGCGTTTTCGTAGGATCCAGACTCAGTTGGCTAGCATTATTGGCGGCGACAGCGTGCTTTCGACGCGCTTGACCGCGGACCTTCCTACCAGCATGGTATTCGTCGCCCAAGCGCTCCGTAACGATTTGCAAGAATTCCTGCGCATCTTGCTGATATCTGCTGACCCTCGTCTTGAAAGCTTCCTCGACAACCCTAATGAAGCCCTGAGCGGAGATAGTCTTTTTGTAGATCGGCCGCTCGTTCAATGCGTCTAGCACCTCCTTGAGACCAGCCGTTATTATGCCTCTTTGCAGACCGAGCAGCTTCCAGTCAGGCAGCTGCTTGCCGTCTTTCTTCTGCTGCTCTTCGACGGCCGCTTCGATGTCCTCGTAGAGCGAAGGCCCGTCCAATCTTCTTCGGTGCAATTCGCGGATCAGGTACATGCGCAGTTCGGGCAACCCAGCCAAAGCCTGCAAGACCGAATTGATGAAGCAATCGTTTGCGGGATTGGTCAGACCGACGACGCCTTTCTTCCGCGTACTCCGGGAGGGGTTTGCGGCCTCATCGTCCAGGAAATAGGTTGGTCCAAAAACGTAGACCAAGGCCGCGGCTGTCAGGGATGCGCCCGCTGCGTAGGCAGCAATGGTGAGCGGTTTCTCCTGCATGTTCGAGCGTGTCCTTCGCATGTAAGGCGAGAATGGGACTCCACTCGGCCGTCAAATAATTCAGAGACCAAGAGGTGCCAATCCTTCGGGCTACAGGGTGGTGCTCGGCTTAGGGATGTTGGCTTTGTTGGCAGATCTATACGGGTTTCCAGCGGTACAGTCCAGGGTTTCGTGAGAGCACAATGCAGCCATGTCTACGCCCATCGGAGGAAGACAGGCTGCCGGTTGGGTGAAGGGAGAGAGAGGGGTGGAAAGGACTTGCAGGTAATGTCTGCAAAAGTCGAGGGTTCCCTGCGTGGAGGAGCGAATGCGGCGGCAATATTGAAATGCGCCGAAACATAAAGACCGAGGCAGGAGCGCGCGCATTCCGGGCGGCCGCGCAACCTTCCCTTTCTGACCGGAGATGTGAAGTGCTTCGAGGTACGAGACGGTTGATGATCGCTGGTAGGCTGGCAATCACTCACAGCAATGGCGGCACCTTTACGACCTTCTTTACTGCCGCAGTGCTCTGCCTGCGCGCGCAACTATGCATTTGGTGGCCTTCGCGAGACCGGAGCTGGCGCTGCAGGCTTGATGCAGGTCAGGGGAAAAAAGAAGCTGGCCAAAAACACCTCCTCCGCCGTGCCGGTGAGGCTGCTGAAGGATGTGAAGACATTCGGGAAGAAGGGTATGCTACAGCGTCGAGGTTGAAAGAGTGCGACTCGGTACAATGGCTGACAACACCCTGCGCAGGCTCGATTGTCCCCATATCCATGGGCCGCATGCGAAACGAATGGTTCCCCCGCCGCATCGCCGAGTATGTTCCACAAACAGAAGTACGAACCCTTCGAATGAGCAACACTGCCATGGAACGAGACGTGGAATTTGGCGTCTCAGATCTCGCGGCGCAGATCAGCAAATCAAACGCGGACAAGCAGCGTCAAGACGAATACGCTTTCACCGTACGCAAAGCACCAGAGGTCGAGAAGGTGGCCCCGGAGCGTAGCATTCAGCTTCTCGACATCTTCGTACCCAAAGCCCTGGACTTCTACAGGCAGCCACTCCCCGAGGAGACCAAGGAGGCCGAGTCCGAACCTGCAGATGCATTTGGCAGTGGAGCAGCTGGGGAGCTTTTCGCTGCAAGACAGAAGAGGGAAGAGAAGCTCAAGGCGGGTCAGCCGAAGGGAATTTACGGCAGTGTGAGCACGCAGGATATTGTGGCCGCTGTGCGAGCTGCAATGGAAAACAACGACGAGTCTGCGAGGGTCATCATCAACGAGACAGACCTCAAGTTTGTCAACGCCGGCAGTGAAGTGGAAGAGCTTGCCAGGGTAAAGCATGTTGGCAGCTACACGATCGAGATTATGATCAAGGGCGCGGAAGCCGGTCTCAGGAGAACAGTCAAAGTCCACGCTCAGGAGGCGTAAATGTATAAACGTGTAAGCATAACATCCAATGTACAATATCGAGGCTGAGATTCTTTGGGACCAAGGAAGAATTCATCTCACTTGAGTTCGCAAAACGAACGAAGATTTACCTATTCAGTCCCACTCCACCATGCGACTATCTTACATAACTCCACATTGCAGCCATTTGAATCCTTGCAAATCAGCATAAATGGTACTGACTCGACTATTTACGGCCAAGCTGCAACACCCTTGGCTAGGTACATATTTACCGGAGCTAATATCGGAGTTAACATGTTACCCCGAGACGAATTGTGCAAGAAGACGGGAAGCAGATCACATTGGTAAGAATATATACACCTCTGACCCCATAGAGTGGAGATCGTGCCCAGCAACTGTCTTCCACTTTCAACCAAAAGCATCAGAACCAACAATTCGGCAACCAAGCAAAAAGAACGAAAACACAATGTCCACCCCTCTCGCCGTCAAGATGCGCCAAACCACCGACGCCTTCGTCCAAGCCTGGGAAGAATGGAAAGTCGAACCGGTCATGGCGGTGCGAGCGCCCGAGTGCTTGATGCTCCAATTTCCGACCTCACTACAGATCCCCGAGAGGGACAACGATAGTTTCCGAAAGTGGTTCGGCGGAGTTGACACGCTGCTGTCGAACTGCAAGGTACGGAGATTCGATGAGAAGATCACCGAGAGATACACCACTGACGCGATTCGATCCGATCGTTCTTAGATAACAGTCCATGATTACTTTGCTTCGAACGAAGAGCGAAGGGCTTGGCTGCACTGTTCCATGACTGCCGATCGAAAGGGCAGTGAGCGCCAGTATAAGATGGAATACATGTTTGTTTTGTCTTTTGATCAGAACGGGGAGAAGATCACGAAGATCGTTGAGATGGTTGATAGTCATCTTGTGCGCGCGGCATGGAGTGAAACTTCCGAAGTGAAATTCGTACGGGAGCAGGAGTAGGGCATGTGATGAGATCAGAACAAGACTACCTTTCCAAATCGGCCTGCCGAATCAGGAAGGATTTTGTGTTCCAGCATGTCGTCACCCATCAATCCGCCAACTGAAGCGGCGCCAAAATATCGAGACATATCGCGAGCTACATGCATTGAAGCAGCGGCACATGATTCCCAGCGTATCTTCTTGAAGATGCAGTAGACGATCGTATGTATGCATCAGGTAAGCACTTTACAGGTACTTTGCCGTATCTCCACG
>Ga0265797_10000848_pt1 | contig 55733 bp, 49 predicted proteins | sample P2T30metagenome_FD_192433 | JGI IMG/M metagenome (GOLD analysis project Ga0265797, IMG submission 192433) | Plant litter microbial communities from East Loma Ridge, Irvine, California - P2 T30 | ecosystem: Environmental > Terrestrial > Plant litter > Unclassified | place: USA: California...
GCTGCCACTGCGGCCGCACATTCAACGACCTTACCGGCACGCCGCTGGCGCGACTGCGGCTCAAGGGCAAATGGCTCGACTATCTGGGCGCCTTGCTCGATTCGCAAGCGGTGCGGGCGGCCGCCAAACGGGTCGGCGTACACCGCAACACGGCGTTTCGCTGGCGCCACCGCTTTCTCGAACGGGTCAAGGATGACCGCCCGGCGCGGCTGACCGGTATCGTCGAAGCCGACGAACTATTCCTGCTCGAATCGCAGAAGGGCTCACGCAAGCTCGACCGCAAGCCACGCAAGCGCGGCGGTAAGGCCCGCCTGCGCGGCATTTCCCGCGAACTCGACTGCATTCTGGTGGCGCGCGACCGCAGTGGCCAGACCATCGACGCCGTCACCGGGCGGGGCGCGCTCAGGGCTGCCCAGCTGACCAGGTTCTTATTGCCCAGACTCGATCCCCAAGCGTTGCTGGTCACTGATGCCAATGCGGCTTATCGGGCTTTCGCGCGGATGCATTGCATCGCACATCGGTCGGTCAACCTGAGCGCAGGAGAACGGGTTCGCAGCAGCCCCGAAGGCGCCATCCACGTGCAGAACGTGAACGCTTACCATCGCCGGTTGCGCGAATGGCTGGCACGCTTTCATGGCGTGGCCTCGCATCGCCTTTCCAATTATCTGGGGTGGCGCTGGGCCTTGGATGGCGAGAGAGTTACTTCCATCGAACAATTGTTGCGCATTGCATTCGGCGCCATCAACAGGTAACGGTGACAGCGCCAATGCGGTCGACGGCGCGGGTTGGGCCGTCGATGAAGCGACGGCTCAGCCGGCGAAATTCGCTTCGGCCTTGGGCCCGGTTTTTGGCTTGCTCTTGGCAACCCCCGGCAAGCGTGCCGGCGGACGGATGCGCGGCGCGGCATCGGACTGACGGCGCACCAACTCAAAATCCATCCGGGTCAGCTCGGGCGCGCCCGCTTCGCCTTCGCGCTGGGCGCGCACGCGCCGCACCAGCGATTGCACCGCTTCGCGCGCCATGCCGGCGATCGGCTGGCGCACGGTGGTCAGTTCGGGCCAGATGGTGGTGGCCAGCGCGGTATCGTCGAAACCGGTGACGGTCAGGTCGCCCGGTACGTCCAGCCCCAGGCGGTGCGCCACGGCGACCGCGGCAGCGGCCATGTCGTCGTTGCTGGCGAAGATCGCGGTCGGCCGGTCTTGCAGCGCCAGCAAGTGCTCGGCCGCGTCCAGGCCCGAGCGGTAGGTGAACATGCCCTGCACCACCAGTTCGTCGGACGCGTCGGCGCCCTTCTCCGCAATCGCCTTGCGATAGCCGGCCAGGCGGCGGCTGCTTGCGGTCTGGTTCGGATGGCCGACCACGAAGCCGATGCGCTGGTGGCCAAGGGTGATCAGGTGGCGCGTCATGAAGTGGGCCGCCTCGTAGTCATCGATGCTGACCGCGCCGACGTTGGCTGCCGGCGAGCCGCAGGCCACCACCACCGCCGGAATGCCGGCGCGCTCGATGCACTCGAGCACGGCTTCGCTGTCACATAGCGGCGGCGGCAGGATCACGCCGTCCAGGCCGTTTTCGATCAGGCGCCGGGTGTGTTCGGCTTCATGGTTGCCTGCCTCACACTTCTCGACAAACAGCTGTACGTTGTTCAAGCCGGATTGGTTCAAGAGGCCCACCAGGAATTCGCTCAGGTAGGCCGCGCTCGGATTGCTGTACAAGAAGCCGACCCGGATCGGCTTGGAGCCGGCCAGGTTGCGCGCTTCCTGGTTCGGCGTGTAGTTGAGCGCCGCGACCGCTTCGGCCACCTTGCGCCGCGTGCTTTCGCGCACCAGACCCTTGCCGTTCATGACGCGCGAAACTGTCATCGCGGACACACCGGCGAGCCGGGCAACATCCACCATGGTGGGTTTGCCGTTTTCCATCGTCTCGCGGATGAATTCGATCGTGGCTTTGGTCATGGGGGAAAGTGTCCTGTGAGGCTAGGGATGATCGGACAATGTTAGCACAATCAGGCGAACATCCGACTGGCCTTCCCTGCCTGCTTTCAAATGCTTTACAGAATGAGAATAAAGCGACGTGGCTGCAGGTTTGCGCTAACAGTCATGCTGCATAGCCGTCGCCTACTTGCCTCTCGCTTGACGCCACGCTTGGGGCGATAACAGCAGTCAAATTACATGCAATATGAAAGTCTGCCACAGCCTGCCGGCCCCGCGCGTCAGCGTAGCACTGCCACCTTGGCTTTCTTGCCTTTGCGGAAGGTATAAATCGTCATCGCCGCGTCACGCAGATCGCCCTTCTGATCGAAGCCGATACGGCCGGTAACACCCTCGTGGCTGATGGCGGCCAAGGTCGGCAGGAATCTGGCCGGATCGCTTGAATTTGCTGTCTGCATTGCTTTGGCGAACACCATCACCGCGTCATAGGCGTAGGGCGCATACGTCTGCAGCGGGATCTTGTAGCGCTGCTGATAGCGCTGTGCGAACGCGTTCAGGCCCGCTTCCTGCGCGGCGCCGACGCCGCCCGCCACCACGCAGTACACCTTGTCGTCGACCAGCGCATCGCCCGCCAATTGCGGCATTTTTTCCGAGCAGACGCCATCGCCCGAAATGAGTTTGGCGCGCAGCCCGAGCGCCTTCATCTGTTTGAGCATCGGGCCGGCCACCGCGTCCATGCCGCCATAGAAGATCAGGTCCGGATCGCGTGCGCGGATCTGGGTCAGGATGGCGTTGAAATCGGATGCCTTGTCATTGGTAAATTGGCGGCTGACGAGACTTGCACCTGCCCCCGCCTTTTTGATCCCCTTGACGAATTCGTCGGCCAGTCCCTGGCCAAAGGCGGTGCGGTCGTCGATCACGGCAATCTTCTTCGCTTTCAAGGTGCCGATCGAATAGGTGGCCAACGTGCGTCCGATCAGCTTGTCGTTGGCGACCACGCGGAACGCCGTCCTGAAACCCTGGTTGGTGTAGACGGGCGTCGTGGCCGCAGGCGAAATCTGCGGGATACCGGCGTTGGCGTAAATTTTCGAGGCCGGAACGGTCGTGCCCGAATTCAGGTGCCCGACGACGGCCGCCACCTTCGCATCGACCAGCTTTTGCGCGACCGCCGTGCCGGTCCTTGGATCGGCGCCGTCGTCCTCGGGTTGCAAGATCCATTGCACCTTGCTGCCGCCAAGCATGATGCCCTTCGCGTTGAGTTCATCGATCGCCATGCGGGCGCCGTTTTCGATGTCCTTGCCCGCATGGGCGCTGGGACCGGACAGCGGAGATACCGTACCAATTCTGACTTGCAAAACCTTGCCTGCCGGTCCGGACTGCGCCTGGGCAGGCGAGCCGGCGGCATAGATGAGCAAGGACGCAGCGGCGATAACAGGAAAATTCATGGCGGGCCTTTCAGGAACGATCGTTCGATTGTACTGTCAGGCCGCCTTATGACAAAAAAGCAATCGTGCCCCCACGCGCCACGCATGTGGTTAGAGCGGCAATGTCGCGAACGCGGCACATGACGGCAGCCCGCCACCCCAGTATAATTTCGGCCTTCGCCCCAAAGGAATTTCCCCCATGTCCCTGCTAGCCCACGAGCTTGAATTGCTGTCGCCCGCCAAGACCGCCGAAATTGGCCGCGAAGCGATCCTCCACGGCGCCGACGCCGTGTATATCGGCGGCCCGGCATTCGGGGCGCGCCACAACGCCAGCAATCCGCTGCAAGACATCGCCGAGCTGGTCAAGTTTGCGCACGGCTACCGTTCGCGCATCTTCGTGACCATGAACACGATCATGCACGACAGCGAACTCGAGCTCGCCCGCAAGCAGATCTGGCAGTTGTACGAGGCCGGCGTCGATGCGCTGATCATCCAGGACATGGGCCTGTTCGAACTCGATCTGCCGCCGATCCAGCTGCACGCCAGTACCCAGTGCGATATCCGCGGCGCCGAAAAGGCGAAATTCCTGGGCGACGTCGGTTTTTCGCAACTGGTGCTGGCGCGCGAACTCACCGTCGAGCAGATCCGCAAGATCCACGCCGCCACCGACACCCCGCTCGAATACTTCGTGCACGGCGCGCTGTGCGTGGCGTTCTCGGGCCAGTGCTATATCTCGCACGCTGACAACGGCCGCTCGGCCAACCGCGGCGACTGCTCGCAGGCCTGCCGCCTGCCCTACACGCTGAGCGACGGCAAGGGCGGCGTGGTTGCCTTTGAAAAGCACCTGCTGTCGATGAAGGACAACGACCAGAGCGCCAACCTGGAAGCGCTGGTCGACGCCGGCATCCGCTCGTTCAAGATCGAAGGCCGCTACAAGGACATGGGTTACGTGAAGAACATCACCGCCCACTACCGCCTGCTGCTCGACGAACTGCTTGAGCGCCGCCCTGAATTCGTGCGCGCCGCGAGCGGGCGCACGCGCGTCATGTTCACGCCGGATGTCGACAAGAACTTTAACCGTGGCCATACCGATTACTTCGCGCAGGGCCGCCAGACCGATATCGGCGCCTTCGATTCGCCCAAGTACCTGGGCGTGGAGCTGGGCATCGTGGCGCGCCTGGGCAGCGATTCGTTCGACCTGGTCACCAATGCGCCGATGGCCAATGGCGACGGCCTGAACTATATGCACAAGCGCGACACGGTGGGCCTGCAGGCCAACCGCGCCGAAAAGCTGGGCGACGAAGAAGACGGCCAGCGCTGGCGCGTGTACCCGAACGAGACGATGTCGATGCTGGCTGGCCTGAAGGTCGGCACCGTCATCCATCGCAATCGCGATCACCAGTGGGAAGCCACGCTCAACAAGAAGTCGTCCGAGCGCAAGGTGGCGCTCGAGCTGACGCTGGGCGAGCAGCCAGGCGGCTTGACGCTGTCGATCGTCGACGAGGATGGCATTGCCTCGTCGATCGGCGCCTCGATCGCGCTGCAGCCGGCCAACCAGGCGGCGCAAGCCGAAGCGTCGCTGCGCGCGGCCCTCGCCAAGCTGGGCAACACGATGTTCGAAGCGGGCCACGTCGAACTGAAGCTGAGCCAGCCGTGGTTCGTGCCGGCGGCCGCCATCAATGCGCTGCGCCGCGACGCGATTGCCGCGCACGAGGCGGCGCGCCTCGCGGCGTGGAAACGTCCGCAGCGCAAACCGTGCGCTGTGCCGCTGCCGACCTATCCCGACACCCAGTTGAGCTACCTGGCCAACGTCTACAACGACAAGGCGCGCGCCTTCTATCACAAGCACGGCGTGCAACTGATCGACGCGGCCTACGAGGCGCACGAGGAAGCCGGCGAAGTCTCGCTGATGATCACCAAGCACTGCCTGCGCTTCTCGTTCAACCTGTGTCCGAAGCAGGCCAAGGGCGTGCAAGGGGTGCAGGGCCAGGTCAAGGCCGAGCCGATGACGCTGGTCAGCGGCGACGAGAAATACACGCTGCGCTTCGACTGCAAGCCGTGCGAGATGCATGTGGTGGGGGCGATGAAGGAGAACATCCTCAAGCAGCCGCCACCGTCGGCGGTTGGCTACAACACCCTGACCTTCCATCGTTCGCGTCCGCGCGCCTGAGGCGGGGCAGCGGTTTGCGTGGCGACGGCGCCGGGCGGCGCCGTCCTGCCCTGCTATTCCATGCTACAGGCTGCATTCCAGAGTTTATAATGAGAATCATTTTCATCGAAACTCTGGAGCGCTGCCTTGCCATCCATATCCCTTCCCCGCCGCACCCTGCTCGGCGCTGCCGGCGCCCTTGCCGCCAGCAGCCTGATTGCGCCGCTGGCGCGCGCCGCCGACGGCTGGCACAGCGTCGTGCTGCAGCAGTCCCGGCAACGTGAATTGAAGTCCGCCATCACCGGGCAGCAGTACCGCATCTTCATCAGCGTGCCGTCGCAGCCGGCCCCGCCGGGCGGCCATCCAGTGCTGTTCGCGCTCGACGGCAACGCCACCTTCCCGACGCTGGCGCTGATGGCGCGCATGGTCGGCTGGCGCCATGCCAGCGGCGCCACGCCGCCGGTCGTGGTTGGGATCGGCTATCCGGGTGAATACGACTACGGCAGCGCGCGCGGACGCGACTACACGCCGCCGTCCGGCGTCCCCGGCGACAAGAGCGGCGCCAGTGGCGGCGTCGAGCTGTTCCTCGACTTCATCGAGCGCGAGCTCAAGCCGATGGTGGCGGCGCTGGCCCCGATCGATCCCGCGCGCCAGGCCCTGTTTGGCCACTCGTACGGCGGCCTGTGCACGCTGTATGCACTGTTCAATCGCCCGGCCATGTTCCAGACCTATCTTGCCGCCAGTCCGTCGATTTGGTACGGCGAGCGCGCCGTGCTGTCGGGTTTGTCAGGCTTCGAGGCGCGCGTCGGGCGCCTGGCGACGCGTCCGGCGCTGATGCTGAGCGTTGGCGAGCTGGAGCAACCCGCGCCTGGCGCCAGCCCGGCACAAGGACCTGATGCGATCGCTGGCGCGCGGCGCATGGTGGACGAAGCACGCGAACTGGGCGAGCGCTTGCGCAAGATGGATGTGCTGTCGCGGGTGCAGTTCCATCTGCTGGCGCAGGAAGACCATGGCTCGGCGACGTTCCCGGCGATGACGCGCGGGATGGCGTTTTTCGTGGATTGACGGTTGGCGTCAGAGCGTGTGATGCATTGCCGGACGATCGTGCAATCCCTGCCGACTTTCCGGCATGTGCGGCGCCTGGCTGGGTCGGCATACTGACGCCACTGTTCAACACATCACGGAGCCAGTCATGCAAGCAAACCTCAGCAAAGTCATCCTCATCACCGGCGCCAGCAGCGGTATCGGCGCCGCCACGGCGCGCCACCTGGGCGCTGGCGGCCACCGCGTGGTACTGGGCGCGCGCCGCACCGAGCGCCTGGTGCAGCTCGCCGCCGGGATCCGCGCCGCCGGCGGGTCGGCCGATGTGGCCCAGCTCGACGTTACCAGCCTGGACAGCGTGCAGCAATTCGTCGCCTTCGCGCTCGACTGCCATGGCCAGGTGGATGTGCTGGTCAATAACGCCGGCGTGATGCCGCTATCGCCACTCGACGCGCTGAAAATCGACGAGTGGAACCAGATGATCGACGTCAACATCCGCGGCGTGCTGCACGGCATCGCGGCCACCCTGCCCCATATGCAGGCGCGGCGTAGCGGCCAGGTCATCAATATCGCCTCGATCGGCGCTTATACGGTGAGCCCGACCGCAGCCGTGTATTGCGCCACCAAGTTCGCGGTGGCGGCCATTACCGAGGGCTTGCGTCAGGAAGTGGGCGGCGACATCCGGGTCACGCTGGTGTCGCCCGGGGTGGTCGAGTCGGACCTGGCGGAGTCGATCTCGGACCCGGTGGCGCGCGCGACCATGCGCGACTTCCGCAAGGTGGCGATCAAGCCGGAAGCGATCGCGCGGGCGATCGCGTTTGCGGTCGAGCAGCCGGCCGATGTCGACGTCAGCGAGCTGGTGGTGCGGCCGACGGCCAGCCCGTATTAAGCGCAAACCCCGTCATCAAAGTCGGCGCAATCGAACTCAAGCCGGGATCTTGAGCCCGGCCTGCACCGCCGGCCGCGCCAGGAATGTGTCGAGCGCAGCGGCGACTGCAGGAAAATCCGATGCCCCGATCAGCTCGCCCGCCTGGTAGAAATTGAGCAGCCCATTCACCCACGGAAAGACTGCGATATCCGCGATCGAGTACGTGTCGCCAGCCACCCACGCATGGCGCGCCAGTTGCTGCTCGAGCACGCCCATCAAGCGGCGCGATTCGTCGACATAACGCTCGCGCGGACGCTTGTCCTCAATTTCCTTGCCGGCAAAGCGGTGAAAGTAGCCCAGTTGCCCGAACATCGGCCCGATGCCGCCGATCTGGAACATCAGCCACTGGATCACGCCATAGCGCCCGGCAGCATCGGCCGGGATCAGCTTGCCGCTCTTCTCGGCCAGGTACAGCAAGATGGCGCCGGACTCGAACAGCGCCAGCGGCTGGCCACCCGGGCCATCGGGGTCGATGATCGCCGGGATCTTGTTGTTGGGATTGAGCGAAAGAAAGGCGGGCGAGGTCTGGTCATTGGTCGCGAAGTCGACCTTGTGCGCCTCGTACGGCATCCCGATTTCTTCGAGCATGATCGCGGCCTTGACGCCATTCGGCGTTGGCATCGAATACAGCTGCAGGCGCTCGGGATGCCGGGCCGGCCATTTCTCGGTGATGGGGAAAGACGACAGATCGGCCATGGCGCTCAACCGAACAGTTTGGCGGCAGTTGTTGCGATCAACTCGCCCTGATGGCGCGCCCCGCCCAAGTCCAGCTCGCTTGGCTGCCGTTCGCCTTTACCCCCGGCAATGGTCGACGCGCCATACGGGCTGCCGCCGACGACTTCGTCGAGCGTCATCTGCGCCTGGTAGCTGTACGGCAGGCCAACGATGGTCATGCCGAAGTGCAGCAGATTGGTGATGATCGAGAACAGCGTGGTTTCCTGGCCGCCGTGCTGGGTGGCGGTGGAGGTAAACGCACCGCCGACCTTGCCGTTGAGCGCGCCACTTGCCCACAGGCCGCCGGTCTGGTCAAGGAAGGCCGCCATCTGCCCCGGCATGCGGCCGTAGCGGGTCGGCGCGCCGATGATGATGGCGTCGTAATCGGCCAGTTCTTGCGGCTTGGCGATCGGCGCCGCCTGCTCGAGCTTGAAGTGGCCACCCTTGGCGACGTCGTCGGGCACGGTCTCGGGCACGCGTTTCACGTCGACCGTGGCGCCGGCCTTGCGCGCGCCTTCGGCCACTGCGTTGGCCATCGTTTCGATGTGCCCGTAGGTCGAGTAGTACAGCACCAGAACTTTTGCCATTGACTGCCTCCGTTAGAGTGGTTCGAAACTGGGTTCGAAAGAGGCATTCTAGCGCCAATGGCCGGCTGTTCAATTCAACCGTGCGCGCACGGACCAGTTATCTCAGATCCACCAGATGAAGGCGGCCAGGGCCAGCACCAGCAGCACGCGCGTGATGTTGTAGGCGGTCTTGTTCCAGGCCTTGAAGCGGCGCCGGTACTGGCCCATGATGAACGAAATGCGGAACAGCTTGCTGACCAGGCCGACCTGGTCGCCGGTCTCGTTGGGCGAGGCGGCGGCGGTCATCACGGTGCGGCCGAACCAGCGGTTGAAGGCGCCCATCCAGCGAAAGCGCATTGGCCGCTCGACGTCGCAGAACAGGATGATGCGGTCGCTCTCGCTGCCGTTGATGGCCCAGTGGATGAAGGTTTCGTCGAACACCACGCCCTGGCCATCGCGCCAGCTGTGGCGCTCGCCATCGACCTCGATGAAGCAGCGGTCGTCGTTGGGCGTGGCCAGGCCCAGGTGGTAGCGCATCGAACCGGCGAACGGATCGCGGTGCGGATTGAGCTTGCCGCCCGGCGGCAGCTCGGCGAACATGGCGGCCTTGACCGACGGAATCGACTGCAGCAGCGCATAGGTTTGCGGGCACAGGCGTTCGGCCGATGGATGGCTGGCATCGTACCATTTCAGGTAGAAGCGCTTCCAGCCGTTCTTGAAGAAGGAATTGAAACCGGCGTCGTCGTTCTGCTCGGCGGCCTTGATCTTTTTCAGCGCCAGCAGGTGTTCGGCTTCGGCGCGGATGATCGGCCAGTTCTCTTGCAGACGCGCCAGTTCAGGAAATTCACTGAGCGCAATGTAGGGCGTGCTCGGCACACGCGAGAACTTGTGCATGAAGATGTTGATCGGCGCCATGAACGACGAATGGTCGAAAATCTGGCGACGGAAAGGCAGGCGCACGCGCCCCCTGAAATGGATGTGCAGGATCGAGATAATATAGAAACCGACTACGACCCACTTCATCACATCCTCCGTCCCGGCCGTTTCCACGGCTGGCTTGCTTGATCAAGGACGCAGAATACCATAACGGCCACCGAGCCGTGGAGGCCGGGCCGCTTCGATCGGCTGCACGCGGCAGGGGTCGTGGCAGCTTGTGGCGCCGACGCCAATGCGCCGGCGACAGGATGGTGGCGAGCCGGCGAAAGCCGGTTCGCCGCCCGGCATCAGTGCTGCACCGAGGTCATCGCATAACCTTTTTCGCTGATCTGGCCGCTCAGGTTGTCGATGTCGAAATTGGCGATCGTATCGGCGCCATCGTCGACTTCGAATGCACGCGCTTCGATTTCCCAGTCGGTGTTGGTTGCTTCTTCAGGGATGTTCTTGGCTTCCGGAACAGCCAGGTACGAGAACTTGCCGTCTTCTTCGGCTCTGCGGTAGATATCCAGGCGCATAGTCATTTCCTCTAATCAATGCCCACTTTCCGGATGAAAGCGGGAACTCCACAGTAGAAGAATGATACGACGGTGTCTGTTAATTCACCCACACTCGAGCGGGCTCACGGACGAGATGGCCGATAGCCGAGCACGCGCGCCGGCAACATGACGATCGCACTCAGCAGGCCAAAGACAGCATCGACGCCGATGCCGAGCAGGCGCAGCGGCAAAAGCAACAGCCACACCAGCGGGTACGCGACCAGCGCCAGGATGGCGATCGGCCAGCAAACGAACAGCAGCAACAACCAGACCAGGAAACCGAGCATGAAGCATTCTCCATCGACAGGGGTAATGGCGTGCAGGGTAACGCTGCGGCGCACGCGCCGGCCAGCGCGATGCGACCGGCGGACGGTTTGACGGGGTGAACGGTTGCACCGCGAGATCAATGGGGGGCGGCGAATGGCATTGCACCGTCCGCTGCCCCATCAACCATCAGACTCAGGCAAACTCGGCCACTTGCTCGAGCTCGAACTGATTGACCACCTGGGCCCGGATCGACGCCTGCAGCGACGGGATCGAGCCACCGGCGCGGTAGGCGAACGACAGTTGCAGCACGTCGCCGGCCTTGACCTCGAGCGGCTGGTACAGCGGCAGCGTCATGTAGTGGTTCAGCCAATCGATGGTCGATGCAGTCTCTTGCACCACGGCCAATACGTTCTTGGTCACGAAGCGCAGCGCGCTCAGGGTGCCGCTCTTCTCGATGGCGATCGCGCCATTGAAGCCGATGATCGAATCGACCGGTTGGCTGAAGTCGATGATGCTGTACACGGCCGGCTGGGCCAGCTCGAACGTGCCCGCATACGCGACGCCCGTATCCTGGAACTGCACGATCGGCGCGTTGAAGCCTTCGAAATCGTATTCCTGCTGCAGCGGCTGCACTGCCATGATCACGGCTTCCGGCAGGAACACCGGCAGCGGGCCGCCGAACTTGGCCAGATAGCGGCGCTTGAACGATTCGATCACTTCGACCTGCTTTTCGCGCAGCATGCCGACGTGGATCATTTCGCAGATCACGACGTCGACCGGTTCCGGCGGCAGGTAGTCGAACGCATCGGCGTGGATCACTTCGACCCGCTCACCGTTCTTGTTCATGCCCAGGAAGCGGCGCGCTTCCTGCACCATGTCGGGGTTGAACTCGACGCAGTAGACCTTGGCTGCCGACTGGGCCGCGAAGAACGACAGCACGCCGGTACCGCCGCCCAGCTCGAGCACCTTGGCGCCTTCGAACACGGCATAGTGGATGGCGGACTTGAAACTGTGCATCCGGTTCTGGTCCATCAGCATATTGTGATGGTAGTGCACCGGAATGAACTGTCCCAAATAGCAGCTTTCGATTTCGCGTTCGTTGAGCATGGTGGTCCTCTGTGTACAGGTTTCAATACACGTATTATGGACACCGTTGCCGTGGTGCAATGCTCGGAGCTGAGGGGTGATTACAGCCCAGTTCTCGGTCGAAACGTTACAGCGTCGATTCAGCGCCCGCCGGCGGCCAGCATCTCGACCAGGTCGGCGCGACCGGCGCGCTCGGCGATCTGCTGCGCCGTCAGCCCTTCGGTATTCTTCAGGGTGCGGCTGGCGCCTTTGGCCAGCAGCAGGCGCACGGTATCGGCCTGGCCTTCGCGCGCCGCCATCATCAGCGGCGTGTAGGCGCCGCTCGGGCGCGGCGACAGCGCGTCCAGCCTGGCGCCATGCGCGATCAGCAATTGCGCGATGTTGGCGTCGCCACTGGCGGCCGCGTAGTGCAAGGCGGTCCAGCCCGACTGATTGACCTTTGCGCCCTTGGCCAGCAAGGCGCGCGTGCTGGCTTCGTCGCGTTTATAGGCGGCCATCATCAGCGCCGTGTTGCCATTCGCCGCCTTGCGTTCGAGGTCGGTGCCCGGATGCGCCAGCAGCGCCTCGACCACCCGCTTCGAGCCTTCACGCAGCGCCAGCACCAGCGCCGGCTCGCCGCCGAGCGGATTGAGTTCGTTGGCATTGACCACGGCGCCGACCATCTTGCGCACGGTGGCTTCGTCGTTCACCTGCACGGCGCGGAAGAACGACGTTATTTGTTGCTGGCTTGGCGCCTGCGCTTGCTGGGCGCCAGCGCCGGCGCAGACGCAGGAGAGCGCCAGCAGGCTGGCGCCGAGCGCACGGCGGATCGGCATCAGGGCCGGGATCGAGGTCGGGGTCGAGGCTGGCAGCATGTCAGCTCCTGGCGCTCTGGAACAGCTGGAAGAAATTCTCGCTGGTCTGCGCCGCCACCTCGCGCAGCGACACGCCCTTGAGGGTGGCGATGTATTCGCCCACGTGCGCCACATAGCCGGGCTCGTTCATGCGGCCGCGAAACGGCACCGGCGCCAGGTACGGCGAATCGGTCTCGATCAGCATGCGCTCGAGCGGCACCGCCCTGGCCACGTCCTGCAGGTCCTTGGCGCTTTTGAAGGTCACGATGCCCGAGAACGAAATGTAGAAGCCCTGCTCCATGGCGGCCTGGGCCACCTCGAGCGATTCGGTGAAGCAATGCATCACGCCGGCCACGCCGCCGGCGTCGGTGCCGGCGCCCTCTTCCTTCATCAGGCGGATGGTGTCGGCACTGGCGGCGCGGGTATGGATGATCAGCGGCTTGCGCGTTTCGCGCGAGGCGCGGATGTGGGTGCGGAAGCGTTCGCGCTGCCACTCGAGGTCGCCCTGCAGGCGGTAATAGTCGAGGCCAGTCTCGCCGATGGCGACGATCTTCGGATGATCGGCCAGCTCGACCAGCTGCTGCACGCTCGGTTCCGGCGTGTCTTCATAATCGGGATGGACGCCGACCGAGGCGAAGATATGCGGATGCTGTTCGGCCAGGGCCAGCACCTGCGGGAAGTCCGGCAGGTCGACCGAGACGCACAATGCATGCGTGACCTTGTTCTCGGCCATCTTGGCCAGGATCTCGGGCATGCGGGCGGCCAGCTCCGGGAAATTGATATGGCAATGGGAATCGATAAACATGCCGATATTGTACGCGAGGCCGGCAACGGGCGCGCCGTGGCCGGCCTCGCGCCGATCGCTTGCTTACTTGCCAGGCGACGCGCTAGCCCACGCGCTATGCGACGCGCTTGCCCAGGATGATCAGGTCGCGCTCGATGCCGTCGAGGTTGGCCACGTTCGGGAAATGCGCCCACTTCTCGAAACCGTATTTGCCGAACAGCGCCAGGCTCGGCGCGTTGTGGCCGAAGATGAAGCCCAGCAGCGTGTGCACCTTGACGTTCGGCGCGAAAGCGATCGCCAAATCCAGGCAATAGCGGCCAATGCCCTTGCCGCGCGCTTGTTCGGCGATATAGATCGACACTTCGGCCGTGCCCGAATAGGCCGGACGGCCATAGAAGTTCGAGTACGACAGCCAGCCGATGACTTCGGGCTGCGCGCCCGTGTCGGCCGCATCGTGGATCACCCACAGCGGACGGCGCTCGGGCGTGTGCTCGTTGAACCAGGCTTCGCGCGATTGCACGCTGACCGGTTCGGTATCGGCGGTGACGTCGCGCGAGGCGATGGTGGAGTTGTAGATGTCGACGATGACGGGCAAGTCGTCGCGGCGGGCCAGACGGTGGACGTAGGACGGCATAGAGCGCTAGGTTGGTTGAACGAAAAGGAACATCAAGCTGCTACAGGGTATGGGTGGCGCGCGACGAACGCAGCGCCGCGCCCAGGATTTCCTCGATCCGCGCGCGCGCGCGCTGGCCCGCTTCGTCGGCCGGGAAATGCACGCCGATGCCCTGCGCCTTGTTGTTGTTGGCGCCAGGCGGCGTGATCCAGGCCACCTTGCCGGCGATCGGGTATTTGTTGACGTCGTCCATCAGCGCCAGGATCAGGTAGATCTCGTCGCCGATCTTGTAGGGCTTGGTGGTCGGCACGAACATGCCGCCATTCTTGAGGAACGGCATGTAGGCGGCGTACAGCGCCGCCTTTTCCTTGATCGCCAATGACAGCACGGACGGCCGCGGCGCTTGCGGCGTGCTCGGGTCCGGCGGGATGGCGCTCATTGGGGTCCTTTCACTGCGTTGCTTTCAGGTGGTGCAGGCAGTGTACTCAAGGAGCATGTCCTCGACAAACAGTTTTGCCGACAGCGGATGGTCGGCCACCGCGCGCCGGTCGTTGAGCGCCTTGATCGCGCGCAGCAGGCCGGCGGCCGGGGCGCGCGCGGCCAGCGCCGCGACTTCTTTCTGGTAGCGCGGATAGTAGCGCTGGGTGCCGGACAATTTGTACGAGAACACGTCGTACAGCCAGCGCTGGGTCCACGCCACCAGCGCCGCCAGCTCGGCCTTGGCCAGCTTTTCGGCGACCCGCAGTGCGGCGTCCGGCGCCGGTCGCGCCAAAAAATTGAGCAGCGCATCAAGCTCTTCACGATTGCCCTCGTTCGACGCATTCAGGGCAGCCAGCGGCGCGCCGCCCTGCTCGCTCAGCCAGCTGTCGGCATCAAGCACGCCTTGCTCCTTGAGCCAGGCCAGCGCGTCGCTGTGGTTCGGCAGCGGCAGCGCGAACTTGCGGCAGCGCGACAGAATGGTTGGCAGTAGCCGGTCGAGACTGTTCGAGGCGAGCAGGAACACGGTGCCAGGCGGCGGTTCTTCCAGCGTTTTCAAGAGTGCGTTCGAGGCCGGCATATTCAGCGCTTCGGCCGGATACAGCACCACCACCCGCAAACCCTGGCGGTGGGTGGAGATGTTCATGAAGTCGGCCAGTTGGCGGATCTGTTCGATCTTGATTTCCTTCGACGGCGCCTTGGTCGACTTCGATTTGCGCTCGCCGTCGCCGCCTTCGTCCGCTTCTGGCGCTTCGTCTTCGAGCGCTTCCGGACGCACGCGCCGGTAATCGGGGTGGTTGCCCTGCGCGAACCAGCCGCACGAGGCGCAGGCTTCACAGGCGTGGCCGTCGGCGCGCACGTTTTCGCACAACAGCGACTGGGCGAAGGTTTCGAGAAAACCGGATTTGCCGGTGCCAGCCGGGCCGTGGAACAGGATCGCATGCGGCATGCGCGCGCGCATCTGCTGTAACTGCGCCCAGCTCGCCGCTTGCCATGGGTACATCGTCACAGCAGCTTCTCCAGCACAGGAATCAATTGCGCCTGGATCGCCTCGATGCGCTGCGATGAATCGATCACCACGAAGCGGTTCGGAAATTGTGCGGCGCGGCGCAGGTATTCGGCGCGGCATTTGGCGAAGAAGTCGGCCTGCTCGCGCTCGAATTTGTCGAGCGTGCGGCTGGCGTCCAGGCGCTGGCGGGCCACTTCGAGCGGCAGGTCGAACAGCAAGGTCAGGTCGGGCTGCAAGGCCGGATGCACCCACTGTTCGAGTGCTTCGAGCTTGGCGCGATCAAGGCCGCGGCCGCCGCTCTGGTAAGCAAAACTGGCGTCGCTGAAGCGGTCCGACAGCACCCAGTTGCCCTGGGCCAGGTTGGGCGCGATGAGCTGCGCGATGTGTTCGCGCCGGCTGGCGAACATCAGCAGCGCTTCGGTTTCCAGATGCATTTTTTCGTGCAACAACACATCGCGCAGCTTTTCGCCGAGCGGCGTGCCGCCCGGTTCGCGCGACGTCACCACGGTCTTGCCATGCCTGGCCAGTACGTCGGCCACGAAGCCGATATGGGTCGACTTGCCGGCGCCGTCGATGCCTTCGAAGGTAATGAATTTTCCCTGCGTGATACTGCCTTGCGTCATTTATTGGTTCCGCCCTTGATGTCGCCAGCGTTGCCGCCGGCAATGCCGCTGGCGATGCCACGCTGGAAGCGATTGACCGCGCGGTTATGGTCGAGCAGGTTGTCCGAGAACTGGCTGGTGCCGTCGCCGCGGGCGACGAAGTACAGCGCCGGCGTCTCGGCCGGTTCCAGCGCCGCGTGCAGCGACTGCAGGCCCGGCAGCGCGATCGGGGTCGGCGGCAGGCCGCTGCGCGTATAGGTATTGTAAGGGGTATCGGTGAGCAGGTCCTTCTTGCGGATCTGGCCCTCGAAGCGTTCGCCCATGCCATAGATGACGGTCGGATCGGTCTGCAGCAGCATGCCGGTGCGCAGGCGGTTGACGAACACGCCGGCGATCATATTGCGCTCACTCTTTTGCCCGGTTTCCTTTTCGACGATCGAGGCCATGATCAGCGCCTCGTATGGCGTCTTGTACGGGAGCGCCTTGTTGCGGCGCTCCCAGGCCTCGTTCAGGTGGCTCAGCATCGACTGGTGCGCCCGCTTGTAGATCTCGAGTTCCGAGGCGCCATTGAAGAACAGGTAGGTGTCCGGGAAGAACAGGCCTTCGGGATCCTTGTAGTCCTTCGAGATCTGCGCCATCAGTTCGCTGTCCGACAGCTTGAGCGTATCGTGCTTGAGGCGCGTGTTGCCGGCGATCGCCGCGCGCATCTGCTTGAAGGTCCAGCCTTCGATGATCGTCACCGACTGCTGCGCGAACTCGCCCTTGACCAGTTGCGTGAGCAGGCGGCGCGGGCTGGTATCGGGTTTCAGTTCATAGCTGCCGGCCTTGATGCGCGCGGCATCGCCGGTCAGGCGCGCCAGCAGCGCGAACAGATGCGGGTTGATCGGAACGCCGGCCTCGACCATCTGCTGGGCGGCGGCGCCGACCCCGCTGCCGGGCGCCACGTTGAATTCGACCCGCTGTTGCGGCGTCGGCAAAGGATGCTTGGACCACCAGGCGAAACCGCCGGCTGCGGTGAACGCGACGATCACGCCAGTCACCAGGATATTTTTTATCAGAGCCATGTATGATTTCTTTGGTTGGTACGGGGCGGGCCGGAGATTGCAGCGCCTCCGGCGCGATTTTCCCGACAACTCTATAATGAGGCCGTAATGATAAAGCCTAATTGCAAAACATTTCGGATTTTCATAAGTGACGATGAGTAACTGGACAGAACACCTTAGCGCGCTCGGCGCGCGTTTCCATATCGACGAGGCGGCACAGGTCGAGGATTTCGGCCGCCCCCTGACTGTGGCCGACCTTGGCGCCGGCTTCGTGGCGCCGGTCACCGACCAGGGCCTGATTGCGATCGCCGGCGAAGAGGCGGCCAAATTCCTGCATGGCCAGCTGACCAACGACGTCGAGCACCTGGGCCCGGACGAGGTGCGCTTCGCCGGCTTCTGTACCCCGAAAGGCCGGCTGCAGGCCAGCTTCCTGATGTGGCGCGACCTTGACGCCGTGTATTTGCAGCTGCCGCGCGCCATCCAGCCGCCGCTGCAGAAGCGCCTGTCGATGTTCGTGATGCGCTCCAAGGCCAAGCTGCGCGACGCCACCGACGAAGCGCCATTCGCAGCCGTGCTCGGCCTGGGCGGCGCGGCGGCGCAGACCGCGCTGGCGCAGCATGTGGGCGCCCTGCCGGCCGCGCCGATGGGCAAGGTCGATGGTGCATTTGGCAGCGTGTTGCGCCTGAAAGACGCCTTCGGCGCGCCGCGCTACCTGTGGCTGACCTCGTTTGAAGCGGCCAGCAGCGCCCTGCCGGCGTTGATGCAGACGCTGGCGCTTGGCGGCAACCAGGCCTGGCACCTGGCGGCGATCCACGCCGGTGAGCCGCAGGTAAGCGCGGCAACGCAAGAACAGTTCGTGCCGCAGATGATCAACCTCGAGCTGCTGGGCGGCGTCAATTTCAAGAAGGGCTGCTATCCGGGCCAGGAAATTGTTGCCCGTACCAAGTACTTGGGCAAGATCAAGCGCCGCGCCGCACTGGCCAGCATCGACAACGCCGCCGCCCGCCCCGGCGACGAAGTGTTTTCGGGTGCCGATCCGGATCAGCCATGCGGCATGGTCGTCAACGCCGCGCCGAATGGCGCCGGCGGCGCCGATGCGCTGGTCGAAATCAAGCTGGCCGCGCTCGAGCATCCGGTGCACCTCGGTTCCAGCGCCGGCGCGCAACTGACCTTCCTGCCGCTGCCGTACAGCCTCGATCCAATCGACGATTGACGATGCTCGACCTGTACGTCTATTACAAGGTGCGCGCCGTGAATGCCGCGCGCCTGGCGCCGCTGGTGCGCGCGCTGCAGGCGCAGGTCATTGCAGCCTATGGCGTGAGCGCCCAGCTCAAGCGCCGCCCCGAAGACAAGGACGGCCTGCAGACCTGGATGGAAGTCTACCCACTGGTCGCCGACGACTTCGCCGACCACCTGGCGCGCGCGGCTGCCGAGGCCGGATTCGACGGCCTGATCGAGGGGCCGCGCCGCGTTGAACTCTTTATGGACCTGCCGCCATGTGCCTGATCGTTTTTGCATGGCACGTCGTGCCCGGCGTGCCCGTCATTGCTGCGGCCAACCGCGACGAATTCTATGATCGCCCGGCCACCCCGGCCGCGCCCTGGCTTGACGCGCCGCACGTGATTGCGGGCCGCGACCTGCAGGGCGGCGGCAGCTGGATGGGCATCTCGCAGAGTGATTCGGGTCGCGCCCGCTTCGCCGCCCTGACCAATATTCGCGCGCCGGGCGAACGCCGGCTCGACGCGCCCACCCGCGGCGCCCTGGTGGCCGACTATCTGCGCGAAGACGTGAGCGCGCCCGACTACCTGCAGCGCATCATCGAACGCGGCGACATCTACAACGGCTACAACCTGGTGCTGGGCGACGCCGACGCGCTGTACTGGTATTCGAACCGGGGTCAGGCCGACGCCCGCAACGGCCAGCCGCTCGAGCGCGGCCGCATCTTCGGTATTTCGAATGGCCTGCTCGACGCACCCTGGCCCAAGGTCCTGCGCACCAAGGCGCAGTTCGCCAGCCTGCTGTGCCAGGGCGCGCCCGAAGACGCCTATTTCGAGATGCTGGCCGACACCCAGCCGGCGCCTGACGTGCGCCTGCCCGACACCGGCGTGCCGATCGAACTCGAGCGCATGCTCTCGCCGGTGTGCATCGAGTCGCCCGGCTACGGCACCCGCACCTCGACCGTGGTCAAGCTGTATGCCGGCGCCGGACCCGAGCTGCATGAGCGGGTGCTGCAGCCGGCGACATCAAGCTGAGCGGCGCCGTTTCATGCCGGCTTTCAGGATCTCTTTCAGGTGCGGCGATGCCGCATACGGATCGGCGGGCTGCTTGCCCTGCACCAGCGCCTCGCCGCGCTCCCTGACCGCCGCCAGTGCCTGCGGGTGCGAGAACACATAGAAGCGTTCTGCGCGGATCGCATCGAACGTCAGGCGCGCCACCTCCGCCGCCGAGACCTTGCCTGAACCAACCGCTTTTTCGGTTAGCGCCTGGGCCGCCATCTGGCTGGCCGTCATGATGGCGTCGGTGCGCAGCTCGTCGGGCCGGTGCTTGTGCGAATGGGCGATCGCGGTCGGGATGAAATAAGGGCACAGCACCGACGTGCCGATCGGCGCGTCCACCAGCTTGAGATCGTGGTACAGCGTCTCGCTCAGCGCCACCACCGCGCTTTTCGACACGTTGTAGACGCCCAGCGCCGGGGCATTGAGCAGCCCGGCCATCGAAGCGGTGTTGACGATCCAGCCGCGATACGCAGGGTCAGCCGCCGCGCATTCGAGCATCACGCGTGTAAATACGCGCACGCCGTGGATGACGCCCCACAGGTTCACGCCCAGCACCCATTCCCAGTCTTCCTTCGAATTTTCCCAGATCAGGCCGCCGCTACCGACGCCGGCATTATTGAACACCAGGTGCACGGCGCCGAACCGCGCCACCGCCGAATCAGCCAGCTCTTCGACGTGCGCGCTCTTGCTCACGTCGCACACCATCGCCAGCACTTCGGCGCCGCCATGCAGCAATTCGTCTGCGGCGCGCTCGAGCGCCTTTGGCTGGACATCGCCCAGCACCAGCTTCATGCCCAGGCTGGCCGCCAGGTTGGCGAACTCGCGCCCCATGCCGCTGGCGGCGCCGGTGATCACCGCTACTTTCCCGTGAAACTCGTCCATCTGTGCCGTCCTTTTTTTGCGTTATCGCGCCGGCCGGCGGCGCGGATCAGACCGCCGTCACCCCGCCATCGACCGCCAGCGTCTGCCCCGTGATGTGCTTGCCGGCGTCAGAGGCGAACAGCACCACCGCGCCTTTCAGGTCCTCATCGTCGCCGAGCCGGTTCAGCGGGGCTGCCTGGGCCAGCTTGTCGGCCCCGTAGGTCGCCAGCACCGAGCGCGTCATCTTGGATGGAAAGAAACCGGGCGCAATCGAATTGACCGTGATGCCGTACCGTCCCCACTCGCCAGCAAGTGTTCGGGTGAAATTTACCACTGCGCCCTTGGAGGTGTTGTACGCCAGGGTCTGCATGGCGTCGGGCGGATTGCCGGCCAGGCCGGCGATCGACGAGATATTGATGATGCGCCCGTAAGCACGTGGAATCATCGAGCGCTTGCCGACCGCCTGCGACACCAGGAAGATCGAGCGCACGTTGAGGTTCATCACCTTGTCCCAGGCCTCTAGCGGGTAATCCTCGGCCGGCGCGCCCCAGGTGGCGCCGGCGTTGTTGAGCAGGATGTCGGCGTGGCCCAGGTGCTGCAGGGCCGCGTCCACGAAGTGATTGACCTGCTGCGCGTCGGACAGATCGGCGGCCAGGCCAAGCGCGTCGATGCCGAGCTCGCGCAGCTGGGCCACGGCGGCGTCGAGTTCGTCCTGCTTGCGCGAGGCCAGCACCAGGCGCGCGCCCTGCTCGCCCAGCGCCTGCGCCATCTGCAGGCCGAGCCCGCGCGAACCGCCGGTGACGATGGCGGTCTTGCCGGCAAGAGAAAACAGTTCCTGGGTGGTGCGCATGCGCTCTCCTTAGGGTGATGGTGTCAGGTCAGACCTGGTAATCCATGCACTGGCGCGCTTCGCGGATGGCGCCGATGAATGGCACGACCGCCTGGTGCGTCGGGTGCTGCACGTAGGCAGCCAATGCCTCCCGGTCGGAAAACTCCGAATACAACACCACGTCATAGGTCGCTTCCAGGTCCGGCTGGGCCAGCGTGACTTCGAAGGTGAGGATGCCGGGCACGATGTGGGCGCATTCGTCGAGCCGGCGCTTCATTTCACGCGCATTGGTGGCGCGATCGGCGCCTTCGGCCTGCTCCTTGAGCTTCCACATCACGATGTGTTTGATCATTGATACTCCTGAGAATCTACTGCCTGTTGATTGGGGGCGATCGGCATGCGGCCAACGCGCCTACAGCATACCCCCGCAATTTGCTTTCGTGAAGAATCGGGCAATGCGCAGCCCGCCGCGGTAGGAAAATGCCGACAAACCCAGGCGGCATAGTCTGTCGCCATGGTGAGAATGTCACGAGGCCCAACGTAAGCTGCACGTAAGCTCGGCGCAAGAATCGCGTAAGTTTAACGGCGCACATTAGCCTGAGCCGACCGGCAGTCGGCACTTCCGGTATCACAAAAATTCTATACGGAGACAACCATGGCTATCACACCCGGCATGACCGCTGAAGGGCCGGCAGCTCGCCCCTCGATCGGCATCACCAAGGAAGAACGCAAAGTCATCGCCGCTTCTTCCCTCGGCACCGTGTTCGAATGGTACGATTTTTACCTGTACGGCTCGCTAGCCACCATCATCGCCAAGCAGTTCTTCATCGGCGACCCCAGCACCACCTTCATCTTCGCCCTGATGGCCTTCGCGGCCGGCTTCATCGTGCGCCCGTTCGGGGCGCTGGTGTTCGGCCGCCTGGGCGACATGATCGGCCGCAAATACACCTTCCTGATCACGATCCTGATCATGGGCGTGTCCACCTTCCTGGTCGGCGTGCTGCCGAGCCACCAGCAGATCGGCATCGCGGCGCCGATCATCCTGGTCACGCTGCGCATCCTGCAGGGCCTGGCCCTGGGCGGCGAATACGGCGGCGCCGCAACCTACGTGGCCGAGCACGCGCCGCACGGCAAGCGCGGCCTGTTTACGGCCTTTATCCAGACCACGGCGACGATCGGCCTGTTCCTGTCGATCCTGGTCATTCTCGGCACCCGCACCCTGGTGGGCGAAGATGAATTCCAGGCCTGGGGCTGGCGCATTCCGTTCCTGATCTCGGTGGTGCTGCTGGGGATTTCGGTGTGGATCCGCTTGTCGATGAGCGAGTCGCCGGCATTCGCCAAGATGAAGGCCGAAGGCAAGACCTCGAAGGCGCCGCTGTCGGAAGCGTTCCTGAAACCGAAGAACGCCAAGGTCGCGCTGCTGGCGCTGATCGGCCTGACGATGGGCCAGGCGGTGGTGTGGTACACCGGCCAGTTCTACGCGCTGTTCTTCCTGACCAAGACCCTCAAGATCGATGAGCCGACCGCGAATATCCTGATCGCCATCGCCCTGCTGCTGGCAACCCCGTTCTTCATCGTGTTCGGCGCGCTGTCGGACAAGATCGGCCGCAAGTGGATCATTCTGGGTGGCTGCATGATCGCGGCGCTGACGTATTTCCCGATCTTCAAGGCGATCACCCACTACGGCAACCCGGCCCTGGAAGCGGCGATCCGCACCGCGCCGGTGGTGGTGGTGGCCGATCCGGCGACCTGCTCGTTCCAGATCGACGCCACCGGCACCAAGAAGTTCCCGTCCTCGTGCGACATCGCCACGCGCATGCTCACGGCCGCTTCGGTCAGCTACAACCGCGTCGATGCACCGAGCGGCACGGTTGCCACGGTCAAGATCGGCGAAACCCAGTACCAGTCGTTCAACGCCGTCATGACGCCGGATAAGCTGAACTTCGACGAAGCCTCGAAAGCACGCGAAGCGTCGCTCAAGAAAGAGGTTAACGCGACGCTCAAGGCCGCCGGCTACCCCGAGAAGGCCGATCCGGCGGCAATCAACAAGCCGATGCTGGTGCTGCTGCTGTTTATCCTGGTGCTGTACGTGACGATGGTGTACGGGCCAATCGCGGCGATGCTGGTCGAGATGTTCCCGACCCGGATCCGCTACACCTCGATGTCGCTGCCATATCACATCGGCAATGGCTGGTTCGGCGGCCTGCTGCCGACCACGGCCTTCGCCCTGGTGGCCTTCAAGGGGGATATTTATTATGGCCTGTGGTACCCGATCATCATCGCGCTGGTGACCTTCATCATCGGCGCCCTGTTCGTACGGGAGACCAAGGACAACGATATCTACGCGGCTGACTGACGAGCTTGCCTGATTGACGACAATGCCGCTGGCGACAGCGGCATTTTTTGTTCAGGCCCGGCCCAGCGAGCGCCCAGCCGCGACGGCAGTCGTTTCAGCGAATCAGCGAATCGGCGATCAGTAACTGCGCTCCGCGTTGGCGCGCTCGATCTTCTGGTCGGTTTTGTACTGGCCGAGCGCGTACACGGCCCAGATCGCGGCCGGCAGCCAGCCGATCAGGGTGATCTGCAGAAGCAGGCAGATGACACCGGCGATTGGACGGCCGATGGTGAAGAACGTGAACCACGGGAAAATCAGGGCGATGAGCAAGCGCATGTCGGTTCCAGTCGCGCCCCATCGAGGGATAGGGCAAAAGTTAAGAAAGTGACACCAATCTACCCGACATGCATGATCGACGGCGCACTTATAGGATTGGCAAGCGCCCCCGTTCGCCGCACGCGCATCGCCGCCGCAGCGCTCAGCTGAGCGACACCTGGGGTTGACCCACCTTTGTGGCGCTTGCAACGCGCAATATTTGGTAAAGCCCGACCGTCCCTGATACTGTGGAGCCTGCTTGATTATCACGGATAATCACCTGCCACCGCATTCATCAAAGGAGCCACCCATGCGCGTCAAACCGATCCTCGCCGCAGCTTGCTTCGCCCTCTCCGCGTCCAGTCACGCCAGCCTGCTCAAGAACGGCGGCGCCGAACTTGGCTCGCTCGAAGGCTGGACCGCAGGCGGCGTATCCGTCCCTGGCGTCGACGATGGCAGCTTCGATCCGGGCATCGACCCGCGCAGCGGCTCGTACATGTTCTACGGCGGCACCGGCGCCTTCGGTTCGCTGAGCCAGAACGTGGCGCTGACCGGGGCCGGCCAGGGGCGCCAGGTGCGCGTGTCGTTCTGGGAACAGGGACTCGACCAGGATAATCCGAGCGACCAGGGCTATGTGTCGCTGACCTGGCGCGGCATCGACGGCGGCATCATCGGCAGCGTGATGACCCCGAGCATCGATTCGCACGACGGCATCTGGACCAACTACAACGCGCTGTTCGCCGTGCCGGCGTCAGCCTTCACGGTCGACTACACGATGCACTTCGTACGCAATCTGGGCAGCGACCTGGACGCCTTCTTCGACGACAACGAACTATCGATGGTGCCCGAGCCAGGCTCGCTCGCCATGCTGCTGCTGGGCGCGCTGGCGCTCTTCGGCGTGCAGCGCCGGGCGCGCCAGCCGGCCCTGCGCCCGCTGCGCGCAATCTGACGGCGCGCCCGCCGCGCTGCCGCTAGGCGCTCGGCAGCCGGTGCTCGCGATAGGCCTCGCGCAGCTTGTTTTTCTGGATCTTGCCGGTGCCGCCCACCGGCAGGCTGTCGGCAAAGACCACATCGTCGGGAATCCACCATTTGGCCACCTTGCCGCCGAAGAACTCGAGCAATGCTTCGCGCGTGACCTCAAGGCCGGGCCGCGGCACCACCACCAACAGCGGCCGCTCATCCCATTTCGGATGCTGGACCCCGATGCAGGCCGCCTGCAGCACGGCCGGGTGCGCCATCGCCACGTTCTCGAGGTCGATCGAGCCGATCCACTCGCCGCCCGACTTGATCACATCCTTGCTGCGGTCCGTGATCTGCAGATAGCCGTCGGGGTCGATCGTGGCCACGTCGCCGGTCGGGAACCAGCCGTCCTGCAGCACGCCGCCACCTTCGTCGCGGAAGTACCCCGAGACCACCCACGGCCCCTTGACCAGCAGGTGGCCATAGGTCACGCCGTCCCACGCCAGTTCGGCGCCGTCGTCATCGACGATCTTCATGTCGACGCCATAGATGGCATGGCCCTGCTTGCGCAGCACGGCGCGCCGCTCGTCAGGCGTGGCGGCGTCGTGCCTGGCCATCAGGGTGCAGGCAGTGCCGAGCGGCGACATCTCGGTCATGCCCCAGGCGTGCACCACCTCGACGCCGAGGCGGTCGATCAGCGTGTCCATCATCGCCGGCGGGCAGGCCGAGCCGCCGATCACGGTGCGGCGGAAGGTCGAAAAGCGCAGCTCGTTCTGCAGCGCGTGGTTGATCAGGCCCAGCCACACGGTGGGAACGCCCGCCGAGAACGTGACGCCCTCGGCCTCGAACAATTCGTACAGTGATTTGCCGTCCAGCGCCGGCCCCGGAAACACCATCTTGGCGCCCGACAGCGGCACCGAATAAGGCAAGCCCCAGGCATTTACGTGGAACATCGGCACCACCGGCAGCACCACGTCGCGCGCCGAGACGTTGAGCGCGTTCGGCATGCTCGACGCGTAGGCATGCAGCAGGGTCGAGCGGTGCGAATACAGCGCGCCCTTTGGATTGCCGGTCGTGCCCGAGGTGTAGCACAGCGCCGCGGCCGAGCGTTCATCAAACTGCGGCCACACGTAATCCGGCGCGCCGCCCGCGACCAGTTCTTCGTAGCACAGCAGTGTCGGAATGCTGCTTGCCTGCGGCATATCGTCGCGGCCGCACAGCGCGACATAGCCTTTGACGGTTTTGCAGTGCTGGGCCATCGCTTCGATCGCCGGCAGGAAGGTCAGGTCGAAGAACAGGTATTCGTCATTCGCGTGGTTGACGATGTAGGCGATCTGATCCGGGTGCAGGCGTGGATTGATGGTGTGCAGCACCGCGCCCGAACCGGACACGCCGTAGTACAGCTCCATGTGGCGGTAGCCGTTCCAGGCCAGCGTCGCGACCCGCTGGCCGATGCCGATACCGAGCCCGCCAAGCGCGCTGGCGAGCTGGCGCGAACGGCGCGCGCAGTCGCGGTAGGTATAGCGGTGCAGGTCGCCCTCGACCCGGCGCGAGACGATCTCGGTGCCGCCGTAATGGCGCGCGGCAAATTCGATGATGCTGGAGATCAAGAGTGGCCCATCCATCATCTGGCCCATCAACGGACTCATCGGCAATTCAGGCATTCGCGCTCCCGTCATCAGATTGGCAACCGGGGTCAAAGTGTCAGTCCGGCTGAGTGCAGGCGTCAATGCATTTCGATGATGCAGCGCACCACGAGCAACTCCGGGCCGCAACGCTCGCGTTACCGGATGTAACGCCCGCCAAAAGCGCAGCCGTGCGCGAATAGAATCGTGCTGGTGCGGTAAAATCGCGCCCAGATGCTGTCCAACGACTTCGAGGGTACTGCCATTACTGCTGACGACCTGCCATTCAACAATTCGTTCGCCGAATTGCCGCCGGCGTTTTACACGCGCCTGATGCCGACTCCGCTGCCGTCGCCGCACTTCATTGCAGCGAGTCACCCTGCCGCCGCCCTGCTCGGGCTGGATGCGGCCGATCTCGCACGTCCCGACTTCGTCGAACTATTCACCGGCAACAAGGTCGCGCCGCGCTCGCAGCCACTCGCGGCGGTCTACTCGGGCCACCAGTTCGGCGTCTGGGCCGGCCAGTTGGGCGATGGCCGCGCCATCGTGCTCGGCGACCTGCCCGCGAACAACGGCCAGATGGAAATCCAACTCAAGGGCGCCGGCCGCACCCCGTATTCGCGCATGGGCGACGGCCGCGCCGTGCTGCGTTCGTCGATCCGCGAATTCCTGTGTTCGGAAGCGATGGCTGCGCTCGACATCCCGACCACGCGCGCCCTGATGCTGACCGGCTCGCCGCAACAGGTGGGGCGCGAGACCATGGAAAGCACCGCCGTCGTCACGCGCATGGCGCCCACCTTTGTCCGCTTCGGCTCGTTCGAACACTGGGAGTCGCGCGGTCAGCAGGACGAACTGCGCGTGCTGGCCGACTACGTCATCGCCAACTTCTATCCGGAATTGAAAGGTGCCGACAACCCCTACAAGGAACTGCTGGCCGAGGTCACGCGCCGCACCGCGCGCATGATCGCCCGCTGGCAGGCGGTCGGCTTCATGCATGGTGTGATGAACACCGACAATATGTCGATCCTGGGCCTGACCCTCGACTACGGCCCGTTCGGCTTCATGGAAGCCTTCGACGCCAACCACATCTGCAACCACACCGATTCACGCGGCCGCTACTCGTACGCAAACCAGGTGCCGGTCGGCCACTGGAACTGCTATGCACTGGGCAATGCGCTGCTGCCGCTGATCGGCGAACCCGAGACGGCCGAAGAGGCGCTGGCGCTCTACCGCCCCGAGTTCGGGCGCGAGATCGACCGCCTGCTGCACGCCAAGCTCGGCCTGCAGCAAGCGCGCGCTGAAGACAGCGCCCTGTTCGACGCCATGTTCGGCCTGCTGCAGGATAACCATGCCGACTTCACCCTGTTCTTCCGCCGCCTGGGCGGGCTCAAGCTCGAAGACGCGGTAGCCGGCGCGGTAGCCGACGCGGCAGCCGACGCGCCATTGCGCGACCTGTTCATCGACCGCCCCGCCTTTGACGCCTGGGCCGCGACCTACCGCAGCCGCCTGCGCGCCGAGGGCAGCGTCGACGCCGTCCGGCGCGAGGCCATGGCGCGCGTCAATCCCAAGTACATCCTGCGCAACTATCTGGCCCAGAACGCCATCGAACAGGCGCAGAACGGCGACTTTGGCGGCGTGCAGCGCCTGCTGGCCGTGCTCGAGCGCCCATTCGACGAGCAGCCCGAGAACGACGCCTATGCGGCCCTGCCGCCCGACTGGGCAGCCCACCTCGAGGTGAGCTGCTCATCCTGATCTGCCAGCACCAGGCAAGATCCAAGACTCATCAAGAAAGCGACTCATGACCGATAAAGTGACCAAGAGCGACGCCGACTGGCGCGCCCAGCTCGACCCGATGGAATACCAGGTAACGCGCCACGCGGCCACCGAACGCGCCTTCAGCGGCAAGTTCTGGGACCACCACGAGCACGGCATCTACCACTGCGTCTGCTGCGACACGCCGCTGTTCGAGTCCGACGCCAAGTTCGATTCCGGCTGCGGCTGGCCGAGCTATTTCCGCGCGCTCGACCCGGAGAACGTGATCGAGAAAACCGACCGCACCCACGGCATGCTGCGCACCGAAATCATCTGCGCCGTGTGCGACGCCCACCTCGGCCACGTGTTCCCGGACGGCCCGCCGCCGACCGGCCTGCGTTATTGCATCAACTCGGCGTCGATGCGCTTCGAGCCCCTGTAAAGGCCGTACCAGAATGAAATTCCTGTTCGACTTCTTCCCGGTGCTGCTGTTCTTCGGCGTCTATAAATACGGCGACAGCAACCAGGACTGGGCGCACCGCATGGCGGTCGAGTTCCTCGGTTTCATGACGGCCGGCGGCGCCGTGCCGGCCTCGCAGTCGGCGATCTTGCTGGCCACCGCGGCCGCCATCATCGCCACCGCGCTGCAGATCGCGTATCTGCTGGCGCGCGGACGCAAGATCGACACCATGCTGTGGCTGTCGCTGGGCGTGATCCTGATCGCCGGCGGCGCTACCATCTATTTCCACGACGAGACCTTCATCAAATGGAAGCCGACCGTGCTGTACTGGGCCTTTGCCGTGGTACTGCTGGTAGCGCAGGTGTTCTACCGCAAGAACCTGATGCGCTCGGTAATGGAAGCGCACCTGAACCTGCCCGATCCGATCTGGAACCGGGTCGGCTATGTCTGGGTCCTGTTCTTCGTCGCCATGGGCCTGCTGAATCTGCTGATGGCCTTCGTGGTCTTCCGCGGCGATACCAGCGCCTGGGTCAGCTTCAAACTGTTCGGCTTTACCGGCATCTTCTTCGCCTTCACCATGATCCAGGCGATGATGCTTTCCAAACACATCAAGGAGGAAGACGCATGACCACCAATGACCGTCAGGAGCGCATGCGCGCCCTGCTGCAAGCCGAGCTGGCCCCTGCTTCGCTCGAGATTATCGACGACTCGCACCTGCACGCGGGACACGCCGGCGCGGCCTCCGGCGGCAGCCATTACACCGTCAAAATCGTGTCATCCAGGTTCGAAGGCCTCAAGCTGGTCATGCGTCATCGTCTTGTGTATGATGCCGTGCACGACATGATCAACAAGGCGGAAATTCACGCTCTTGCGATCAACGCGGTGGCTCCTTCCGAGCTTTCTTGAGCACTCTGGTCTTGTCGATTCAAGCCCAATGTTTTCAGGCTGGATTAAGAAATTTGTTCGACAATTGCACTCGAAGTTACAAGAATTAATCTAATCTCGTCCAAGCAACTTTCCCGTCACAGGAACACACATGACTTTTAAGCCAGCACACCTGCTGTTAGCCCTGATCGCCGTCGCATCGGCACCGACCTTCGCCCAGAACGCGGCAGTGGTTAACGGCAAGGCGATCCCGTCGTCGCGCGTCGACGAAGCCGTCAAGCAGGTCGTGGCTCAAGGCCAGGGCCAGGATTCGCCGCAGCTGCGCGCCGCCATCAAGGAAGAACTGATTGCACGCGAAGTGCTGATGCAGGAAGCCGTCAAGCAGGGTTTCGACAAGAAGCCTGAAGTCAAGCAAGCGCTCGACAACGCCCGCCAGACCATCGTCGTCAACCAGATGGCGCGCGACTACATCGCCAAGAACCCGGTCACCGACGCCGAGATCAAGGCCGAGTACGACAAAGCCAAGGCAGCCAACGGCGACAAGGAATACCACGTGCGCCACATCCTGGTCGACAAGGAAGAAGACGCCAAGGCGATTATCGCCAAGCTCAAGGGCGGCGCCAAGTTCGAAGAACTGGCCAAGCAGAGCAAGGACACCGGCACCGCCAACAAAGGCGGCGACCTGGACTGGGCGCCACCGTCGCAGTTCCCGCCTGAATTCGCAGCCGGCTTCACCAAGCTGCAAAAAGGCGCGATCACCGACGTGCCGGTCAAGACCGGCGCTGGCTTCCACGTGATCAAGGTCGACGACACCCGTCCGCTGACCCTGCCACCGCTGGAACAGGTCAAGCCGCAGATCGCCGAAAACCTTTCGCAGCGCAAGCTCCAGGACTATCAGGAGCAAATGGTCAAAAAGGCAAAGGTGCAGTAAGATAAGCAATCGCCGGTGCTGGTCAAGACCGGTATTCGTCGCCTGCGGCGATACTTTTCGTGTTTATATAGGATCTCAACAATGATTTTGAAGCCAGCCCGCCTGCTGTTAGCCATGTCCGTACTGGTTGCGCTGCCGGCACTCGCGCAAAACGCTGCAACCGTCAATGGCAAAGCGATCCCGCAGGCCAAGGTCGACCAGCTCGTCAAGCAAGTCGTTGCCCAAGGCCGCGCCACGGATTCGCCGCAGCTGCGCGAGATGATTCGCAAGGACCTGATCGGTCGTGAAGTGCTGATCCAGGAAGCCGACAAGCAAAACGTCGGCAACCGCGCCGAAGTCAAGGCCGCGATCGACAACGCCCGTCAAAGCATCATCATCAACGCGATGCTTGCCGACTACGTCAAGAAGAACCCGATCAAGGATGCCGACATCAAGGCCGAGTACGACAAGGCCAAGGCACAGATGGGCGACAAGGAATACCACGCGCGCCACATCCTGGTCGACAAGGAAGAAGACGCCAAGGCGATCATCGCCAAGCTCAAGGGCGGCGCCAAGTTCGAAGAGCTGGCCAAGCAGTCGAAAGACGGCTCGGCCCAGAACGGCGGCGACCTCGACTGGGCCAGCCCAGGCAACTTCGTGCCTGAGTTCTCGAAAGCCATGGTCGCCCTGCAAAAAGGCGCCATCACCGAGACCCCGGTCAAGACCCAGTACGGCTATCACGTGATCAAGCTGGAAGACACCCGCGCAGCCAAGATCCCGCCGCTTGAAGAAGTCAAGCAGCAGGTCTCCGAGCAGCTGCAGCAGCGTCAGGTTGCGCAGTACCGCGAGAGCCTGGTCAAGAAGGCGACCGTGAAGTAAATCGCCGCGGCGGTGTTACTCCAAAAAAAGCGCTCTCCGGAGCGCTTTTTTGTTGCCTGTGAGTTTGTGCGTACCTCTGTGATGCACGTTTTTGCTATCGTCTGCAACTGCATGGCGATCGCGCCATGAAACAAGCGTATGTCACCTTGAATAAGGATTTGCCAATGCTGATGGACTGGTTGCGGATGCTGCTTCCTGGCGTGGTCATCATGTTCGTCAATCCCCGTCTCATGCGATGGATAGAGCGCAGCCGCTTGCGTGTGCGGCCAGCCTCAGAGGCGCGCAGTCTCGTGCAGCCGCGCGCCGTACTGGCGATCGGGCTCGGCTTCCTCGTCGCCGCTGCCGTCTTCGGGTTTGCCATGTTCGAGTCGCTAAATGTGTCGGAGAACAGCTGGTTATACGGGGCAGTTGCGGTTTTTCTGGTGCCAGGTCTGTGGTTGATCGCGGAGTACTACCTGGTGCGCCATGAGCTCAAGCAAGAAGGCATGCAGTTCAAGCGGCTGTTCGGACGGCCCGGCGAATTCAGCTGGAATGACGTCGAGCAGGTATCGCTCAACAAGGCCATGGGCTGGTACCGGATCGTGCTGCGCTCGGGCGAGAAGGTACGTGTTTCGTTCATTCTGATGGGATTACCGGAGTTCGCGCGTATGCTGTTGTCGCACGTACCGCGCGCGCGTGTTTCCCCAGCGGCGCACACGATGCTGCAGGATGCCGCGCAGAACAAGCTGCGCCCCCTGTGGCCATGAACGTGCGTCAGGCAACGCAAGCCGATATTGCTGCCATGTCGCGCATCCGGCTGTCGGTGAGCGAAAACGTGCTGCGCGATCCGACCCGTGTCACTGCCGGGATGTATGAGGACTACCTGGAACGCTGCGGACGCGGCTGGGTGGCCGAAGAGAACGGCGAGGTGCGCGCGTTCAGCTACGCCAACCATGTCGATGGTTCGATCTGGGCGTTGTTTGTCGATCCGGCGCACGAGGGACGCGGCTTGGCCAAACCCCTGCTGGCGCTGGCCGAGCAATGGCTGTTCGAACAAGGATTTTCATGCATCAGGCTCAGCACCGCAGCGGATACGCGCGCCGATCGCTTCTACGGGCGCCAGGGATGGCGCCGCGGCGCCGTTGCCGGGCATGAAGTCGAATTCCGGCTGCTGCGCGAAGACCGGATCGTGGCGCCGCAACAGTAGGCGCATAGGCTGGGCTGGGCTGAACCACACGCCATCCTGTTCCTCTGCGCCGACTACGCTCAGCCGCGCCGGCGCTGCGGCGCCGAACCTGTCACGTCAGCATGCTCAGTAAAACACCCGCCGCCCCGCCGCCCATCACCACCAGCCACGGCGGCAATTTCCAGACCATCAACGCAGCAAGGGCCAGCAGCGCCAGCAGCACGTCCAGCGGCCGATAAATTGCGCTCGTCCACACCGGGTGATACAAGGCGGCCAGCAACAACCCCACCACCGCCGCATTGACCCCGGCCAGCGCGGCGCGCGTGCGTGCACTGCGGCGCAGAGCGTCCCAGAATGGCAGCACGCCCGCCACCAGAAGGAACGATGGCGCGAAGATCGCCAGCAGGCAGACCAGCGCCCCAAGCCAACCTGATGGCGCAGTACGCATGGCAGCGCCGAGAAACGCGGCAAAGCTGAACAAGGGTCCGGGCATGGCCTGGGCGGCGCCGTACCCCGCAAGGAAGACATCGTTGCCGACCCAGCCGTTTGGCACGACCTCAGCCTGCAGCAGCGGCAGCACCACGTGCCCGCCGCCGAATACCAGCGCGCCCACGCGGAAGAATGCGGCCGCCATCTGCGCCGTCGGGCCCGGCAACAATTGCGCGAATAGCGGAAGTGCGAGCAGCAAGACTAGCAGCAGCGCCAGCCATACTGCGCCGGCGCGCCGTCCATGGCTGGCCGGCTGCAGCTCGTACGCGCCGCCAGGCTCGGGCTTGAACAACAGCAGGCCGACGATGGCCGCGGCCGCCATCGCCCCGACCTGCATCCACACGAACGGCGCCAGCAAGGTGGCGCCGGCGGCCAGCGCCGCGATCACGACACGCGCCGGAGTGCGACAGAAATGGCGGCCCATGCCCCACACCGCCTGCGCCACCACGGCCACCGCGACCACCTTCAAACCATGCAGCGCCCCAGCCGGCGCCAGCGCGCCATAGCGCACCATGCCGAGCGCGCACAGCGTCATGGCCAGCGCCGAGGGCAGCGTAAAGCCGGCCCAGGCGGCCAGCGCCCCGGCATAGCCGGCGCGTCCCAGGCCGATGGCGATACCGACCTGGCTGCTGGCCGGCCCGGGCAAAAACTGGCACAGCGCCACCAGGTCGGCGTAGCCATGTTCGGACAGCCAGCGCCGCCTTGCAACGAACTCGTCGCGGAAGTACGCCAGATGCGCGGCCGGGCCGCCAAACGACGTCAGCCCAAGGCGCAAAAATACCAGCAGCACGTGCCATGGGCTGCGCTCGTACTCGGCCTGGTCAAGCATGGGTCGTCTTTGCATTGTGAAAATCCGGCCAATGCTACGCTGCCGCCGTGACCGCCGTGCGACAACAACGCAGCAGCGTGGCGCCGAATGAAAAACGCCCCGATCGGGGCGTTTGGGATCAACTCAGCCCATCACGCAACCCACTTGCGGGCATTGCGGAACATGCGCATCCAGGGCGACTCGTCGCCCCACGATTCGGGCGCCCACGAATGCACGACACCGCGGAACACGCGCTCGGCGTGCGGCATCAGGACCGTGAAGCGGCCATCGTCGGTGGTGACCGAGGTCAGGCCGCCGGGCGAACCGTTCGGGTTGAACGGATAGGTTTCGGTGGCCTGGCCATGGTTGTCGATAAAGCGCATCGCCTTGTTGGCGGCGTTGATGTCGCCGGTGAGCGAAAAGTCGGCGAAGCCTTCACCGTGGGCGATGGCGATCGGCGCCTGGGTGCCGGCCATGCCGGCAAAGAAGATCGACGGCGAATCGAGCACTTCGACCATGCCGAAGCGCGCTTCGAACTGCTCCGACTTGTTGCGCGTGAACTTGGGCCAGGCATGTGCGCCGGGGATGATCGACTTCAGGTTGCTCATCATCTGGCAACCGTTGCAGACGCCCAGGCCGAAGGTGTCCTGGCGCGCAAAGAACTTGGCGAACGCATCCGACAGCTGCGGGTTGAACAGGATGGTCTTTGCCCAGCCCTCGCCCGCACCGAGCACGTCGCCATACGAGAAGCCGCCCACCGCAATGACGCCGTGGAAGTCGTCGAGCCTGGCGCGGCCGGCGATCAGGTCGCTCATGTGAACGTCGATCGCATTGAAGCCGGCCTGGTGCATTGCCCAGGCGGTCTCGATGTGCGAGTTGACGCCCTGCTCGCGCAGGATCGCCACCCGTGGCCGCACGCCGCTCGCGATGAAGGGCGCGGCGACATTCTCGGCCAGGTCGAACGTGATCTTCGGGCGCAATCCGGGATCGGTTTCGTCGAGCAGGCGGTCGTATTCGGCATCGGCGCAGGCCGGGTTGTCGCGCAGGCGCGCGATGCGCCAGCTGGTGTCGCTCCACAGGCGATGCAGGCTGCTGCGGGTTTCGTTGTAGATCACCTTGGCGTCGCGCGTGAATTCGATCGCGCCGCGCTCGTTGAGTTTGCCGATGATGTGGCTGCAGGCGCCCAGGCCCTGGTCGCGCAGCACCGTCATCACGGCGCTCTTGTCGTCGGCGCGCACCTGGATCACGGCGCCCAGCTCTTCGGAAAACAGCGCGCGCAGCGTCATTTCGTTGCGCCGCTCGGCCACCTGGCCGGCCCAGTTCTTGGCGTCGCCCCAATCCGACGAGTGTTCGCCTTCCATGGTCAGAATATCGAGATTGACCGACACACCGGCGCGCCCGGCGAAAGCCATCTCGGCCAGCGTGCCGAACAGGCCGCCATCCGAACGGTCGTGGTAGGCGAGCAGCTTGCCGGCGCTATTGAGTTGCTGGATCGCGACGAAGAACGCTTTCAGGTCTTGCGCCGAATCGACGTCCGGCACGGCGTCGCCCAACTGCTGCGTGACCTGCGCCAGGATCGAGGCGCCCAGGCGGTTCTTGCCACGGCCCAGGTCGATCAGGATCAGTGCGGTGTCGCCCACGTCAGTCCGCAGTTGCGGCGTCAACGAACGGCGCACGTCGGTCACCGGCGCGAAGGCCGAGACGATCAACGACACCGGCGAGATCACGGCCTTGCTCTCGCCATCGTCGCTCCAGGTGGTGCGCATCGACAGCGAATCTTTGCCGACCGGAATCGACACGCCCAGCGCCGGGCACAGCTCCATGCCGACCGCCTTGACGGTGTCGAACAGGGCCGCGTCCTGGCCCGGCTGGCCGCAGGCCGCCATCCAATTGGCCGACAGCTTGATGTCCGAGATGTCGGCAATCGGCGCGGCTGCGATATTCGTGATCGCCTCGCCCACCGCCATGCGGCCCGAGGCGGCCGCGTCGATCACTGCCAGCGGGGTGCGCTCGCCCATCGCCATCGCTTCGCCCAGGAAGCCTTCGTAGGCCATCGCGGTGACGGCGCAGTCGGCCACGGGAACCTGCCACGGGCCGACCATCTGGTCGCGCACGGTCATGCCACCCACGGTGCGGTCGCCAATGGTGATCAGGAACGATTTGTCGGCCACGGTCGGGTTCAGCAACACCCGGCGCACGGCTTCCTTGAGTTCGATGCCGGTCAGGTCGACCGGCGCGAAGCTGTGCTTGACGTGGGCCACGTCGCGCAGCATCTTCGGCGGCTTACCCAGCAGCACGTCCATCGGCATGTCGACCGGCGAGGCATTGGCGGCATCGGTCGCCTGGTCGTCGATCAGGCGCAACTGGCGTTCTTCGGTAGCGGTGCCGACCACGGCGAACGGGCAGCGCTCGCGTTCGCACAGGGCGGCGAAGGTCGCCAGGTCGCCTGGCGCGATCGCCATCACATAGCGTTCCTGCGATTCGTTCGACCAGATTTCCTTCGGCGCCATGCCGCTTTCTTCGAGCGGCACCTTGCGCAGATCGAAGATCGCGCCGCGCTTGGCGTCGTTGACGATCTCGGGGAAGGCGTTCGACAGGCCGCCCGCGCCGACGTCGTGGATCGAGATGATCGGATTGTTTTCACCCAGCTGCCAGCAGCCGTTGATCACTTCCTGGGCGCGGCGCTCCATTTCCGGATTGCCGCGCTGGACCGAGTCGAAATCGAGGTCGGCGGTGTTGGTGCCGGTCGCCATCGACGACGCCGCACTGCCGCCCATGCCGATGCGCATCCCCGGGCCGCCGAGCTGGATCAGGAGCGAACCGACCGGGATATCGTCCTTGTGGGTGTGCGCGGCCGAGATGCTGCCGATGCCGCCGGCGATCATGATCGGCTTGTGGTAGCCGTACACGGCGCCCGCGGCGCCGACGTTCTGCTCGTAGCTGCGGAAATACCCGCCCAGCACCGGACGCCCGAATTCATTGCTGAATGCGGCGCCGCCGATCGGGCCTTCGATCATGATCTGCAGCGGCGAAGCGATGCGCTCCGGCTTGCCGTAGAGCGTCTCGACGCGCTCGCCGCCGGTGACGTCGGACGCGTTTTCCCACGGCCGCACGGCGTCCGGCAGCAGCAGGTTCGAGACCGTGAAGCCGGCCAGACCGGCCTTCGGCTTGGCGCCGCGGCCGGTTGCGCCCTCGTCGCGGATTTCACCGCCGGCGCCGGTCGAGGCGCCCGGGAACGGCGAGATCGCGGTCGGGTGATTGTGGGTTTCCACCTTCATCAAGGTGTGCACCAGCTCGGTCGACGGGCCGTATTGCTGGCCTTCGCGCGGGAAGAAGCGCGTCACGGTGGCGCCTTCGATGATCGACGAGTTGTCGCTGTAGGCGACGACGGTGCCACGCGGGTTCAATTGGTGCGTGTTCTTGATCATGCCGAACAGCGACTTGTCCTGCTTTTCGCCGTCGATGATCCAGTCGGCGTTGAAGATCTTGTGGCGGCAGTGTTCGCTGTTTGCCTGGGCGAACATCATCAGCTCGACGTCGGTCGGGTTGCGCTGGGCACGGGTGAACGCGTCGTTCAGGTAATCGATCTCGTCGATCGACATCGCCAGGCCGAGTTCGGTATTCGCGCGCAGCAGCGCTTCGCGCCCCTGGCCCAGCACGTCGATGCTTTCGAGCGACTTGCCCTCGAGTTCGCGGAACAGGTGCTGGGCTTCATCGGCCTTGCGCAGCACGGTGTCGGTCATGCGGTCGTGCAGCAGCGCGCTGACGGCGGCCAGTTCTGCATCCTGCAGCTTCTTGGGGGCGCCGATGCTGCTGCCGAGGATGCCGCTTTTGAGCACCACGGTGTAGCCGATGCCGCGCTCGACGCGATGCACATGGGTCATGCCGCAGTTGTGCGCGATGTCGGTTGCCTTCGAGGCCCATGGCGAAATCGTGCCAAGGCGCGGAATGACGAAGAACTCTTCGCTCACGCCGTCGTACAGCGTTTCGGGGGCCGGCTCGCCGTAGGTGAGCATGGCCGACAGGCGCGCCGTGTCATCGGTCGTCAATGGCGCGCTGGTATCGATAAAGTGATAGAAACGCGCCTGCACTGCGGCGATCGACGGGGCGACGGCTTGCAGTTGGCTCAGGAGGCGTTGGCTACGGAAGGCGGACAGGGCATTGGAACCCGGCAGAATCAACATGGCTGGACAGTCGTTGATGCAGCGTGGCTGCTTGGGTGGAAGATAGCCCGCTATTATACAGTGTTGGAATGGCACGACCATGGCCCCCGGCGGGCATATTACTGCGTACAGGTATGCTGTCGGTATTGTAGAGAAGACACATTGACGACACCGCAAGGACTTTCCTTGATCGATCCCGGCGTTGTCGGTATCTTTACGTTAGACAATATTTTGGTCAAGGGCCGGCGGCGTCGGCGCGACAAGGCAAAGACGGGAACGAATATGCAAGAAAACTCAAGTCTGGCGGTACTGGTGGTCGATCCCAATCCCGGCATGCGCACCAGCCTGCAGAACATGCTGGCCACGATCGGCATCGGCAAGGTCGAGTATGCGGTCAACGCCAACACCGCCATCCGCCAGCTCAGCAAGCGTGCCTACGACCTGGTCCTGTGCGAATACGACCTGGCCGGCGGCAGCGCCGAAGGCCAGGACGGCCAGCAGCTGCTCGAAGACCTGCGCCACCATGACCTGATGTCGGCCTCGACCATCTTCATCATGCTCACCTCCGAGGGCGTGTACGACAAGGTGGTCAGCGCGGCCGAACTGACGCCCACCGACTACGTGCTCAAGCCGTTCACGGTCGACCTGCTGAGCGGGCGCATCGGGCGCGCGCTGGAACGCCGCGCCGCCCTGCTCCCGGCCTGGCAGCAACAGGCCGCCGGCAAGCTGCGCGAGGCGATCCGTACCTGCCAGCAAGGCCAGGCTGACCAGCCGCGCTACGCGAACGACTTTGCGCGCATCCGCGCCGAGCTGCACATCGCCCTTGGCGAGCATCACGAGGCCGCCAACCTGTACCGCCAGGTCATGACCGAGCGCCCGGTGGGCTGGGCCGCGCTGGGGCTGGCGCGCTGCCTGCTGGCGCAGAACGAGGTCGACGACGCGCGCTTCATCCTCGACGAGCTCTTGATCTCGAACCCGCGCCTGATGGCGGCCTACGACCTGCTGGCGCGCTGCCTCGAATCCGAAGGCGAAGCCGCGCTGGCCAGGAAGGTGCTGGCCGACGCGGTGGCGATTTCGCCGCACGTGGTGCGCCGCCTGCGCAAGCTGGGCGAAGTCTCGCTCGCCACCGGCGACGCCGAAGGCGCCGAAAGATCGTTCAAGCAGGTGGTGAGCAAGGCCAGATACTCCGAGTTTCGCGACCCTGAAGACCACGTCAACCTGGTGCGGGCGCTGGTCACGCGCGGCGACCTGATCCAGGCCACCGGCGTGATCCGCGACCTCGAGCGCTCGCTGCGCGGCAGCCCGGCGGCCGACGCGTGCAAGGCGTATGCCAACGCTCTGCTGCACGACAAGACCGGCAACGGCAACGCCGCCGTGGCCGACCTGCAGGCGGCGGTGAGCGCGGTGCGCGCCAGCAGCGGCCTGTCGCCCAACATCAAGATGGACATGGCGCGCGCCTGCCTCGAGCACCGGCTCGACGAACAGGCCGCCGATGTCATGATGACGGTGGCCAACGACGCCCACAGCGGCATCTCGGTCGAGCAGGCCATGGGCGTGTTCGTCAAGGCCGGCCGCGCCGACCTGGCCGACGGCATGGGCCAGCAACTCAAGGCGCAGGCGCAGATTCTGCTCGGCGTGGCCGACGAGAAGCGCAATATGGGCGACGTGCGCGGCGCCGCGCAGACCCTGATGGAGGCGCTGCATATCGCGCCCCACAATCTGCAGATCATGGTGGCCACCGCCGGCGGCATCCTGCGCCAGGTGAACGAGCTGGGCTGGGACCACCCGCTGGGGCAGACTGCCGGCACCCTGCTCGACCGGATCCGGGCCCAGGACCCGCTCCATCCGCGCCTGACGACGCTGGTCGAAGAGTACCAGGCGGCGCGCCGCAAATACGGTATCGCCGGCTAGTCAGGCGCCCGGGTTGGCGCGACCCAAGCCGGACTGCTGTTCACGCCGGGCCGTAACCGCCGCCGCCCGGCGTCTCGATCACGAACACATCGCCCGCCGCCATCTCGACCTTGCCGATGTGGCCCAGCCCCTCGACCGATCCATCGGCGCGCAGCACGCTGTTGGCGCCGCGCGCGGCCGCGCCGCCGCCGGCCATGCCGAACGGCGCGTGGATGCGGTTGTTCGACAGGATTGCCGCCGTCATCGGCTCCAGGAAGCGCACCTTGCGCACCCCGCCGTTGCCGCCGTGCCAGCGCCCCACGCCGCCCGAACCATGCCGGATCGCGTAGCTGTCGAGCCGCACCGGGAACCGGAACTCGAGGATCTCGGGATCGGTCAGGCGCGAGTTGGTCATGTTGGTCTGCACCAGGTCGGTGCCGTCGAAACCGTCGCCGGCGCCCGAGCCGCCCGAGATGGTCTCGTAGTACTGGTAGCGCGCATTGCCGAAGGTGAAGTTGTTCATCGTGCCCTGGGCCGCCGCCATCACCCCCAGCGCCCCGTACAGGGCGTTGGTGATGCAGGTCGAGGTCTCGACGTTGCCCGACACCACCGAGGCCGGATAATGCGGGTTGAGCATCGAGCCGGGCGGAATGATGACCGTGATCGGCTTGAGGCAGCCGGCATTGAGCGGGATCTCGTCGTCGACCAGGGTGCGGAACACGTACAGCACCGCCGCCATGCACACGCTCGACGGCGCATTGAAGTTGTTCGGCAGTTGGCCCGAGGTGCCGGTGAAATCGACCACCGCGCTGCGCGCCGCCGCATCGACCCGGATCGCGACGTCGATATGGGCGCCGTTGTCGAGCGCGTAGTGGAAGCTGCCGTCCTTGAGCGCCGAGATCACGCGCCGCACCGCTTCCTCGGCGTTGTCCTGCACGTGGCCCATATAGGCGCGCACCACGTCCAGGCCATACACCGCCACCATTTTGCCCAGTTCCTCGACGCCCTTCTGGTTGGCCGCCACCTGGGCGCGCAGGTCGGCCATGTTCTGGTCGGGATTGCGCGCCGGGTAGCGCGCCCCGGTCAACAGTTCGCGCGCCGCGTCTTCGCGCAGCACGCCGTCCAGGCCGTCGACCAGCTTGAAGTTGGTGATCAACACGCCTTCTTGTTCGATGTGGTCGGAGTCGGGCGGCATCGAGCCGGGCGTGGTGCCGCCGATGTCGGCGTGGTGGCCGCGCGAACCGACGTAGAACAGGATCTCGCGCCCCGCGGCGTCGAACACCGGCGAGATCACCGTGACATCCGGCAGGTGGGTGCCGCCGTGGTACGGATCGTTGAGCACGTAGACGTCGCCGGCGCGCATCCGGCCGGCGTTGTCGCGCATCACGGTCTTGATGCTCTCGCCCATCGAGCCCAGGTGCACCGGCATGTGCGGCGCGTTGGCCACCAGGTTGCCGTCCTGGTCGAAGATGGCGCAACTGAAGTCGAGCCGCTCCTTGATGTTCACCGAGTAGGCCGTGTTCTGCAGGCGCAAGCCCATCTGCTCGGCGATCGACATGAACAGGTTGTTGAAGATTTCGAGCATCACCGGGTCGGCGCTGGTGCCGATCGCACGCCGTTCGGGCAAGGCGTCGACCCGTGTGAGCACCAGGTGATTGTAGTCGGTGACGCGCGCCTGCCAGCCCGGTTCGACCACGGTGGTGGCGTTGTCTTCGGCCACGATCGCCGGCCCGCGAATCACATGGCCAGGCGCCAGGCTGCGGCGCGCATGGATCGCCGTGGCGCGCCAGGCGCCGCCGCTGTACATCTGCACTGTTTCCTGCGGCGCCGGCGCCGCGTCCTGCGCCAACGTCGCGGCAGGCGTTTCCGGCGGCGCGTCCGAGGCGCCGATCGCTTCGACCGACACCGCTTCGACCATCAGCGCGCGCGACGGCATCAGGAACGAGTAGCGCGCCTTGTAGGCCGACTCGAACTGGGCCTGCATATCGGCGGCGTCGCCCAGCAGCACGATCAGGGCCGAGTCGGTGCCTTCGTAGCGCAGGTGCACCCGCTCGACGAGCGTGATGCGCTGCGCGGCCACGCCCTGCGCGATCAGCTGCTCGCGCGCGGCCGCGGCCAGCGTCGCCAGGCGGGTGCGCAGCGAGGCCAGCATATCCTCGGCCAGGCGCTCCTCGACCGCCTGCTCGCGCATCGCGCTCTGGTCGGCCAGGCCCATGCCGTAGGCCGACAGCACCCCTGCCAGCGAGTGAATGAACACCGTCTTCATGCCCAGCGCATCGGCCACCAGGCAGGCGTGCTGGCCGCCGGCGCCGCCGAAGCTGGTGAGCGCGTAGTCGCTGACGTCGTGGCCGCGCTGCACCGAGATCTGTTTGATCGCGTTGGCCATATTCCCGACCGCGATCTGGATGAAGCCTTCGGCCACCGCAACCGGTTGCGGCCGGGCGCCGGTAGCGGCGCCGATCTCGTCGGCCAGCGCATCGAAACGCTCGCGCACTGCATCAAGGTCGAGCGCTTCGTCGCCGCCCGGACCGAACAGCTGCGGAAAGTACTGCGCCTGCACCTTGCCCAGCATGACGTTGCAGTCGGTGACCGCCAGCGGCCCGCCGCGCCGGTAGCTGGCCGGGCCCGGATTGGCGCCAGCGCTGTCCGGCCCCACGCGATACCGGCTGCCGTCGAAATGCAGGATCGAGCCGCCGCCCGCGGCTACCGTGTGGATGCTCATCATCGGCGCGCGCATGCGCACGCCCGCGACCTGGGTCTCGAACACGCGTTCAAATTCGCCCGAATAGTGCGAGACGTCGGTCGAGGTGCCGCCCATGTCGAAGCCGATCACGCGTTCGAAGCCGGCCAGGCGGCTGGCGCGCACCATGCCGACGATGCCGCCGGCGGGGCCGGACAGGATGCTGTCCTTGCCCTGGAACGCGCGCGCATCGGTCAGGCCCCCGCTGGACTGCATGAACTGCAGGTTCACGCCCGGCAGTTCACCGGCGACCTGGTCGACATAGCGGCGCAGGATCGGCGACAGGTAGGCGTCGACGACGGTGGTGTCGCCGCGCGCGACCAGCTTCATCATCGGGCTGACCTGGTGCGATACCGAGACCTGGGTAAAACCGATGGCGCGCGCGATGCGCGCCACTGCCGCCTCGTGCGCGCTGTAACGGTAGCCGTGCATGAACACGATCGCCAGCGAGCGCAGGCCGGCGTCGAACGCCGCCTGCAGGCCGCCGCGCGCGCCCTCTTCATCGAGCGCCAGCACCACGTCGCCGTGCGCGCCAACGCGTTCATCGACCTCGATCACGTGCGAATACAGCAGCTCGGGCAGCACGATATGACGGTCGAACAGGCGCGGACGGTTCTGGTAGGCGATGCGCAGCGCGTCGCGAAAGCCGCGCGTGATCGCCAGCGCCGTCGGTTCGCCCTTGCGCTCGAGCAGCGCATTGGTGGCCACCGTGGTGCCCATCTTGACCGCCTCGATGGCGGCCTTGCCGGCCTCGGACCCGAGCAGGTGCCGGATGCCGGCGACCGCCGCATCGCGATACCCCTCCGGGTTTTCGGACAGCAGCTTGTGCGTGACGAGCTGCCCATCGGGGCGGCGCGCCACGATGTCGGTGAAGGTGCCGCCTCGGTCGATCCAGAACTGCCAGTCCATGCTGTGCCCTTTGCGCGTGATGTCGATAGCTTCGCCATCCATTGTAGTCGGAGCGCGCGACGGCGCGACGGCGTTATCGAAAATGCACCACAATGATGCCGAACCCACTACCAGAAACACGGCATGACTCACGCTCTCTACACAACCACCCAGATCCGCGCCATCGAGGACGCGGCCTACGCTTGCCTGGAAGACGGCGCCCTGATGCGGCGCGCCGGCCGCGCCGCCGCCGACTTCGCCCTTGAACTGCTGGGCGAGGCGCGCGACCTGCCGGTGCTGGTGCTGGTCGGGCCCGGCAACAACGGCGGCGACGCGCTCGAAACCGCCGCCAACCTGGCCGAGGCCGGCGTCAACGCCACCGTGCTGCACCTGCCGGGCCGCTTCGACGCCTCCAGCGCCACCGATGCCGCCTACGAGCGTGCGCGCTCCGGCTCGGTCGGCTGGATCGACATGCTGCCGCCCGATGCGCAGTGGGCGCTGGTGATCGACGGCCTGTTCGGCATCGGGCTCACCCGTGCGCTGGACGGCGAATACCGCGACCTGGTGGCCGCGCTCGACTCCATCGATTGCCCGATCCTGGCGCTCGACGTGCCGAGCGGCCTCGATGCCGACAGCGGCAGCCCGGTCGGCGCCGACGGCGCGCCTGGCATCGCTGTGCACGCCACCCACACGATCACTTTCCTCGGCGATAAGCCTGGCCTGCACACCGCCGACGGGCGCGACCATGCCGGCCAGGTGCGGGTCGACACCCTGAACGTAGACGATGTGCGGCTGCCGCGCAGCAACGCCTCACTCGGCGACGTTGGCGCGTTCGCCGCCCAGCTCAAGGCGCGCCGCCAGAATTCGCACAAGGGCAGCTTCGGCGACGTCGCCGTGGTCGGCGGCGCGCACGGCATGGCCGGGGCCCCGGTGCTGGCCGCGCGCGGCGCCCTGTTCGCCGGCGCCGGACGCGTGTTCGTGGCGGCGCTGGGCACGCCGCCCGGCTACGACAACGACCAGCCAGAACTCATGTTCCGGCAAGCCGACGACTTCGATTTCTTTGGCCGCACCGTGGTGATCGGCCCTGGCATGGGCGACTCGGTGGGCGCGATCCGGCTGCTGGCCAAGGCGCTCGACAGCGACTCTCCGTTGGTCATCGACGCCGACGCCTTGAGCCTGATCGGCGCCAGCCCCGACATGCAGGCGCGCCTGGCGCAGCGGGCAGCCCCGAGCGTGCTCACGCCGCATCCTCTTGAAGCGGCGCGCCTGCTTGGCATGACCGCCGCCGTGGTGCAGGCCGACCGCCTGGAAGCGGCGCGCGAGATCGCCCTGCGCATGCAGTCGACGGTGATATTGAAAGGCTCGGGCAGCGTGATCGCGCGTCCCGATGGCGACGTCGTGATCAACCCGACCGGCAACGCGGGTCTGGCGACAGCCGGCAGCGGCGACGTGCTGGCGGGGGTCTGCGGCGCGCTGCTGGCGCACGGCTGGCCGGGCTGGGAAGCGGCGATTGGCGCGGCCTGGATGCACGGCGCCGCGGCCGACCAGCTGGTCGAGGAAGGCCTTGGCCCGATCGGCCTGACCGCCGGCGAACTGCCGCCAGCCGTGCGCAGCGTGCTCAATCGCCTGGTGCGCGAGCACGCGCGGCGCTGACGCACTGCCAGGGGTACTAGCCGGCCAGGCGGCCGCCAGCGATGGTGATGGTGCGCCCGCAGCGCGCCGCCATCGCCGTGTCATGCGTGACCAGCACCAGTGTCGAACCGCGTTCGCGATTGAGTTCGAACATCAGCTGGATCACCGCTTCGCCGGTTGCGGCATCGAGGCTGCCGGTCGGTTCGTCGGCGAACAGCAATGGCGGCTGGGTGACGAAGGCGCGCGCCAGCGCGACGCGCTGTTGTTCGCCGCCCGAGAGAAACTTGGGATAGTGCTTCAGGCGGCTGCCCAGGCCGACGCGGCCCAGCATCTCGGCGGCCTTGTCGCGCGCCCCGCTGTCGCCGCGCAGTTCGAGCGGCAGCATCACGTTCTCGAGCGCCGTCAGGTGCGACAGCAGCTGGAACGACTGGAACACGAAGCCCAGCTTGGCCTTGCGAAACGCCGCGCGCCCGTCTTCGTCGAGCGCGAAGATGTCGGTGCCATCGAGCAGCACGGTGCCCGAGCTCGGCGTGTCCAGACCGGCCAGCAGGCCGAGCAGGGTCGACTTGCCCGAGCCGGATGCGCCCACGAGCGCGAGCGTCTCAGCCGGTTGCACTGTAAAATCGATGTCTTGCAGGATGGTGAGTTCGCCGCTGGCGTCCGCAACCTTCTTCGCTAGAGCGCTTACCTGGATCGCCGGCGTGCCGCCGGTGTCCGGGTTGGGGTTTTGTTTGAATGCCTCGGGATGATCACGCATGCTTGCTTTTCTTAAAAAATTAACGGTCGGCGCAGCGCTCATGGCCGCTGCAACGGCGAGCGCTTATTCTGCACCAAAAACCATCCTCGTGGTGGGCGACAGCCTGTCGGCCGAATACGGCATCGCGCGCGGCGCGGGCTGGGTGTCGCTGCTCGAACAAAAGATGAAGGCCCAACAGGTCGACGCCCGTGTGGTCAACGCCAGCATCAGCGGCGACACCACCAGCGGCGGCCGGGCGCGCCTGCCGGCCCTGCTCGGCCAGCACCGGCCCGACATCGTCGTCATCGAACTGGGCGCCAACGATGGCCTGCGCGGCCTGCCGGTGCCGTCGGCCGAGGCCAACCTGCGCGCCATGATCGGCATGGCGCAAGAGAAGAAAGCGCGCGTGCTGCTGGTCGGCATGCGCATGCCGCCCAACTACGGGCGCGCCTACACCGAGCGCTTTTTCGGCATGTTCAAGACCATCTCGAAGGATACCGGCTCGCCGCTGGTGCCGTTCATGCTCGAAGGCGTGGCCGACAAGCCGGCGCTGTTCCAGCAAGACCGCCTGCACCCGACCGCCGAGGCGCATCCGATCATCCTGAATAACATCTGGCCGCAGTTTTCCAGTCTCCTCAAGAAGCAATGAAATATCCTGAAGTAATGGGCTTTGACGCCATCCTGGCGCAGCTCGACAGTTTCGACGCCATCATCGACGTGCGCAGCGAGTCCGAGTTCGCGCACGACCATATTCCCGGCGCAATCAACTGCCCGGTGCTGAACGACGAAGAACGGATTCGCGTCGGCACCCTGTACAAACAAACGAGCGCCTTCGAGGCCAAGAAGGTCGGCGCGCCGATCGTGGCGCACAACATCGCGCGCCACCTCGAGACACTGTTTGCCGACAAGCCGCGCGACTGGCGGCCGCTGGTGTATTGCTGGCGCGGCGGCAACCGCAGCGGCTCGATGGGGCACATCATGGCGCGCATCGGCTGGCAGGTCGCGCAGCTCGACGGCGGCTACAAGGCCTACCGCGCGCACGTGAGTGAGGCACTGGAACACCCGCCCGCGCTCGACATGCGCGTGATCTGCGGCACCACCGGCAGCGGCAAGAGCCGCCTGCTCGAAACCCTGCACGGCATCGGCGCCCAGGTGCTCGACCTCGAGAAACTGGCGGCGCACCGCGGTTCGGTGCTGGGCCACCTGCCGCATGAACCGCAGCCGACCCAGAAGTGGTTCGAGACCCAGGTCTGGGACACGCTGCGGCGCTTCGATCCGGCGCGGCCGGTGTTCGTCGAATCCGAAAGCAAGAAGGTCGGCAACCTGCGCGTACCGGGCGTGGTGATGGAGCAGATGCGCGCCGCGCCGTGCATCGCACTGAACCTGTCGCGCCCGAACCGGGTGCGGCTCTTGATGGAAGACTACCAGCACTTCTGCGTCGATCCGTCGGCGTTGAATGGCCAGCTCGAGCACCTGGTGCAACTGCACGGGCGCGCCCGGATCGACGCCTGGCGCGCGCTGGCCAACGGCGGCCAGATGGCGCAGGTGGTCGACGCCCTGTTAGAGGAACACTACGATCCGGCCTACCTGCGCTCGATCGACCGTAACTTTGCCCAGTACCCGCAGGCACAGGCGCTGGCGCTCGACGACATCGCAGCAGGCGACTTCCTGGCCGCCGCCAGAACCCTGCATCAGGCCTGAGCGGCACCCGACACTGCGCAGCGCGCAGCGCTGCCCTGCGCAAAAAAGCCCGGCTGCTCACGCAGCCGGGCTTTTTTATTGTCCAGCGCTCGGTGTTACTGCGCGCTGTTGCTGTTGCCCAGTTCCGAACCCTTGGCGCTGACCTTGGCTTTCGCCTTGACCTTGAGCGCGTCGACGTAGTCGACCATGGCCTGCTGGCCGGCCAGTTCGGCGATCTGGGTCGCTTCCTGCTTGCGCCGCGCTTCGTCAGGCTGGGCTGGCTGCGAGACCTTGCCGATGCGGTACACGCCATAGCCCTGGCCCGGCACGTCCACGCCGACATAGGCTGGCAGCTTCGACACGTCGGCTTTCAGCGCAGCGATCGCAGCCACCTGGTTCAGGGTCGGCTCCTTGGTGCGCGAGAGCACCTTGACTTCACCGAAGCCGGTAGCGTCGCCCGAGGCCTTGACCGCATTCAACTTCGCTTCGCCGGCCTGGCGCGCCAGGCGCGCCGCTTCTTCGATCGTCACGCGCTGGCGGATCGCCGCCTCGACCTCGGCCAGAGGACGCTTGCTGGCAGGACGGAACTCGACCACGCGGCCGGCCACCAGCACGCTCGGCGCGACTTCGACCGCCTCGGTATTGCGCTTGTTCTTGATCGCGTCGTTCGAGAACAGCGCGGCCAGGAACTTGGCGTTGTTGAACGGCGCATCGCCCAGCGCCGGATTCGGCGTGCGGGTCAGGTTGTCGACGCTCTTGATCGGCAGTTTGAGCTTGTCGGCGACCGGCTTCAGGCTGTCGGACTGGTCATACGCGGTCTCGCTGAACACGCCGGCCAGTTCCGAATACTTGGCCGACATCTTCTGCTTCTTGAGGTCGGCCGCGATCTGCTCCCTGGCCGCGTCCAGCGACTTCTGGGCTGCCGGCGTGATCTTGGTGACGCGGATGATGTGGTAGCCGAATTCAGACTGCACCAGGCCGCTCGTCTCGCCTTCCGTCAGGCCATAGATCGCGTCTTCGACCGGCTTGACGAACAAGCCCTTCTCGACCACGCCCAGATCGCCGCCGGCCTGGGCCGAGCCAGGATCCTGCGAGTTGGCCTTGGCGATGGCGGCGAAGTCGCCCGGCTTGGCGCGCACTTGCGCCAGCACCGCTTCGGCCTTGGCCTTGGCGGCGGCGGCATCGGCCGGCTTGGCGTCGCGCGCCAGGTTGATCAGGATGTGGCTGGCGGTGCGCTGTTCGGGCGTGGTGTACGCCTTCAGGTTCTTGTTGTAGAAGTCGACAACTTCGGCGTCGCTCACCTGCACCTGGCTTTCGACGGTCGAGGCGTCGAAGACGACGTATTCGGCCTTGACCTGTTCCGGGATCTGGAACAGTTGCGGGTTCTTGTCGTAGAACGCCTTGACCATGGCGTCGGTGACTTTCACCTGCGGCAGGTAGGTCGCGATCGGGAACATCAGTTCCTGGACTTCGCGCTGCTGGTCGTTGATGTTCGAGAGGCGGTTGGTGACGGCGCGCGGCGCGAATGCGGTGGCCTGGATCGAGCCGGCCAGCTGCTGCACCGCCATGTCGCGGCGCAGGCGCTGGTCGAACATCGGACCGGTCATGCCTTGCGAAGCCAGCCAGGCCTGGTAGGCGTCGCCATCGAAGCTGCCGTCCGGCTTGCGGAACATCTGGATGTTCGAGATGTACTTGGCCAGTGCGGCGTCGCCAACGGTCAGGTGGGCGCGATTGAGTTCGGCGTCGATGGCGCGTTCGCCCACCAGGTTGTTCAGGATGGTCTGCTTGGCTTCGGCGCTTTCGAACATCTTCTGGTCGAACTGAGCGCCCATCATCTGGCGCGCCTGGTCGATCTGGCGCCGCTGCGCTTCTTCCCATTCTTGCTGAGTGATCTTCTTGCCGTCGACAGTGGCGACACTGACGCCGGCGTCGTTGCTCTGATAGCTTTCAAGACCGACGAACACGAACGACGGCACGATGATGACGAGCAGCACGCCCTGCATCACGCGTTTGTTATTCCGGACAAATTCAAACATGGTCAGCCATTCAAGGTTGAAAATGCATTAACAGCATAAGTTAAAAAAAAAGGCGAACTCGCGTTCGCCTCTTCTGGCGGAGCGCCTCGAAGGCTACTCCATACTACTCGAATTCTGGCGGAGCGGACGGGACTCGAACCCGCGACCCCCGGCGTGACAGGCCGGTATTCTAACCAACTGAACTACCGCTCCAGACAAATGTTTGGTGCTGTTTTACTGGCGGAGCGGACGGGACTCGAACCCGCGACCCCCGGCGTGACAGGCCGGTATTCTAACCAACTGAACTACCGCTCCAGCAAACAACACTTCAACAAAACATCAGGAATCAAATTGCGTATTCCTGCTGTCTTCTTCGCTTGTCACCGCGAAGAAGGCATTAGTTTACAGCATCTTTCAGCGCTTTACCAGCCTTAAATTTCGGGACCCGTGCCGCCTTGATCTTGATCGGCTCCTTGGTGCGCGGATCGCGGCCGGTACGCGCGGCGCGCTCACCCACCGTGAAGGTGCCGAAGCCGACCAGCGTGACGCTGTCGTTCTTCTTCAGGGTTTCGGTTACTGCTTCGATCATGGCGTCGAGTGCACGCGTGGCCGAGGCCTTCGTAATGTCCGCCGACTTCGCGATTTCTTCGATCAGTTCTGTCTTGTTCACTCGTTCCCTCGTTTTTCGTTCATGACGCCGAGCGGCGTCTTTCCTGCAAATGTGCAGGGCGTATTAAACAAGGGCAACATGGGGATGTCAAGGTTGGGGCGTTGAATGGGTCGTCGGTTGTCGTGTCAGAAGCCACGGATCGACCAACCGCACCTACCATCAGCAACGGTGTTTGTGCTGGGCGTTTCGCCTCACACGGGTGGCAAACCTGTATTGGGTGATCGACGCCACCGACATCGAGCGCACAAAAAAAACAGGCGCCACAAGGGCGCCTGCTTCATCTTACCAAGGGCTGGGGTGTGCGGCTTAGTGCTTGACGACTTCGGCCTTCACTTCAGCCGGCGCAGCAGCGGCAACCGCCGCCACCGCCGGCACGTCGGTCACCGGCTCGGGCTGGCGCTCGAGTGCAACCTCGAGCACCTTCTCGATCCAGCGCACCGGCACGATCTCGAGCTTGTTCTTGACGTTGTCCGGAATCTCGGCCAGGTCCTTCACGTTCTGCTCGGGGATCAGCACCGTCTTGATGCCGCCGCGATGGGCTGCCAGCAGCTTCTCCTTGAGGCCGCCGATCGGCAGCACTTCGCCGCGCAGCGTGATCTCGCCCGTCATCGCCACGTCGGCGCGCACCGGGATGCCGGTGAAGTCCGACACCAGCGCCGTCGTCATGCCGATACCGGCCGATGGACCATCCTTCGGCGTCGCGCCTTCGGGAACGTGGATGTGGATGTCGGTCTTCTCGAACACTTCGCTCTTGATGCCGAAGCGCTGGGCACGGCTGCGCACCACGGTGCGGGCAGCCTCGATCGATTCCTTCATCACGTCGCCCAGGGTACCGGTGCGGATGATGCCGCCCTTGCCCGGCACGTTGACCGCTTCGATCGTCAGCAGGTCGCCACCGACTTCGGTCCAGGCCAGACCGACCACCTGGCCGATCTGGTTGTCCTTCTCGGCCATGCCGAAGTCGTAGCGGCGCACGCCCAGGAACAGGTCCAGGTTCTTGCTGTTGACGATGACGCGCTTCTCGAGCGCCTTCTCGCCCTTCTCGTTCTTTTTCAAGAGCAGCATCTTGACCACCTTGCGGCAGATCTTCGACACTTCGCGTTCGAGCGAACGCACGCCCGCTTCACGGGTGTAGTAGCGGATGATGTCGCGCAGCGCATCTTCCTCGACCTTGATTTCTTCTTCCTTGAGCCCGTTGTTCTTGAGCTGCTTGGGCAGCAGGTAGCGCTGCGCGATGCTGGTCTTTTCCTCTTCGGTGTAACCCGACAGGCGGATCACTTCCATCCGGTCGAGCAGCGCCGGCGGGATGTTGAACGAGTTCGAGGTGGCCACGAACATCACGTCCGACAGGTCGAAATCGACTTCGAGGTAGTGGTCCGAGAACGTGTGGTTCTGTTCCGGATCGAGCACCTCGAGCAGGGCCGACGACGGGTCGCCCCTGAAATCGGCGCCCATCTTGTCGATCTCGTCGAGCAGGAACAGCGGATTGCGCACGCCCACCTTGGCCAGCGACTGCAGCACCTTGCCCGGCATCGAGCCGATATAGGTACGGCGGTGGCCGCGGATCTCGGCTTCGTCACGCACGCCGCCGAGCGCCATGCGCACGAACTTGCGGTTGGTGGCGCGCGCGATCGACTGGCCGAGCGAGGTCTTGCCGACGCCCGGAGGACCGACGAAGCACAGGATCGGCGCTTTGAGCTTGTCGACGCGCTGTTGCACCGCGAGGTATTCCAGGATACGTTCTTTAATCTTGTCGAGGCCATAGTGATCTTGCTCGAGCACCGCTTCGGCATTCTCGAGGTTGATCGTGACTTTCGACTTTTTCTTCCATGGCAGCGACACCAGGGTATCGATGTAGTTGCGCACCACGGTCGCTTCGGCCGACATCGGCGACATCAGCTTGAGCTTGCGGATTTCAGCCTGGGCTTTTTCCATGGCTTCCTTCGGCATCTTGGCAGCGATGACCTTCTTCTCGAGCTCTTCGATGTCGGCGCCCTCTTCGCCTTCGCCCAGCTCCTTCTGGATCGCCTTGACCTGTTCGTTCAGGTAGTACTCGCGCTGCGACTTTTCCATCTGGCGCTTGACGCGGCCACGGATGCGCTTCTCGACCTGCAAGATGTCGAGTTCGCCTTCGAGCTGGCCGAGCAGGTGCTCGAGGCGCTTGGCGACGTTGAAGATCTCCAGGATCACTTGCTTCTGCTCGAGCTTCAGGGGGAGGTGCGCGGCGACGGTGTCGGCCAGGCGACCGGCGTCATCGATACCGGCCAGCGAAGCGAGGATTTCGGGCGGGATTTTCTTGTTGAGTTTGACGTACTGGTCGAACTGCTGGACGATCGCACGACGCATCGCTTCGACTTCGGAATCGTCGCCGACTTCCGAATTGAGCGGCGTCAGCTCGGCCGTGAAGTGGGTCGCGCCATCGGTGATGGTATCGATGCGCGCACGCTGGGCGCCTTCGACCAGCACCTTCACGGTACCGTCGGGCAGCTTGAGCATTTGCAGAATATTCGCCACGCAGCCGATCTCGTAGATATCGTCGGCGGAAGGTTCGTCCTTGGCGGCGGCCTTTTGGGCGGCCAGCATGATGCTCTTGCCCTGCTCCATCGCGGCCTCAAGGGCCTTGATGGATTTAGGACGGCCGACGAACAGAGGTATCACCATATGCGGGAACACAACCACATCGCGCAACGGCAGAAGCGGCAGCGTCGTTTGCTCGGTTAATTTCGGAGTTGTCATGGCGTACCTTATAGAAAGCGTGTTTCTGAACTTGGGCGCTCGCAGCGAAAACTCAAGTCCGCGCTGCGAAAATATTTTCTACAAGTAAAAAATATCAACTTGTCGAATGAAACCATGCCGTTCCAATAAAAGAATGCGCATCAGGTTATTCAAAATAAAAAAGCCACTGCGCGGCGAACCGCGAGTGGCTTTTCGAATGAAGCCTGCGTCTTTTATTGAGATTGATTGTACCGAGTTGAGTCCGTACGGCAAGCCTTTTTATGGCGTGCGCAACGGCTTTTTTCAGTTTTCTCCCGACGCCTTTGCGCTTTCGCTGTAAATCAGCAAAGGTTTGGCGCCGTTCGTGATCGTATTTTCATCAATCACGACTTTCACCACATTTTGCTGCGTTGGCAATTCATACATTACGTCGAGCAGTGCGTGTTCGAGAATCGAACGCAGACCGCGCGCACCGGTTTTACGCGCCAATGCTTTCTTGGCAATCGCATGCAGGGCGGCCGGACGAATTTCCAATTCGGCGCCTTCCATTTCAAGCAGTTTCGAATACTGCTTGATCAGCGCGTTCTTCGGCTCGACCAGAATCTGGATCAGCGCTTCTTCGGTCAATTCGCTCAGCGCGGCCACCACCGGCAGACGGCCGACCAGTTCGGGAATCAGGCCGAACTTGATCAGGTCTTCTGGCTCGGCTTCGAGCAGGATCTCGGCGTTGTAGCTGTCGTCCAGGCTCTTCACGGTGGCGCCGAAGCCGATGCCGCTCTTGACCGAACGGTTGGTGATCACCTTGGCCAGGCCATCGAAGGCGCCGCCGCAGATGAACATGATGTTGGTGGTGTCGATCTGCACGAAGTCCTGGTTCGGATGCTTGCGCCCGCCTTGCGGCGGCACCGAGGCCATGGTGCCTTCGATCAGTTTCAACAGCGCTTGCTGCACGCCTTCGCCGGACACGTCGCGCGTGATCGATGGATTGTCGGACTTGCGCGAAATCTTGTCGATCTCATCGATATACACGATGCCGCGCTGCGCCTTCTCCACCTCGTAGTTGCAGCTTTGCAGCAGCTTCTGGATGATGTTCTCGACGTCTTCACCGACATAGCCGGCTTCGGTCAGCGTGGTCGCGTCGGCGATCACGAACGGCACATTGAGCATGCGCGCCAGGGTCTGGGCCAGCAGGGTCTTGCCGGAACCGGTCGGGCCGACCAGCAAGATATTGCTCTTGGCCAGTTCGACGTCGTCTTTCTTGCCCAGGTGCTTGAGGCGCTTGTAGTGGTTGTACACCGCCACCGACAGGATGCGCTTGGCCGTTTGCTGGCCAATCACGTACTGGTCGAGCAGCTCGGTGATTTCGAGCGGGGTCGGCAGGTCGGACTTGGCGCCCGCCACCGTTTCGACGTTCGAGGTTTCATCGCGGATGATGTCGTTGCACAGGTCGATACATTCATCGCAGATGAACACCGACGGTCCCGCGATCAGCTTCTTGACTTCGTGCTGGCTCTTTCCGCAGAACGAGCAGTACAGAAGTTTTTCGCCGCTGGAGGATTTTTTGTCTGACATGGGGGCAGGAATCTATTTAATTGCTGATCAATATATCGCTAATACGGGCATGCAACAAGTGCCAAGGCCGAGACGTACGCCCGCGGCTCCACAAATAAAGTGTGCACAAACATGCTACCCGAAATAAAACACAAACGCCCGAACGGTTGCACGTCCGGGCGTTTTTTGGCAACACCTCGCCAAATAGCGGGCGTTGCTTAGCCGCGGCTGGTCAGGACCTTGTCGATCAGGCCATAGTCGACCGATTCCTCGGCCGACATGAAGCGGTCACGGTCGGTGTCCTTGTGGATCTGCTCGATGCTCTGGCCGGTGTTGTCGGCCATGATGCGCGCCAGGCGCTCGCGCAGGTACAGGATTTCCTTGGCCTGGATTTCGATATCCGAGGCCATGCCCTGCGAACCGCCCGACGGCTGGTGAATCATGACGCGCGAGTTCGGCAGCGAGAAACGCTTGCCCTTGGCGCCAGCGGCCAGCAGGAAGGCGCCCATCGAAGCCGCCAGGCCCGTGCACAGGGTCGAGACGTCAGGCTTGATGAAGTTCATGGTGTCGAAGATCGCCAGGCCGGCCGATACCGAGCCGCCCGGGGAATTGATGTACAGCGAGATATCCTTGTCAGGATTTTCGCTTTCCAGGAACAGCATCTGCGCCACGATCAGATTCGCCATCTGGTCGTTGACAGGGCCGACCAGGAAGATCACGCGCTCCTTGAGGAGGCGCGAGTAGATGTCGTAAGCGCGCTCGCCGCGACCGCTTTGTTCGATCACCATCGGCACCATGCCGAGGGCTTGCGTATCCAATGCCGGATTGTGGTTCATACCTGTCTCGTTCCTATTGATAAGGCCGTGAAAAATACCCCGAGAAAAAAATGCCGGCCTCTGAGGCCGGCAATCTCATTCTCAGGCCTGAGGGACGCTGCCCATCAGTTCATCGAAAGCGACGGTGGTGGTGCTGACCTTCGCCTTGCCGAGTACATAGTTGACGACGTTTTCTTCCAATACAAGAGCTTCGACTTCACCCAGACGACGACGGTCGCTGAAATAGTACTTCAGGACTTCTTTCGGGTCTTCGTAGCTTTGCGAGAAGTCTTCGATCTGGGCCTTGACCTGCTCTTGGGTTGCTTGCAGGTTGTTGTCGGCGACCAGTTGCGACAGGATCAGGCCCAGGCGCACGCGGCGCTCGGCCTTGTCCTTGAACATCTCGGTCGGGAATGGCAGCTTCGACACGTCCATGCCGCGCTGCGCCATGTCCTGACGGGTCATTTCGGCCAGACGCTCCGAATCCTGCTCGACCATCACGCCCGGCACGTCCAGTTCGGTCGACTTGACCAGCGCGTCCATCACGGCTTCCTTGTTGCGCGCCTTGACCCGTGCGGTCACTTCGCGTTCGAGGTTGACCTTGATGTCTTCGCGCATCTTCTCTATCGAACCGTCTTCGATGCCCAGCGACTTGGCGAACTCTTCATCGACTGCAGGCATGTGCGCCCACTCGAGCTGGTTCAGGGTGATGGTGAACTCGGCGGTTTTGCCGGCCACGTCCTTGCCGTGGTA
>Ga0265797_10000849_pt1 | contig 55671 bp, 49 predicted proteins | sample P2T30metagenome_FD_192433 | JGI IMG/M metagenome (GOLD analysis project Ga0265797, IMG submission 192433) | Plant litter microbial communities from East Loma Ridge, Irvine, California - P2 T30 | ecosystem: Environmental > Terrestrial > Plant litter > Unclassified | place: USA: California...
TTTCAAAAGCGCGGTAGTTGATTCCTTTTTCAACACCTTCCAGTTTCAGAGAAAGTCCGTGTTTGCCGGTATAAGTTCCTAATGTCCGGTAAAAGCCAAGGCTCGATTGATAAGATGAATTCGTGTTTGAAAACTTTCTGGCAAATTCTTCACCCGAATTACGGCCGTGTGCTACATAAGTATGCATCAGCACTTTTTTTCTGATCACATCGATTACATATAATCTTTTATTCCTCGACGACTGACTGAAATCAGCAATAGCCATCACCGGATTGGTGAGATTCATTTTCTGAAAACCAAACCAGGCATATCGAAATGCTGCTTCGGACAATCCCTCTTCACGCAAATGAAGTGAATCGTACAAGGTTACCCATTCGGGTTTGGCAGGAACAGAATCGGATTTTATAAGTAAAGTATCTGTCTGAGCAGATGTTGAATTGTAAAGCGGATTAAAATCCCGGAAACAAAATGAAGCACTAAGCACTACTACTACCGCTGCTAACACAACCTGAGCCTTTGTCATTACGAATCGTTTAATTGGAAAATCTATTACGGTTCATGAATCTGAGGATTCCGGTTAACTCGTTTTGGATGAACGTGGCCAAAATAAATTAGTTGCCCGGAAGCGGAAGAATTTACTCTCCCTAAGGTACATTAACTAACAGCACGTTAACCGCGAATGGTTCCGATGAGGTATATAATTTATGTTTAACTAACTGATTTTTAGCAAATAATAAACTATTATTTTATTGTGTTGTAAATAATTACATGGAGAGAATAACTCTGTGAACTACTTTGTAACTCTGTGGCATAAGCTCTGAGTTGCCTCAGTTTCCTGCCCCTGGGCGAAGAATGTTTTTGATCAGCTTGTCACCGGTTTTACTAAGCTGGGTCATTCCCTGCTGCAATAGTTCACCCGTACGTTCGAACTCATTAACCTGGCTTTTTGAATAGTCCGACAGCAGGTCGGGGTACATAAGCAGATAATTGTAACGTCCGAAATACTTGGCCAGATGCCTGGGTACATCAGCAAGTTTATTGTGGTAACTCACATTTCCGGGTCTTGCCGATATTACAATGAATAAATCCTCTGTTTCCACTTCACGTGAAAGAATCAGAAAATCGTTCCATTCATCGAACCTCGTAAATTTAGATTCCGGCCCCTTGCTCTCCTCGTAAATATGTTTAATTGTTTTAAAAGTATTCAATGAGCTGTGAAAATGGATATCGGCGTTCAGCTGTCTGGAAATGGTCGTGATCCTTTCCAGCAGAATCGGAAAGGACGGCTCCAGTTCCAGCTTATCCGAACAGACGACGGTCATGTTCCGGATGGTGTTGAGCGGCTGTTTACCATGGATCAGGTAAATAATTTGCGGGCATTTATCCAGCAATTTTTGTGACTTTATGCCTGTTGCCGACGTACCGTCATATTCACTGGTATCCTGGCCAAGAATAACTTCATGAATACGTTTTTCTTCTAACGTATGTTGAATACCGGATACAAAATTGACATCATAACGGATAAGCGGCGTTACGATTACGTCCGTTGCCGCCGCCGTTACGATCATTTTATCCTGATAACCTTTGAGCCGCCTTTCTTCCGCTTCCCGGTCATTCGTTTCCGAGCTGATAACCGATAAGGCAAAAATATTCTGTTCAAGCTTTTTAGGCTGCATCAGGATCGCCAGCTGAATCATCGGATCTATTGTGTTTTCCTTTGAAGCTGCTATCAGAATATTGCGGGTATCATGTTCCTGTTGCTCACTTTTTCCCTCGTTTTGTTCCTGTGCAAGTTTAGATGAAGCTTGTGCAGTTGCCACCGAAGAAATGGAGCAGGTAATCAGGATCATGATCAGACAGCCATTGAGCACATCTTCATTAAGTAATCTGATGGGATCGCCGAGTTCATTTTGCCCCAGAATAATGTTATAGCCAACCAGCACTGTCGCCAGTGTGGCTGCTGCGCGTGCCGAGCTTAGCCCAAACATAAGCGTACGTTCATTCGCACTCATTCTGAAAGTTTTTTGACCTATCCACGCAGCAATCCATTTTGAAATCAGTGCGGCAGCGGTCATTACGCCTGCCACTTTTAAAGATTCTGTCGATTTGAAAAGCACCTTCAGATCCACAAGCATCCCAACACCGATCAGGAAGAACGGAATAAAGAGCGCATTTCCGACGAAATCAATCCGGTTCATCAGCGGAGAATGATGCGGAATGAGCCGGTTTAGCGCCAGTCCGGCAATAAATGCGCCAATAATTGCTTCGATACCAGCAAGCTCTGCAAGGAACGACCCGAAAAATACCATCGCCAATACGAAAATGTACTGGGATATACTGTCATCAAAACGTTTAAAGAACCAGATGGCAATGACCGGAAATATAAACCAGACAATGAGTGCAAACAGAATCACGGAGACCCCCAGCTGAATCCAGAAGGCCTGGTTGATTTCTCCCTGACTCATCCTGGCAATTACCGCGAGTACCAGCAGTGATAAAATATCTGTGATGATCGTACCGCCAACGGCAATGGTAGCGGCTTTGGTTTTATGAACGTTATAACGGGCTGCAACCGGGTAGGCGATCAAGGTATGAGAGGCGAGCATACTGGCAAATAGTATACTGGAAATCCAGGAGAATTCCAGTATGTAGCGCGCAGAAGCACCTGCTACAAGCATGGGAACCGAAAATGTGAAAAGGCCATAAATGAAGCTGTTCGAGCTGTTTTTCTTGAATTCCTTCAGGTCAATTTCAAGAGCGGCAAGAAACATGATGTAGATAAGACCTACCGTGCCGAATAATACGATACTAGAGTCTCTTTTGAGCAGGTTTAAACCATGTTCACCAATAACGACACCTGCCAGAATCAGCCCGATAACATAGGGCACACGTATTTTATTCAGTAAAAGCGGAACAAAAAGAATTATAAAAAGCACCAGTGAAAATATCAGTACCGGATTGCTGAGTGGAAGTTGAAACATCCCTTCCGCGTTGAGTAGCAAAGCCATAAAATTTAGTTTTTAGTCAGGGTATTGATAGAAGCATTGGGACTTAACAGAACCATAGAGCGCTTTTCTCCATCATAAAATGCACTTTTAATAATTACTTTTCCATTGTCCGACATCTCTTTAAGCTGAGGACTTTGTTTCAGAATTTCAATCACAGCCAGGTTAGCCTGGTTTTGTGCAATGTGATTTACGAAATCTTTATTGACAGACGACCGGTCTGCAAATTCCTGAGTGGTGGTCATTGCTTTCGAGAGTTCATTTGTAATACTGGCGAAGCTGCCCGTCTGCACATTGTCACAGGCAGCGCCAATAATTCTGCTATTGCTATTTGCCAATACCAGAATGACTTGTGTTCCGCTGTATTGCACCGCATATTCCATTACTGCAATTTGCTTTTGATTGAGTAAACAAGCCGGGCTGGAGAGCTGAATAAACATGGAGCGCCTCATATCGAAAATCCGGTCAGGCGATTGCGGCAGATCAATATCTGTCAAAAGTAAAAACGGTTTTCTCCTTGCCAGGCTGTCAGGTATCTTTTCCGATGAAGGATATATAAATGCCGAGTCCTTTGCATATCTGTTGTGCCCGAGAAGCAACGCATTCATAACATTTTTGGGAGCCCTCTGATAAACAGAATCAAGGATATTCTGAAAGTTGAAACGGGCGGACTCCAGGGACGCAGAGTCCATGCCGGCTACCAGAACAGAGTCGTTCCCCAATGAATCGGTTGCAACCCGTTCCCCGTCGCCACCGGATTTGCAGGAAAGAAAGCCGTTGAAACAGAGTACTATAAATAAGAGAGGCCAGAAGTTTTTAAGATGAAGCATAGGCAAATGGACATTTAACAAAATCTTGAATGCCTTAATATAGTAAATCTATGTCAGAAAGTAAGACGAAAACGGGAAAAGTTTGGATGCCCATGACCAGGGGAATGTCAAAAATGCTTGTACTTTTGGTTAATAAGTTGACCAATCTCTAAGAAATCATGAATGCAAAATTTCCCATCGGTCCGTTCTCATTACAGGAAACCTATACACCTGAAGAGTTCCGGAGACTGATCGATACCATCGAAAAAGCCCCGGAGGCTTACCGGAATCTGGTAGAAAACCTTTCTGAGGCCGACCTGTTAAGAACTTACCGCGAAGGCAGCTGGAACATCAGGCAGCTGGTGCACCATGTGTCGGATATTGCTTTTCTGCATTATTTCAGAATGAAAAAAGCGCTGACTGAACCCGGATCCGAAATGGCCGTAATACAAATGGACGCCTGGGCCACAACGCCCGATTCCCTGCAGGGAGAAATTGAAGACTCGCTGCTGATCTTCAAAGGCGTAACCAATCGCTATACCTTTCTGGCCCGAGCACTCACCGAAGAACAGCTAAACATCACCTATTTCCACCCCGTCCGCCAGATCAGCCTCAATCAGAAACAGGCACTGGCCATGTCAGCCTGGCATGTGGAGCATCATTTGAAGCATGTGGGGTTGGCGTTGGGGGATGAGTATCTTAAATGTAATTTGTCTTTATAGTATAATTGTACACAACCCTCCATTTATGCAGCAAGGTCTTTACGAACAGCTTATCACCAAACTCATTTCTTCAAAATTAGAGAGTATTGACAAACAACAGTTTTTTGTCAAGGAATCAATTGTTGAAAAAAGTGAAGCTGCAAGAGTTCTAAGCCAATATCTAGGTGGTGTGATTAATATCGCTCTAAGATCCATTGAAGGGGAAAGAGCATTGGATCGACAAATTGAGGTTGCAAATAAAATAATTCACTTACTACGGGAAGAGCTTAGCAACACAGATTTTGAAGGCAATTTGATTGAAGTAAATGGCAGGGTTCTAAATGCTGTATTTTCGAGAATTGACGCACCTTTTTCGGATTTTGACAAACATTTAAAAGAGATCACACCTTACACGCGTTTGGGGCAAAGTGAATTGTTTACAGGGTCAAATGTGGGTGTTTCTTTGGAAAGTGAGTTAAAGAAGGAAATTCTTTCCTCTGATAAAATCTACTTTTTGGTTTCATTTATCAAATGGTCGGGGATTCGAATTTTTCAAAAAGAACTCGAAGAGTTTACACGAAGTGGGAAGAAGTTGAAAGTTATTACGACTTCTTACATGGGAGCTACCGATTTGAAAGCAGTTGAATTTCTTGCTGGCTTACCCAATACGCAAGTCAAGGTTTCATACAATACCGAAAATGAGCGGTTACATGCGAAGTCCTATTTGTTTTTCCGAAATACAGGATTTCACACGGGTTATATCGGTTCTTCTAATTTGTCAAGAAGTGCTTTAACAAGCGGTTTAGAATGGAATTTGAAAGTAACAACGCAGGAAGTTGGTCATATTATTGATAAGTTCGCGAAGACCTTCGAAACGTACTGGCAAGATAGTGAATTTGAAAATTTTCAATTAGGCAAACACACTGAGAAGCTGAAAGCTGCTTTAAAGCGAGAAAAGAATAAGGATTTGAGTGTTAATAATTCATTTTTTGACATCAAGCCATTTCACTTTCAGGAAGAGATTCTTGAAAAGCTTGAAGCGGAGAGATTGATTCATGGACGAAATAGAAATCTTCTGGTAGCTGCGACAGGAACGGGCAAAACGGTTATTTCTGCTTTTGATTTCAAAAGGTTTTTACAAAAAAATCCAAATGCCAGACTGCTATTTGTAGCGCATCGAAAAGAAATTTTACAGCAGGCGAAAGTAACATTCGCTGGCATTTTACGTGATAACAATTTCGGGGAGCTATGGGTAGATGGGCAAGACCCTGATCGCTATGAAGCCGTTTTTGCTTCTGTTCAGACTTTGAACAATAGAATTGAAGCTCTTTTGCTTTCTGAAAATTATTATGATTTTATCATAATCGATGAAGTTCATCACATTGTTGCAAATAGTTATCGACCTATTTTAAATAAATTTAATCCCGAAATTTTGTTAGGGCTTACCGCAACTCCGGAGCGGACGGATGGAGCAGATATTCTGGATGATTTCTGTCATACTATTGCTGCGGAAATAAGGCTTCCGGAAGCGTTGAACCGAAAATTGCTTTGTCCGTTCCAATATTTTGGAATTAGTGATAGCATCGATTTATCTGGTGTAACCTGGCAAAACGGGCGGTATTTACCAAGTGAACTCACAAAGATTTACACAAGCAATGACGTTCGCGTTGGTGAAATAATCAATCATTGTAAAAATTATTTGAGCGATTATGAAGATGTTCGGGCTTTGGGTTTCTGTATAACTAAAGAACATGCGTCCTATATGGCTAAGAAGTTTTTACTCGCTGGGTTGAAAGCGGATTATCTCGTAAGCGGAAATGACCGGGAGGAATTGCGTTCATCTATAAAATCCAAATTTTTACGTAAGGAAATCAACTATTTATTTGTGGTTGATATTTTTAATGAAGGTGTTGATATTCCAGAAATAGATACTGTTTTGTTTTTAAGACCTACGGAAAGTTTAACCGTGTTTTTGCAACAATTAGGAAGAGGATTAAGACTTGCAGAAGGAAAAGAATGTTTGACCGCTCTGGATTTTGTTGGTAACGCCCGGCCCGAATATGATTTTGAGGGAAAGTTCAGAGCACTGATCGGTAAGACCAATACCTCTACTAAAGAAGAATTGGAACGTGATTTTCCACATTTGCCACTGGGATGTTCGATAGTTTTAGAAAGGAAAGCCAAAGATTTTATTCTGCAAAATATTAAAGCGGCAACGCAGCTGAATACTAATCAGCTGATCAATAAGATTGCCAATTATAAGTATCACACAACTTTACCATTGACCTTAAAAAACTTCACGGAGTTTTATCACATTCCAATCCAGGCCATTTACAAACGAGGTACATGGAGTAGATTGTGTTTTCAGGCAAACCAGGCTAATGATTTTTCTTCTGTCAACGAAGCGGAGGTAAAAAGAGCAATCGCCAAAAAGTGGATTTGCTGTAATTCTCATAGCTATTTGTCATTCATTCTGAAACTGGCCAAAAAGAACTTTCAGATCAACGTTACCGACTATGGTGAGTCAGGGAAATTGATGCTAACGATGTTGCATTATGACATTTGGCAAACCAACGGCGGGGCAGAAAATCTTCAAGAAAGCATTTGTAGGATCGGCGATAACGGAACATTAGTTGGCGAGGTTATCGTAGTTTTGGAACTTCTTATTAACCAAATTTCTCATCTCGAACTAGAAATTGAACTGCCCTATGCACAACCGTTAAAGGTGCATAGCCGATACACCAAAGATCAAATTTTGGGGGCTTTCGGAGATAATACATTTGAAAAGAAGTCAAGCAATCGAGAGGGTGTGGCAAATTTGATATATAAAAATACCGAACTGCTTTTTGTAACATTGGAAAAAACAGAGCAGAATTATTCCCCCACAACTTTGTATGACGATTATGCAGTAAGTGAAAAACTGTTTCACTGGCAATCTCAAAACACTGCAAGACCAGAAGCAGGCAAAGGACTTTCTTACATCACGCAACGTGAAAACGATAAATCAATTTTGCTTTTTGTGAGAGAAAGGAATGAAGATGAATTTGGGAATACGATGGCTTTTGTATTTCTAGGTTTAGCCAATTATCTGGATCATTATGGCTCAAAACCGATGAGTATCCACTGGGAATTGAAAGAGCCAATTCCGCATTATATGTGGAAAGAGACGGCTAAAATGGCGGTAGGGTGAGGGGAAAGTACCATTAAAGCTACACCTTTGTATTCGATGTCAAACTATAAAAATAAAGAGAATGATAAGACCAAAAGCCATATTATGAAATTTGGCTGGACGGTGATTATGATAGAGGCAACGGAATATTTGCCTTCATTTGCGTATTCAATAGGTCTTTGGGAAACATTTCGGCATCCAGAAATAATTTGCTTTGGATTGGAGATAGGTACATTGCATAGCACGATTAATGACGTGGGAAATATTATAAAATCAGGCTCCACTATTGAAGTAGGACGCCAGTACGATGATTTTTTTTGTCAATATCAGCACTCAATTTGTTCCGGTTAATAACAGTTATCTACTTAACTATTTTGGCTACGCTATTGACTACTATGGTAATATTGGCTTTCCAGCTATTCAGCTGGTTTGGACTGACAGAAATCATAAATTACCTTGGGAGGCAGATTTTGAAGAGCACTTCACGGATAAACAGCCTTCACTAGACAGAAACGTTGACTTCAAGTTTCATGAAACAAGAAATTTGGTAGTGTTTACAACTAGACAGTGGCTAAAAAAGAATAAGCCAATTTTAAAAGTTGTGCATGACTATAATGGCGATTGGCAATTTTTGACTGGCGATCAAATACTGTCGGATGCTCGTCTTATTGCATTGGAGGAACTTATCAAGCAAGATGTTACCCTAAATGAAGTTTTTAACCTTAATTACGGTGAAGAGGCAGAACGTAGTTTTATTGGAGATGTTTGGAGAAGAAGCGTTTGTGAGGAAAGTGACTAAAGATATACCCCTTCACCAAACCAAACCATACCCTGTACTTCTCCCGCCGCCCTCTTCCTTAAAAAGCACGTTTTTGGATAGCAAATCCTGAATGTCTCTTCCGGCGGTGTCCTGAGAACATTTGGCTATTTTTGCCCATTTGGAAGAAGTGAGTTTGCCGAAAAAATCTTCCTGCATTTTGTTGATCATCAGTCGCTGGCGTTCGTTAAGTGGTGTTTGAGCGTGTTTGTGCCAAAATTCCACTCTTTGAGAAACGCTGTCCATCGTCTTATCGGCCAGCTGCAGCGCGTCGCTAAGGCAGGATAAAAACCATTCAAGCCAATCTGTTACATCAAGATCTGCCCGCTGCGTTTTTTCCAGCACATCGTAGTATTCGTTTCGGCGCTGCCTGATCTGCGCAGACATACTATAATAGCGCTGTCGTGCGGCATCGGCCCGGGCAAGCTGCATGTCGGTAATAACTCTGGCGATACGGCCATTTCCGTCATCAAACGGGTGAATGGTTACAAACCACAAATGAGCGATTCCTGCTTTAATAACCGGATCAAGAGCTGTTGAACTGTTAAACCAGTCGATAAACTGTGCCATTTCGCTCTCTATCTGTGCTGCATCCGGCGCTTCGAAATGTACCCGCTCTCGTCCCAAGGGCCCGGAAACGACCTGCATTGGACCTTTGTCATCATCCCGCCACTGTCCTGTGATAATTTTGTACATACCACTGCGATCGGATGGAAACAATGCCGCCTGCCAGCCTAGCAAACGTTCTTTTGTCAGCGGTTGATCGCAGTGGTGGATTGCATCGAGTGTCATTTCGACTACGCCATCCACATTCCGGTCAGATGGAATAAGTCCGGCAATGTCCATACCGAGCCTTCTCGCCAATGAAGAGCGAACCTGATCCGGATTTAGGATTTCGCCTTCTATTTCACTGGATTTTAACACGTCCGTTGAGAGTGTATTTAGCAGTGATTCCGATCGGGATGAAAATCCTATAGTTTGCATCCTGCCGGCTATTTTACCCTGTAAAAACCTTACTTCGCCTAATGCAGGTGAAAGTTTCGGCTCGTCCCAGGAAAAGGCAGGCCAGTTTTTTCTTTGATGCAAGTAAAGGGCCATAATTCGTTTTTGCAGTGAATATAATTCTTAATCTCCGCAAATTTGCGGAGATTAATATATTTATTCTCCGCAGTAAGGATAATGTGCTGCGGTGATCCTTTCACTTACAATAATCAGTAAACAGCAAATACTGTTTTACAATAGCTTGAAAGTCAATGAAAGTAACCATTACAACCATCCTTCTTACCTTTTTACTGTCTGCCGCTACGCTGGCACAGGCACAAAACAAAGCCAACCTCGCCATCGTCTTCATCGGCAACAGCATCACCCAGGGTAAAGGCGGGCCAAATGGTTTTGCGCCGCCGGTGCATGCTGTGAATTATCTTAAAGAAATGAAAGGAGTGGAGGATGTATCGTTTGTCAATGTAGGAAAGAGTGGTTCTACAACTCTGGATTGGCTGCCTCTAAGCGGCAGATGGTATGCACTGGCGAAAAAGGCGGCGGATAGTTTGTTCCGGCAAAAGGATCATCAGCTGATTTTCTCAATTAAACTGGGAACGAACGACAGCGCTATACAGGGACCAAATGGTGCGCCGGTTGCAAAGGAAAATTACCGGAAAAATATGGAAACGATTATTTCGGAGGTTCTGCATAAATATCCCGGCAGTAAGGTAATCGTGCATCATCCGATCTGGTACAGTACCAACACCTACAACAGCTCCAAATATCTGGCCGAGGGTCTGGAAAGACTTGAAAGTTACATACCGGAGATCGATGCCATGATTGCTGCTTACAAAACATCAGAACCGGGAAGGGTTTTCGAAGGGGATACCAAAGCATTTAAATATTTTAAAAAACACCACCTGAAATATTTTAAACCGGAAAAAGGCCAGCAGGGAACATTTTACCTGCATCCCAATGAAGAGGGTACGGCGATTTTGGGTAAATATTGGGGAAAGGCAATTGTGAATGCAATCCGGTCTGAACGCTAAGCGGGCTGAACGGCACTGCATTCCGCTCCCGGCATACTGCAAGATTCGTTCAGCCTGCCCGGCATTCAGACCGGATCGCATTCACCCGATTGTCATCTAAAAAAGCTTTCATTCCGTAAAATGCTTAAAAGCATTTTACATATCCGTTCAAAGAACCCACATTATGAAAATCCTTCTCACAGGTGCCACCGGATACATTGGCAAAAGATTACTGCCGGTTTTGATTGAAGCGGGGCATGAGGTGGTCTGCTGTGTGCGTGACAAAAACCGTTTTCCCACATCCGGTGTGTACAGCGAGCCCGGCGTTTCGGTTTTTGAAGCAGATTTTCTGAAAGAAGTACCGTTTGCGACAGCTGTTCAGGATATTGATGCGGCCTATTACCTCATTCATTCAATGAGTTCAGAGACAGGGGACTTTAAACAAATGGAGGAAACTTCAGCTTCGAATTTTATTGGGCTGATACAGCAAACCCAGGCTAAACAGGTTATCTACCTCAGCGGAATTACCAACGATAAAGCACTTTCCAAACATCTGGCTTCACGTAAGAAGGTGGAAGATGTGCTGGGCAAAAGTAATGTTCCGCTGACGGTCATTAAGGCGGGAATTATCGTAGGTTCCGGCAGTGCGTCTTTTGAGATCATCCGTGACCTGGTTGAAAAGCTGCCCGTTATGATCACACCAAAGTGGCTCAATACCAAAAGCCAGCCGATCGCGATCCGGAATGTGCTGGAATATCTTTCAGGCGTATTGATGAAAGAAGAAACGTTTAATAACGCCTACGATGTAGGCGGACCCGAGGTTTTGACATACAAGGAAATGCTGATGCAGTTTGCCGGAATACGCGGACTGAAAAGATACATATTTACCGTACCGGTGATGACGCCGAAACTGTCGTCCTACTGGCTTTACTTTGTAACGTCCACTTCCTTTAAACTGGCATCAAATCTGGTCCACAGCATGAAAGTGGAAGTGGTGCCGGAGAATGATGACCTGGAAAAAATGCTCGGTATCAAACCAATATCTTATAAGGAAGCGGTTTCCCTGGCTTTTCAGAAAATTGAACAGAATAATGTGGTTTCCAGCTGGAAAGATTCTTTTGTATCGAGTTACGCCAGCAGTTACATGGTGGAACATATCAGAATTCCCAAGGACGGCTGTTTTACAGATAAAAGACTCAAGGAAATTACGACAGACCCAACTCAGGTTCTGGAAAATATCTGGTCAATCGGCGGCACACGCGGCTGGTATTATGGCGACTGGCTCTGGCAGATACGCGGCTTCATGGACAAACTCGTTGGAGGGGTAGGACTGCGGCGCGGCAGGACCAACACACATGCGGTCTTTACCGGCGACACGGTTGATTTCTGGCGTGTACTGGCCGCGGATAAAACCAACAGACGATTATTGCTTTATGCCGAAATGATACTGCCCGGCGAGGCCTGGCTTGAATTCCGGATTGTTGAAAAAGACGGAAAGCCATATCTTAAACAAACGGCCACATTCCGGCCTAAGGGACTACTGGGCAGGTTATACTGGTATGCCGTGCTTCCTTTTCACTTTTTCGTATTTGAAGGAATGGCAACCAACCTGATCGTTTATCAGCCTGAGCAGGCACTTCATATAAGTTAAATCATCTGGCATATTAATGGTATTATTTCAAATCTAAACTTCACAGATTATGAAACTGCTCATCATTCTATTTTTTCTTATGATCGCCGACCAACCCCGACAAGTCCTCTTGTTTTATAAAGAAGAAGGTAAGTCATTGTATGAAAAGCAAATGGCTGAACTGCAAAAGAACAGGTCAGGTGTAAAAGAACGGGATATCGAAATCAAGTCATATTCTTATTCTGCGGAAACGGCTTCTGTATGGCAAAAAAATAAAATAGATAAAGATTCTGCATTTACGTTTATTCTCATCGGGAGAGATGGTGGTGAAAAATACCGTTCGGTAACTCCTGTTACGTCTGCTACGCTTTTTGGCCGGATAGACGCCATGCCGATGCGGCGCAACGAGGTGAGGTAAGATCCGGTCTGCGCGACTCGGTCTGCGCGACCCGGTCTGAATGCGGAGCAGGCTGAACGGCTTTTGCAATCTGCTTTACCGTTCAGCCTGCTGGCGCATTCAGATCGGGTTGCCTAAGCCGGGTCGCCCATAAAGAGATTATTAGCCTGAATTTTAATAACTAAAAAATCAGTTGTAAACTTGTAGTTATAAAAATTGAGTGTGACATAACGATGAAAAGATTAAGCGGAGTTGTCTTATTGATCATTTTTCTGATTTCAGGAAATTATGTATTTGCACAGAAAAAAGAACTTCGGGGAAGGGTTGTAGATGCAGAAACGGGCAAATCGCTTGAATTCGTTACCATTTTTATCACCAACACAACACTGGGCACGCTTACCGATGAAAAAGGAAGTTTTGTAATTGCCCTGAATCCGGGTAAATATGAAGTAGCCGTAACCATGGTGGGATATGGTCCGGTTATTTATCCATTGGAAATCCTGGCTGAAAGTACCAGGCCGGTCAATCCGGTTTTGTTTAAACTGATTCAAACGGAAAAAGAACTGAGCACTGTTTCTGTAAAAGCAAAAAGAGACGAAAGCTGGTATCAGAATCTGGAAATATTTAAGCAAAATTTTCTGGGGCAAAGTGAGGTATCCAAAAAATGTAAGCTGGTCAATCCGGAGACACTGATCATTGTTTATGATGAAAAAGCAAACAAATTAACGGTTACTGCAAAAGATCTGCTGGTGATCGAAAATCCGGAACTGGGATATAAGGTCAGTTATTTGCTGATCGAGTTTGTTTATGACTTCCGGGCAAGATATGTTACTTATCTGGGCTACCCGAAATATGAACTGTATAAAGGAAGCAAAGCCAAAGAGAAGCGTTGGGCTAAAAATCGTAGAATTGCATTTAACGGCTCTGCCATGCATTTTGCCAGAGCACTGAGAGAAAAAAGACTGGCAGAGGAAGGATTTAATTTGAGGAGGCTGATCAGAAAACCCAATCCAGACAGACCTACGGAAGAACAACTTGAAGAGGCAAGAAAACAGCTTCGCCTGAGAGGCAATAACATCCGGCTTGAGGCTGATGATTCGCTGAGTATTATTTTGTCCAAAGCAAGTCTGCCCAAAATCGTGGAAACACTGGATACCACCCGCATTCCTTATTCCAATTATCTTCAAATAGACGGAGAGGAAGTGGAAATGGCTTTTGAAGGTTACTTTCAAATAGTATATACCGGTGAAAAGGAAGAGCCAGCCTATGTAATTACAAGCAATCCGTTTCATAGCCGCAAGCCAACTTTTCAAACCTCTGTGATATTTCTCAGAGACAAAGAAGTTTTTGTGGAAAAATCAGGTAGTTTTTCTGAGCCGCTGGGGATTATTTTTGAAGGATACTGGGGCTGGGAAAAGATGGGGGAAATGCTGCCGCTGGATTATGTGCCTGATTCGGTCTGAACGCGGAGCGGGCTGAACGGCAAGCAGACTGCAAAATCCGTTCAGCCTGCTAACGCATTCAGACCGGGTTGCGCAGACCGGGTCTCGTTAGACCGGATCGCATTAGACCGGATCTTCATACTTCACAAAAATATTAATCCAGATTGCCCGTGCCAAACGAATAATAATTGGCTGCAGAGAAAAAAGAATCAGTGTGATAACGACAAAAAACAGGTTCATATCCATTTTTACATAAACCAGCAGTAAAATGGAAAGCAGCGTCATGATAAAAATCACGATCGGAAAGCTGGTCCACAATGCGCCGATATAAAAGCCTGGTTCGATTTTAAAATCCTGGCTGCAAACCGGACAGCGGTCGGGCATATTTAAAGCGCCTTTCAAACTGTAAGGATTGCGTTTCACAAACAGGTTTCCCTTGTGGCAGCGCGGACATTTCATCCTGACAATGCTGTATAATTTGGACATCAGCTGCTTTTATATTTGTAAAGAGCAGATTTGCTAAATGTTTTCATTTCTGCTAAGATTATCGCCTTGCTGTTCGAATTGTTTAAGAAGCTTTTTAGGTGCCCGGTTTTTCCAGGCCTGGGTTAGCAATTCCTTCAAAGTTACCTGTTTTACAGAAGCCAGGCTAATGAGCATGTACTTGGATTTCAGATAATGATCCGTGATAAAAAACGTATCCGGATCAGCTTCCATCCATTTTTCTCTTTCTTCGGTATTAATTGCCAGCGTTTCTCCGTCTTCTTTCAATCTTGCAAACAATTTATCTGCAGCATAAAAGGCAGGTGTTTCAAAACATAGCTTTTCCTCCACGTCAGGAAGGTGCGCTACATTTTGGCGAAGGAAATTCAGGTATGGAGAATAAAAGATATCCATTTTTTTATATTTTACGAACAGGCCGCAGTCCTTTCATGGTTTTCGTTCCTATGGCCGGCAGTGCAGCCGGAATTTTCAGTAGCGTGTTTTCCTGTACCGGATATTCTTTATAACCCGACAAGTATCGTTTGATGATAAAATCAACTTCCTTTTCAAAAGCAATGGAAGGTTCATGGATATAGGCAGTCATATCATATAATTTCTTATGCCATATCGCCGCATCCAGGTTGGCATCCAGGGTATAAAGATTCTGAAAACCCTGGTCAAACTTGAAGAGAATTCCTTTCTCTGCATTAACAATCAGACTTTCCGGCTGCCCGGTTAGTGTGATGGGCATATAAGTTTGCTTTTCGTATACGAATCCACCGTGGCTGTTTTTGATATATTCCCGCATGTTCCGCGGTGCATTGCCAACATTCAGCACATCCACGAGCAGGATGAGTTCGGATGCATGGAACTGCTCTGTATTTTCAATGAGGGGTAAAGAGGAAATTCTGATCATATATGCTAATTTATTAGTCCTAACACGTTGGAAGGAAATTCTGTTTCAGTGCATGACTTTTATGGCATGATAATTTAGCAAAATGCTTCAAAAGGTGACATGGCAAATCTAAAATTAAGAAATAAATCATGGTAAAAACATACAGATTTATCGCATTGCTGGGCGATGGCAGGGAGCGGTTCAGCGATAAAGATCTTGACCAGGAATGGCCTACAGAGCCTGTTGTGATTGATGCATTTGGGTTTTCAGATACTTACCGGTATGACGGGTTTGTATTTTTAAATGAAAACTGGTTTACCAAATACAGCAAAAACTGGCAGAATGATACTGCTGAAATTGATGCGCTGCTGGTTAATCTCGTAAAATATGCAGAACGTGGCTCTAAGTCGGAGAACCTCGTGAAAATTCAGGCTTATCTGGCTGAACCTCCGGAAACAATCGAAGAAACAGTACAGATGTGGAAAGAATTTTATGATCCGGAACTGAAAGTGATTTAATTATTTTTTGTAGGAAGCATAATCAGAAAGGTGCCAATCGATTACCTGACCAATTGAGATATTTCTTATCTTACTAAGGTTATTATTCAGGTAATCTTCTAACGTTATGCTCCAAAAATTACTTTATTTATTTCTGTTTTTATCCCTTTTCTGTTTTTCCAAAGTCTTTTCGCAATCCATTCCGGTCATCCTTCCCGAGCGTGAACGGGCGGCTGTTGTTGATAATATTCTGGAAGACCGCTTTGAAAATTTGCTGCCACAACTAATGCGCCGGGAAGGAATCGATATGTGGGTGATTATTTCCAGAGAGTATAACGAAGATCCGGTGATGAAAACGATGTTGCCCAGCACCTGGATTTCGGCACGTCGAAGAACCATTATGGTGTTTTTTGATCCGGGTTCAGGAAAACCATTGGACAAACTGGCGATCGCACGTTATGATGTAGGTACGTTGCTGACGGGCGAGTGGGACCTGAGTTCCAATCCGGACCAATGGGATGCACTCATGAAGGTAATTAAAACTAAAAATCCGAAGAAGATAGGACTTAATTATTCTCCTACCTATGCCCACGCAGACGGTCTGACTTTTACAGAACACGAAGAATTTTTGAATAAACTTCCCAAAGAGTTTCAATCCAGAGTAGTATCCGCCGAGCGCCTTTCTATTGGCTGGCTGGAAACGCGTACGGAGAAGGAAATGGCAGTTTATCCGATGATCTGCCGAATTTCACATCAGATTATTGAAGAAGCTTTTTCTGAAAAAGTAATACAGCCCGGTGTTACAACAACCGACGACGTAGTTTGGTATCTGCGCCAGCGGGTAACAGATCTTGGCTTGGATACATGGTTTCACCCGACGGTAGACGTACAGCGGGCAGACGATAAGAAATTTGATCATCTGCGGACATTTGCCAAAAGACCGGGAGCTCAGCCGATACTTCCGGGGGACCTGATTCATGTTGATTTCGGTATCACTTATCTCCGCCTGAATACCGATCAGCAGCAGCATGCTTATATTCTGAAACCAGGTGAAAAGGATATTCCTGAAAGTCTGAAAAAGGCATTTGTACAGGGGAATCGCTTGCAGGATATTCTGACAGCGAAATTCAGATCCGGAAAAACGGGAAATGAAATGTTGTCTGAAGCTTTGAAACAAGCGGAAGGAGAGGGTATTACCGGTTCTATTTATTCTCATCCGATTGGTTCGCACGGTCATGCGGCCGGACCGGCAATTGGGATGTGGGACAATCAGAAAGTTGTAAAAGGTACAGGAGATTATCCGCTTTTCGAAAACACAGCCTATTCCATCGAACTGAATGTTTCGGTAAAAATTGAAGAATGGAATAAAACAATCCGGATTATGCTGGAAGAAGACGGTTATTATGATAAAAACGGATTTCGGTTTATCGATGGCCGCCAGAAGGAGATTTTTACCATTCCGCGCAAACTGGCTCATGTGGAATAGCAAAAAAAAGAGGAATCATCCGTTCCTCTTTTTAATCCCAACTTAACCCTTGTTTATTTCGTAACCTTTGTCAGTTTAAGTCCTACCAGGGATGCTTTCTGAGCAGGTGTATATTTGTTGTAGTTAGCAGCAGGTTTTACCTTTTGCGGAGCAGGGGTTTCTGTTGCCGTAACATAAGCCGGTAAAGCTGATGTTGAATTTACGGATGTTTTATCTTCTGTATTGGCAAATACGAGAGTAGTACCAAGCGCCATTGCGCAGATGAATGTTGTGATCGTGTTTTTCATGGCTATATTATTTTTGATTCTTGTCTTTGTCTTATTTTGTTGAAACAAAGCTAGATTAATTTAATATGGCCTTTTTGCTTTATTTAATGAGTGAGCAATTACGAGTATGAATGGCTGCTATTGATGATGAGCTATTTAGCGGCGGCTGCTTTCTGTGTTTAAACCAAAATAATGTAAAAATGAGTTGTAGTGCGTATATTTCAAATATCGAAATAATTCAATATTTCGTGTTTTTGTGGGGATGTTTTATAATATTTGGTTTATTTATTAGTAGCAGATTCATTGATGCTTTTCATTAACTCTTTACAATGAAAATTATCTATCGCGAAAAGACGATGAAGCCATTGCCCATTATGAGTTATATAAACACATGGGATGGAAATAATCTAATGCACAAATCCGGCATCTGCATTCTGCTGCACTTCAACAGGTTCGGTGATATTCCGTTTGCCAATAAATAATACCAGTAAAGCAACCGCAGCTGAACCTGCCATGGCAGCTACCATCGGTGTGGCAGAAGGAACTTCAAACATGCTGATCAGAACCGAAATAAGCGTTCCCATTCCCATCTGAACAGCTCCCATCATAGCCGATGCACTTCCTGCATTTTTTGAGAAAGGTGCCAGTGAAAGTGCCGCCGCATTAGGATTGGTGAAACCGATACAGCACAGGAAAAAGAAGAGAAATGCAATCGTTACCGGTAAAGTCAGCAAGCCGTTCAATGCTGCTGCAAGAAATGTAAATCCTACAATAACCTGGCATATCAAAGCAAAACTTACGATCTGTTCACTGGTGAACCTGCGCAGAAAAAGTGTATTCAGCTGGCTTGAGCCAATAAATCCTACCGATAGAAAAGCGAATATCCATCCATAGACTTTCTCATCCGTATGAAACACTTCCATAAAAACCAGCGGTGAGCCGGAAACGTAAGCAAAGAGCCCTGCAAAGGCAATAGCGCCGGTAAGCGCGTAGGTATAGAACTGAGGTTCACGAATGACGGACCAAAAGTTGAGTAATATCGGTTTAGGTTTAAGAGAAAGTGTTTTGTCGGGTTTATAGCTATCAGGGAGCCAAAGGAATGTTGCCATTAAAATAGCCGCTCCCATCCCGGCAAGGATCAGGAAAACAGACTGCCAGCCAAATGCGGCAGTAACATAGCCGCCAACTGTAGGGGCGATCATGGGAGAAACACCGACTACAAGCAGCAGGAGTGAAAAAACTTTTGCATTGTCCTTCACCGGAAAAAGATCCCGTACCATGGCCATCGATGCAACCGCCGCGGCACAGCTCCCGATCGCCTGTATTACCCGCATAACGATCAGGCCGTTGATGCTGCTGACAAATGCACAGCCAACCGAGGCAGCTATGTAAAGAATAAGCCCGATGAACAACGGTTTTTTTCTTCCAAACCGGTCAAGAAGCGGGCCATACAAAAGCTGGCCTAATGAAATACCGATAAAAAATCCGGAAAGCGAAAGAGATACCTTTGCTGGCGTTGTATGCAGGTCGCGTGCGATGGCAGGAAAACCTGGCAGGTACATGTCAATAGAAAACGGCCCAAGTGCAGTTAAGCTGCCTAAAATAAGAATAAGAAAGAAATAGGTTTTTTTTGACATCAGCGTGAATGTAGTGTAACAATTACCTGATGCGGATAACAGTATGCAGCCTGAGCAGGTTCAGCTCATGATTCATATCTGTGAATTGTCCAGATTTTTAGCAAAAAAGGCCCGGATTTTGTCCGGGCCTTTGTATATAGAGTTTGTTGCTGATGTAAAACTATGCTGAAAGTAAATTCAGCTTTTTGTATACCTCTCCTTCACTCTCACTCACTGTATACGGAACCTTGTTTTTAAGATAAATGACAGATCCACGGCCTTTCTTGATAGGTAATACCTTGACTACGTCTTCTCTGTGAATGATTATGTTGATGAGTTTTTGACCAAATAGTTTAAATGTACCTGACTGTACCATGTTAATTTAAGTGCTTAAAATTGAATACTTTTATGCAATTCCGCCCACTGAACTTCCTGATTTTAAATACAACAGGAAATAATCTTTTGATATAAGAAAATATCCCAGATCGTCTCTTTGACTTGATTGAAGAAAATCAGATACTTCTCTTTTCGCATCCGTTTCATCCTGCGCACCTGTAACAGTTAAAATTGCGCCTGGCTTCAAATTAATTGCTGCGTTATTACCAAGTGTAGCTATCATAATCCTTGTTATTTAAATATTCAGTCCGGTTGACAAATTGTTATTTGCAAGAGATAAATAAATAAACATGCCAAACATCTCAGTTTGCTATTTTTTTAATCCATCCGGGACTGGTAAATGATTAACTTATGTATAAATAGTATCACCTAAAATATTCATTATTAGCTGATTGAAATTTTTTTTAAAAAAATAGAAAAAATAAATTTCAACCAGAAAAATTATAGGATAATTAGCTGATAAATCTTTCTCAATCCGGGATTTTGAAAATTGTAATAAACGGCAATGAAGCGCGATCTCCACAAACCAGTTTTGTTAGTCGGAAAATATCTGAACTTCATCCTGATATTTCTGCACTTCGGTAAACATCAGTTTTTGCCTGGGCAGTTTCTGTTGAAATTTGATGCAAACAAAGAGCGATATGAAAACGGTTTTTACTTCATTATTTTTTTTCCTTGCCCTTTCAACTTTTGCTCAGACCCTGATTTCGGGCAAAGTAACAGACCAGAAAGGCGCGGTTATTCCCGGAGCAAATATTTATATAAAAGGTACCTATGACGGCACTTCATCAGATTTGAATGGTAACTTTCAATTCACTACGGATGAGCAGGGGAAGCAGATTATTGTTGTTCAGTCTGTCGGTTTCAAATCCAAAGAGGATTACATCGACTGTGCGGGAAAGCCATTGGTGACAAATATTTCGCTTAACGAAAGCATCAACCTGCTCACCGCTGTAACCATCACCGCAGGAGCGATGGAAGCCAGCGATGAGAAGAAGGCGGTCGTACTGAAGCCGCTGGATATTCTGACAACCTCCGGTGCTATGGGAGACATCACAGCCGCTTTCCTGACACTTCCGGGAACGTCTACTGTGGGCAATGACGGAAGGCTTTTTGTGAGAGGAGGAGATGCTTCCGAGACTTCGATTTATATTGACGGGTTGCAGGTTGGTAATGCTTTTGGGAGTACGGCCTCCAATGTACCTACCCGTACACGTTTTAGCCCGAATCTGTTTAAAGGCTCATTTTTCAGCACAGGTGGTTACTCCGCAGAATTTGGTCAGGCGCTATCCTCTGCGCTGGCGCTTAACTCACTGGATATGCCTTTGAGAAACCAGGGGGATTTAAGTGTTATGACCCTGGGCGGTGGGTTTACCCAAGCATTGGTTGGCAAAAAAAATGCGCTTACCGCTTCTGCAAACTATTTTAACCTGGCTCCTTATCAGGCTGTGGTTAAACAAAAATTTGACTGGGAAAAAAGTCCTTCAAGCTGGGATAGCGAAGTGTCGCTAAAACAGAAATGGGGAAAGGCAGGCTTTATCAAAGGTTATTTTCATACCGAAGGAGGAGGAATGACGATTTGGCAAAAGGAGCCGGGAGTAGAGGGAAGGGGGCAACGGTTTGAGCTAAACAACCGTTATTCTTACGGGAACATTTCATTTCGTCAGGCTGGTAAAAATAATTGGTTTTTCAACGGCGGAGCTGCTTTTTCTCATAACCGCGATGCGATTACCTTGGATCAGATTCCGGTTCGCCAGATTACACAGCTTATACATTCCAAAATTGTTGCTACTAAAGATTTTATACCCGGTTTTGCGTTGAAAAATGGTTTGGAATGGTACGTAAAATCTTATTCCGAAGCATTGCTGAATGATGGTAAAAAGCGTGAAGTTACCGACCATCAGATTAATCATTTTGTGGAAGCAAGTTATTATTTCAGCAACAGACTGATTGCAGTAGGCGGGCTGAGAAGCGGATACAGTACATTGGCAAAGCAGTACTGGCTGACGCCCCGGTTTTCTCTTGCTTATAAATTAAAACAAGGGCAATTTTCTTTTGCAGCAGGGAAATTCAAACAGCTTCCCGATGAAAAGTTACGGGTCCTGCAAACCAACCTGTCCAATAAGGAAGCCACGCATTACATTCTGAATTATTTTCTGGTCAATAACAACAGAACCTTTCGTGCTGAATCATTTTATAAAGTTTACAACAACCTGGTTACTTACACCGGAACTGCACGTGAACCCCAAAATATTGGCCAGAATGGCTCAGGCTATGCAAGGGGAATTGACTTTTTCTATCGTGATAAAAAAACAGTTAAGGGAACCGACTTCTGGATTACATATAGTTTCGTCGACAGCAAACGCAGATTTGCCAATTACGAGAGCCGTATACAGCCATCTTTTGCACCCAAACATAACGGATCTGTGGTTGCAAAACACTTCATTGGCAAGCTTAAATCGCAGCTGGGAACATCCTGGTCGTGGAACAGCGGATACACTTATACGAATCCCAATTCATCCGGTGCAATGCAGAATAAAACCAGCATATACAGTGATCTGAGCGTGAGCTGGAGCTGGCTTCCAAAACCAAACGTGATCATACATGCTGCCTGTTCCAATGTCCTGGGACGCGAGAATGTATTTGGTTACCGGTATGCCAGTCAGCCTGGTCCGGCAGGAAATTACGAAAGTTTGCCGATCGGACAGGGAGCCAAAAGATTTGCTTTCATCGGTTTGTTTGTTACGCTTTCCAAAGACAGAAATGCCAATCAGCTGAACAATTTATAAATAACACATTTCAATCGTAATCATTTTTAACCAATAAAATTTATCAAAATGAAAAAGCTATTTTCCGTTATCACCGTATTTTTTCTTACAGTTTCACTTGTTGCTGCACAGGAAACGCCATATCAAAAAGTGATGAAAAAAGAAATTGAGAAATTGGTCACTACTGATTCTGTAAGCAGTCTGCAGGCATCTGCCAACGCATTTGCCCGCATCGCTGAGCTAAATGCAAAAGAATGGCAGCCATTGTACTATCAGGGACTGGCTTATACTTTCATCGGGCTGGATAAATCTCTGTCTCTGGATCTGAAAGATGCAGCTCTGGCAAAAGCCGAAGAGATGATAAAAAAAGCGGATGCCTTGTCGCCTAATAATTCAGAAATCGTTACCGTTCAGGGATTTATTACCATGGCAAAGGTAAGTGCTGATCCCGGCAGCAGAGGACAAAGCCTTTCAGGACAGGTAATGGCAACTTTTGGAAAAGCTTTGGCAATAGATAATAAAAACCCGAGAGCTTTAATATTAATGGGTCAAATGGAGTACGGAATGTCTAAATTCTTTGGCAACGGAACTGAAAAGGCATGTGGGCTGGCAAAAGAAAGTCTGGTAATCTTTAATTTCCAAAACGAAGATGCACGCAAAGCAGCTTTGCAGCCAACCTGGGGAAAAAGCCTGGCAGAAAATATGGTGAAGGGCTGTAAGTAGAAGTTAACGGACTCTGGCAATTTGATCTTATGTTTGTTACATAACTTTTTCTTACCCTTATAATTTGCGCCAAATGTCCATGTCCGACAAGAATGCAAAAAGTAAATTCTGGAATTTTTCGCCCGGTTTTTTTCTGGTGAATCTCCTGATAGCATTTCTGATTACCTTTTCCTTTTGTCCGTACTGTTATTTTTCACAGACCGGGCTGCAACAAATTTGGCAAAGTTTTCTGATATCTTTTTTCATATCCATGACCCTGAGTTACGGAAGTTCCAGGTTGGAACATTATTTCAACAGAACAACCCCATGGATCCATTATCCTGCAAAACGGTTGATTTTGCAGACAGTTTCTTACATGATATATGCGTTCTGTACAAGTTATGTACTGATCGTGCTTTTCGTTCTGTTTATTAAGCAATCTTATACAACCTCAACTTTGCCCTGGAAGGAGTTGATATCAGATACCCAAATGCCTATGAAATGGGCACTGCTTATTTCGGCAATTTTGATCAGCCGTTCTTTCCTGGTCGAATGGAAAAAGGCAGCAATTGAAGCCGAGCAGTTAAAAACGGAAAGATATGCCCGTCAGTATCAGTCTTTAAAGGAACAGCTTAATCCGCATTTTTTGTTTAATTCTTTAAATGTGCTGAGTAATCTCGTTTATGATAGTCCGGACACGTCTGCAAAGTTTATCCGGCAGCTTTCGAAAATTTACAGATATGTGCTTGATGTTCAGCAGGAAGAATTGGTGTCGCTGGAAAGGGAACTTGAATTCGCAGAGAATTATCTTGCCCTGCAAAAAATAAGGTTTGAACAAGGTTTACAGTATAGCTTCACTGTTGAAAAAAATGTGGCTGGTTTTTTGCCACCATTGTCTTTACAGCTCTTACTTGAAAACGCGATCAAGCACAATATTGCATCAATGGCCAATCCTTTAAAAATTGAAATTATTTCTGACGGAAAAGCCATCATCGTTAAAAATAATCTTCAGGTAAAAAGCAGTCTTCCGGAAGAATCAGCAGGAGTTGGTCTTTCCAATATCAGGAAACGGTACGAGTTATTAAGTAATGAAAATATGCTGGTTCAGGATGGAAATGGTTATTTTGTTGTGACGCTGCCTTTATTAAAAATGGACAAAGTCGGGTGAATTTTATGAAGTTTTGTAAAATTCGATCATCAGCTTTTCTATTAAACAGTAAGCTGCAAGATAACTTTTCTGATATTTTAAAAATTGAAATTACGATAAAAATCGCGCTCCGTCAGGAGCAGCCTGTTTATAACCTAAAACATGAAAATCCTCATTATAGAAGACGAAAACCTGGCCGCGAAACGCCTGATCACACTTGTTAAACAGCAGTTGCCTGATTGTGAAATTTATGGTAATCTGGATACGGTAACGTCAGCCGTGGACTGGCTGGAAAACAATGCTGAGCCGGATCTTATATTTCTGGACATACAGCTGGCTGATGGGATCAGTTTTGAGATTTTTGAAAAAATAAAAGTTACTTCACCCATCATTTTCTGTACCGCTTACGATCAGTATGCAATTAAAGCATTTAAGCTTAACAGTATAGATTATCTGTTAAAGCCGGTTGATCCGCAGGAACTGGAACAGGCAATGAACAAGTTTAAGTCAGGCAGAAAGCAGCCATCCGTTACACTGGATCAGATCAAACATTTACTTCAGCCGCCACAGAAATCATTTAAAAACCGGTTTCTGGTTAAAACCGGAGAACGGATACAGACAATCGACAGACAGGAAATTGCCTTTTTTTTCAGCGAGGAAAAAGTAACATTTTTGCAAACCCGGACAGGTAAAAAATTTATCATCGATTATGCGCTTGATGAAGTGGAAGGCTTGCTGGATCCTGAATATTTTTTCCGTCTTAACCGTAAATACATCAGCGCTATTTCTGCGATAAAAGAAGTATTTACTTACTCCAACAGCCGCCTTAAAATACATCTCGAAAATTGTACCGATAACGATATTCTCATCAGCCGGGAAAGAATGGGCCCTTTTAAAAGCTGGTTAGGGCAATAATGTGTTCTAGTGAATTGAAGTGTTTGTTACGAAACGTTCCTACGGAACGTGCCTGATTAATTTGCCGATTTTCTACCGACGAAATGTTCCATCGGAACATTGGTTTATACCGAAGTAACAAATCAACGGGAAATAGACTTTAAATGAATTAAATATTCCGTGGGAACATCTTGTTGGTAGAAACCGCATGTTACCAAAATGTCTCCGGCGTTCCATAGGAACGCTTTGTATGAAGAAAGAATATTCCGGCTAATCTTCCTGCTTATCTGCTACCATCAAACCACTCTTTATCCAAGGCACGGATTTTTAATGTGTTAGCTCGTAAATTTTTTATGACTACTTATTCACATTAATAATATGAGAGCAATATGGTCAGGAGCAATCGGATTTGGCCTGGTGAACATACCGGTCAAACTTTTCAGTGCTGTCCAGGCAAGTGAACTGGATCTGGACATGCTGGACAAAAAAGACAATGCAAATATTAAATATCAGCGTGTAAATGCCAACACCGGGAAAGAGGTGGAATGGGATAATATTGTACGCGGTTTTAAAATAAATGATACTTACGTGGTGCTGGATGAAAGTGATTTTGAAAAAGCCAGTCCTGAAAAAACGAAGCTGATCGAAATTGCCGAGTTTGTTGATGAGAAAGAAATTGACAGTATCTACTACGAAACGCCTTATTACTTGCAACCGGAGAAATCCGGAGTAAAGCCTTATGCATTATTGCGTGATGCCCTTAAAAAAACGGGCAAAGCCGGACTGGGAACCTATGTGTTGCGCAACAGGGAAAATCTGGTTTTGATCAAGCCGATTGATGATTTTTTAGTGCTGAATAAAATACGTTTTCAGCAGGAAATCCGGGATACTGATGAATTAAATGTTCCTGACGTAAAAATCAAGCCTGCGGAAATGAATATGGCAGTGCAGCTTATCGAGCAGCTCACAACGGATTTTGATATTTCAAGATACAAAGATACGTACAATGACAAGCTTTTAAAGCTGATCATGGCCAAGGCAAAAGGTAAGAAAACCACTACGCCTAAAATGGAAGTTGTGCATTCAAAAAGCCGGGATTTGATGGCGCAGTTGAAAGAAAGCCTTAATGCTCCTAAACAAAAAGCATCATGACCGCACTGACAGCCTACAACAAAAAGCGTGATTTCAAAGACACGCCGGAGCCGAAAGGAAAAGCGGAAAAGGAACATCAGTTTCGTTTCGTAGTGCAGCGGCATGATGCAACCCGGCTTCACTATGACTTCCGGCTCGAACTGGATGGCGTCCTGAAAAGCTGGGCAGTTCCCAAAGGTCCGTCGATGAATCCTGCCGACAAGCGCCTGGCTGTAATGGTAGAGGATCATCCTGTCGATTATATAGATTTTGCAGGAACCATACCGGAAGGAAACTATGGCGCAGGAGAGGTAGAAGTTTGGGATGAGGGCGTGTACTTTCCGGTCAATGAAGCGCTTGAAAAAATGACTGAAAAACAGGCGCTGGCAGCTTTAAAAAAAGGTGAGCTTAAAATTTTCATGAAAGGAAAAAAACTGGAAGGCGGTTTTGTTCTGGTGAAATTTAAGAAAGAAGGTGAAAACTGGCTGCTTATCAAGCATAAGGACGAATATGCTGTTGACAAGAAATATGACATTGAAAAACACAGAAAATCCTGAACCATGAAAAAACATGCAGAACTGACGAATCTGGATAAGGTTTACTGGCCGGATGACGAGATCACCAAAGGTGATCTGCTGGACTATTACAGCAAAATTGCTTCATACATTTTACCCTATCTTAAAAACCGTGCTTTGTCGTTAAGGCGTAATCCAAATGGAATTAATGACGATGGGTTTTTTCAAAAAGATGCCGGGGATTCTGTTCCTGACTGGGTGAAAAAGCAGGAAATCTATTCTGAATCAACGGATAAAATGGTGAATTACCTCGTTTGTAACGATCTGGAGAGTCTGCTTTATATAGCCAATATGGGCTGTATTGAAATGAATCCGTGGAATTCCACGATTAATGATCTTGAACATCCTGATTACATTGTGATGGACATTGACCCTTCAGATAAAAATACATTTAACGATGTGGTAGATGTTGCGCTGGTAATCAAAGACATCATGGATGAAACCGGCATGACGGGCTACTGCAAAACATCCGGATCAAGCGGTTTACACGTCTATATCCCGTTTCACAAAAAATACAATTATGATGAAAGCCGCGACTTTGCAGAAATCCTTGCAACGATCGTGAACGACAGACTGCCCAAAATTACAACACTAGAACGATCACTGTCAAAGAGAAAGAAAAATCAGATCTATATTGATTATCTGCAAAACCGCATTGGACAAACACTTGCTTCTGCATACAGTGTCAGACCAAAGCCCGGTGCCACGGTTTCGGCTCCGCTAGAATGGAGTGAAGTAAAACATGGATTAAAACCGACAGATTTTACCATAAAGAATATGCTGAAACGTGTTGAGGAGAAGGGTGATCTTTTTAAAGGGGTACTTGGAAAAGGTATTGATATGGGTAAAGTAATTGAAAAGCTGGAAGCGATTCAGCCGGGCTAATTCCATGCGATAAACTCTTTTTATCTAATTCCTGCAAAAATTACAGTTCGTACCAGGATGCTGTTATTTTTGCAGGAATTCTCATTTCTAAAATTTTCCGTATGCTGTCATTTCTGAAACCTAAAAATCAATGGGTTGTTTTTGGATTACTCCTGAGTGTTCTGTCATTTTTAATAAGCTGTAAAGCCGAAGAGAAAACAGAAGAAAAGAAATCGGGTCCGGTGGTGATTGGTTATGTAGGAGGTTTCCACGGATTGCTGGATGTAGATAATATTGAAGCGAATAAACTGACACATATCAATTATGCATTTGTCGATGTTAAAGGCGGCAAAGCTTTCCTTACAAATGAAAAAACTGATTCTACCAATTTCAGGAAACTCAATCTTTTAAGAAACAAAAATCCGGATCTTAAAATATTGATTTCGATCGGTGGCTGGGGATGGAGCGAGAATTTCTCGGATGCCGTACTTACAGATTCATCACGGAAAGTATTTGCAAAAAGTTCAGTTGAAATTATCAGAAAATATAATCTGGATGGTGTAGATATCGACTGGGAATATCCCGGAATGCCCGGGGAAGAAGGAAATGTGTTTCGCCCGGAAGACAAGCAAAACTATACGCTTATGTTTGAAGCAATAAGAAAGGAACTGGATGTATTTCAAAAGGAAAGCGGAAATCCTAAATTGCTGACAACAGCCGTAGCGGGTTTTGTAGAATGGCTGGATGTAACTGAAATGGGCAAAGCGCAGAAGTATCTGGATTTTGTAAATTTAATGACCTATGATCTTTTTCAGGGAGATACCGTTGTGCATCATGCAAGTTTGTATTCCAGTGATATGTACAAAACTTCCAAATCGGCTGATGTTGCTGTGAATGCATTTGTAAAAGCGGGCGTTCCGGCGGAAAAGCTGGTAATGGGCCTTCCGTTTTACAGCCGCAAATTTACCGTCGCCGGGCAATTACAAAAAGGTCTTGGGCAGAAACAATCCGCTCAGGAATATTTTCATGGCTACACGACGATCAAAGATAGTCTGGTAGATAAAAATGGATTTAAAGCATACCGGGATGAGGTAGCCAAGGTTCCTTATCTGATCAATGAGAAGACAAAAGAGCTGATCAGTTACGAGGATGAGGAATCGGTACGGGAAAAATGTAAGTATGTTCTGGCTAATAAAATGGGCGGCGTCATGTTCTGGGAATACGATTCGGATCCGAAACATTATTTGTTAGATGAAATTGACCGGAGTTTAAAATAAACGCATCTGTCCAATTTCATGATAACCTTCCTGTAATTCCCCGGTTCTGAAACGGTTTACAAAATCGTGTGCATGCCGGGTCGGTTCAGGCAAGCGGTATTTTCCCAGGCAGCGCTGGGTAATGGCCATGCTGTCGTCGAGACTCATACTATTGCCGGGAGAAATAAAAATGGGCTTTACGTTGTTTTTGCTTCTGAGTGCAAAGCCGATCGTTTCATTTTTATCAGTTACGGGAGAAAAATCTCCTTTGGTATTTCCGGGTTCGGTAAACTTTCCTGCCAGCTTTTTCTTGGCACAACCCATGGTAACGGTTTGTGTTATGACGCCAAAATGAGATGCGATCCCCATCCGGCGGCTATGCAAAATGCCGTTTCCGTCAAACATAATCAGGTCGGGACGCTTATTTTCGGGAATATGCTGATATGCCTGGGTAATGGCCGGGATTTCCCTGAAAGCCAGAAAACCCGGGATGTATGGAAATGTATTGTTACTCTTTACCAGGGAATAGGCTATGGGCTGGAGATTTTCATAATTCAAAATGACAATACCGGCATAAACGATATCGCTGTAAAGATTAAGGGAAATATCAGCCCCTGCAATGGTCCGGACCGGTTTGATTAGCGCTTCCAGATTAAGCTTTCCTCTCAGGTTATTTTGTAAAGCGGTAGCTTCGGTGAGATTCAGGTTATTATAATTTGAAACCGGGACATCCATATCGACAATTGAATTTGTGGAATATTCATTTAAAACAATGGCATGATATTCTTAGTAAGCTCCTTTATTGAATCATATACATAAAAAACTGAACCATCCTCATGGAGAATGTTACAACAACAAAAAGAAAGTGGTATAATTGGAAGCTGATCGGGATCGTAATTGTATTGCTGGCCATTTTTATAAAGTTTTATGTTTTGAAAGAGCATGATGAAAACGCACCTGTCGTGGTCGAGCTCGATTTAAGTGAAGTTGCTTTCCGTAATCAGCAGGAAGTAGAGGCTGTTTTGGGTAAGGGAACACTGGATAGCTACTTTCGTGATGATGCAGCGAATTGCGAAAAGTGCCCGAAAATGATTTATAAAGAAGGTAAAATTGAGATCATTTTTATCAATGAAATTGCAGACCGGATCATGATTAAAGATCTTACGGACGTCGAATTTGCAGATCGCGTAATTCTGGGACTTTTGAATCTGAAAGAAAATATTAAGCCTGCCGTAGACAGCGATGAGCTGAAACAATGGGATAATTATCAGAAATACTCACAGATTTCAGCCTTTGGTAAAAAAGGAAATACGGAATATATACTGATCAAAGCCAAGACTTTGTAAATTTTCCGTCAGGCACCTGAATATTTGTAGCGCAGACATTGACGGAGTCCCGAATTTTTAAAATTGTAAAGCAACCAGATCCCGGTTTTCTACATCTCGTATGAAACACCGGGATTTTCTTTAAATTAGCCTTTCTACAATTTTATTAACATATATGTACAAACGTTACCTGTTAGCCATACTCTTCATCTTTGCATTTATCAGCAGCAGTTATTCCCAGTCCGTAAAATCCGTTTCAGGTTTAAGAGGTGTGATTAAAACCAAAGGCGGTGATCCGCTGCCTTTCGCGGCCATTGCTGTAAAAGGAACCGAAATTGGTACCATATCCAATGAAGAAGGGAAATATCAGCTCGATCTGAAACCGGGATATTACGAAATCGTATTTCAATATCTGGGTTTTAAAACCGGCATGAAAGCGGTTACCATTGAAAATAAAATGGAAACCTTCGACGTAACCATGGAAGAACAGGCGGTCAATCTGGGGGAGGTTCGTATCGGAAGTAAGGAAGAAGACCCGGCATATACCATCATGCGCCGGGCTATTGCCAAAAGCCGTTACCATTTTTTACAGGTGGAAAGTTACACTGCGAAGGCTTACAGCAAGTCGTCGTTTGTAATTACGGATCTGCCGATGGAGTTTTTGTATAAAAAACAATTAAAGGAAATTGAAAAGGAGTCCAACTTTAAAAAAGGTGTTCCGATTTTAAATGAAAGTGTTTCAGAAGTTACTTTTCGCCAGCCAAATTCCTATAAACAACGTGTCATTGCAGCGCGTAACAGTCAGGACAAGAATTTTGCGAATGCCAATGCTTATTTCCTGACCAGCTTTTACCAGCCCGAAGTTGTAAAAGCCGTTTCTCCATTGTCACCAAGAGCCTTTAATTATTATAAATTTGAGTACATGGGGGCCTTCCGCGAAAACGGAATAGAGGTTAACAAGATCAAAGTAATCCCTCGTGCATATGGGGAGGGAGTTTACAAAGGAATTATACACATTATTGAAGGCGAATGGAGTATTTATAGCCTTGATTTGCAAACGGTAAATACGGGTTTTAACATTGATATCAAACAGGTTTACAGTCCGGTACAAAATGTATGGATGCCTATTAACCAACAGTTTCATGTTCAGGGCGGAATTTATGGTTTAAAGGGGAAAGGCGATCTGGTTATTTCCCAGACATTTTCCAGGCTAAAAGTTAATCCTGCTTTTCAACCGGATATCGTTGTTCTGGATAGTAAAAAAGAAAAGGACGATGCCAAACGGGTGAAGCTTTCGACCCGGGAAATTAAAAGCGGAAAACTGGAAGAAATGGTTAGCAAACAAAAAGAGTTCTCTGCAAAAAACCTTCGCAAAATGATGAAGGAATATGAAAAACAGGATCTGAAAGCCAAAGAGGAGAAAGGCGAAGACGTAGATCTTAATTTCACACGCAATGATTCCACTTCGATTGATTCCATGGCAAGCAGGCGGAGCACTGCTTTCTGGGATTCAATCCGTACGGTCCCGCTAACCAGGGCAGAAGTAAAAAGTTACACCCGTCTTGATAGCATCGTAGTCATTCAGCAGGGGACAAAGCAGCAGAAGGATAGTTTGAAAGTTTCTTATTCCGATTCTACCGGAAAAGGAAATAAGAAGGGTGGTCCCGGATTTGTAGGTGACATTTTCACCGGGCATACTTTTCAGCTAGGTAAAAAAAGTCCGTGGCGACTGGAGTATGTAAGTCCGCTCTGGGGATTGCAGCTTAATACGGTGGAAGGTGTGGTGCTGAACGGCGGTGGTTTTAAGCTGAGTTATCGCAGAGGTGCACAGTCAAAAAAGACTTCGGATGAAATAAATATCTCATCCAATGGCGTCAAATATACATCCGGCAAACAGCCAGGTACACTATCGTTCAACGGACTTACGCGTTATTCTTTTGCCAGGAATAAATTAATGGCTACCGGCGGTGTTGACTATGGCTGGAAAAGGAATATGATCAATGTTTCAGGTGGCCAGACGGTATCCCAGTTCAGTGCCGAATATCCTATGATCCCGATCCTGAACAGTTTGACAACGCTGTTTCTTGAGCAGAATTTTATTAAAATATACCAAAAGAATTTTGCCCGTATTGATTTTAAAACAGATCAGTCAAACGAACATTTTGAACTAAAAGCAAGTGTTGAATATGCCGACCGGAGTGCACTTCAGAATGTAGCAAGTCCCAACCGGTACCGGTGGATCGACTGGAAGAAGCGCGAGTTTACTTCCAATGTTCCCTTTAACCGGGAACTGGCAGATGAGTCCGGGACTATTACACCGGAAATGCAGTCTCACCAGGCACTGACGGTTGGATTATCAGCGGCGTACAAGCCATGGCAGAAGTACAAAATCAGGAAAGGAAAAACCACTTTTTATGATGACGATTCGCCAAAATTATCAGTCAGTTACCGAAAAGGTATCAGCGCTTTTGGAAGTGATGTGGATTATGATTTTGTCCAGGTAGGAATCGCACATGGTTTTGAAACCGGAGTACGAAGTAAACTAAGCTATAAAATTTCGGCCGGGGCCTTTTTGAATGACAATTCAATACAGTTTCCGGATTTTAAGCATTTTGCAGGTAATCAGTTCTTTTTCCAGTATGGCGATCCGGTAGGTACTTTCCGGATGCTGGATTATTACCGTTACAGTACTTCAAAACAGTTTGTAGAAGTGCATGTATTGAGCGAACTGCGCAAATTTCTTTTGACACAAATTACCTGGTTTCGCGTGATGGGTATTAAAGAGAATTTTTTCGCACACTATCTTGCCACGCCTGATTCCAATAATTACGGTGAGCTTGGGTATGGGCTGGATGTAGGGATCCGCTTTCCGTTCCGTTTAGAGGTGGCCAACAGCTTTGAAGGGTTCAAATACAAACACACTGTTTTCAGGATCGGAACGACGATGAACTTTTCTTTGGGGAAAAAGTAAGGGAAGGTTTTAGTTAACAGTTTACAGTAAAAATGCCGGATTGTTCATGAAGCTAATTTCCGAACAGTCCGGCATTTTTTTATTTACATCAATTACATTTTCTGTAAAAACATGGTTTTTAAAACCATTACGCTTTTTTCCACTTTGCCTTCTATCTCCTCGGCATCGTCGGTTAACTTTATGTTTTTTACAACGGTTCCTCTTTTAAGTGTTGCAGAACTGCCTCTTACTTTCAAATCCTTGATCAGTTTTACTGAATCGCCATCGGCAAGCAGTGTTCCGTTGCTGTCTTTAACTTCCATTGATATTTATTGTTTGGGTAAATATGATTCGGTGCAAAGATAGCTAAATGAAACGGTGTTGAGGATTGACACTTTTGTCTGTCTATTTAATAAAATTGTTACCTTTACCATATTCTAATCTCTTTGTAAAATATCGAATCATCCTTGCAGAACTAATAATGCACTGCAATTCCGGGCTTATCACAAGTCCGGGGATATCCTGTAATTTATATTTTACAAATTAGAAAAATGGAAAGCAATCATAAAATTGCCGTCATCGGCGGTGGTGGCAGAACCGGAAAATATTTGGTAAGCCAGCTTTTAGAAAAAGGATTTCACCTTAAACTTCTGCTCAGAAATCCGGAAAAAGGTACGCATACAGACAGTCTGAAAATTGAAATCATTCAGGGAGATGTACTTGATTATGATTCAGTTCATGAATTATTAAGCGGTTGTAAAGCAGTAATCAGTACAGTTGGGCAGCGGAAAGATGAGCCCCTTGTAGCAAGCCAGGCTACAATCAATATACTGAAAGCGATGAAAGAAAGTGAACCTGCTCTAACGCGTTACATTTTAGTGGCGGGACTGAACGTTGATGTTCCTTCTGATAAAAAAAGTGCAGAAATCATTGCTGCAACGGACTGGATGAAATCAAATTTTCCGGACATTCATGCAGACAGACAAAAGTCCTTTCAGATTTTATCAGAAAGCAATGCGGACTGGACGCTGGTAAGGGTTCCGTTTATTGAGTTTACGGAAGAGCGCGGAGAAATAGGCATAAGTCTGGAAGATTCACCGGGACAGCATATTACCGCTGCGGATATTGCAGGGTTTTTAATTGAGCAGATAGACGATGTCATTTATTTAAAAAAAGCACCGTTTATTTCGAATATTTAAGCTGTAAAATGGACTTGGCAAGATCCGACTTGCCAAGTCCATTTTTATAAATTAGGCAGCATCCAGTGCCTCACGCAGTTCTTTTGCAGCAGTGGCAGGATCTGCGGCACCGTAAATGGCAGCACCTGCAACAGCTACTTTTACACCTGATGCTTTCACAGCAGCAATATTGCTCAGCTTCACACCACCTGCGATCGAAACAGGTACACCTGCACGGGAAGCTTCGTCGATCAATACCTGAATAGAATAACCCGGCTGAGCCTGCTCATCCAAACCTGCATGCAGTTCCACGAATTCAACACCCAGTGCAATCACTTCCTGTGCACGTTTTACGCGATCCGAAACACCAATTGTATCCACAACCACACCTTTGCCATGTGCTTTTGCAGCTTTTACAGCGCCGATAATTGTAGCGTCACCGGTTGCTCCCAGAATGGTGATCAAATCTGCACCGGCTTTAAAAGCCATATCTGCTTCAAGCTCACCGGCATCAGCCGTTTTAAAATCAGCGAAAACGATTTTATCTGGAAAAGCACTTTTCATCGCTGTAATTACAGCCAAACCTTCACTTTTTATAAGTGGTGTTCCCAGTTCGATAATGTCAATGTAAGGAGCAACTTTTGTTGCCAGTGCCAACGCCTCTGCCGTAGTCAATAAGTCAATTGCGACTTGTAATTTAGCCATGATTGTATTTTAATTAATTATAATTATTGGTATTCAGTTAATTGATTCTGTTGATAAATGTCACTTTACTGTTAACTGTAAACTAACGACTTAGAACTTTTTTACTCCAGGTTTGCATGACGCTTCCACAGTTCCTCAGCAGGTGTTCCATCCAGCGACCATAGTGTTTGGATAAGGGCATCTGTAAGAAGCAAAACCGACTGTTCAAATAAACTTCCTGCGTATTGTTTTGATAATGCAGATCCGTGATCCTGTTTTTGGGCAGCTGGGATGATCGCCACCAGGTCAGATAATTTTGCAAGAGGCGATTCGGAAGTTGTCGATAAAGACACGACCTGTGCACCAGCTTTCGCTGCCTTTTCGGCTGCACTCACGATGCTGTTTGTTGTTCCGGATCCGGAGCCGGCAATAAGCAAATCACCTTTTTTAATGGCAGGCGTTGTGATTTCACCTGCAACAAAAACAGTAAATCCCAAATGCATCAGCCGCATTGCCGCTGATTTTAAAGCCAAACCTGTTCTGCCGGCACCGATGATAAAAATCCTGTCAGCATGCTGTATAAAAGGAATGATTTCCACAATTTGCTTATAATCTATTTTAGCAGCCAGTTCCCGGTTTTCATTGAGAATCATTTCCAGGTTTGATCGTATATCAGTTGACAGATCAGTTTCCGGTCTTTTATCAGTGTGATTTGAAGTCATTAATGTTTGCTGATTTTGTCCTGATTTTCTGTTGTCAAAGGTACGGGCAGCAAACACAGCATTGATTATACAATCAGCGCGATATGTTGTACAATTTGCTAATTATAGATATTGAGATTGCATAATTTGCTAATTTTGGTATCTAATTCGGAATATGATAGTAAAATGGAAGAAAGTAAGCTGAGTGTTGAATTAAACAAAACGCTGATATACATTCGTGATCTGGCGAATTGTCCGCCGAGCTATCTGAATGATCCGAGCAGGAAAGAATTTTTTGAAATTGTCTGGCTTAAAAATGAAAACGCACTTCATACCATCAAAGGTGGAGATGTGACCCTGAAAGGTGACTGGATTTATCTTATTCCGCCATACCGTGTGCATCAGCTGAATAAAGCAGGTAAAAAAGGAATTTTGCTTTCGTTTAAAAGGGATATTCTGGACGATGACGTCAAAGAATTTTTACTGGATGTTTTTAAGATTTTTAACATCCAGGGCGAGTTTTCCTGTTTGCAGCTGGATGAAGAAACGGCTGCGCAACTTGGCAAAGTTTATGAACTGATGGATGAAGAATATCAGCGTGAAAACAACAGCCTGATCATCATCAAAGCATTATTGAAAGTATTTCTTCTTCAGTTGGTCAGGATTAAAGAGCAGGATTTCACCGTGCAGGATATCAACCAGAAACGGGTTTATGAGTTTATGGTTTTGCTGGAAATGAATTATCAGCATGTAAGGAATACCGATTTTTATGCAGGAAAACTTGGGATCAGTTCAAAACGCCTGAATCAGATTCTGAAAGAAAAACTGGATAAAACCGGCATGCAGCTTATTCATGACCGAATTGTGATGGAAGCAAAAAGGCAGATCATTCACAGTGAAAATACGATCAAGGAAATAGCGTATGATTTGGGTTTTAAGGACCGTCCGTATTTCAGCCGGTTTTTTAAACAGCATACGGGGCAATCACCGGAGCAGTTTCAAAATGAGGCACGGGTACACATTGTCTCAAAATTCAATACGCTTTTTTAATCCGACGATGCTCCGAAAATGATTTTCTTAGGAACAGGATATTCAATTAATCGGGAGAAATCGACTTTCCAGAAATCCAGATCAAGCAACCGCCCGTTTTCATCTTTTGTAAGTGTGATCACAACCGGTGTCTGATCAGAATCAATGTACTCAACCTGTATCAGATCACCGGCGTAGGCATTGGCATCCCCACCCAGACTGATACTGCCCATTTTTCCGCCTTCATATTCGTCTACCAGCTCATCTACCTGGTAATCATCCGGAATCAGATCCAGTTTTTGTAAAAGGAAGTTAATTAACTCCTTTTCGTTTTGTCTGATTTGTCTTTTCACTCCCATATAACTTAAGCTGTTTTCTTTTCCTTGCTTCTCCATTGTTCTGCTTTTCTGCCGACAAACCAGAAAGAAAGTGCCAGAATGGCAAAGAAGATTCCCTTATTGGTTCTGTCCCAAAAATATTCAAAATAGCGGGTATAAATGTTCAGCAGAAAAAACACAAGCGCCAGATCTCTTAGCGTGTCGTTGCCGTTTTGAAATGCAAATGCGATCATGCCTGCCAGCACCAAAGTGAACCCGAGTGACCAGTACCAGAAATGGCTTTGTTTAATGGTGGTCCAGGCATCAAGGTCATCATAATTTCCAAAAATCGAAAGACTCCATGCAGCGATCAAAAAGAGTAGCAGTCCGGTTGAATAGGTTGAATCCGCAAAATACTGAAGTGCTTTTACTTGGGATACAACCCAGGAAAATCCCCAGATAACGAGTCCGAAAACGGTCATGCGCAAGGGATAGTTCATACCGGCAAAGCGGTAATTTCCGCCAGACCAGTAATGTGTTTGTGCACCCCACCATCCGGCCAGAGAGACGATCATTACTAGCCACAAAAGTTTGGATTTCAGTAGGACAGCAACAATACCATAAGCAATGGCAGCGAGTAAAAGCGGCAATGCATAATTACCGCCGAAATTGGCAAAACTCCGGGTCCAGTAGGTTATGGCAATTCCGATAGTCAGTGCTATTGTGATGTTGTAGGTTTCATTACTGGCGGGTGCATCGGGAGATTTTACCTTTCTTCTTCTTGCCAGAACAACAAATAATAAAGCTAGCAAACTAAAACCAATACCAACGATCGTTTCAGAAAAGCCCCATTTTTTTCTTAGCAATTCAATCCATTTTTCATCAATAACCAATGAGCCGAAAGCAAGTAGTCCACAGGAAACCGCAGAAATAAGTGCGTAAATAGCAACAGCGTCAACGTTAGAATTCCGGACTTTATAGCTATTTCTCAATTCTCCTGCCAGGTCGGGAGTTATTTTGCTGCTGCTTTCCCAGAATTGGATCGCCTTATTCACGACCTCGGCTTCCTTTTTATCCAGTTCCATTTAGTGTGATGAATTGTATGAGATTAAAATTATGAAAGCTGAAAGTAGCAATTTCTCAATAAATGTAAATGATAGAAATGTTTTTTCCTGTTAAGAAATTCGTGCCATCAGGCGACAATCGTAACTGATTAAAACATAAAATATTTTATAGAGGATAAACAAAAAGAATCCGGATCTGACGACCCGGATTCTTTCTGACCTTAAAACCTGGTTTATTTCTTTAAGCCTGATAAAAATTCAACTACATCACGGATTTCTCTTTTGGACATAATGTTGCCCATCGGAGGCATACTTGACGGAACGTTGTCACGTTTGGCAATTCTTCCCACTGCAATTTTCAAAGGTTCAGCTTCCGAAGTTTTGAGCACCAGCTCATGTTCGTTTTCTGCTGTAAGAATTCCTGCTGCTGTCTCGCCATCTTTCAAGGTCAGGATTACCATACCAAATCCCGGAGAAATTCTGGCACTTGGCTCTACCAGTGCCTGAAGAATCTGTTCACGGCTCAGGATGTTTCCGATGTTGGAAAGCGATGGGCCCACTTCACCTCCCTGACCACCGATTGAGTGACAGCGAACACATTCAGCAGCAGAGCTCGTCATAAAATAACGGCGTCCCAGCTGTGCATTTCCTCCAAAAAGTGCATCCTGATAGTCAGCAGCTGTTTCTCCGGTTTTGCGGAACGGTGCCAGTTTCGCAATCAAAGATGCAGATTTGGTCGAGTCAATCGCTTCTCCCAGATCCAGTGCCAGGCTTGGCGGTAACTGTTTGCCCGACATTTTATCGATCAGACTGCCAAAAATAGTTTCTGTTTTCGTAACAGGAAGATTTCCCAAGACTTTCAGCATTTGCTGTTGTTCCTTTACACTTCCTTTTTCAAAAATAACATTGGAAATATCTGTCAGTGCTTCTTTTGACATCGTCACATTCCCAACCATGCCAAGTGCTGCGGTACGTACATCTGCATCAGGATCTGTCATCCCTTTTTTCATGACCGATTCCATATCTGTGTATTTCAGATCGTTCAGGGCAATAAGCATAGCAGCGCGAACTTTTGAATCTTTACTCGTATTCAGAATTTTAGCAAGCGCAGCATTGTTGTCGGCAACGCCGAGGCTGGTCAGCATCTGAGCCGTTGCGATCAAAATTCCTGCATCGTCATCAGCTAATAAATCAGCAATAACCGGCTGGATTTTACCTTTAACAATCATTGGGTTTCTTTCAATCACACCACGGTAACGGCCGTCAACACGGTCCATTACAGATGGACTTGCCCAGGTTCCCAAAGTAGCCAGTGCTTCCGAGCGTAGTTCTTTGTCGACATTTTTTCTTTTTGCGAAAGCAATCAGATCATCAAGCTGTTTATCGCCGCCAACTCTCAGTGCCGCATTAATAGCGCGTCTCAGCAATGGTTCGGAAGTAAAACGGGTCTCGTTTAAGGTTGCAGCCAGCGCCGGTAAAGAAGCAGGAATAGAAAGATCATCGTTGATCGCCCTTGCTGCTTCTGTTGTGATGTATTCATCTTTGTCCTGAAGGAACAGACTTACCTTTTCATTTTTCATTCGGCGCAGCACCAGAACTGCTGCTGTGCGAAGTGATTTATTAGAATTATTCGCTAGCGCTACAATTGGCTCAACTTCTCCAATGCGGGACAATGCTAAAACAGCGGCATGTCTTAAATAAACATCAGAATCGTTATTGGCTTTAATCATTTCCAGCAAAGGAGCAACCGCTTCTTTGTGATGAATCCGGCCCAAAGCCTGCGCTCCGAAGAATTGTACACGTGGATTTTTGCTTGAAAGCATTGGAATCAGCATTGGTCCGGCTTCGGCGATCATTTCATCTCCCAGAACTTTTGCAGCCTGCGCGGTAATTTCTTCGTCAGAATCTTTAAGAAGTGCCAGCATGGTGTTTGCATAAGCCTTGTCCTGACGAGCAAGCTGACCCATTCCCCAAATTCCATGGATACGTGCCAGTTGGTTACCTGTTTGTGCAATGGCTTTACTCAGCACAGCAGCGCCTTTTGCTCCGCGTGTTGCTAATTCAAACTGGGATTTCAGTCTGATACGCATATCCGGATTCGAAAGCAGCGTAAGAAGCATATCATCCGTCTGCGCAGGGTAATCAAGCTGCATCAGGCGTTTTGTTGTTTCGCGAAGTTCTTTCAGGTCGTTTTTGTCACCGGTTACATCCAGTTTCCAGACACGGCCATAGTTTTTTGTATCCCAGCCATTGATCCAGTCGGCTACATACAATGCGCCATCCGGACCGAAACGGATACCTGTTGGCAGGATCCCGCTAAGTATATTTTTTTCTCCATCCAGAACAAAAGAAGCTCCTTTTGGTTTTAAACCGAACGACCAGATGGGTGAACGTGCCGGGTTTCCTACGAATTCAACCAGGAAAAACTTATTTTTCCATTCTTTACCAAGAGCAGTTCCGGGGTTGTACTGCATTCCTGTCGGACCGTTATGGAAATTCTGGATCGGAGGAATGATGTAGGCAGCCTGACCTTCCCAGCGCGGTACGTACAGTTTCTCATCCATCCACACTTTGTAACTATTATTTTTAGGATCCGTGTATTTCCCATACTGCCAGTTTGATCTCCATCCGGCGTCGGAACCTTCCACAACGTGTACCAGTCTTTCGCTTTCTCCCGGGTGGTCACCATCGTTGTCAGAACTGATCAGATTACCATATTCATCAAAAACAAATTCGTGTGTATTACGCAAACCGTCTGCAAAAATTTCAAATTTGCTTCCGTCCGGGTTGGATCTTGCAATAACCCCTGAATTAGGATGTTCATGTTTTACACCTTCTGCGGTTGTAATGTTGGCACCGATATCACCGATGTTCCAGTAGATTTTTCCATCCGGACCTTCAATTGGGTTAGACATCCCGTGGCCGCCAAAACCGATGTGTACGCCATAACCGTGGCTTATCGAAGTCTTTTTGTCATAAATACCATCATTGTTTGTATCTGTCAATCTCCACAAATCCGGAGCGATAGCTACAAAAGCATCTTTCGCACGAACCAGAACACCACCGGCTACGTCAGAAACTTCTTCAAAAAAGTCGTTCAGAACGCGCATGGACACATCAGCAATACCATCGTTGTCGGTATCTTCCAGTCGCCATATCTCGTCTTTCTCAACAGTAAGATCACGCCAGTCATGACTTTCGTCACCATTAAGATCTTTCAGCCAACTGTTTTCCTTACTTTTTTCAGGCGCGAATGTACTGCGCAGAAATGCGCGGCGATCTTCTACGGTTTGCATGGCGATTGACTGGGTCATCCAGTTACGGTGACCGCGGATGTCAAATTCGGAATTTTTCTGACGGTTTGTACGGTTCAGGTAAACACGTCCCTGGTCGTCGACAGAAATCGAAACCGGATCGGGAGCAAGTGAGTCGGTTGCCCAGAGATCGAGTTTTAAACCATCAGCCAGTTTAATTGCAGTTTTTTCACGGATTTCTTTTGCTCTCGCTTTTCCGGTAGCAGCATCTTCTCTGATGACCAGCGGTGTGCTGTTTGTTTTAGAAGAAGTACCGGACGGAGACATTTTCATACAAGACACCACGACGAGTGTAGCCAGTGCTATCACAATGACAGGTTTTCGGAAAAAGTGTTTGGGGGTCATTTAGTAAAAATGCGTTAATGCAGAAATGTTATTCAGACAATAAAAGTACAATTCAAAAATTTAAAAGAAGGATGAAACAGTATTTTTTCCTGCTTTAAATTGTAAATTTTTATAAATGAATTTTAAAATAACTTCTGTTAAATACTGGAACTAAGCAGTTAATAAAAATAAAACAGATGTTTTACTGCAAAAATCAGGTAGCAGAAGTTCACGCAGAATTACATGCTGTATCACCGTTTTAATGAAGATTATCTAACGCTTCCCTGGCATAATGATTTTACAAGTTACCCAAATTAACATCCGTTAACAAACCGTAAGATTTGGAATATACATTTGAATTATTATATTTGAGCATTACATGCCTTGTATCAAGATTCCGTTTTAATAATTCCAATCAATCTTGAATTCATTATAAAAGTATGAATTTTTCAATGTACTGATCCCAATCAGCATCATGACAAAAAGAACTTTTGTATTGTTTTTCTGCCTTGTTCAATCACTGGCCATTTCGCTGCTTTCCGGACAGTTGCAGGCTTGCTATAAAAAAGAGGTTGTTCAAAGCGAGTTTTCCCCACATGTAAGTTCTCCTTCCGATATCCTTCTTGAAAATGAACTTTGCGAGAATATCTGTGAAAATGAACCCATCATACGGGCTGATGAATTTGAGTGGAAAGAGAGCCTGACGAATCTGCTCAGGCACAGGCATTCAATTTACCGGTTTGCCTCTTTTGAAATTGTTCCGTCTTCTTTTCTTGATTTTGTACCGGGTTTCAAAACTTTTTCCCGTTCTGCCAAGCCTTTTTCATTATACAGAAGCGTAGCACTTTTACCGGATTATTACAGTTTTCTTCATCTTCTTTGCCCTTTCTAGGCATTAGAGTCTCTTATAAGTTTACTATATACTGATTACACCCCGTATTTACGCGGTTTGTTATTAGCCGGCACATTGTGACCTGCACAATCAGTTATGATCTTTTGGGATTGATCCGGCGGCTTAAAAATCCTGCCTGCTGATTCTATTCCCAACAACTGAAATTATTTTTTTATCTACATATCTACTCATCATGAAAAATCACTTATGGCCAGCATTGGTAATCCTTAGTTTATTTACCGTGGGATGCTCGTCGAAAAGCCAGGATACTGCAAAAACCAATGACAGTATCAGAACCATACCGGTTACAGAACTTAAAACACAGAAAACCAAGCTTCACCGTGAATATGTAGGGGATATTCATGCAGTGAAAAATGTCGAAATATATGCAAGAGTAAAAGGTTATCTGGAAGAAGTTTACGTAGATGAAGGAAAGGAAGTGAGAAAAGGACAGGTACTTTTCCGGATCAACAGTGAAGAATATGCATCCAATCTTGCCAAGGCAAAGGCAAATCTGCAAAGTGCAGTGGCAGAAGCAAAAGGTGCTGAACTGGAATTGAAACGGGTTAAAATGCTGGTTGAAAAAAATGTTATTTCAAAAACCGAGGTTGAAGTAGCAGATGCCAAGCTGGCGGCTGCAAATGCAAAGATCGAGGAAGCCAAATCGGAGCGTTCCACTGCTGCTTTACATCTGGCTCAAACACAGATCAGAGCGCCATTCGATGGTGTTATCGACAGGCTGCCTTACAAAACCGGAAGTCTGATCAATGAAGGAACGCTGCTTACCACACTTTCAGATACAAAAAGTGTTTTTGCTTACTTCAATGTTTCTGAAAATGAATATCTGGAATATACCAAAGCCCGCGGGAAAACGTCAAATCAAAATGCGATTGTGGAGCTTGAACTGGCAGATGGTTCTTACTTCAAACACAAGGGTACCGTGGAAACAATGGAAGGCGCTTTCGATGAAGGAACCGGTTCTATTGCTTTCAGAGCGCGATTCTCCAATCCTGAAAAACTTTTAAAACATGGTTCGACCGGTACAATCCGCCTGACAAATACCGTTGAAAATGCCATTCTTGTTCCGCAGAAAGCCGCTTTTGAGATTCAGGATAAAAATTTCATATATGTTGTAGGGAAGGACAATAAGATCAAGATCAGAAGTTTTGTACCTAAATCGAGACTGGCGGGATACTACATTGTAAAATCAGGACTGGAACCGGGAGAAACAATCGTTTGTGAAGGTCTTCAAGGATTGAAGGATGGCGCGACGATAAATCCCAAAGCGATCGCTCTGGATTCTGTGAAGACAGAAAACAGTAAAATCGAGCTTTCAGCAATATAAATCCAGTTCTCACCTGAATTACGAATCATGTTTCAAAAATTTATAGAGCGACCGGTATTGTCGCTGGTAATCTCCATTTTCATTACGCTGCTGGGAATTCTGGCATTTACCGGTTTGCCGGTTTCCCAATTCCCTGACATTGTTCCTCCATCCGTAGTTGTAACGGCCACTTATACAGGTGCTAACTCGGAAGTATGCGTCGACGCAGTAGCCGTTCCGCTGGAAAAAGCCATCAATGGCGTGCCTGGTATGACCTACATGACCAGTGTATCGGGTAATGATGGTGTGACAACCATTACCATTTCATTTAATGTAGGTGTTGATCCCGATCTGGCAGCGGTGAACGTACAAAACCGGGTACAAACCGTTATTGACGAGTTGCCGGAAGAAGTAATTAAAGCTGGTGTTACCACTGAAAAAGAGGTAAACAGTATGCTGATGTATCTGGACATCATGAGTTCAGATACGACTGTCGGTGAGGACTTTGTATACAACTTTGCTGATATTAATATTTTAAAAGAGCTAAAAAGAATAGACGGTGTAGGGCGCGCGCAAATCATGGGAAGTAAGGATTACTCCATGCGTGTGTGGCTGCAGCCCGACCGGATGAATAACTATAATGTATCTGCAGACGAAGTCGTGCAGGCAATCCGTGATCAGAACGTAGTTGCTGCGCCGGGGAAAACAGGTGTGGCTTCCGGACGCGAAACACAGGTTTTGCAATATGTTTTGAAGTACACCGGAAAGTTATTTGAACCGGTTCAGTACGAAAACATTGTATTGCGTTCCAATCCGGATGGTTCCATGCTGAAACTGAAAGATGTTGCGGACATCGAATTTGGTACACTGGAATATGACATGGCTTCCAAGTCCAACGGGAAACCGTCCGCGTCGATCATGATCAAGCAGCGTCCGGGGTCCAATGCGCAGGAAGTTATCAAAAACATTAAAGCCAAAGTAGCCGAACTGAAAGGTTCAAGCTTTCCACCCGGTATGGATTACTTTGTTTCCTACGACGTTTCACGTTTCCTTGATGCATCGATTCACGAAGTGGTGCGGACATTGATCGAGGCATTTATTCTTGTAATTATCATTGTGTATTTGTTCCTGCAGGATTTCCGTTCGACGCTTATTCCTGCACTTGCCGTTCCGGTAGCCCTGGTCGGTACGTTTGCTTTTATGCAGCTTTTTGGGTTTTCAATCAATTTGCTCACACTCTTTGCATTGGTACTCGCCATTGGTATTGTGGTCGATAATGCGATTGTCGTCGTCGAGGCCGTTCATGCAAAAATGGCTGAAAAACATCTGGATGCCCGGGAAGCAACCATTGAGTCGATGAAGGAAATGAGCGGTGCCATTATCGCGATTACCCTCGTTATGTCAGCTGTATTTGTCCCGGTGGCATTTATGTCGGGCCCGGTTGGAATATTCTACCGGCAGTTTTCCATCACACTGGCTATTTCCATCGTGATTTCAGGGGTTAATGCATTAACCTTAACACCTGCACTTTGTGCGTTGATGCTAAAAAACACACATGGACAACCGTCAAAAAATACTTTGCTTGACCGCTTTTTCAACGGATTCAATAATGGTTACAATGGTATTTCCAACAAATACCGAAAGCTGCTTTCCGTAATTGTTGGCCGCAGAATGATCACAGTTGGTTTACTGCTTGCGTTTTGTATTGGCACGTATGGGATTAATTCGATTCTTCCAAGCGGGTTTATTCCTACGGAGGATCAGGGTGTGATCAATGTGAATGTTACTACACCAGTTGCCGCGACAGTTGAAAGAACAGAGGCTGTGCTGGACGAAATTCAAAAAGTGGCGGAATCTCTGGAACCTGTGGAGTCGGTATCTTCCCTTTCCGGATACAGTCTGATTACAGAATCCGCAGGATCATCTTATGGTATGGCCATGATCAACCTGAAAGCCTGGGATCAGCGGGAAGTATCTGTGAAGGATATTATTGCTGAAATGGAAGAGAAAACAAAGCACATTACAGATGCGGACATACAGTTTTTCCCTCCTCCAACGGTTCCGGGTTTTGGTAACTCAAGTGGATTTGAACTTCGTGTTCAGGACAGGACTGGAAGCGACGACCTTCAAAAAACAGCCGATGTAACGAATCAGTTTGTAAAGGATTTAATGGCCACGCCGGAAATCGCCAGTGCATTCAGCAGTTTTGATGCCAGTTTTCCGCAATATATGATTCATGTAGATGCCGATATCGCTTCTAAAAAAGGTGTTTCAGTTGATGTAGCCATGAGTACGCTTCAGACTTTGATCGGTAGTTTATATGCCTCCAACTTTATCAGGTTTGGGCAGATGTACAAGGTAATGGTGCAGGCAGATCCCAGTTTCCGGAGAAGTCCCGAGGATATTCTAAAATTGTATGTCAAAAATAGTCGCGGCGAAATGGTTCCGTTTTCAACCTTCATCAGGCTGGAACGGGTTTATGGCCCGGAATTGCTCACACGCTATAACATGTATACCTCCGCTATGATCAATGGCGATGCCGCGCCTGGTTTCAGTAGCGGAGATGCTATCAAGGCTGTGGAACGTGTTGCGAAGGAAAAACTCCCGAAAGGGTTTTCGTACGAATGGTCCGGTATGACAAGAGAGGAAATCCTGTCGGGCAATCAGGCGATGTACATCTTTGGAATATGTCTGCTGTTTGTTTACCTGCTGCTGGCTGCCCAGTACGAAAGCTTCCTGCTTCCGCTTCCGGTAATTCTTTCTCTTCCAACCGGTATTTTCGGTGCTTTTCTTTCGCTTAAACTGCTGGGACTGGAAAATAACATCTATGCACAGGTATCGCTGGTTATGCTTATTGGCCTTTTGGGTAAAAATGCGATTCTGATTGTAGAGTATGCCATTATCAGGCAAAAAGAGGGACGAAGCGTTATTGATGCTGTTTTGGAAGGAGCTACGGAACGCCTTCGTCCGATCCTGATGACTTCTTTCGCTTTCATTGCTGGTTTGATTCCGCTTGTTATGGCTTCCGGAGCCGGTGCCATTGGAAACCGGTCTATCGGAACTGCAGCCGCAGGCGGGATGCTCATCGGTACACTATTTGGCGTAATCATAATTCCGGGTCTTTATGTTTTGTGTGGCGGTGTCCAACAGCCAAAGCAAAAAACAAAGACGGTGCATGAGAAGGAAGAAGTGCTGCTTGAATAAGCAAATTTTATATCCGGACAGCCGGTCATTTTGCCGGCTGTTTATTTTCAATCAGAATCTTAAATAAATGAAAATATACAGTAAAGTTCATCCTCTTATTTTAGCAGGGATTTTTCTGGTCAGCAGTTGCAAATTAACCCAGCCGGTTCCGCATGCTGCATCCATAAAATCACCGGTTGTTTATGAAGGCCAAAACGATTCATCCGGGATCGGATCCATGAAATGGAATATCTTTTTCACGGATAAAAATCTTGTAGCACTTATTGATACTGCTTTAAATAATAATCTCGACCTGAAAATGGCAGTTCAGCGTATCGAAATGTCGAGATCGAATGTATTGATCAGTCAGGGGCTAATGCTGCCATCAGTAAGTGCAGAAGTGCTGGGTGGAGGAAGAAAATTCGGAGATTATACCATGGACGGTGTGGGTAATTATGATACCAACTTTTCAGGCAATATAGATAGCGACCGAAAAATTCCTCTGCCGTTTTTACCCGATTATTTTGTGGGATTGAGAAGTTCGTGGGAGGTTGATATCTGGGGGAAATTAAAAACACAGCGAAAAGCGGCATACTCGCGTTTTTTAGCCACTGAAAAAGCAAAACAGGCAGTTACAACAGGCCTTGTTGCTCAGATTGCCAGTATGTATTACGAGCTGATGAATCTGGATTCTGAACTTCGAATTATTCGCAGAAACATTGGTTTACAGCAAACAGCCGTAGAAACCGTTAAGATCCAAAAGGAGGGAGGAAGGGCAAATGAGCTGGCAGTAAGACAGTTTCAGGCACAATTACTGAATACACAAAGCCTCGAAATCGAAATAAATCAAAAAATTATTGAAACAGAAAATCAGCTGAATTTATTACTTGGGCGCTTTCCGCAACGGATTACAAGAAGCACTGTTTTTGAACAGAAATTTCCTGAGCAGATTCAGGCAGGTATCCCGTCGCAGATGCTTCGCAGGCGCCCGGATGTACAACAGGCTGAATTGGAAATGCTTGCCAGCTATTCTGACCAGCAGGCAGCCAGGCTCGCTTTTCTGCCTTCATTGAATATTACTGCCATGCTTGGTTTTAATTCGTTTAAAAGTAACCTGTTGTTCAGTCCGGGGTCTCTTGCCTATAATGCCCTGGGCGGATTGGCTGCTCCGCTTTTAAACAGAAAAGCATTAAAGGCAGGCCAGAAACGAAGCGAAGCTGCCAGCCTTGAAGCACTTTATGCATATAACAAATCTATTTTGACCGGATTTCAGGAAGTGAGTACCAGTTTGAAAAAAATAGAAAATACCCAGAAAATAGCTGATTTCAAAAGGGAAGAAGTTGCCGTACTTCAGCAGGCTGTAACGACATCAAGAGACCTTTTCCTGACTGGTTATGCGTCATATCTTGAGATTATATTAGCTCAGAGAAGTGTGCTGGAAGCAGAACTCACACTTACCGACGTACAAAAGGAACAGTATCTTGCCCTGGTTGAGCTGTACAGGTCTGTTGGCGGAGGCTGGGAATAGTTAATATTATTTCCTTTTTTACTAATACATGAAAAACAAAAAGCGCGGATGAGGCAACTCATCCGCGCTTTTACTGTTAAACTTAATTTTTACTTCTTCTTCGTTCCTGCCAAATTAGGCTCTTTCGAAATCTGGATCAGATCTGCCAGCATTCTACCGGTTTCAGTCAGATAAATATCCTTTTTCTTTTTCACTTCTTTTGGCGCTTCAACGGCTTTTCCATCAAGATCTTCTTCATCCTCATCTGCCTCTTCGCCCAATTGCTTCATGGCAAGTCTTTTCTTTTCAGCCTCTGCACGTTCCACTTTACGCTTCGATTCCTGCAAAGAAACTACCTTGTTTTCACGGGCTTTTTTGAATTCATCCAGCGTTTTTACCAAAGTTTTCAATTCCTCGTCGGATTTAAGTCTCTGGTTGTATTTGTCTTTAAGCTGAGAAACGATCTTGTCATTTATATTTTTGGTCACTTCATATTTTGAAGAAGCGATTTGGTCCCATGGTAAAGCACTTGGCTGAGATCCTTCTCCATACTCATTTGCCAAAAATGCAGTAGGAAGTTCCAGATCAGGCATAACACCTTTCAACTGGGTACTGCTTCCGTTGATACGATAAAATTTGGCAACTGTTAATTTAGCATCACCCAATGGTTCCGGATATTTGGAATCATACTGGTTCAGGTTGATTAATGTCTGAACGGTTCCTTTACCGTATGTTTGCTCACCAACGATAATTCCACGTTTGTAATCCTGAATGGCTGCTGCAAAAATCTCTGATGCCGAAGCGCTAAACCTGTTTACCATCACTGCCAACGGACCATTGTAGGCAATCATCGGATCATTGTCAGACTGGATTTCCACTTCTCCCTGGCTTTCTTTTACCTGAACCACCGGCCCGCGGTTAATGAATAAACCGGTCAAAGAAATCGCTTCAGTCAGTGAACCTCCTCCGTTGTTACGAAGGTCAATCACAATACCATCCACATTTTCAGTCTGCAACTCAGTAATCAGTTTCTGAACGTCACGGGTAGTGCTGGAAAACTCTTTTTCTCTTTGCTGTGCTCCCTCAAAATCGCGGTAGAATAATGGAATATCGATCACACCTATTTTATAATCCTTTTTATTGGAATTGATTGATACGATTTCCTTCTTAGCGCGCTGTTCTTCAAGTTTGATCTTTTCACGAACCAGTCTGTATTCTTTAGGAGGTGTTCCGGCCAGTGCATCCGCAGAAATTACCTGTAGGCGTACCACTGTTGATTTTGGTCCTTTAATGAGTTTGACGGCATCATCCACAAACCAGCCCACTATATCTACAATCTTACCGTCGTCGCCTTGTGCCACACCAACAATTTTGTCCTCTTTCTTTAACTGCTTTCCTTTAAATGCAGGTCCGCCGGGTATCACTTCTTTGATGGTGATGTAATTGTTTTCTTCACCAAGCAATGCACCAATTCCTTCCAATGACTGGCTCATATCCTGTTTGAAGCGATCGGCAGCAGTAGGAGCCAGATAACTTGTATGCGGGTCAAGCGACTCTGCATAGGAGTTCATAAACATCTGGAAAACCTGCTCTGTACGAATACGGCCCAATGCACGGTCGCGGTTTTTATAACGGTCGCGGAGTGTTGTCGCAATGGCAGTATCAGCTTTACCTGCCAGTTTAAGATCCAGTGCTTCGCTTTTAAGATATTTTCTCCAGGTATCGTTCAGCTCATCCACGCTTTTTGCCCAGGGTGCCTTTTCACGATCCGTATTAATGGATTCATCGGTTGAAAAATCAAAGGGTTTACCTTCTGTCAGTAAAGTCTGGATATATTCACTACGTTCTTTATAACGCTTTCTGAATACATTGTACATCTCGAAAGGTACATCCAGTTCTCTTTTCAGGAGATAATCATCGAATGAAAATTTGTACTTCTCAAAATCCGCAAGATCAGAAGCAAGATAATACAAACGACCGTGATCTATCCCGTCAATGTACTTACTGAACATCTCAGCCGATAACGAATCATTCAGTTTCGTCTTTCGGTAATGATAGCCTGACAAAATACGGGTAGTCAGTTCCTCAGCCTTATATTGCGAGGGGATCGGTTTAATATCATCTCCTAATGAGGCTGTTTCTGCAACGGTGAATGCTCCCTTTTCCTGAACGGGACCACGCTGCCAACCTAGCAATACAACCGGGATAAGAGTTATTAAGTACTTTTTCATCGTTGAATGTTTGCTATTTTACTATTTCCAATAATTCAACCTCAAATACCAGAGCTGAATAAGGCGGTATCTGAGGGCCTGCTGCCCGTTCACCATAAGCAAGCTGATACGGGATAAATAATTTCCATTTTGAACCAACAGGCATAAGCTGAAGTGCTTCTGTCCAACCTTTTATTACGCCGTTAACCGGAAATTCAATCGGCTCACCGCGTTCTACTGAACTGTCAAAAACCGTTCCGTTAATTAATGTTCCGTGATAATGTGTCTTTACTTTATCGCTGTCCGTAGGTTTCGCACCTTCACCTGCTTTTATGATAGAATACTGCAGACCGCTTTCCGTTGTAGTAACACCTGGTTTTTTCTTGTTTTCTTCCAAAAACTTTTCTCCTTCAACACGAACTACCGCTCCTTTTTCTTCCATTTCTTTTTGCTTTACTGCAGATAATTTTTCGAAGTAACCCTGTAAAAAACTGTTTGCTTCATCTGTGCTCAGTACGGTCTTTCCGCCTTTGAGTGCTGCACTGATTGTTTTTGTCAGTACATCTGTATTAATACCGCTGATTCCCTGAGAGGAAACAGAGTTTGAAAAACTTACACCAATGGCCGCCGATAAAGAATCCATCTGATTTTTGAGTACAACCGGTGCTGTTGCTGCTTTTACCGGAGTAGCCGATGCTTTTTTAACGGTAGTGGCTGGTTTGACTGGTTTCTTTGTTACTTGTGCAAAAGTTTGTGTGGCTGCAAATATTCCGCATACAACGCCTGCTAAAAGGATTTTTTCTAATTTGTACATTCTGCTAAAAGATGGTCGGTAAGTTTAAGTTTTGATTGGTAATTACCATTAACGAACTCAATTACAACAAAAACACAATTAGTACCTAAAAAAGTTTTAAAAACGTTTGAAATGCCTGATAAACGGTGATTTATTTTGTGAGACATGCGGATTGCAGAACAACTTGGAAAAATCTAATTTTAGATGATAGTTTTTGAGTCAAACATTCTTTATTTACCAAAATAAAACCCTACCTTTGCGGCTGATTTCAAAATCTTACTACTATACTCTAAATAAGTCAATTATACTATGGTATCTGTTAGACCGGATGAAGTTTCGGCCATCCTGCGCGAACAACTTGCAGGCGCTAAATCTGAGGCGGAACTCGAAGAAGTAGGAACAGTCCTTCAGGTTGGTGATGGTGTTGCCCGCATTTATGGCCTTTCCCAGGTTCAGGCAGGAGAGCTGCTTGTATTCGAGAACGGCTTAAAAGCACTCGCCCTTAACCTTGAGGAAGATAATGTCGGTGCAGTTTTGCTTGGTGATTACAGCGAAATAAAAGAAGGGGCAACCGTAAAACGTACCAAAGAGATCGCGTCTGTGAAAGTAGGTGACGGGATTATTGGCCGTGTGGTCAATACCCTTGCAGAACCTATCGATGGAAACGGACCGCTTCAGGGAACACTTTACGAAATGCCTCTTGAACGCAAAGCACCGGGTGTAATTTTCCGTCAGCCGGTTACTGAACCACTTCAGACGGGTATTAAAGCGATTGATGCAATGATACCTATCGGACGCGGACAACGTGAGCTGATCATTGGTGACCGCCAGACTGGTAAAACTGCTGTGGCTATTGATACCATTATCAATCAGCGTGAATACTTTGATAAGGGAGAACCCGTATTTTGTATTTATGTTGCCTGCGGACAGAAGGCTTCAACCATCAAAGGTATCGAAGCAACTCTTCGCCGTTATGGTGCCATGGATTATACAGTGATTGTTGCGGCAGGAGCTTCGGATCCTTCACCTATGCAGTTTTATGCTCCGTTTACAGGTGCTGCTATCGGGGAATATTTCCGTGATACCGGTCGTCCTGCACTGGTTGTTTATGATGACCTTTCAAAACAGGCGGTTTCTTACCGTGAAGTTTCTTTGCTGCTTCGTCGTCCTCCGGGCCGTGAAGCATATCCTGGAGACGTATTCTATCTGCACAGCCGTTTATTGGAGCGTGCAGCGAAAATCATCTCGGATGACAGCATCGCAAAAAATATGAACGACCTTCCTCCGTCTTTGAAGGATGTCGTTAAAGGAGGTGGTTCTCTTACCGCTCTTCCGCTGATCGAAACACAGGCTGGTGACGTTTCTGCTTATATTCCAACCAACGTAATTTCGATTACCGACGGACAGATATTCCTGGAATCCAACCTGTTTAACTCTGGTATCCGTCCTGCGATCAACGTAGGTATCTCGGTATCACGTGTGGGTGGGAATGCCCAGATCAAGTCGATGAAAAAAGTTTCGGGTACGCTGAAACTGGATCAGGCTCAGTTCCGCGAACTGGAAGCTTTTGCAAAATTCGGATCGGATCTGGATGCTGCTACCAAGCTTGCGATTGACAGGGGACGCCGTAACCAGGAAGTTCTGAAACAGCCTCAGTATGCTCCGGTAGCTGTTGAACTGCAGGTTGCGACGGTGTATGCTTCTACTAAAGGTTTGCTCGATAAAATTCCTGTTGAACGTGTAAAGGATTTCGATCAGGAATTCCTGACCATATTATCTGTTCAGCATAAAGATACATTGTCTGCTTTGCGTGCCGGAAAACTCGATAACAGCGTAACTGATGTGATCGACAGAGTGGCAAGAGAAGTAGCAGCTAAATATTAAGCTAATTATAAATCATTATAAAACCGGTTGCCAAAAGCAGCCGGTATTTATAACCGCAACGGCGAACCGTTTTTAATTTACCGAGAATGGCAAGTTTAAAAGAAGTACGTAACCGGATTGTATCGGTTAATTCTACCCAGCAAATTACGAAGGCCATGAAAATGGTAGCCGCGGCAAAGCTGCGCAGAGCCCAGGATAATATTATCCAGATGCGCCCTTATGCCCAGAAGCTGGGAGATATGCTTGCTACCGTATCGGCAGGAGCAGAAAGTTCGTCGGACAGTCCGTTAAAAACAGCCCGTCCGGTTGAAAAAGTATTGATCGTAGTTGTTACATCTGACCGTGGACTATGCGGTGCGTTCAATACCAATATTGTGAAAGCAACGCTGGCACTTATTGCAGGAAAGTATGCCGTTCAGGCGGCGAAGGGAAATGTTGAGATATTTGCGATAGGTAAAAAAGGTGCAGAGGCTTTTTCCCGCAGAGGATTTAAAGTAAATACCGGCTTTACTGATTTGTTCACCCGTCTTAAATTTTTAGCGGTGAAGCAGGCTGCTGAAGAAATCATGCATGATTTCGCAACAGGCCGTTATGATGCAGTTGACATTGTTTACAACGAATTTAAAAACGTTGCAACGCAGTTGATTCATACCGACCAATATTTGCCGATTGTTTCTGATTCAGGAACATCCAAAATTAAAACCACAGAGGTTAATTATCTTTTTGAGCCTACCGAAGAAGAAATTCTTGCAGAATTGATTCCGAAATCGCTCAAGATAATGTTATACAGAGCTGTTCTGGAATCGTTTGCTTCGGAACAGGGAGCACGGATGACTGCTATGGAAAAGGCAACGGAGAATGCCCAGGAACTATTAAAGGAACTGAAGCTTATCTACAACCGTACCCGTCAGGCAGCAATTACGACAGAGATCCTGGAGATCGTCGGAGGAGCAGAAGCTTTGAAAAATTAAGTTTTAAGATATTATTATTCAAAAACGGGCAGATTAATCTCTGTCCGTTTTTTTTTGACATTTAAAATAACAAGGTTAATCTGCCCGCACTTTTAAAATTAAATCGATAGTTTTACCCATCCATAAACATAACTAAAATGCACAACTACAAACATTTCAGATTTCTGATCATTCTGCTCCTTGTCGGCATATCACAAATCGTTTCCGCACAGTCTGTTGATGAAATAATAGCAAAACACATCACCGCAATGGGCGGCGCAGAGAAATTGTCAAAGCTGAAAAGCGTTGCCATTAATGCAAACATGGAAGTAATGAACATGGAAATGCCGGTAAAAATCACTGTTGTTCAGGATAAAGGATTCCGTACGGAAACTACCGTGCAGGGTATGACAATCGTGCAGGCTACTGACGGCGTGAAAGGCTGGATGATCAATCCTATGACCGGAGATGGGAAACCGGTGGAGCTGCCTAAAGAAGCAGTTCAGCAATACGCTTCTCAGACCGATCTTACCGGATTGTATAATTATAAACAAAAGGGGTATCAGCTGGCGCTGGAAGGTGAGCAGGATCTGGACGGAGCAAAAGTTTACAAAATTGTTGCTACCCTGAAGAACGGTGCAAAACAAGAGAACTACATTTCAAAAGATACCTACTATTTACTGAAAGTGGTGGCGACTGTTTCTGCGAACGGACAAAACATCACTACTGAAAATGTGCAGTCCAATTTTAAGCAGGTAGACGGGATTACATTTCCTTTTTCTTCTGAACTTACCACCTCGGCCATGCCGGGAGCAAAAGTGGTGAACAAGGTAGAATCTGTTGCCGTCAACACAAAAATTGACGAAAGTATTTTTGCAATGCCAAAGCAATAATCATTCTTAAAAAGTACCTGTTTTTCAGATCATTAGAATCTCATTCCAAAAAGAATGAGATTTTTTTGTATTCATGAAAACTTTTTTTCAAATTTACATGTATATACATTAAATGTAAATACATAAATTAATTTTGATATGGCAACCGCAACAACCTGGGTTATTGACCCTACTCATTCCGAAATCCAGTTTAA
>Ga0265797_10000851_pt1 | contig 55631 bp, 48 predicted proteins | sample P2T30metagenome_FD_192433 | JGI IMG/M metagenome (GOLD analysis project Ga0265797, IMG submission 192433) | Plant litter microbial communities from East Loma Ridge, Irvine, California - P2 T30 | ecosystem: Environmental > Terrestrial > Plant litter > Unclassified | place: USA: California...
TCAACTTCATCTTCTACTTCGGTCCAGTCTTCTTCCAGCAGCTCGGCTCCATCAGCAACCCCTTCCTCATCTCTCTCGTCACAACTCTTGTCAACGTGCTGTCCACCCCGGCCTCGTTCGTCATGGTTGAGAAGATTGGGAGACGCCCTCTTCTCGTCTTTGGAGCTGCTGGCATGGTTATCATGCAGTTCATCGTCGGAGCTATCGGAGCCACCGCTGGCAGAAACACTGCCGACCATCCTGCCAACCCGAATGCTACCAGAGCCATGATCGCATTCATCTGCTTGAACATCTCCGTCTTCGCTACAACCTGGGGACCGTGTGCCTGGATTGTGATCGGCGAGATCTTTCCTTTGACTATTCGATCTCGTGGCGTCGGTCTGTCCACGGCTAGCAACTGGTTCTGGAACTGCATCATCGGTATCATCACGCCTTATCTTGTTGCTGACCGCGACGACTCCGCTCGTATGGGATCAAATGTCTTCTTCTTGTGGGGCTCGCTCTGCTGCGTTTCATGTAAGTTTTCCATATTCCTTACAGCCACATCGAGCATTTTGCTAATCCATAAGCAGTCTTTTTCGCCTACTTCTTTGTTCCTGAAACTAAAGGTCTTACGCTCGAGCAAGTCGACAAAATGTTGGAGGAGAGCACCCCTCGCACCTCCCGCAATTGGAAGCCCCACAGCACCTTCGCCGGTGACATGAACCTCGCTGATAAGCATATCGAGATTCCCCTCGAGAACCTCACTACTAAGCACGAGACCTCTACAGTCTAGTTGTCTGGTTAAAACGATGTGTAAGAAGGGAATACTCAATGTATGGAACTGCCGATGTCACTAGATGTTATTGCAACGCATAGACCTGCTGCCTCGCACTCAATGCTGTGGAGTTATATATATAGTGGAATAGCATACCTGAACCTTTGTCACTGGATTTCAATCCGCGTTCCACATTGTGATCGTGGGAAAGCGTACGCGGGACTCAATCCAGAGTGCACGTTAAGGGAGCTGCTTCATCACCTGATTTCTCCAGCTCTGTGCGTGCTTCCTGCAGTCTGGGAATTTGAATTGAACCAAGAGCTGTGACTACTACGTGGCGCGTTAAGCGTCCGCTTGCACAATGACCTAAAACCATTGCCGTCTTCTGTTCTCCTCGGCTCTAGATAGGGACCCCGGTGTTCGCTATGTAGCATGAGGCTAACGGGCTGACAGCGTAGGCGCACGCGTTCTTACGTTCGATTAGCCGGCGCGGTGTTTGCGGCATCGTTTGGGTAGGTGGTACGAGGTTGATGGGTCGCATGCTGTATTGGGGAAATGGGTCGCATGACGAGTCTGACCTGAGGTTTGGAGGACTGTTAGTGTAGCGGAATCTTAGGCCGATGAGGTGGGCTGATGGTCAGTGTCAGTCGAGGTCGCATTTGCGCGTTTGTTGAGAGATGGGACGGTTGCATGGTTGGATCCTTCGTTGGGCTTGCCTCTGCCAGGCGCGCTGTGGCGGAGCTCGCTCTTGCCTGGTGGTGTAGCATCTGTGCGCAGCTTGGTGGGGGCTTCAGGCTCACCAAGCGCGAGCATCTTCTTCAACTTCCATGCCTTGCCTTTTCAACATTGTTCTGGATGCTCCGGTCAATTCGCCCTGATCCTTGGAATTGCGCGAAGAAGTCAAGGCTGCTGCCTGTGATGGAACGTGCCGCATGCCCAACGAACAATTGCTCTGTGGACAGCCTTGCGGGATGTGGGAGGCTGCAGGTGATGGCGTCGCTGCCCGTCAAGCTTGCCTCTATACGTCCATGTTCAGCTCAGCCTCAGGCAGGGGCTATCCCTAGTCTCCAGGTTGCCAGCCACATCGTCGACTGCATTGCCATCAGAGTGATTTTCACTTCCTTCCACCCTCCCAGTCATCTAGCAATTTCCAATGAAGCTTGATTCTGACAAGACATTTGGCGAACTATACCCTAGTATCGAAGCTCTCCAAACAGCCTTGACAGAGCTCGAGACAAAATACAAGGAAACCGTTTCTGATACGCAGATTCCTCTTCGATTTCTCACTCTGCGCGACAGCCCGTCGCCCGGGCCTCCGGGAAACACAGTCAGTCATCTCGCTTTACACACTGCGCGTAAGACAAATGCTGATTTTGTACACCTGTATTCAGGTCCATCTACGTCTTACTCAGAGAGCGGAATACGATACCGATTGGGAATATGTTGCTGTGTCATACACTTGGGCACAGCCTGAGGGACTTGCCGCCCAGTTCAATACGCCGAAGTTCATGATCTGGATCAGCGACACGGAAGCCCGCCCGCCACGTTGCCCTCCATCTGTCCTTCACCGGGCACTGCAATACGATACCCATCAAACCAAGACTGGTCGCCTCTGGATTGACCAAGAGTGTATCGACCAAGACGATGCAATAGATCGCGATGAACATATCGCGCATATGCATAGAATTTATGAGCGGTCCAAATGCACCGCTATCGTTCTGTCGCAAAGTATAAGCCCGAGCCAAGCGACCTTGTTGCAGCGCTGCATTGAGGCCCATGGAAAAGACACAGTGGACGGAACTCTGAACAATGAAATTGAAGAGGAAGACTGTGTTGATCCTAAGGTCACCGGTGCTGCGACAGGTCTTATATCGCTCAACTGGCTTGGTAACTGGTACTGGAGCAACAATCTGGAAAACATACTCGGAGAAGACGGCCGAGGAAAAAGCGCTATTGATTCTCCGCTACACATGATCTTCAAGAGACTAGTTGAAGATCCATACTTTACACGTGCCTGGACATATCAAGAGCAGCGTTGTTCTAAGACTTCGTGCTATCTGATCCCTATACTACTAGATCCGTCATCTGATGAGATTACTACTGGACGAGAGCGAACGAGTATCTTCATGCCAAGTTCTCTGCCTCAGAGTATTGATAGATGGTGTTGGAGGCGTTTGAACGATCTGGAACTTTCTCGGTTGTTAACCAACAATTTCCGTTCTCATGACCGCGATGCGCGTTGCCCCGGTGTGACTATCCTCAAGCAAAGAAGTTCGAGCCCCAGGGAAACAGTCAGGGACAGAGATTACGTGATTACGGAAACTGTCAGGGGCATGAACACGCGAAATTGCAAGTACGTGTCTGATCGCGTAACGATGGTGGCGAATATATGCGAGTTCGGCATGACCCTTCGCACAACCCAGTTCCAGGACGATGAAGCAGTGAGCTACAGTACGTGTGTTTTGGCACTTCTTGTCATGAATGGAGTATTAAATAGGCCATGGGCAGCTATCATGGAAATGAAAATTGATGTTGCGCTCCTCACTTTTTGAGCTACATAGATGCTTCCATAGGAGACCTGAATGACAATACCCACGAGGATAACCTACCAACGCATTCTCTTTCTGAATATGCACCCCCACCAATGACTTCTCGCTCTTAAATGGGTCTAAAAGCAGCAGACTTGCCTTTTGCATCTATCAAGTTTCTTCTAGAACAGTCCAAGCCCAACGCATGTTTAAGAGTATGGTATCAATAGTTCGTCATCTATACAATCTCTACTCCACGTACAACATATCCAAGGGCTTCAAACGAGTTCAACTGGCTTTATGTCCCCCACTAGCCGTCTGCGCCCTGAGAAACGCTTCAACGTCCTTGGCACTTGTCGCGTCGATCTGGCGATCCATCTCTTGTTCCTGTGGACTCTTTGTCCTCACAGGCTCTTCAACCTTGTTTTCTTCCCCCTTGTTTCCACCAACCACACCGGCAACGGCTTCAGCGGCAGAAGTAGCAGTCGAGGTGACTACAGCGGAGGCTGATACAGCGGCTTGTTTAGCTTGGTCCAAATAGCCCGGGGCGGCGGGTTCTTCACGATCGGGGAGCGGTACCTCTTTCGGTGCTTGACCCACCGTGTTGGGCTCCATTGTGACTGTCTTGTCTCCATGCCCATGGTCAACGATTGCTGCCTCGGGCGTTCCGTCTGCGAGCTGCCCGGATGCGTGTGTTTGGTTCTGTTGCTCGTATCGTGCTTCTGATGTGCCCGCGCGAATCGGTAGGGTCGTAGTAATCGGTACCGCGGTCGTGGACGGGCGCGACTCGGTGTCTGAGGGTGGGGTGTCGATTTCCGGCTCGTTCGTATCAGGAGGGTGCGTAGCTGTGCCTACGGTTGTGAGAGGGTCGCCGATCTGAGTCGCAGGTGTGGGCGGCATCAGATCTCCCTGCTTGTATCCTACAGGCTTGGGAATGGAGAAGATTAGTTTTCTTCGCGGTGTTCCGCTTTCGCTGCCAACGCCCCAGGCTTCCATTTCGCCATTCTGGCCTTCCTCCCACTTTATCGGCCCAATAGGGAACGTCTTGCGGCCGCCCTGGGTATTTGGGTTCTCCCACTTCATTTGCGCCTCGATGGCTGGCTCAAGATTCGGCAGCTGTCCCCACTCGAAATCGAGACCGCCACCGTATTTCTTCGGGATGTTGTCGTGGTCGATATATTGAGAGAGTGTGGAGTAGACGTTCTGCGGGGAGAGGATGAAGATCTTGGATACGGTGATGGGATCAAACCAGCGCTTGACCCAGCCCCAGACGGTGGGAAAGAAGCCAGGCGCTCCGACGATCTGCGATTTGGTCAGTTCTACTTGCGTGGCTCTCAAGAAGACGCGTGCACATACGAATATCCTATCCAGGGTCTCAGGGTAATGTGCTGTGGCCAGGACCGAAGCATCTTGCATGTGGCCCTTCAGGTTCCAGAACTGCTTCAGCCCAACACCACTGATGTCCACGATGTTGTTGCTTTGCGAGATTGGCGTTTCCGGGTGGCTGCGAGGGACCATGGAACACAGAGGTGTGTAGAATCTGGTGAGCGACTCATACAGGGCGAATAGGCGCAGGTTCTTGGTCGCGACATTGGGGATAGTCGTCTTTGACTTGGCGAGTTGCTTCTCGTACGTGGAGATGTTCTTCGAGTTCAGCGGTGCGACCTCGAAAAGGAAGAGAGGAATGCCGCGTTTGTCGCGTCGGCCGAGCCATTGCGGGTACTACGTGAGGCTGTCAGACAGGATGACAGCACATGTATGCGGGACTCTCTACCAAGCGGCGCGTTTGCTCATACTCTTCGACCTCGATGGTGTTGAAGATTTCGCTTAGTTTGTTCTCCTTCCGCCAGTCTTCCGTGTCTTTGAATTGCTTAAAGGCTTCTTGGGGAACAAAACGACGCGCGCGCAGATAGCGCCTGTAAGCAGTCAGTGCCCCGCTAAAATCGACAACTTCGCGATTTGCGCGTACAGCATGGTCTCGTCGTCATGACTGGCTCGCACCGGCCCGGCTGCAGGTGTGTAATAGCCTGCTTCCTGGCACACTTTCTTGAACTCGAGAAGCTGGGCTTCTTGGTTCTCGGTGAGATGGGAGAGATGTCCCGCAGGATACTGCATCGACTCTACTCTGCTGAGGTCGGCCATGGCGGGATACGATAGGAATGTAGGAGCGTAGGATTACAAGGCCAAAAGGAAAGATAAAAAGTGGTGAGCCAGACCGTTCAGTTTTAGGGCGTCATGTTTATGGTAATGAATGCGGCGGTGCGGCAGTGACATCAACTGTGGCTGCAGATCGGGTCTCGCGGACAGCGAGCTTCGGCAACGGTTGCGCGCTATCCGGACCAAACGTGGAAAAACCATATGAGGGTCTTGCTTGTTCACGGACATAACTGACTGTTGCGCTCGAGTCGTGTCTACCGCATTGACCACGATGAGTCCAGAGTTGCTTCGAGTGCCTCGTCATTCATTTCCGCTGCAAGCCGGAGCTTCGCCAAGAAATTCGTGCTGACAATGATGGCCGAACTTGCAGATATGCTGACAGCATCAAGGAAGGAAAGCCGGGCGGTACGGGTTTAGGCTTTGGCGAATAATCAAGTAATTGTCTCTTAGGTGTACTTCCAAAAGCGACCAACATGTTTATCATAGCGTGATCAATCTTTCTCCGCGACTGGCCAAGTGGGCAGCGTGACAGGGCTTCGCTCTATCAAGAGTGCTGTGTAGCTCTCCAGCCTGTTGATATAGCCTGAGTAGAAAAGCGCTCCACTGAGTAGGCTCTGCATCCATGAGTAAGACGTCTCTAACTAGGTCGAGACACAAGGCATAGATTTAGCTCAGTCTCATCCTTGTCGTGACGGGATCGTATATCTGGACCCGCGATACGACGGGGAGAACGCCTGTTGACTGAAGGTGCGTTATCGCGATTTAGCTGCCGAGGCTAGTCAATATTAGCGAGCCATGCCATCATGACCGCCCATGTTCCAATGTTGACGACATCTGCGGCGGAACCTTCAAGCACGCCCTTCACTCGCCACACGGAACCTCCATTTACCCATGCACTCTGCACTTCTCTCCACGACCCTGTCACCTCCCGAAAGCGCCGAACGACCCCACCCATACACCACCTGAACGCCGGGCCCACCATGCCACGCCCCTCCTTCACTGACTTGCCGACCGAGATCCTCGAAGCCGTCTTCCTAAATCTCGACCCGCGCTCCCTTGCATCCGTTTCGCAGACGAACAAGCTCATCAAGGAGCTCACGACCGATGCGCCTATAATATGGCGCCACCTGTGCAAGACGCAATTCAAGACATGGGACGCTCGCCACAACATTATCGCCAAGTTTGCAGCCCCGTTGTCCGATGTCGACTGGCGCGCCCTCTACATGACCAAGCACACAATCGAGCGTCGCACCAAAGAGCTCTTGAACCGCATTGTGAATCGCCAGCAAGGGCGCATAAGATGTATCAACGACATCGCCGAGTTTGGGTACGATGCGAAAGAAACGCTATTGAAGGAATGCGCATGCCCCGATGATGCGCACGATGTTCTAGCGAGGCGATACTACGCCAATGCCGTACTAGAGCGCATACATCGCGAGGTCGCCATCAAGGTGTGGTCGGATCTACATGACGGCAAGGACATATCGATAGAGAGAGCTCTGGGCGCATACGATGTGTTTGCGAGAGTGGGCGAAGATGTAGACATTGACGTGGTAGCTGAAGACATCACTGCACTAGCCAACAGGCTACTGGAAACATATCCCGACTTGCGCAGCTGGAGTCCACGAACACAGGCCTCGACTTTGGCGTCCTTCCTCCGTGACGAAGGCTTCAACGGTGTACCAGACACGTCGTATCGCGCACTTCGGAATTCCTTCATTGGCCTTGTCATACGTTCGGCGACGCACGAGTCTCTTCCACTCATCTCAGTCGCCATCTATTGCGCCGTAGCACAGCGGATTGGCCTTGATGCACGACCCTGTGGGTTCCTTTTCCACGTCTATACTCTCGTCTATGCGCCCAAGAACTACAACCTCGATGGCCAGTACAAGCCAACGAGTTCAGCGCAGCTGGATTACATGTACCTGGATCCGTTTCGCTCTTCCTCAGAAGTACGACAAGGCGATTTACAGAGGATCCTACGCGATATGGGTGTTCCAAGGGACGAACACCATGGCTTTCTGAGCGACACCAACACCCGAGAGATGGTGATGCGCACCGCGCGCAACATCATGAACTCGGTACAAACGATCCGCGAAACTGAAGCTGGAATGGGCAGCATCCAGGCGTCATGGATGAACTCATACCCAGACATGGACAACGCGTTCTACGCAACCATCTGGGCCATGCTCCTCCTTGGGCCCAACGACGATCATATTTCATCTGGACATAATCAGATCCGTCGTCGCCAATACCTGCCGTACCTGCTTGAGCATTTTCAGATGCACTACCCATGGGACGTGACGTTGCTATCACGCTACGTCATCCCCATGTTCTACAACCAACCTGAGGGCCGTCGCCTGCTTCAGTTTGTGCAGAGCATGCATCAAGTTGATTCAATGCGGAAGCCTGTTGCCAACCGCTCTGCGCGTACGCAGAATGTTGCTTTCAAAGTTGGCCAGCTATTCCAACACAAGCGTTATGGCTATGAGGGTGTCATTACAGGCTGGGATGTTGTCTGCGACGCGAACGAAGACTGGATTCAGAACATGCGTGTGGATTCCCTATCGAAAGGTAGGAATCAGGCTTTCTACCACGTACTGTAAGTTCATCTCTTAGCGCCTTTACTATATTATGCTAATTGAAGTAGTGTCTGCGACAAATCCGTTCGCTACGTTGCTGCTGAGAACATCAAGCCTGTGGATGAGGATACAAACCCCTCCGAGGCGTTGCTGAAACTTGCTGGCCGCCATTTCAAGCGCTGGGACGATGAACAACGTTGTTTCGTGAGCAACGTGCGAGACGAATACCCCGAGGATTAGATGTTGCAGGGCTAAAAGCAAGGTGGGGTTTGAAAGGTATAGATAGATAAAGCTATGACGTTTTGTTGCGGTCTCTAGTTGAGTGTCGCATCAAACGCTGTTATATCCCCACTCATTCCGGGCCTGTTGGTCTCCGACCTAAGATCGAGCGAAAGTTATGAAACATTCCCAAGATGATTGCTATAGAATCACAAAGCAATCATCGCAATCTTACATCCTTACTTTCTTCCCTTGCCTGGCATGAAGCGATCCAAGTTCTCCTCCAGGAAGCCATTTTCGGCTAGCATCTCGAGCCACTTCTTGATGACCGGACCAGAGTCGTATCGCCGCTGTGCAGCCTTCGAATCCTCTTCTGCCTCGTTCTGTATCTCCATCATGATGTTCGCAGCCAGTTGATTGGCTTGCGAAAGCAAATCGCTACGGCGAGCCAGGAGCTGGGTCATGTCTTCGCTGTCGATGGCCGCTTTAACAGTAGTGGAGATAGGGTTGACCGCAAGAAGCTCTTCGGGGCCTAACATACGAGGACTTGGCGGCTGTTCATTGGGGTCAACAAGATCTCTCCAGTCCTGAGACGTAGAAGCTGAGATGTCATCGAGGCGTGTGTCGACATGCGAGAGTGTATTGATCGTCAGACTAGCACTCTTGCGCAGTGAGAGCAACGGGGACTGCGTCAAAGCAACAACGCCGTAGTCGTCGTCACCAGCAGCCATGAGCGTGGAAATAGTGGTGGATACTGACTCGAGCCACGTCTCGCCGCGCTGCGGATCGAAGGAGCCAACGCACGTCGGCTGCCTGTCCAGACCGTCCAACTTCCACACTTCGTTTCCAACCGGTACGAAAGCGATGTAGTGATGCGCGTTATCCTCGACGCTCTCTGCACTATCGTGACTGGCGACGGTGTCGGTCGAAGCAGCGCGTCGCGACTTGGATCCCTTCTTGGTAGGCTTGGTCTTCTCAGTCAACAGCTGTGCCTTGATGCGCTGGGCACGTTTGACTTTGTAGCTGAGATGTTTGTCGCCCTCGAGAATGTCCATCTTCTTGGCAAACGAATTGTGAATCTTCTTCACAAAATCGAAACTCGCAAAAGCCTCACCGCGCTGGTATGGCGACAAGTCTTGCGTGAAATCTTTGAACTGGGTCAAATGCTCGCCGATATGCACATCAGATGCGTTGCTCTGGTTCATCATGATATTGATCATGGCTAGTGTCGCACAACTGTTCTGGGCGGGCAATTGGTTGGCGAACCAGACGTCCTGGGGACACTCGGCTGCCTGACCGTCGTTGCCAAATTCGCGGTAGTGGAAAAGCAGAATGAAACCGTAGACAGGCTGCGGGAAGTTGTCGAGAAGGAAGTCTGTATCCATACTGAATACTTCGCGTACCGTCACGTCGCGGACGCCCATCTCGCGGAGGATGACGGAGAAACAGGCGGGTTCACTTTCGATTTCGCAGAATCCTTGCCAGGTCTCTTTGTCGAATTTGGTTGCAGGCATGTCTGGTGGACTAGGGAAAACCGGATCGGTAGAGGCGCCGTTCTGAGGCGACGGTGGGCCTGGCGAGTCTTTTGCCTTTTTACTGATGGACTCCGACGCTGTAGTGGGTTCAGGAGGACCTCGCTTCTTGGTGTTGGGTGAGGCCGTTTTCGATCCTGTGCTTGGAGATATAGTGTCGTTGACAGACTGAGCTGTAGAGGCGCCATTGCTTTTTACTGCGATTGCAGAGACTGTATCGGCGACTTGGTTTGCCAGGTCTTTGCTGGGTATGGCTTGTTGTTGGGTTTGCTCTTGGATTCCGGCTTTTACATCCGAGCCAGCTCGGACATCGTGGACAGTCTGACCCTTCATACTAGCTGATTTGGGTTGAGAGAGGCTTAGGGTGAGTCGTAGTTTTGAGTTGAAGGAGTTCAAGTGTGTATGTGGACGTTTGGAGGTTGGAGGAAAGGCAAGCAGACAAGCATGGTGGAAGGCGATCTGTGAATGAAGCGCGGTTATCTTTTCTATTGTGGGGTTCGACAAGACAATAGAAAGCGAGCTGATAATGGTATAAAGTGAACGTGAAAGGAAGTAACCGCGTGCTGGTCGGGGTAGTAGAGGTCGGGGCGCTAGCACGTGACGAGCTCGGCGTCATCCAGTTCTGATTGGCCGGATCCATCTCAGCCCGCATCCTTGTCGCGCTCGTCGCGTAGACTCTAGGTAAATGTTTGTTTGAGTTTCACGTCCACCGACAGTCCGCCCAGCGCAACACGCCCGATCGCCCCCCGACCGAACACGCATCTTCGTCGCATCTTCCAATCCATGATCACGATATAGCCGACGCTTAACTTCTGGGTGCGATGAACGGCACACCCCAGGTTCGCCGAGGCGTGGGCGGCTTCCCATCAACACCACAGAACACGAACCGCTCCCCCAGCCTCCAGAGCCCGAATGGCACAACACCGCGACCCAACATCAAATCACCCTTACCAGACCTGCCCAAAGCCCCCGCGCAGTCAAGCTCAGGGCCCCTAATACCCGCCGACATCCTCGATCCCGCCCAACAACGCTTCTATGTTTTCGCCCTATACGTCGCCCTATGGGCATACCGAACATACGACTTCTACACGCTGGCTGTCGAGGAGGACGAATCGTTAGTGCTGTGCCTGAAATGGTGCTTCTTCGACGTACTGTTCATGTTCGGCATACCGCTACTGGAAATTCCTTGGCTGGAATGGGGCAACGGCGCCGCCTTCCTGCTGTTTGTGCTGCATGCGGGCGTCGACGTCATGCTCATGTTCAGGATTGGCATACCGGTACAGGCATGGCTTATGGGGCTGGTGGGCTTCTTGTGGGATAGCGAATTGGCCATCAGCGAGCGGAGCGTCAAGCCTGGTGCTATCCTACATAACGCCTCCCTTATTCTCGGAAAGCAGATTGTCAACATCTTGCCTGAGGGTTCTGCAGTCTTGAACCCAGATAGGCAATCGTTCTGTCTGAACTCGTCCGTCACCCAACTCGAAATCCCGATTATGATCAACCAGACCGAACCCCACGAGATGGAGATCCTGCGCATCGACATCGATACGAACGTCAACGAGACCATCATCGTTAAGAAGGGAGAGCTCAAGTCTATGTTGAAGAAGGCTAGGAAGACGCAGAAGTCATCCGACCCTGACGACCCATTGACTCTGGCCTACACGATCAAGAAGCCAGGTGTATACCTGCTCAAGAAGGTCACGGATCAGTCGAAACTTCTAGTCCGACCGCGATCTACCAACGTCGTCGTGGCCACCTGCCCGCAAGCTCGAGTGAAGCCTACTGGCAACAATCGCTGCCGTAGCGATCTATCCAACGTTGAACTCGAGGTCGAGGGAACACCGCCTCTAAACGTCAAGTACCGCCTCACGGTGAACGGAAAGCCCCGCGGCGGGTCTCAATTCCAGAATCTGCAGCCAGACGACGCCATCTCGCCCTTGTCGAAACACACATCACAAGCACTGGTCAAGAGCGGACGCGAAGACATTTCCTGGGCACGCCCGCACAAGGTTCTCGTACCTCTGAACGAATCTCTCACGACTAGTGGCTCATGGGAGTACGAAATTGAGGAGGTGCAGGATGGACTGGGTAACTTTGTAAGCTACCTGAACGTCGACGATGACGAGCGCCCACGGCCCAAGGTCGCAGGCATTCGTCAACTATTCGAGGTCCACGAGCGCCCTACAGCTTTCCTCAGAGGCTGCAGCCCACAGAACCCGCTTCGGGTGCCCAAGGGTGAAGCCGCTCGTCTGCCCGTCCAGTACCAGTCTACGGGTAAAAACGCTATTGACTCTGCGCATACCGTTGAGTATCTCTTCACACCTCAAGAGAATATCGTTTCGGATGGCTACCACAGTCCAGATGCTGTGCTGCAAAAGCAGGTCATGCGAAAGGGTGAGCAGCCTACTATCAAGGTCGCCGGTCTTTACACCATCAAATCTGTGTCGACCGACTTCTGCGAGGGTGAGGTTTTTGAACCTACTTCGTGCCTACTGCACAACCCGCCCGAGCCGGATCTCACGCTAGACAGCGAGGACATCATAGACAAATGCGCGGGCAACCCCATCGGTCTCCGCGTTGGCCTTGATTTCGTTGGAAGTCCACCTTTCGTGGTCACCTACTCCGAGAAGAAAGACAACGGCCGGGAAGTCAGGCAGCCGCCACTTCAGATTGCCAGCCTCCGCAGTACGATCGACCTCACACCGTCAGATGCGGGTCATTACGAATACACATTCAAAACCATCAGCGACTCGGTTTACAAAGAGAGGCCCCTTAGCAACATCAAACTCCAACAGGACGTCAAGCCATCCGCACAAGCATACTTCATTGAAAGCAGTAGACCTAAGCAAGCTTGTATCGACGATGTGGTTGAGTTTGACGTGGGCTTTGCTGGTGAGGCACCCTGGAAGCTCGAATACGAAATTGTCCACAATGGCAAGCGTACGAAGCGCACCGTCGAGACCGAGACCGCGCACTACGTGATACGAACAGACAAGCTCAGCAGCGGTGGCGAGTACGTCGTAGCTCTGACGAGTGTTACCGACAAATCTAAATGCAAAGAGGTTCTCAAACCCGTAGCTAGAGTCAATGTTCGTCACGAACGACCCAAGGCGTACTTCGGGCACATTGAAGGCAAACAATCAGTCTTGGCTTTGGAAAGTCGACAAGTCGGACTTCCTCTCCGCTTTACTGGCAACGGCCCTTGGTTCCTAGAGTACGAAAACTTGAAGACCAAGGAGATTAAGAAGGACAGCTTCCAAAACCCCAACTCATGGCTTGACGTCAAGACAGATGGAACATATCAGTTGATCTCCGTTAAGGACTCTGTTTGTCCCGGCTTGATCGATGAAAAGGCCGACCAATTCGACGTATCCTGGGTCGCACGTCCCTCGCTCAGTGTTCCTGAGAGTAGCGCGGTGCTGGAAGGCAGCAAATACATCAAGGACGCCGTCTGCGAGGGTGACGAGGATTCGTTCGATGTGTCTTTAACCGGTAAGTTATCCCGAGTACCCCACGCATTGCCAAGACTAATCACATCGTAGGAAATGCTCCTTTCGACATTTCTTACCGACAAGAATACAAGGACAAGAAGGGAAAGACAGCCTCTGTCAGCGAAAAGGACTTGCACACCGTTGGCGGTCTTGCATCGATTCGATCCGAAACCTCCAAGGCTGGTACTTACGAGTACACTTTCCTGAAACTCGCAGACGCCAGGTACGACCATTCGAAGAAGCACTTCTCGCCTATCACGATTCAGCAACAGGTTCACTCACGTCCTGGTGCTCGCTTTGATAAACCTGGAAAGACATACAGCTACTGTTCACGAGAGTCAGAGGGCGAAGAAGTCATCCCCATCACGCTGGAGGGTGTTGCACCATTCTACCTGGAAGTGGAGATCAAACATCAAGGTACACCTAAGCCGGAAATCAGTGTCCACAAGAACATTGCCACAAACAAGTATGATCTCAAGATTGAGCACCGGAAGATGCACCTCGGTCATTCGTCAATATCCATCCGTAAGGTCCGCGACTCGCGTGGATGTACCCTCAAGCCTCCGCCAGGTGGTCCCCGTGTGCAAATCAGCGTTCATGATGCGCCTACCGCCACACCCCTGGAAGACCGACAGGACTTCTGTGTCGGTGAGCGCCTGTCCTTCGCTCTTAGCGGCCAAAGTCCCTTCACAGTATACTACACCTTCGAGAAGCAAGAGCGCAAGGCCTCCAACCCGGGCACTACTTTCCGCCGTCTCGCCGAGCTTCCAGGATCGTTCACTATCACCGGTCTACGCGACTCTGCTTCTGAGTGCCTTGCAGCGCTCGATCTTACCAAGACCATTCATCCAATCCCCTCTGTACGTCTCTCTGGAGGTCAAGTCCACGAGATTGACATTCACGAGGGTGGCGGTACGGATCTAGAGTTCCAGTTCTGGGGTACACCGCCTTTTGAGTTTACCTACACGCGAAGCACCAATGCAAACAAGGGACGGAAGAGTAAAGTGCTGGAGATCAAGACGGAAATCAGTCATGAGATGAGTATGAGCATTCCAGTCCAGGAGGAGGGTACGTATGAGGTCGTGTCTATCAAGGACCGGTGGTGTAGTTTTGCAAAGCCTGGTGAAGGCCATGATGGCAAAGGCGGACAGAAGATGTTGACCTACTGAGAGTGAAGAGGAAGGGGGTACAGATTTCGTCTTGATGTGCATGGATTGGCGTTTAGCGTTTGCTTTCGGACGTTTCTCAAGGTTTGCATGAGACTTTGTATTTATGGAAGGTCTTTGGCTATGGAAGGGTTTTGGTAGCGTGTGAACCAGCGACGAGCATTGATTATCGAAAACTTGATACATACAACTTGTCCCATGCTTCTCCACACCGCACCTGAGGTAGCTCGATGCTGGCGCCGGCACCATATCGATGATAAGTAGCGCATCGCGATCGCGTACCTGCATCTAGCGCTAAAGTGGACCCTTTCGCATCCTAACACAATACTGATGATATCATGAATAAAGTGACATCACAGCCACGACTAGGCTGATGGGAGCGACAAAAACAAAGAAAAAGTCGTGTGTCTTCTACCATTGCAACTTCATCTACACTGCACTTCACTCCAACTCATTGCGAATAATACAAATTCTACATTACTCTCAACCACACACCAAATCACCAACATGCCTCACTCCAAGACACCCGGCCAGAGCAATGCTGCTTCAGACAAGTTCAACAAGCAGGAGGCTGAGAGTACGCTTCTCATTTCTTCTCTAAATCTTTGCTGGGATGTCACTCTAACAAATATGACAGGCAAGGGTCTCGGTGCATCAAACGCACCCGCAGCGAAGGAAGGCCACGCGCCCGGCGAAGCACCCGTAGCTTCAGACAGCGGAAACTCAAACGTTGGCGTCGACCCCAGCGCGAACAAGCCCGGTGAGAAGGGCATTGGTGGACCAAACTACGGTACACACTAGATATGCATCTCTGTCTATGAGGAGATGGTGTATGAATAGGAAGGAAAGGAAAGACGAGCAAGAGCTCTGTTGTCGTTATGAAATTACGAATATCATTGTATAAATTACGGGTATATTTTCCCCAAGTCACGCCAGAAAAGCTGTATGTGACCGTGTGTATGAACAATGTGGCCGTTATGCGTGTTACGCTGTCTTCGGTTTCGGGATACGGAAGGGATGGGCTTCGGTGTTGAAGACCCAGTCGTCCAGGCTGATGACGTTTGGCTCGCTAAAGGTCAGGTAAAAGTACTTTAGCGTTTCCGCCATCCAGAAGCTCTGTAGGCGTTTCAGTACACGTTCGATGTCTTCTGACAAGAAACTAAGAAACGACTTACCTCCATGCTGTCCGCCCTCGGTGGAGAGTCGGCGGATACGTCTATCAATGCCGAGTTACCGATGTCAGTGTCTGTGGAGCGCTGAATAGCCGTCCACATATCCCATGCAGCAGCTTGCCATTGTTGCTCTCCTGTGATGCGGTGCATGATGAACACACTCTCGATAGCCTCTGGCCTGAGAATGTACCTTCTATCATCGACACTGATGAAGCCGCTGGGGAGGCGGAGGTTCGCAATATTCTTCAACGGATCCTTTTCGTCCGCAGCATTAGATGTCCGGGATAGTATACCATCGAGCCATGCTTTCTCGTCCCATACGCAGGTTGTCGTATTGTCGCACATGAGGAGATGCGATACTTCGGGCATGATACCTGCGGGCGATGCCTTGTATGCCCAAACACAGGTGTCTGCCAACTTCCGACCGATCGTGACATGTTCGTCGTTCTGGAACAGCTTTCCGCCGAGGGCGAACATGCCACCTGTGTAGCATGCCAAGTGTTGCATCTCTGGGTCTAACGCCGTAGTCGCACCTTCGGCACGGACAAATCCTGACATGAGCATATCGGAGTTCTCTGGGGTCGATGGCCTGAATAAGGCATACTTGGATGCCGTGTCCATTGCTCTCTCGTACATCTTGCGATAGATGGCGTCTTGACCACCGAGCAGCGCATATTGCTTGCCAATATACTCGTACGTTGAATCAGCCATACTCCCCAGGGTGAACCCACTGTCACCAGTAAAGTCCGCAGTTCGAGCGTTGACAATCAGAGGCCACATGCCCGGTAACTTGGTCTTGTCCTGCTGTTCTTCGAGAAGTCTGGTTACCCTGTTGACCGCGTCGTACCATTTCGGGTCCCCGGTCAATTGCGAGAGGCGTGTGAACTCCATGGTCAGACTTCCGATCTCCGCAAGGAGGACCTGCTCGTCCGCTACCTGTGGTTTGCCCTCGCCGGCTGCACGGAACTGCCATCGCGTGATTGGTAGGTGGTTGGGTGTGTCGAATGCATGGTATAGCATCTCGCCCGCCTCCTTCGCCTTGTTCAATAACCTCTGGTCCCCGCTAAGCTCGAAAGCTGCCAGAAGACCACCCAAATGCCGTATGTTCGTCTCGAACACATTGATGTGGTCCAAATCGGTGTATCCAAAGTCGATCTGTTCGATATCCTTGATGGCGGACGAGAACTCCTCTTCAAAGCCCATTATGTATAGTGTGTCGAGCGCGTCGATGAGGGTGGCCGCCCAGCCTCCAAAGTGATCCGCTGCCTCTCCGCTTATAGGTCGGACTTCGTCGTGCATCCATGCGTGGCTTCTGTAACTCTTCCAGCATTTCAGGAATTGTTTCTTGACCTCTTCCTTCCTCGTCTCGCGTATGTTCTTGGCCGTAGCATCTTCTTGCGCAAAGTTGAATTGTATCGGTGGTAAGGTTTTCGGTTCGCCGGTCGGTAGTGGAACGAGGGATTCGATGCGGTTCTTGAAGGGGACCTTTGTCCAATCGAAAGACTTGTACTTTTGCTCTTTCTTTGGTTGTTGGCTTTGCTGGCTCTCCGGGCCTTTGTCGGCGTTTACAGGCGCGTCGCCAGGCTGCTCGTATGGAAAGCTGAGGGACCAAAGCATGTACAGGAAGCCCACGGCGAGGACGGTGTATAGCCCATAGCGTCGCAAAAGCGCCATGGTGTATTACAAGAATTAAGTAAAAAGGGGTATAAAGAAGGGAAGAAGACGGACGCGCAAGACGATGTCTGCGCATTACGAACTGTGGGGAGGCTGATGACGGCGGTTCCTGCCAAGTCGGGAGGCGGCATCCTTGTCGTACACTGGACCCTGTACCTGATTACGCGCCGCTCTCCACGTCCGGACGCCCATCATTGCATCATCAAGACAAGTGCGACGGAGAATAGAATGCGATCCGAGGATGCTGAGTTCGGAGCACGATAGCTAGCCCGAGGAAGCTTTAGTACGGTCATCACATTCACCTACTCGGCGCTCACCTTGATTTAACACGAAACTCATCAAGGGGATCGCGTACCACAACGTCAACATGCCTCAGATACATTCTGTCCAAGGCCACTGATGATGTTTGGAGCATATTCGAGTCACAATGGCAATGTTAGCTTCATCTTCGATACATAGACACACCTCACCCCCTTGGTGAATTTCATCCACGTATGATATGACATGTTTTTTTTTCTCTATTATGTACATCTGGACTCAGCTTCTGTGACAGCGAGAGTTTTGTATGTGACACCCGCAACTGTTATTGCAACTGCGCAATGGTCGTCTGTGTCTTCTGCTATGTTCATTCCTTCCTACTTAGACTCTGCTGGTGGCAGCATGACGACGTACTCCCTCTCACTGCCTCCAAATTTGAGTATGTCCTTGTCCCTCAGCTCAAAGTAGCGACTCGCCTCGAGATCCTCTCCGTTGAGCTCTGTGCCATTACTGCTTTCCAGGTCAATGATGTAGGGCTTGACCTTTCCCTTGTGGCTCTTGACACCGAACTCATCTTCCACCGTCTTTTGTATGTACCGGAACTGGATGACTGCGTGTTGTCCACTTGAGCTAGGGTGGTCGAGAACGTAATCGGCGACTTCCCGAGATCGTCCCAGTAGCCAGCAGCTCTTGTTCCAGAGTTCGATGGTCTCTAGCACATCGTCGCCCTTGAATACGAAGATGCGCCAGGGTTGTGAAGCGGGCGGTTTGCGTGCCTCGGGCGGCTCGTGGTACTTGAGGGAGATCTTGGTGCCTTCTACGCGGTTGGCAGCTTTGGCTAGCGCGCCAGTAGGCTTGAAGTTGGGCTTCTCCTTGTCAGGCGGTGCGCCGCCATACTTGGAGGGTGGTTGGGCCGAGTCGTCAAGCCCCCGGAAGGAGACTTCTTGTGAAGGTAGCGGTTGTTTGGCCCGCTTGTGGGGCGGCGGTGAGCGCGAGGGCGATGGAGAGCGTGTGCGCCGGTGACGTTTGGGCGGTGGAGATGTGGATGCAGAGGGCGAGCGGGTGCGCGGTTTACGAGAACGGTACGGTATGGGCGAGCGTGAACGTCTGCCCTCTTTGGACTTGTCGCGGCGGCGTCGCTCTCTGGACCGCGAGCGATCTCGCCGGCCATGTCTGTCCGTAGAGCGATCGCGCTTTTTGTTCCTGTCTCCGTCCTTCTCGTGGGAGCGATCGCGCCTTCTGTCCCTCGAGCGATCCTTCTTTCTGTCGCCCGATCTTTCTCGCCTCTTGTCGCGTGACCGGTCTCGTCGCCTGTCTCTGGATCGGTCCTTCCTCCGCTCTCTTGATCCATCGCGCTTCTTCTCTCTGGAGGAGCCTCGTGGCTTCCTGTATGGTTCCGGCGACCGTTCCCGCCTGCGGACAGCGCTTGGCTCGACTGTCGTGGCCTTTGGCTCACGGGCGTTCGGTACGTTCTCGGGCTTCCTCTCTCTCGATCTGCTTCTTGAGCGGCGACCAGATGCTACCGAAGGCTCCTTCCCAACGCGCTCGGATCCATGTCTCGACAACCTGCTCGGGCTTCCGTTCCTGCTCGCGACTGCCGGGGGCGAGGCAGTCCGGCCTTGGACTAGCTGTTGCGTGAGCAGCCGTCGCGCGCTGTAGGGCGACAGGTCTCTCGCCATATCGGGCCCGATTGCTGAGCACTGGGGCGCAGTCGCGGTGTCGAGATTGGGGGCGCAATGACGATCCCAACTTTTTCTCTAGTGGCTGGTGGATACAGCCAACGTCAACGGGCTTCCTGGGGGCGGTGCCAAGTCGCCTGCACTGCGGTGGTAGCCGGCTAGACCATTACACCGTAATTAGTAGTGGGCTGCGCAAAGAAGCAGAAAGGAATGTGACTAGTACGCAATAGCCGGTTAGCGATTGAAGCTGTCGGTCGCGACTTCCCCAGAGGCCCAAGCTTCCTGCAACTTCGTCACGGCGTCGCGCTACCGCGCCTCATCTTCATCTCGTCTATTCGCTGCATGTACACGACGGCGCCACTATCCACTCCAAGGCGCCTATGTATACGATATGCAAGGAGCTTGTGTTTCTCTCCCACCCAGTCGGCCCATTTGGCCCCTGCAGCAGCGTCTTCAGCCGGATCCAGACAGGTACGGCGTGGTTTGCAGCCCCGAAACATGACAGCGGGCGTTATGAAGGCGGCCAAGATGGGCGCCTTGCAAACGTAGCCAAACCATCGTCCCAGTGCCCGCAAACTCTCTGGCGATTGCCTTTCCGCCTATCTCTCTCTCTTCGCACCATATCGTAGCCCGAGCGCCTGTAGTTTCCATCTTATCTTCATGCCTCCGCTGTATTGCTGCCACTGAGTGCGGCGTGCGCAACGATCGCGCAATGCCGTCCAAGCGAATCCTTTCCTGGTCAAAACGCCAGTCTAGTTCAGAGCCCTACTATCGCACTGGGGGGTTGCTATCGATTGAGTCGATTGAGCCCGAGTCCAACACCGACGTTGAAGCAAAGGTACGATAACAGGCACAGAACCATGTCAGTGCGCTGCCAAAGACAACGGCATCTTATGCACAACGAGACGACCCGTACACCAATGTCAGCGGCCGTCCGGAAGTCGGTGTCTGCAGCTGTCTTGTGGTGCCTAACCATTCGCTAATCATCTCCTCCAGACTACGCTGAAAGTTGAAAATCGACGTTCAGCCAACCTTGTCATCTTTCCATCGGACGACAGACAACATGTATCCAGTCCTGTCACACCCCAGTACGATACAGCCGTGTTTCGGACTGTTACGACCCTCCAGACTGCGTCTAGCGACATGTTGCGCTCTCCGGTGCCCAGTACGATTGCATGCTCAAGATCTGCCTCCATAGAAAAGCCTCTGCCCAGTCGCCCACGGTCCGCCTCGGTACCATCGATTGCAGAACTACCCGCTGAGCTCCCTGGTTCTCTTCTCTTAGAGAATCAAGGGTTTCCATCCTGTACGACTCCAGTGTCCGTCCAACCCACAATCCAGCTCTTTCGAAGGGAGAGTCACCCGCCTGACAAGCGCTTGAGCCACGGGAGTACATGCTTGAATGCATTGGATTTGGTCCCGTCACCATTGAATCATACGAGAAGCGTTCCAGAACTAAGCTCGCGGTATAGCATCATGAGAAACGTTCCCACCAGCGATGCACTTGATTCACGCGTTATGGCCCAAGCCGGCCTACCAGCGGCATTGGATGACAAGTGTTTGAACAAAACCGGAATGCAGAGACGTTCGAGACCGGACCTGATTACTGCGCTCTCTGCTATGGACGGAAAGGTTTCGACAAACAGAAGCGACAGACGTGGTTCTAGTCAGATGCGGCAGGTCCAAGAGAAGAAAGTACGTGATCGGGATACCGAGAAGCGCCGACGCAGCAGTCAAAATGAAGTGAGTGCTGTTTGTTTCTTGGTAGAGGCGTGTTTACTGGACAAACAAGAAGACTGCATAACGAAACAGTTTCAGAACTTCTTTGTGTACCATCTCCAACTCTGATGCGACGATGTGTGCCTGAGTTAGATGTACTTCTCTGCCGTTAGGCCATGGCATCTGGCTGTTCGCTGGCAATGTATTGTTGTATCCGCGGATCGGACGCCTGGCAGGCGAATAGTGGTGGTGTCAGGTTTCACATTCTCATGTTGCGCGGGCGGCACTTGCACACAAACCGTCACCACTAGTCTCATCGCCATGCCTCTTTCTCTGCCTCGTAATGGCCAATTCGGGCCGTTTCAGTTGCCCAGCATGTATTGTATCCAAATACTAACTATACCCAGGCGTCTACTGCAACCAATTCATCGACGCGCAGCAAGCAGATCGACGAGCTAAAAGCGATCATTGCCACACAGAATCAGACAAACTCAGTCCTACAGTCTCAGTTCGCCGCCTTGAGATCGTCGCACGAAGTACAAGTTGCAAGCCTCTCGGACGCACACTCTGCGGAGGTTGCATCTTTGAAAGATCACATTCGGTTGCTTCAAGAACAGAACAGCAAGCACGGCCTGCACCAGGGTGAGTACCCTTCCAAGTATTCTTGTCCAGTCCACCACTACACTTCACTGCTTTGTGAAGACGCTCTCTCCCAACGTGTTAGATCCATCAGTATGGCTTTTCGAGCTGTGCACCCGTGACACCAGCTATCAGTTCAGCATGCTAAACGTGTCTAGCGTCGAAGAATAATACTTCGTTTGTCTCAGATAGCGTTGAGCCGCCACACACGTCGATTCGCGAAATCCCGCCGATTACTGAAGACTCCGACTTTGTCTGTCCGATCGAATTTGAAAGTAAACAGCGTTCACACCGGCGATCAGAAAGCAGCCCAGAGATGGTAATGATACACTTGCTCTGCTTATGAAACCGAATGCTAATTTGGACTGCCAGGAGAGCTTGAAGCGGAAGCTCAGCGCCACACGTCGACCAGAAACGACAACTCGGAACCTGCTCCCAGAGCTCAATCAGTACAGACAAAACAATGCCGCTCTCCAACAGCAGATCGAATCATTGATGGCGAAGTTGAACGAATCGAAGAAAAGCGAGAGAGAGCTTCGTTCAACACTAGGACTGACCGAGATGAGATGTGCTGAGTTCGAGGACAAGGCGGCGCACGCTGACAGGCTTGCCAAATCCACGCAGGCTCTGCAAAACACTATAGATCATCTCGAAAGCCGTCTCGAGATCGCCAACACTGAGCGACTGGACGCGGAAGAGCAACTTTCGAATTTGATGAACGGGAAATCACCCTTCGACCTCACCTCCAAAGGACCACCTAGCACGAGTCACCCAGCTTCCGATAGACGTATGAGTATGAGTACGGTCTTCTCGAGCGCTTCGCCTATCAGTTCAGAGCTTGACTCGCAAGAGAACGCAACGCTAGCTTCTTTTGTTGCGCACATTGAGCGTCTGCAAGACCAGGTCAGAGAGAAAGATCATCGCATTGCGAAACTGGAGAAGGAGCGAGAACAGCTACGACGAGCACGCAGCGAGCTAGAACAGGAGCACAAGACAACTGCCGGTCGTTCAGGCACACACCACCCAGACACTCACATGGAAAGCCTTCGAGCCGCAATCCTGAATCGCGAATACGTAATTGAGGAGAAGGACAGGGTCATTTGTACAGTGGAAAGACAGCTGGAACATCACAAACTCTTGTTGCAAGCGGAAACCAGACGCCATGCGGCAATGAAGCTTCACGTGGCTGGGGAAGGGGAAGACAGCTGGCCCGAGCTTGCCTCCATTGCGAGACGGGAAGACATCGATAGGTGGATGGATAGGCTCCACGAGCGCTTGAGGAGGGAGCAATCTAAACAGAAGGGAAAGGCTCTTGCCGATACTCCGGATGTGCAGATGGAGAGCTTGCGACAGGAGATCGACTTCTACGTTAGGGAAATCATTCTCTTCAAGCTCGACATCAAAGGTTACAAGAGCGACATTCGAAAGCTGAAGAAGATCACTGCGCAAATGGAAGCTTACGGCCGGACGAGCGATCTGGAATCTGAAGCATGTTCTCTCAGGCCAACAGCTACACCTGCTCCCTCATATTTCCCGCCGACCACACCAGAGCTCGATGGCGCCAGTGTTGTCTCGCCTGCTATAGACGAAGGTCATATTGTGACTGCCCTGGGAGGATCCCCGGTTGCTATCTCCCCATTGGCTCCCTCGCGCGATCGGGACCGCGTCTTCATGGCATCAAGAAACTCACGCGAGCTCGACATACCAGCAACATTGTATGAGGTGGCGCATAAGGATGATTACGCAACCGCAGCTGATCTCATGGGTGCTGGGGCCTCTTCAAACTTGGTCTTACCGCGGACAGCTACGGTATGTGCGCGCTGACGGTGTTCGAGCCCGCCGTCTAACTCGTCCAGTGCAGCGAACTTATCACGAGCTTCCCATCACCCAATTCAGCTGTACCAAATCAGCGCATTATACACAAACGTAGTATGAGTGAACCATTATTTAGGGCGTATCAGACCTCCCACGGAGACCATGGACCGATTGCGGAACGAGTGGAAGGTATACAAGGATGCTACTTGAAAGCACCAGTGAATCGCAGACGCTCGGCATCCAGCGCGCACATTGCGCAAATGTTGTCAGCGAATGTACTCGCCGAGCGAACTTCGCCAGCTCTTTTCTCGCCAGATCCTCAAACAGCCTCTTCACCACATGACACGAACAACGATGCTACGCAGCCCTCGCTTCAATATGAACGTAGACACAGCACTGCTTCATCTTCAAGCATGCCTGTCGTCACATCTTTGGGTGCACCACGCAAGTCAGCTCTGAAAACCCCATTCGCTGCCACTATGCCAATGAGCTGTTCCATCACCCGCAATGCGCCGTTCAGCACGGCGTGGCCAATATCTCGAACAGGCATCGGCGGAACTATAGCATCGGCACCGATGACATCGCCAGTCCCAGACATTGCTTCAAAGTGCTTGACCCCAGCTCGCATGTCTAGACTCGCAGCTCCGCAGCAGCAAGATCAGGCCACAAGTTTGGCCAGAACGACCTCACACTCGCGCAACGTGAGCGCAAGCAGTGTTCGTACCGTGATCCGTACCTAAGAATCCGGCGATGAGTAAGAGTAGAGAGCTAGGTATGCGTAGCGTTTGGAGGGTGGGAGGCATCGGTATATTTAGAGCCAATACATCGATATCTGATCATGGTGGTTACGTGTGGTTTTGTTGTGGCCCCTCCGTCTAGAGTTTATGGAGTCATCAGCTTCAAACTAGGTACTGTTGAACAATCATGATAATTACGTTAAGAACGTGGATCTCGTTGCACATCACGCATTGTATCGTGTATTCCTCATCGCCGGCGTGATGGCTGCTTCACTCGCCGCGCCGAGTGGAGCCATGTCGAATGAGGAAATGATCCGCGTGTCTCACGCGTTGCGCCTGAACGCGCTTGCGCTGCACATCTCCGCAACTGCACTCTCGAGTAAAGTCCATTTATATACTCTTGCTCCTACTTATTTTACACGTCAGATGGCGTTTTGGAAATGGAGGTACTGCCTTGCCCCATATGAGGAACAGAAAGCCGATGAGCTTCACTTGGGGTCGAGAGCAATGTGGAGTGTCTTACTCATCGTGTGGAGCACTCGTGGTGGACTATACATCTCAATTCAGGATCGTTTAACTAATACAGATCAGACGATGCGCTTAGTTCCTTTATCACTACATCACTCGTCGATGCTACCAGAGGCTGTGGCCACAGGGTTCCCCTTCAATCAGACTTCAGCGATCGACCACACACATCCATGCGTGATGGAGGACATTTGCCTGCCATGGAAAGTAGCGCAGTCTGCGTAGCAAAATGTGGAAACTCCGCTCTTGCCTAAGAGTCTAACTTGAGGGTGCTTCCCCGACCACCGCGTCGCGCATGTATCGGGCGCCACGTTCTCAACTTCCTCGGGAACTCACCACAGGCTCAACAACTATCATAAAGATAGAGCATATACACTTCCCGTCGCCATTCCTTGGATAAATTCTCCGCATTGTCGGTGCGCACCGTGCGTCACCCTCGTTTCCTTATCCCAGAGTCTGCTCAATAAGACCTTGGTACCAGACGACTGCGCCAACTTCCACTTTCACTTTCACTTTGATTACAACGCTCAATCTTGGACGTCTTGGCCCGGCTAGCGTCACGTAAAATCATTAGTGTATCCGCTCGCTAGGCTGCTCTACCTTTCGTACCCTTCTGTGCTCCTACTCCCCTGTTGCGACAATACCCAGCAACGCACGTCAGCACATCAGCTTCCCACTGTACCCAAACATCCCAGCATCTTGCAACATGACTCGTGTCAAAGTAGCACCAAAAAAGGCGTATGAAGAGCCCCGTATCGACTCAGGCGCAGCGCTCTCAGACCCTGCCGTACCCTCCGATGGACCCGCGCCGAATGGGTAAGCGTGTATCCACAAGATACCAGACAGACCAAGCTAAGAATATGAATAGCACTCTCGTAATGCCCATCCTCCTAAAGACGAATTGGGACCTCGGTACTCCCAAGGCTCGCCTCCGTAAAAATGATCTACAGCTGCGCCAACCGAAGGGCTTTCCCATTAAACCACTCAAGATCACACTCGACCGCGCTCGCAAAGAGGCAGCGATTAAGGCTCTATCTAAGAATTGCGTCGATTCAGACTTTGAAGTGTACGAGGAGTTGGAGAAGGTTGGTGAGGTTAAGAAAGCAATCGAGGCTGAAGAGAAGAATGATGAGGAGGAAGCAGAAGATACAGCAGGTGAGGAGTTAGAGGGTTCCGTCCACGACAGTGCGGACGGCAGCGCAGATGACAGCGACGATTCCTACGAGCTTTCAGTTACCAGAGTCGTTAACGAGAAGCCTGCTGCGCTTGTCGACAGTCGCGGACGGACTCGAGCAGCTACAAATCGACGCAAGGCTCAGGAGGCATCTGAAGCCACCATGCAGACAAGCGTCTAAAATGAGGACGGGGAGAATGCGACAGTGAACGAGAAGGAGCGCATGCGAAATGATAAGCGGGCGATCAAGCAGTCAATTTGAGGCTCGAAGTCACGTCTTGGGAAGTTCGCTGCATTGCGCGGCAGAACACGCATGTAGGCGAGGTGGCTCGGATGTATCTCGGCATGTAAGCACTGGCGGACATCTTGGATGGCCTCGGCATCTTAATAACCAATGATGTTACAGCAGGAGCAATTACCATATCAATGTGTCTCTAGTATTGTACGATCTGTCAAAGCATTCACTGGAATGCAGTGATGAGTGTGCCTTGCAAACGCCCTGCTTGGCGCAAATAGGCCGAAATCCGGCATCAAACGCTAACCGAATGCGGATCTCAAGCTTCGCAACCACGTGTGAGCGCGTATGCGAAACCCTGGGAGAGTTCCGCTGCAGCCCCTCCATTACCCGCACAGCTGCCTCCCCCAACTACTTGACGAGTGCTTCGCACCCCTTTCCGCTGTTGTCTTTTGCTCACTTTTAAACCCAACCCCACCATTCCGCCAACAACCCGTGGACACTTCAAGAGCATTGCGATAGGAGCGGACGGTAGCTGTATCAGCGCGCTATCTTCTGCTTCTGTCAAAATGACCGCCGAAGCCCAGAAACTGCTTCTAAAAGAATGGGCCAAGGACATCAAACATGTCGTTGACGACAACAATTCACCCAAGGCCGAGTTCGCGCGCCTGGCAAAGGCAAAGGGATGGACCGGCGGAGATACCGAATGGTGCCATCACTGGGAAGCGTGTTTCGATGAGACATATACATGGGGAGTTCGTCGTAAGTTCAGCTCGCTCCGCTTGATGCGTCTTTGATGATGCGAGGAAGCTGGAAAGGCGGTGTCGAGCGAACCATTACTAATGCATGGCATCAGATAAGTCAACAACAGCCGATACGACTGTACTCAAGAAAGTGACTGCTCAAGCTGGTGGGATCGATCTAACAGAACGTATGCGAAGGCTCTCCATTGGTTCCGATGCGTCGTCTTTCTCGCTCATCTCACGCACGTCAAGGGCGAACTCTTTCGAAAGTGTGAGGTCGATCAACAGCGACCAGTCACACGAAGCCGAAGGTCTTTCCACCAGCCCACAACCTCCACCGAACACAGAAGTCTCGGATAGCACCGACTTACAAAACAGCGTACTGTCTCTTGATACGGTCAAGTCCCTGGAGGAAATTTCTGGGGGCGTTGAGATCCCGGACACGGCTTCAGAACACAGCGATGCTGAGTCAGAGGCTTCATCGCTAGAGTTGGACGAAAACCCAGCGTGGAGTGAATACACCAACTTCGTGCACCGCCCAGATGCTTCCTTTCAGTCAGAGTTCGAACGTCTAGCTCGCACCAAAGGTTGGGTGGGACGTATCAAACGCCAGCACCTAGTCGAGCTGCTCACTAGCGAGGTTGAGTTCTACTGGGGTGCGGACGACGTTGACAAGCTTGAATATTACCAGTTCCTATGTCAAGAGATGGGCGTCAAGCAGATCCCTTTGACTGTTACCCAGGCGAAGAACGTAAGCACATCATCTATGAGCCCACGCAAAAGTACGCCGCTGACAATAAATAGGCGCTTCGGCCTCTCAAAGTCAACCTTTATAGCGTCATCGACCACATGCGCAACCCGGAGATCAAGGTCATCACATACAAGACTATCCGCGAGCTTCGCCAAAGCGTCCGCAAGAAGGGCACCTTTCCGAGGCAATGTGCTAAGGCTGGTGAAGGCTGCATGGCCGCTTTGCTGTCCAAGTTGTAGTTGCATTGATCTATCTGGATTTGCAAGGGTAATCAGACATGCGTGTGGCTTCTCACATCTAGGCATTTCATGGTACATCTGATTCTGGGAACAAGATGGTGCTCGCGATGGTATGCAGCCTCTCGTTGGAGTGACGACCAAACGTCATAAACTCGGCACGTGATTACCGTTCTTGTCCAATCAATCTGATTAATTTTGAAACTTCATCTCGTTCTGCAGTGACAAAACGGTGTGTGTAGAAGCTTCTCGCATTTCTATCATGCCAATCGCGTGCCTTCACCGTTCACCGATCTTGAGGTGTCGCTCAATCTTCACCGCTCACGCACTCTGTTAGTACGCTTTTGATAGATATCTTGCCCTTCTTTTTGGTCCACCTCTTTGACTTCCTCTAAGTCACGACACACCCCGCAGCCGTCAACGCAAGTGACTACGACAGCAACTCACCATGGCTTCGAAAGTAATCGCTTCAAATGCCCAGAAGTCGCTATTTCGCAACTGGGCGCAGGACAGCATCTTCATACTCGATATCCACGATTCTACCAAGCGCCAATTCTGTCTTCTAGCCAAGATGATGGGTTGGGTCGGCGGAGAAGAGACGTGGAATGACCACTGGCATGAGTGCTTCGGCGAGGTCTACATCTGGCGCGCTTTCGGTGAGTAGACAGTGTTTGACTTGACAACAAAACTGACAGATCCCAGGTTCTCTGTCAACTTCCTCCGACCCAGCTACCAGTGTTGTTCCCGAGGATGCTGCTGGTACTTCGGTGTCAAATGCTACGTCCACTCCAAGGGACAGTGGCGGCGTTCGTGCGAGCGACATCTGGTATCAGTTCAACGGTTTCATCCCCAATTCTTCAACGAGCTTCAACAATGAGTTCTCGAGATTGTGCAGACACATGCGCTGGAGTCGTGAAGAGCGTCGCAGGGCCAGGGTTGAGATCTTCGATGCCGATTGGGAAGCCCACATAGGCAGCGATCTGGGTGATCTAGCTCGTTGGCAGGACTTCTGTCGCATTTGCGGCATTAATCCAACCCCAGATAGTATTCCTGGCTGCATGGAGGTATGCGCACCTTCCATCACATGCAGGATATGAGCTCACTTTCGAACAGGCTTTAGAGAACGTCTTGGTTAACATCTATGATCTCCTCGACTCTCAACGCAATGGCGCGGTCGTCACGCCCTTTGAGAGCTTCGTGGAGTTTCGAGACTACACTTACGACGATCGTATGTATCCCATCGAGGAAGCGAAGGTGGACACGTTCTTGCCGGTCTTCCTGAAGAAGCTTTTCCCTCAGCAAAGTGGATAGACGGAGACACTACATCTGTCCTGGCTGTTGCAGCTCACGTTTGGCTTTACAGTCAGCTCGAGTTATGTTTCAGCTCTTGCACCGAGCTTGTCGTAATTGAGCTATTCGAAGGCTGGCCAGCTACCTCTTTTGCATCCTCGCAGATTGACAAGCGAATGGCAGAGATAGCCTTCAATCACAAGGCTAAAGAACAAGACGATCGTCTGCGAGTACCAATAGTAATGGATTGATCGTGTTCACCCTGCTGTACTCATATGCGTGTATGCGGCACAGTGACTTCCCGTCCAGCAGCCAGCCGATGTGGTCATTGTCCGCTCATTGACGATAGCTTGGAGCCACTGACTGTAGCATTGAATTACATGCATCTATACCTGTAGAGAATGCTATTAGTATGTTCCAGCTCGTTGCCGACGTGGCGCCAGGCATCTCGGGTCTTCCACGTCCTCAATGGTCCGATTGTCTGCTTATCTCGGTTTGCTGCAGCTTCCCATATGCACCAGGTTATCGATTTAAGGAGTCTAGGTTCATTGCCACCGCACTAGAACCTCATTGTCCGTACGAGACTCTCCATCATGTCCCATCGTCATAAAGGCCACGCTAGTGAGTATGCTACCGTGACATCCTACGAGACACACTCTAATCGATGTCTTTAGAATCTGCAGCCTCTGCTGCGACCGCGAACGCCTCGAATGCCCAGAATAATGGTCAGACTGCCATATGGTTCCAGAAGTTTGCACCCTTCGTATATGACACAAGCGCCAGCACCTGGAGTAACTTCGATCGTCTCGCCTCAAAGCGCAACTGGGGTGATAAACTCCGAAGAAAGCAGTGGACCAATTTTCAAGTGGTCTTAGTGGCGTCAAACCATGCTGACGCGGACGATGATGCTCATACCGACACCCCAACCCAGGGCGGCGCATGGTTCCAGCAGTTCGAAAATTTCGTACACGATCCAACGGTCGGAATCAGGAGCAATTTCGAGCGTCTAGCAGCACAACGCAGCTGGGGCAACAGACTGAAGCAGAGGCGTTGGGCTGAATGTCAGGAGGAGGAATTCGGCTATGCATATGGAACGAATACAACAAAGCTAGAGATCTGGCAGAGGCTATGTCGTGAGGTGCACATCAGCGATCCACCAGACAGTATAACACAGTGTAGACAGGTAAGGAGAGTTGTAAGCGATGCAAAGTCTGCTGCTAACCGTGGGGAGGTGCTTGGCAGCCGAAACGTCCTGGTCAATCTGATGAACCTTATTGACCATCGTAACATCGGCGTGGAAGTGATCCGATTCCAAAACTACTCCAAGTTCCGAGCGTACACATGTCCGAAAAGGGTGTTTCCTTTGAGGAAGGCGAAGGAAGATGGCTTCATCAAGGCGTTGTTAAGGAAGTTGTGATGGAGGCCGGAGTAATCCGCGTGGGCCGTAATTGCACTTGCAAACAGAAGCAATATCAGGGGTTGCAACACCAGATGCGTGCGACGAATAATGGAACCAAAAGATAGTTGCTTATCCGTATGACTCAGCACCCGCTTGGCGACACGTAAACATTGTGTTTACACTTTCTAGTCCTTTCTTTTCTTCGTGTGCACAACAGTCCCAACGTCGCTCTTGGTTAGTGTCGCGCGATACTCCGGAAACCACCTGGGCACTATTGGCGACTGCCGCAGTTCCGCGCACTACTGACCCTGCACGATGGTTCGCGGAAGTCGCGCTAGTGAGTAGCGTACATAAACAAGCAATAGCGATATGCTCACATTGAACAGAGGGAGGCGTCTCCATTGTACCTGAAGCTGGGACAACTGCTTCTCCTTCCTCGAGCGACCGTAGCACTCCTCCTCCAAGCGACGACGGTACCTCTGATGAAGTTCGTGACTATTTCTCGCAAGAAAAGTTTAATGGATTTGTCCCAGACCCTGAGGACGATCTCATAGCGAAACTCAGCAAGCTTTCGATCCACCAAGGTTGGTCCAAGAGTGAGGCGAAGCGTCGTCGCGCGGAGGTTGTTGAGTTCGAGGTGTCTCGACACTACGGCCCCGACAAGTCGAAACTGGAAAACTGGCAGAAGCTGTGTCGTGATGTCAAGATCGAACCTGTACCGCCTTCTATAACACAGTGCAAAAAGGTTACGCTTTTTCTCCACAGTCGCATAGTTCTGCTGACGTATCCTCGTAGGCTCTTTCACGCGTCTATGTCAACATCTTCAACATCCTGGACCATCTAGACAATCCCCAGCGCTACGATGTCATTGTATTCAAGAACTACAAGCTCTTCCGTGCATATACGCTCAAGAGCCGCATCTTCCCTTTGGATCAGGCTAAGGAGGACGGCTTTGTCAAGGCTCTGCTTCGCCCGCTCTATATGAAGAGGAAGTAGTAGCAGCATTGGCGCTTCAGGAAATTTGGATGCAATGGGTATTTGGATTGTCGGATGGAGTTATTGGTGGCCTTGTAATGCTTCTTTCTTGACTCGTTCTCGTCTGCGTGGCGTGAGTGGGGATGTAAGCAAAGGCGCGGCTATCCGGCTGCGAGGGTGCAGGTGACCTGGGCACCATCCTTGATGGGATTACACGTCCACGCAGTGGTTAGAGTCGCTGATCTAAACGATGTTGGTGTAATATGTTTGGGGACGCATGTGAAGTCAGGACTAGTAGGCGAGATGTTCGGAGGCCTTGCCCGTCACAGCCGTAGTGCAGCTTAGCGAGGCCTAAACAAAGCTCACCCCGTGGTATCCCCCGCTCTGCACAACTCACCCGTATCGTCGATCTGGTGGTATATCCCTCAAGGCAAACAACCTTCACCATGCGCTGCCGGTCGCGCTTACCCCAGGCGGCGAAGGCAATGTGGCCTTGCGCGCCCCTCCATCCCCCGTAGAAGTTGCAACGACCAACTCAGCAACCCTCGCGACCAAACACGAATCCCAACGCATACGATGCAGCAGGAGAATGAGCGCATGAAGCTCAAAGATGGCCGGACCCTCTCCTACGCCATCTACGGCAGCCCGATGCCACAGAAGACGATAGTCTTCATGCATGGCTGCCAATCCTCGCGCTACGAAGGCAAGCTATGGCACTCGGCCTGCGCCCTACACAACGTCCGCATCATCGCGCCCGACCGTCCTGGCAGCGGCCAGTCGACCTTCCAGATCAATCGTCGCATCCTCGATTGGCCTACCGACGTGCTCGCCCTGGTAGACCACCTTAAGATCCACAACTTCTACGTACTGGGCGTATCGGGAGGCGCGCCCTATGCACTGGCTTGTGTCAAGGAGGTGTCAAGGGACCGTCTACTAGGAGCCAGCATCGTCAGCGGTCTCTATCCAATCAAGTTCGGCACAGCTGGCATGTTGCTACCTTCGCGCATCGTCCTCTGGGCAGCGCCGTGGGTCAACGGGCTGACCACCACGCTGTTCGAGAGCACCATCGGTAAGCCAAGTCGCGATGACGACCCGAAAGTCCTCGAGGACATCATTGCCAAGGAGATCCGGAGCCGTCACCCCGCCGACCAAGAAGCTATCCACGATACCACCAATTGGCCCATCTATGTAGCCATGACCAGAGAATCGTTCCACCAGGGAAGCGAAGGCGCAAGCTGGGAAGCCAAATTGAGCGGCAGCGACTGGGGCTTTGAGCTTGGACATCTATACGTTGGAGACAATGGAGTACCGCTTACCTTGTGGCATGGTCAGGACGACCAGAACTGTCCCGTCGCCATGGCTCATAAGGCCAGGGACCTGTTGCCCGGAAGCGTATTGCACTTGAAGGGTGGCGAAGGTCCCATGAGCTATATACACCGGAATGCTGACAACATCCTGGACGATCTCATGGATGAGACGGAGAGCGAGGAGTACATGATGGTCGGTGCCGCGTAACTGTGTCGGTAGATGATATGCTGGTGTTGGACTTGGTTTCTTCTTCTTAAGTTCGTCCAACCAGGCTTTGGTCCGCATGTCAGAACCACCATTAAACCCATAGTCAACTAATCACCATTTCAAATTTGATTTTCAATGACCAGCTCAAGTAAATGAGATTGCGTGGTAATCGTGAAATTAAGGTACTATGCGCCACGCGTTGCAGCGCGGTCTAAATGGTATCCAGCGAATGTAGTAAGAATGGTATCATGCAGTAAGAAAAAGATCCAAAACCCATCAGTCGTAAGAAACAGCCCGCCCTTCTGCCGACGCCCTATAATTTGCTGAAATTCCGCGTGATCATGACGACTACACCCGCAACAATCTTGAACGCTATCTTCAGTATGAACACCACGGCCTTGAACGCAAACGTCAACACAGTTATGACTGTACGTGCGACGAGCGGTAGTTTGCTTTCGTCATCAGCATTCGCTTTCTTCGCCTTCTTCTCCGATTTTGTGGCTTTCGATTTCGTATGCTTGTCTTGTCCGTACCACTCGCCCAACTCAATGTCCTTGTCGAAACTTCCCATCGCACTATCGCTACGAGTTGTTGTACTCTTCAGGCTAGAAGCAAACTTCTTCAGTCCTTTACCCGAGAGTGGCGGGCGCGACTTCCCACCGATGCCCTGGAAGCCCTCGACAAAAGAGTCTTTGAAGGCTTTTGCTGTGTCTTCCTTCTGGTGGTTCAGGGTGAAGCTTGGTGGTGGTGGCTCGAAGTTTTCTTGGCTTCGATTGCGTGTTTTGCGGCCGCGTGTAGCTTCCGCTACTGCGACTGCCAGAAGCGTTGATGTAAGAACATCAACCAAGAAGGGATTGCCAAAACGTGTCAGGGCACCAAGGTGGAGAATGAGAGCGTCGTTTGCGAAGTCAAGACGTGCGAGCATGGCATCATCGGCAGTAGCGTCGGTGGTCGTAGGAAGTTGGCCAACAGACATCTCAGAAGGTGTCATAGATACTGGTCTGGTGCCATCGAATCGCGGAGGTGGTGGTAGCGGAGAGAACGCGTTTGTCCGGGGGGTCGTTGGAGAGAGAACGTATGGGTTTAGCACAGTGATGCAGGCTGGCTTGCGTCCGGTACTTTGTGGTGTCATGGGCATGTTATGCCCGTAAAACGCCGTGATGGGTCTCGTCGAAGGAGCATTGATGACAGAACAGTCACCTTCCAGGGAGATGGGGAAGGTGCCCAATGTTGGATGATGGAGCTGATATGAACCCTCCGATGGCATATGTTGCGCCCAAGGATTTGCTTGTTGTTGAGGGTTGTCCCTCGTCCAGGCAAGAGCGCAGCACTCACGTTGCGCAGTACCAGCTAGAACATCTTCGGCCAGACGCTGTGCGGCGGGCGACTGGGCACCCGGGTCTGAAAGCGCAATACGCGATGCAGCAGGAGAGTTAGCAGCAGCATCAAGCGCCTGAAGAGCGGCCAGCTTTGGGTATATGCTAGTAAGAAGGGTGGTATCCTCTTGCTGTTGTGGGCTAAACGCTCCATTGTCTAGTGACGGAGGCGCGATAAGATCGAGATGAGCAATAGGTAAGACTCGCGGCTGGGTGGGGTGATGTCGTTGAATGAGCAGCTCGTTCATGATGCTGGGTACTTCGTGGTTACCTGCAAGGTTTGACTGTGCTACAGAGTAGAACGGTAACGATGGCGTTGTACCAAAGGTGACCGTCGGGTTTGAGGCTGTTGCGCGATGCATTCGCAGGGTATACATCTGCACACTGGGCTGTTCTTGTCCATTAGTGGCTAGCCAGAGATTGTCAAGAAGGTTGGATGGCGTGAAGAAGGGCTTTGGTGGTGGAGGAGCTGTCGAGCCGCTTGAGCGAACGTTGTTGTGAGGAATATACGACTCGGAAGAGTAGGGTGAACGACTGATCTGGGTTCGAGGTATCTGTGTGGGCGACGCTTGGGTTGGCTGATATGGTTGACGTCCAAGAGGGACTGTGGGATCATAGACTGGGAACATTGACCGCATCGGAATCTCTTCTTGCGGTGACATGCATCTTGTAGCAGAGCTATTTGCTCGGACCAGAGTCTGAGCCTCGGAGAAAGCTGGTGAAATCGCGCGAGCAGGATCTGGGCTGGCGGTGCGTTGCTGGTCGTCGATTTGATCATGGCCATGAAGTTCTTGTACACGGTAAAAGCTTTCTTGCCGTCCAAGTTGTGGGGACGCAGTTTGCTGAGGCGGTGGTTCAAAGTATGGCCGACTCGTTGTATTTGACATTGGCGTTGTCGTAGCCTGTGGACTGGGGATATGTGCTCTTGGCGGGGCCGCGATGGCCGGCGGGGGCGCCATTGGGTTGGAGGGTGATACTGGCACAGAGTTGACTTGGATGAGAAGTCCGTGGAGATCAACAGGTGTTTTGGCGCTTACGGCACTCTCTGTTGCTAATGGTTCTTGACTGGCTGGCTTTGGGTGAGGAGATGGTCGTGGACTGGGACTCGTCTGTCTTGGAGCACGAGGAGGAGGAAATAATTGGAATGCTGGTCCAGCCATAATGAGTGCTTGCTATCCTACTCTCTTGATAAATGGTACCCCGAAATAACTGGCGGGACCAAACAACAGATACCGGCTGTGTAGAGAAGGGAACAAAGACTGAGAACAGCAACACCGGGAGTACGACGTCTCGGGTAATCTGGGGATAACGACTATAAGACGAGCATTCTGCGAGGCACTCCGAGCCATCGGAAGAGCCGTGGCATGCAGCCAGGGCAATAGCGGTACAAAGACGACTTCCCATGCAGGAAAACCCTCTTCTCAGCCAGGTGGTGGTCAGATGGGCCCAATCAAGCCGTGTGTAAGGCTCGGCGCTACTCAGAGTTGATGAGCGGCGGTTATATTTTGGGTGGTTGGCTGCTGGTTGCTGTAAGCGCCAACGCTGTTCACTCGCTACACTCCCCGCCGCACTAGCTTGGGATGTGAGAAAGCCTGCATCTGGCGATGATTGGTAGACGGTATGTGCCTGCCCTGCGTCGGGGTAGCATATGCATGTGACAAGTGGCCAGTCCGGCGGCCCGCTGCGAGTCGTCGATCTATTTCGAGCGCTCAAAACCTTTGCCAACATGCCACTTTCGGTGTGCATCATGAATGCTATGGGAGGGATGCCTGTTGTCGTACCTGCCCTGTGACAGCACGAAAGTCAGGACGTGGTTCTTCATTATTTTTGTAGCCGGAATTGAACTCATGAATATGTTTTCATAGTTCCACGGGCTTTGATCATGCAGCGCTGGCGGATGAAGGTCTGTTCTGGCGAAACAGCGTTTGGTGGGGTTGGGGCTTGAAGCCACCAAGCTTTCGGCGGTAAAGAGGGCTCGCACGCTGCAGAGTCGCGGTGCACGCAGCCGCCCTAACACCAAGACAACTCTGGCTCAGGCATCGCACTGGCAGCTTATCGCACAATTTACCAGGACGCAAACTGTGCAACATGGCCTGATTACAAAACTTGGTCGCTGGGTAATGTGCTGAGTTACCCGGACTAAGGCCGAGCTTCCAACGGAGCTGTTGCTGGGCGGCTGTGGTGGTAAGCGTCCAAGGGCTTGGTGGTCAAAAGACGATGACGGGGTCAGGTCATTCTTGTTAAGAATAGGCAGGGCAATATGCATTAGATGAAGCAATCAGCGGGTATCACGTCGCTGCAGTGGCCGGGCATGCAGCTCGCGACAACGCGCGGCGAAGATGCGGGATGCGCGCTAGGCTTATCGATAAGCGAGATGTGCAGCCGAGAAAAAGTTGGGCCTTCGTCATCGCGCACGACAGTCACGCGAAGCCAGCCATAGCCACGATGCCATCAGAATTAGAAGAGGTAAGAAGCCAAGTACTCGAGACTTTGGGGTTCATCGCCAGCTAATACTCCGCTTCCAGCTTGTGGAATTCCTGCACCACGGCAACACGCAGATCAGGCAGACTGGTCAGACGAACCCCTCCACCCCACCACCGAACACAGCTCACACTATGCAGCGGCCGACCACCTTGTCGGATACTCACAGGCAAACGTCTCCCTATGGAAGCGCAACCAACTAGAGCCTATTAGGGACCTGAAGCTACTCGTCAAGGACTATGCGCCCATAGCGAAGAACGCCCTGACCATCCTCATCAATGTCTCCGCCGACGCCGAGGTCCAGAAGGCGCTGGCAAAGGACGACGACTTCCTCGAAACGCTCTTATCGCGGATAACCGTATGTCAGTTCCCCCTCTATACAAATGAGGACTGTCAAGGGCTGACTTGCTGCAGAACTCAAAAGAGCCCAACGCCAACGAGATCGCAATGCTCCTCGCCAACATGGCAAAGGACGACTCGCTACAGCGCGTTTTAGAGTTGAAGCGCGACATACCAAAAGAACTGTCCAAGTCAACGTGGGCTATGGATCAGCTCATGGACTGCTTCGTCAAGGGCGCAGAGGGCGCATATAACAAGAACGCAGATTTCGACTACCTTTCGTACTTCTTCGCCGATCTAGCCAAGTTTCCCAAGGGTCGCGAATACCTCACCACACCGCAAGAGCACGACGATAACGTAATCCCCATCACCAAGATCCAGGTCTTCACCGACCATGCCTCGCACATCCGCCGCCTTGGCGTAGCTTCGGCGATTAAGAACGTCGCTTTCCACGTCCCTTCGCATCCCGTGCTACTATCGAATCTATCGCCCGACCCGAATCTCCCACCTCCATCTATCGGTGCAAACCTACTTCCATACATCCTTCTACCCCTCATGGGCCCAGAAGAGTACGCAGATGACGACACAGAGGGCATGCTGGATGAGCTACAACTCCTTGAGCCGGACAAGGAGCGCGAGAAGGATCACGAGATCATCAAGACTCATCTTGAGACGCTGCTTTTACTGAGTACAACGCAAGAAAGCAGAGAGGTGCTGAGGCGCGTCAAAGTCTACCCGATTGTCAGAGAGTGCCACATGCATGTCGATGACGAATCAGTCCAAGAAGCATGTGACCGTGTGGTCCAGGTCATCATGCGCAAAGAAGAAGGCGAAGAGGAGGATATACCAGACATGGCTAGTGCAGGTGGTAGCGGGAAGCTGATGGAATTGGAAAATGCCGAAGACGATGAAGACGAGAAGATTGTTGACATTGTCTAGACGGGAGATGCATATGCGACGCAATACCAACAATATTCTCAAGTCGCAAAACCGTAGTCATGCCCTACATCCAGATAGCGTGGTAGATCTGATTGGCGGTGATACCGGGGATAACAGCCTCGCTCAAAACTGTTCTCGGCTCCTCAATTATGGATCTTTGCCAAACTTGGTCGAAATAGGAAGGATCCCGTCATCGATTCTCAGTACCTCGATTCTTCTGCATCTCATCTGCTTTACTTCTACATTCTTATTTCTGTACCACGCTTCGCGCCGCTACTGTTTGTACCGTCATTCCTTGTTGGATAGCTTATTGGAAGTATATTATGTGTGTGACGTAAGTCGAATTATGTCAACGGTCGACTTAAAAGATGGCGGGGGCCGAGGTATGGTACCAGCCACCGACGAAAGTGCAGTGCAGACAGCAGCCTCATCACCAACGGGTCGTCCACCAAGAAAAGGAATAGAGCGGAATACAGGCATAATAGAGCAGGAAGAAGAGAAGCAGTCAATATGGAGAAGAATTTACACAACCTTGACGTGGACGCCGCCGAACTGTCGCTGGGATCCGGACAAACCACCGCAATTCTCTATGAGCAGTACGTCTTTATGCGAGATTTCATGTCATAGTTCGGTTTGAACAAAGCCTACCTCACGATGCAGCTCCTCAGAGCTCTCCTCGATGAACACCATGCAGGATTCCAGCTGATTACCATCATCCCAGTGAACGTTCTATTCGCCTTTGCCGCCGGCTTTACAGTCGCAAACCTTTACTACAACCACCCCATTCTCAATCTACTAGCTGCAGACTTCGGCGTGCGCTATGAGCAAGTCGCACAGATTCCCACTGTGATGCAAGCTGGCTATGCCGCTGGACTACTCTTTCTGTGTCCGTTGGGAGATTTGTTACCTCGACGGCCGTTCGTATGTGGCTTAGTAGGGTTCACTGCGACATTGTGGTATGTCACGTTGAAATCCGAGGCATGCTGAAAGGAGATTACTGACGATAGGACAGGCTAGGACTATGTCTGACGTCCGACCTCGGAACTTTCACAGCCATATCCTTCATCGTAGCGGTGACAACAGTAACCCCACAACTCATGCTCCCACTCGTGGGGGATCTAGCTCCTCCGTCACGTCGCGCAGCAGCCCTGTCCATCGTTGTCTCCGGCCTCATGCTCGGCGTGCTCGTTGCCCGCGTCCTTTCCGGAACGATATCGAACTTTGTTACCTGGCGCGCAGTATACTGGATGGCATTTGCCCTCCAGTACATCATTTTCGTTCTCCTCTGGCTCTTCATGCCAGATTACCCAGCGACCAACCCCGGCATGAATTACTTTCGAATCCTACTCGACATTGTCAAGATGCTGTTCCGCCACCCCGTCCTCGTCCAAGCATGTCTAGCAGGTCTCTTCTGCTCAGCGCCTTTTACATCGTTCTGGACAACGCTGACGTTCCTCCTCGCCGGCGATCCCTACAACTATTCTTCCCTGACAATCGGTCTTTTCGGTTTGATAGGAATAGCGGGCATGCTCATCTCCCCAATCTACGCACGTACAGTTACCGACCGCTTCGTACCACATTTCTCCGTACTTTTTGGCCTCACATGCTCTCTCATTGGGATATGTCTCGGCACCTACACTGGAACCTTTACGGTCGCAGGCCCTGTCCTTCAAGCTCTATTGATGGATTTCGGCAACCAGACGGCGCAGATCGCTAATCGTTCGAGCATTTATTCCGTGGAGCCTAAGCGGCGCAACGGAGTGAATACTGCCTTCATGGTCGCTACGTTCTGTGGGCAACTTATTGGTACGGCGGCTGGGAACCATATTTACGCTGCTGCGGGTTGGATTGGGAGTGGAAGTGCTAGCGTGGGCTTTATTTCCGCGGCGCTTCTCGTCATCATTGCCAGAGGACCGTGGGAGGAGAGATGGGTTGGGTGGAGGGGTGGCTGGAGCATGATCAAGAAGGACAAGGACAGTGCTGATGGTAAGACGGCGGATAAAGAGATGCATGGGAGAAATGTAATAAGAGATGAAGAAATGGGCGTTGATGCTAACGAGAAGGTATTGGAGGAAGTTGCTGCGGAAGAGGGGCACGAGAGTCCGTTGAAGGACGGCGATGGCAGTGAGAAGTGTATTGAAGAAGGCGGGGTTAGAGAGCCAAAAGCATGAGGAGTGTTAGACGATTTGAGTATAGGCAGAATAATAGTATAGCCTCAACGGCGTATCACAAAACGCCACATGCATAGAGTGATCCATGTTCTGCGATTCATATATTATATACTGATAGACCCGAGCAAGTAGTGCCCGCACGTCTCCTCATTACCAGCCTTTGCCCTCGTCCCCTACGCTAATGCAATTTACCAAGGGACCGGCTGGATATCGCATTCGCTCTCGTGCTGACCACATGCGGTCTCAGACTACGCAGGTTTCGGTGCGTTTGACGCATTCATGAACGCATTAATGTGCTCTTCGGAGGGCATCTTCTCCAGAGGGGTAAGCCAGCTCTTGGCCTTGTCGAAGCTAGACACCGCCTTGACGAGCTTGATGAAGACCTGCGTGTTGGTCTTGTCAACACGACCCTTGAACTTGACAATGAGATTCTGAATGTTCATGCCTTGGGGTGGCAACGATTCGTAGATCTCCTTGGCAGATGGTAGGGAAGGCCGTGATGGGGCTGCAGAGGGACTACCTGCGCGGCTGCCGCTGGCTGTAGGACTGCCTGCACGGCTAGCACCAGGAGTGCCGCTCGGAGAAGCGCCAATCATGATGCGGTTTTTGTCCTTCTTGTCCTTCTTCCGCTTCTTGCCGGCGTCAGTCATCTCGCTGTCGCTACCAGACCCTGCGCCCTTAAGATTAGCAAGGGACGACTTCCGGGATCCATCAGCCAGCTTGTCATGCTTCTTCTTATGCTTCTTGCGCGAGGACTCGTTGCCGCTAGCTTCTGAGAGGTTGGGTGAGCCTGGCCTCTTCTTGCTCTTGCTCTCGCCAGACTTGTGGTTCCCCGAGGGGGTATTGGTGCCCTTGGTAGATGCACCAGAGGGGACGTTACCAGCTTCCGGTGCCTTGCCGTTCTGCTCGGCTGCCTTCTTCTCTGCCTCTTCCTTGGCTTGTTGACGCTCCGTCTCGGAGTCGGTGTCGGACTCACTTTCGGTGATGTACGGGTTCTCTGGATCGCTGTCAAGGTAGTCATATTGCTTTTCGCGTTTGACTAGGGCTTTTCGGGTGCCCTTTTCCTGGATCCTCCTCTCCTCAGCCTCCTTCCGCTCTTGTTCTTCCTTGATCGCAATGGCCAATTCATCGGGGCGATCCCACAGAGCAGCCTGCAGTTGGTCTCGCTTGAGCTTTTCTGCGGCTTCTTTGACATCCTGCTCTTCACCTTCAAAGAGACCATTCAGACCCTCTTCGTCGTCGGCAAAGTCTTCCTCAAGGTTAAAGTCGATATCGTCCGCGTCAGCTTCGCGCTTAACAAATCCGGTTGCGTCGTCGTCGGGGCGCTCGCGCTTGATCCTGCCTTCGTCGTCTGCGCCGCCGCCGACACGGGTACGGACTCCGCTCCACATCTTCGCATTGTTCTCTGCGTTGACGCGCTGCTTCTGACGCTCTTCGAGTTCGGCGAAAAACTTGGGTCCGCCGCCTCTCTCAACTTTGGCCAAAATCTTATCGAGATCATCGCCGCCAGTCTTGACCTTGCCCTTGACGTTGAACCGATACCAGCGCTCCATAGGGGCCATCTGGATTGCTGTATTGGGGTCGCCGGGGCGGGTGGTCGACAGCATGACATGTGTTTCTGACAGCTCCGACTCGTAGGTGCCGACCCACGTCTGTTTGTTCTCGAAGTCCTCCAAATGCCATGGCAGCGTCTCCTCGTATCGCAGAAGTTGTCGCTTCTTTGCCTCTGGAGTATCATCGGGCCGGTACTTCTGCTCCGTCTTCTTGTGGAAGGCAGGAGGCTTCTTCATGCCAGTAGGGGCGATCTTGGCTTGGTTCTCCTCGCGAACCTTGCGACGCTCCTCCTTCTGCAGCTCGATGCGCTCCCGCTCCTTCATTTCTTCCATGTCCTCCTTCGTGTCTTCTTCTTCGTACGTGGAGCCCATACCGCTTGGAGGCGCGCGGGGATCTCGGCGGTGGAGCTTGATGGGCGTCTTGAACTGGTTGTCGTCGGTGATGTCCACGTGCGTCTTGCTCTGCAGACGCATGACATGGTGTCGCAGCTCTTTCAAGTCCTTGCGGCTCACGATAAGTGGGAAGCTGCTGGCGCCTTGAGCAATGAACTCATGTCGCAACGCGTCTTTGGACTGCGTGCCATCGCTTGCGGGCCCGGCGACGGGCTTCTTGGCCTCGTTCATTTGCGACAACGAGACCATGGGCCTCGTGATGTTCTGTAGTGGGCGGCGGGGCTTGCGCAGGACATCGGCCTGCGGACGTGGGCGACGGCGACGAACAGGCGGCTGCTGGCCATTGGCGGCGACGGGCGCAGCGGGCGCGCTGGCGGGCGGCGGGTTCCCGTTCATGTTGCCGTTCATGTCGGAGGCAGCGGTGGGATGGTAACACGAGCGAGAGGCGATGGGCAGAGGATAGTGAGGGTGGGGAGACGCAGTCACCTTTGTCCCAAGGAGTTCCTTCAACTTCGGCCTGTGTCGCGCGCGAACGTCACAGCTCCACGCTAGTGCCTTAGCGCGCCAAGCCCGTTTCCAGCGAAGGCCGTCTCCGCCTTCCCAAACAGTGCCACCACTCAGCGACTGCCCGATCCAGTTCGTCATCGCTTCCACGGTTGCTGCGCCAGGAATGAGCCACCATAGGAATCGCGCACTTCCAGCAATACATTGCGCAAGAGCCACCGTGGACGTTTAATTCAAATCCTTCCGAGGCCTGATCGCTTTGGCTAGACAAGACATTCACCCATGGTTGCCTGGTGTGAATAGTCTCCCAATAAGATCCACCAACTGGGCCCTCCAATCACTTTACTCCCATAGTCGTCGCCAGAACCACCACGCGCCACACCAACCAAAGTCCTAGGAAACATCCACAACTTAAGACGCCAGAATCACTTCCTCTGAATACGAGTTTGGCCTAATAAGATCTCTTCCCTACTGCCCCTCTTTCACTGCCGGACTTCGTCCATTCGGATACACACCCCACTACTTGCTTACATCGCCAACGAGTTCAGACTAATCCGACATCATGGAACAGGAGAATGCATCACAGCCCACTGGGCTCGAGAATCAATTGCGCAACATGATTCTCGGCAACGTTAGCATAGCCGGTGGACAGTCTGGCCAAGACGCCCCGTCACCACACCGTGGACGCGGACGAGGCCAAGGAAGAGGACGTGGCCGCGGTCGTGGAGGTTTCCACGATACCGTCAACAATTTCAACAGCAACGGTCAGAGCCACACAACTCCAGGTCCTACTCCAGATCAAGCTCAAGGATGGCGCGCCCACGCTTCCGCCAACACGGCGCCAGCCCGAGGGGGTGGAAGAGGCTTTGCTCCCAGTCAGCGATATCAGCAACCTCCGCGAACCTTCCCAGACCAGCAAGGCCCAAATATCTCTCAAAACGGCCCACAGGTAGACAATCGACAGTATCATTCACGGGGGCGAGGGCGGCCCCATCAACAACAAAATCTGAACGCTGATGGTACACCACGTACACAGCCCCCTAGAATCCTACAACGGCCTCATGATAAGTTCGCACTGCCAGGCCAAATCCCGGTAGGTCCAGCATCGACACAGCGTCCCCGTCCACAAGGTCAATATCCTCCCCGACCACCGATGAATCAACCACGAGAGAACTCCATGGCCCAAGTCGAACACTTGGACGCAATTGCAGCAGCCGAGATTCCGAAGGTGGAGATGTCCAGATCCGAGTCGGAGGCCAAAGAAGACTTCCGAAAGCACCTGGAAACCATCATGCAAGAAGCTTTTGCCAGCGGCTACTCTGGTGATATCTCGACTATCTCCTTGGTAGGCTTTGGCAGCTTAGCTTCCGGCTTTGGTATGCCCGGCTCAGACATGGATCTGGCAGTAGTGCCAATATGGAAAGATCCAGCGAGGGCTAGTGATATTGCCATTGATCGTGGCATCCCGCGTTTGCTGGAACGGGCAGTTCTCGACGCCAAGCTGGGTGGCCGTCTACTCACAAGGACAAGAGTACCAATTCTAAAGATATGCCAGACGCCAACCGAGACCTTGTATAATGCTCTCGCCGAGGAACGCCAGAAGTGGGAAGAGCTTCCGGAAGAGGAGAAGTACCCTTCAGACAAGCCACAAGAGGCCACCCCACCGCCAAAGCCGCTGGTAGATGTTGATGGAGCAAAAGCTTCAGAGCTTACTGCGCAGTCAGACAGCCCTAACTTTGGTGACGACTTTCCTATACTAGGTGCTGCGGCAACTACTAAGAAACCGCAAAAAGCTCCTGCAAAAGTTGAGACCGCCCAGGAAACCTCCATTACGTCGGCCACCAAGTCAGAAGACAGTGTCAGGAACGGAACCGATGAAAAGGCTAAGAAAGATCAGCATCACCGCCCTGAGAAACAGTGGATGCGAGAGAAGGTAGTCGGTCCCCTCGACTTTCCAAAGACGGGCTGCGGTATTCAATGTGACATCAACTTCGAAAACCCACTCGGTATCCATAACACTCATATGCTTCGATGCTACTCCCTAACTGACCCTCGTGTACGGCCAATGGTTCTCTTCGTTAAGTCATGGGCCAAGCGACGAAAAGTCAACAGCGCATACTCTGGCACTCTCTCTTCATACGGATGGGTACTTATGGTACTGCATTATCTGGTCAATGTCGCCCAACCACCGGTGTGTCCAAATCTGCAACTCGCCGTCCCGCTCCCGAGCGACACAGTAGCTCTAGAGCAGTTCTTCAAGAACACGACTATAGCAGGTTATCAGGTCCGCTTTTGGCGCAACGAGCCGGAGATCATCCAGGCCGCGCAAGCTGGTCTCCTTTCACAGAACACACAGTCTGTCGGCGAATTGCTACGCGGATTCTTCCAGTACTACGCTTCTCTATCTGGGTACGGCTATGGACCCAAGCCCCCGCAATTCTACTGGACCAACGAAGTCCTGTCCCTTCGGACGCCTGGCGGAATCTTGTCGAAGCAAAGCAAGGGCTGGGTCAGCGCGACAACCAAGATCACGGCGGAGAAAAAGGTCACGAATCGGTATCTGTTCGCAATTGAAGATCCGTTTGAGATTGATCACAATGTCGCAAGGACCGTCACTCACCGTGGTATCGTTGCTATCAGAGACGAGTTCAGGAGAGCATGGAGGATACTAAAGGCCATTGGCCAGAGCACAGAGCCCGAAGGTGGAATCTTTGACGAAGTCGTAGAGCAGCCACCCGCCCAGTCTGAGCCAAAACCTGAAGATGCTCCAAAAGGCACCATGGAAAGTCTTGGCGTTGATGAAGAATCGAAGACTGAACAAGGCAGCCAAGCGATTGCAGTGTAAGATTAGGTGTACATCGATTCGACAGATATGATGTAAGGGTCTCGAAAAGCTTGAAAAGACTATACTATATTACCGAAGTTATGAGATAGACGATGACCGACTTTGTAATATAGCAACCTCATCTCAAACCTGAAGCCATCCGTCTAATTCTTGATCCATCACAAAGAATTCGTCAAAAGCTGTGCCAAGAAATTCATCCGGTATGTTGTAGGAAAGCTGCGTTTGCGAGGCATCCTGAAATGCCAGCGGATTAGAGCCAGAAGTGATGTCTGCCGAGAATGAAGAGAAAGACTCTCCATGTTCTCCACCTGTCAGATTACCTTCTTGGCTGTCTGGTTTTGGATCCCTCCCCAATTTCCCCAGAACAGCATTCACCGCTCTCACGGCCGTTTGTGCTTCTTTCGAGAACCCCTGTTGCTGTTCCCACACACTCTTCGAAGTCTTGAGTGCTTCCACGCTTTTCTGTGCGACCTCTTCCCCGATCAGCCCTTTCTTCATGTCGTCGTTCAGATTGAGACACAGGACTGTTGTGGCGAGCAGGAACTCGGATTGGATCAAGGAGAGGATCTTCCATCGATCACTATGTAGCATGCGGCCCGGTTGATTCTGCTCGAACAACTCAGCTTGTAGCTGCAACATTGCCAGTGCTGCGCTTACGCATGTCGAATGAGACAGCTGGTATTTGCTATTCGTCTTTGCAAGGATGATGAACTTGCGGTGGAGGGTAATCTGCGCGTGGTGGAACGACATCGCTATATATAGACGACGGGTGATGAGTTCTGCGCCGTCTAAGATGGATTGCTGCATAGGCTTCAACTTTAGTATGGAAGGCTTCTGGGCATATGCTCTGCTGAGTAGTGTATCTAATCGCATTGCTTCGTCGTAATCTCGCTGCTTCGATGACGTCGTGAAGTCGCAGATCATTCCGTAGACGGAGACTATCCTGCTCTTGTATACTAGGAATTGGGACAGCGTGTGCTCGCTTTGTGGTCTAGCAGGCGGTAAGACGGTGGACGTATCGTCAAAGTCATCATCCAGGAGATTGCGCGGCTCAGCGGTGTCGCATTGAGTTTCCTTTATGATTCGCGGAAGACCGACCTCAGAAGCTGAGGCGATGTCAAATTGGGTGAGGATATACCAGGTACGCCTGCGCATTTCGGCCTCATAGACACTCATCTGCGGGAAATGCGAGCCATCGCGGTGGTAGCCCATCTTGAGCGCTACGCGTATTATGACGCCCGTCAATTGCCAACAGCCCTGTTGTGTGTCTTCGCCTTGAACGTATTCGGTCTGAAGGAAAGCCAGTAAGGCCTCGATGGTATGCGGTACGCCCTTCATGTAGTTACCTAGCCTAAGACATTGTATCATCTTCTCTCGTGAGATGATGATCAGGCTGTGATATTCGGCTGCTGTCGTCTCGTCCAATGAGGCCGCACCGCCGTTCATGAATAGCGTACAATAGGCTACTGTATACATCATGCCGTATAATATAGTCAGCCACATGGTTGACGTTGAAAGCGGATCTTCCCAAAACGCTTCGTATTGTTTGATAAAGACCTTGCGGTGAATGACAAGTGAGACGGGCATGTCCGCCCATTTGAAGTATTTCGAGATCATGCTATCGACAATTATGCGGGGCGGAATCGCAGCGACGATATCCATTTTTGTAACTGGGTATGTTTGGAGAAGAAACAGGTCGTTTCCAGGGAGTGTTGGCTCAGTATGTTGTGGTTCTTCAACTTGTTCCTGTACCATGTCTTTCAGGTCACTAATCTCATCCAGGATGGCTTTCCAGTGGTCACTCTCGACGTATGAAGACTGATGGTCGTTGAGGTTTATCCGACCAGCTTCATATACGAGAGGATCCACCGCGGCGACGGTTTCTGTAGTCTCGTGGGTCGCCAGATTCCCCGGCATCCGAGCATCAGGGAGTTTTTCTTGTTTGTCAAGCAAAGACCGGACGAGCGACTCCAGCTGATCAATTCGTTCCTCGAACGCCTTTCGCGTGGCGCTCTCTATCGGTCTGTCTTTTTGTGGAGCTCGCGGAAGTTGGGGTAGAGGGAAGCTGCACCCTGCCACTTGCCCTAGTCGAATGCAGCTCCCGCAAGGCTTGTTTCGATCACATCGAAGTCTAGACATTTCTTGTTAGGTGTCTTGGTGATAAGGTAAATCACTTCCTTACTTTCTCTTCCTGCAGAAATCACAGGATAGCTGGGCCTTCTCCCGACCTCTCATTCTCTCTAGCAGTCGTTCCGAGGAAATAGGCGAATTTGTCATCTCTCTGGTTTGCTTCAGGCGTACTTAGGAGATGATGAAGTGTTTAGGACATGCTGACCATAGGTAGTGATCTTGGTGGCAACATAAGCACGATACGCACGGAGGAACTTAGGTCGGCGGCTATATACATGGGCCGTATCTTACCAGAGCTTTTACACTAAATCGCACATTCTTCCTATTGGGGTCGTATGCGTCAGAGTAATCGAAGTAAGCCTACGGACGGCAGGTAGCTTAAATGTGGGCCCAAACGGACGTCCGCTGGCCTCTGATTGGTGCAATGCTCCGCGTCCACGAGATTGCATTGCAAGCAGGCATCAAGTCCAGGAGCTTGTAGAAGTATAAGATGGAAAGGAATCTAGGTGTTGAGCATGCTGCAAAGAAAGATACTTCAAACTTTATCATTATTCAATATCTTGAAAACGCACATCTAATCACTTCTCCGAGTCCTCATCTTCTACACGATGCCTACCAATCTCGCAGCATGGATGCCAGCACCGAAGCAACGCATGGAAGTCTCGGAAGCGCCATTTCCTACTCCTGGGCCCGATGAAGTTATCGTCAAGAATCGTGCAGTGGCGATCAATCCAGTTGATTGGGTTTTGCAAGACCAGGGCACCAGTATGGCGTTCGGTTGGATCAAATATCCTTTTGTTTTCGGCTTTGATGTCGCTGGCGAAGTGGTTCAGATCGGCAGCAAAGTGGTACGGTTCAAAGTAGGAGACCGTGTTCTAGGTCAGGCGCACAGTACAGACAAGAAGATCAACAGCGCGGCATACGGAGCATTCCAGCTGTTTCCCGTTCTCCTGGAAAGGAACACATCGTCTATTCCAGACAGCTTGTCATTTGAATCTGCTGCAGTGATACCTCTGGCTTTCACTACCGCTGCAGCAGGGCTGTTCGAGAAGGATCAGCTCGGTCTGCAATATCCTCAACTTCACCCGAAACCGACCGGAAAGACGGTCCTTGTCTGGGGAGGCTCGACTAGCGTAGGCTGCAACGCTATCCAACTCGCTGTTTCCGCTGGATACGAAGTCATATTGACATCTTCACCAAAGAACTTCGATCTCATGAGATCCCTCGGTGCTAGCAAAGTCTTCGACTACAACGACCCCTCTACAGTCGACAAGATCGTCGGGGTCATGGAAGGGAAAGAATGCGCGGGAGCCTTGTCTATTGGAGAGAACGCAGTTTTCCATTGTCTAGACGTCTTGGGCAGATGTAAAGGCAATAAGCGTATTGCAATGGCGACATATCCAATCCCTGCTCAACCGAAGCGATTTGTCGCACTGCAGATTATCTGGAGCTTCGCCACTTCGATGATCTCCATCATCATCAAGTCACAGCTGAGAGGTATCAAGACAAGTTTCGTGTACGGATCGGTGGCGCATTCCCCTGTCGGTAAAGCCGTGTACGCCGACTTCCTGCCTGAAGCACTCGCGACTGAGAGGTTCCGAGCAGCTCCCGAGCCCATTATCGCTGGAGAGGGCCTGGAAGCCATTCAAGAAGCTTTGCATATTCAGAAGAAGGGAGTTTCGGCAAGAAAGGTGGTTGTAAGCCTGAAGTGATACCGGAAGTTGTGATCTGGATTTGCAAGTTTGCTGCTCTGGTACTTTCTTAGTGGACGAGCTCATGGGTCTAGTACAATTACTCAGTCTTTAGAGGTTTCTTGACATGTGCGTACCTCTCCGCGGGCAAATAAAGAACCTGTTCAATGCCAACTTTGGAATGTGTGAAATAGGCGCGACGGTCTGGATGCGTTCTTTACGGTGATGTAGCTGACTGACTGCTTTAGCGCACGCCGCCTGCATGCAGGTGCAACCTGCCCCACGCATCACCTCAGCCCCAGCATTCAGCTTTAGCACGGCCTGATCGCAATTCATCTCGTTCATCGCGCAACGCTGCATGATCTTCTCCAACATGCCTTCGAGATGTCTGCCACTTATTACGACAACTCAACATCATGCGAAGACCGCCGCGTTGTTCGCCGCCGGCTAGTCAATTGGTTACACTGGCCCGAAACGACAGGTCAGCCGCAATTCACTAACCAGAAACTTGACTTGAGCGAACGTTCCCGTCCGGATATCGAAGACGATGCGCTTATCTCGTGGGGTCTGAAGCAAGCCGAGGGGTCGAAGGGCGGCAATACGACGATTAACGTGTTGTATGGAGAAGGACGGCACCTTCGTGGGTGTCACAAGAAAATGAAGCCGTGATGAGGTTAACGAAGCCCAAGAATGGCGAGACAACATTGATGACGACGATTTGGAGCATATATTGCAGGTGTGTGTCAGCCATAGCAATACTAATGAGTAATCCTGACTCTTCAGACTCAACCGACAAGTACAGGAGAGCACTCGTTGCGAATGTGGTACGTGGAATGTTTGTAAATCTCAGCAGAGCGCTGAAGAACACGACTTCGGCCAAAACAAGACCAAGAAAGTTATGGAGATATCACAAGCTAGGGTAGCAAGCTGACAAGGTTCTCAAAGCTTCCTGAATACATTGGAACCAAGCAGCGGTTGGCTACCAGGAAACTTCGAGATTCGGTCCCGGACCTTCCGCATTCTGAGGGATTCTGGTTTGTCGAAAACGCTACTGAAGAACATATACTCCAAAGATACTTATTGGGCTAAGATGGGAAACCAGCTGTTCTTGCGTCGCAATGAAAAGGGCGATCTGCTCTCGTTCGGTACGATACATGTCTACCCTCTTGTACACACATTGATTTATCTTATGAACAGATACTTGCTACCAATACGTATGCGGTTGGGATACTGGTGTCAGTTTCATCAACTGCATACGCACTCCGAACCAGACTACCTACTTCTGCATCAACTGTCCTACTCCTACCGTTTCTCGCTTGAGAGACATTGTAGAAATCAAGCCACTCCTGGCTCACCGCGACTTCCTGCTCGATTCGCTAGTTGCAGACGACTGTCTGAAGCAGTGGCAGCTAGATATCGGAAGCCGTCGTGACAAGCTCATTCATTATGTCCGCATTGCTTCCCTTCATAAGATAAGCAAATCTAACGACCCTTACAGGAGCGAGTCTACGACGAAAACCTTGATACGTTTCGAGAGGCTACGATTGAGCTTCATCAACTTGCAAGATCATGGCTTACCCTCAGACAAGATAGCCAGGATCTTTACGCACAACTGCACTTTCTACGTGAATCTTACGTAAAGTACAAAGAAGCTGTGGGAACTTTCGCGAAGCTGTGGAGTTTGGACCAAACAGACATGTGCGAGTCGTTCGATATGCTCATATCGGCCTGCGATACTTGTAGCAGATGGACAAGTGTATACCATGAAAGGACAAGCCTCAGAATCAACCTAGTCAGTATAAGTCTCCATCTGAACGAAAAGATCTTAATTCAGTATACCAGCTCTTCCAGCTGTCGAATCAGAGGGATTCGAAAACTAACATCAAAATCGCGGACGCTACTGCAGATGTCGCACTACTGACACAGCGTGACTCTGCGTCCATGATCACTATTGCCGCCGTTACGATGCTTTTTTTACCCGGCACTTTCATCTCCGCGATTCTAAGCACAACTTTCTTTGACTACGGAGACGACGGCTTGCGCATTTCACGAAGATGGTGGATACTTCCTGCTACCACGATACCGCTGACGGTCATCGTATTTGCCATCTGGCTGGGTTGGCGATACATGAGGCTGAAGAAAGTGGGCAACGAGAAGAAGAGAAGACAGATAGTGCCTATCTGAGTAGCTATCGTCAAATCCGAAGAGTGGTGCTGCATACAGGGCTGTGAACCTTCACCTTGAGAGCGACCACTCTGAATGGCTGAAAGAAACTCGAGACGGTTCGATTCCTCAATTTGTACGAAGGATGTTGGCGGCATGGAGAGCGTGCAGAGGGTGCTCAAGATAGGCTGCCTATGGAGATGCAGGGTTACTCTATGTATATTACGAGGCCAATTCCAGCTAAAGCACCGACCTGTGTAAACTTAAATGTCTGGGTATAATCTACATCTTAATATCAAAGCTTGTCCCACACCCACAACTACTCGTCGCCCCTGGTATGCCGGTGATCTTGAACTGGCTCCCGATCAACTCCATGGTATAGTCCACCGTGCTTCCATTCAACAGCTCCAAACTCGACTCATCGATAACGATCTTCTCTCCCTTCTCTCCCTCAAATATGGTATCTTCTTCGGTCACTGGGTTCTTGGATAGGTCGGTCAAGTCCATGAGGTACTGGAAGCCGTGGCATCCGCCGCTCTCGATGCTTACGCGCAATGCGAGGTTCGGATTGTTATCGCCCGAGGAGATCTTCTGAAGCCGGTTCGATGCACGGGGTGCTATCGAGATCAGCATGGGATTGCCGGAATCGTCGGTGCGTGGGTTTTGGATCGCTTGGGCGGGCTTTGCCGTGGAGGCGTCGGATGATGTGGCGAGGGCTCGTCGTGGTATGTGTTGTGGTTGTGAGAATGCTAAACCTTGTACTGAGACATGTCTTGAAGTCCCTCGTGGAGATGATGGTGCAAGAAAGTCGAGGAATAGCGATCGCGAAGTGGCGTGCGGTGCTGCTCTGCTGTACGCTCGCATCGATTGAGCTGCGGCGGCGATAGGTTGGGCCGGCCGCCGTGTCATTGTTTGTCTTGCTATCCGCAGGCACGGCGCGCACATGGTTGAAGGGGAGGCCATTATCGCGATATCGAGGATGTGGAGGGCGCTGTCGCGATGAAGGTTCGCGAGTCTGAGGTCATAGCTAGGAATGTCACAACCGACGGGATCCAATCAGACGCGCCCTCACACTCGGGGTTCTAGACCGCTGAGTCAGGCACAAACCCCACCTTGTGCCGCCGCCACAATCCATCGTACGAGCACCAGACTGTTCCAGCCTTACCCGCTCAAGCTATCTACTTATCGTCCCTGAAGCCTCAATGATAGTGCTACATCACCTCTGCACAAGCTTTGTCTTGTCCGAATCCTGGTAATCTTTCCTCCATCACCAGCTGCCATGCCCAAACACCACAACCACTATCTCGCTATTCCACAGGCGGAACTGTGCAGCGACGAGTTTGCGAGAAACGAAGATAAGAAAGATGACCTGAGCAAGTTGAGGGACGAATTCGTGATTCCGACAAAGGGCGACCTAAGGAACAGGAATTTCGGGTTTCAGCTGAACGGAAAAACTGCGACTACGCGCAAAGACGACGGCGAAGAGTCCATATACTTCTGCGGCAACTCCCTGGGACTCCAGCCTCGGAGGACCAAGGAATATGTAAATCGCTACCTGGATACATGGGCATCTAAGGGTGTGTTTGGCCATTTCACTGATTATGAGGGAGGCTTGCCGCCATGGCTACACATTGATGATGCGATAAAACAACAGACCGCGAAAATAGTCGGTGCACTGTCTACCGAAGTCGTCGTAATGGAGACATTGACTGCAAACCTGCATTTGCTTATGGCAAGTTTCTATCGACCGACCAAGGACAGATACAAGATCATCATCGAGGGCAAGGCGTTTCCCAGCGATCATGTAGGTTGATGCCGACATGCTATCAGCGCTTGGTAATTAATGACTTCTTGTAGTACGCGGCTCTTTCTCAGATTGCCCACCACAACCTCGACCCGTCTGCGCTTGTTACCATCGACCCGCCCTCTGCCTCCTCACCTTACCTCTCCAACGAACATATCCTCTCAGTCATATCACACCACGCGCCTACAACCGCACTAGTGTTGTTGCCTGGTATTCAGTTCTACTCGGGCCAGTTCTTCGATATAGAGCTCATAACGCGTCACTGCCGATCGCTGGGTATTACAGTGGGCTGGGATCTTGCGCATGCAGCCGGAAATGTGCCGCTGAAGCTACACGACTGGAACGTAGACTTCGCAGCGTGGTGCAACTACAAATATATGAACGGTGGTCCAGGAGTCATCGGTGGACTCTTCGTACACGAGAGACATGGAAAGGTGGAGCAAGTATCTGCAGCTCGAACAGACGGCACAAACGGCGTAGCCAGTAACGGTACAGAGCTCGCCTATCGACCACGGCTGAGCGGCTGGTGGGGAAGCGATAAGAGCAGTCGATTTCGAATGGAAAACAAGTTCGTTCCCATTGCTGGCGCAAGCGGATTTCAACTCAGCAATCCCAGCGCACTGGATATGACTTCCGTCATGGCATCGACAGACGTCTTTGCGTTGACAAACATGGACGCGCTACGTCAACGTAGCCTTAAACTGACCGCATACCTCGAAGCGCGACTCCTCAAGTACGATGGAGAGCCACCATACAAGATAATCACACCCGCAAACCCGGCTGAACGGGGCGCGCAGCTCAGTGTACTTCTGAACCCGGGGTTACTGGATAAAGTCCAGCACTACATAGAAGAGCGTGGCGTCGTCGTTGACGAAAGAAAGCCTGACGTTCTGCGCGTTGCGCCTGCGCCACTATACAACTCCTTCCACGACATCCATCGATTCATTACGGTCTTCCACGAAGCTTGTCGCGAGGCCCTGAAGGGCAATGTGCAGCAGGGCGCGCATAACGACAACGTACCCCAAGGAATTGCTACTGTATGATCAGGGCCTTTCAGTGCGATAGTTCAAGCGACGTCTGATCGTGAGCAAAAAAGCAATGTAATTTTTAATACCAGTAACACATATACCCAAGCAATACAGCATTTTCCAGATATCATGGTCAAAAGCTACATTCAAGAACGTCAACACTATATGCAAAACACCGACATGATCCATAACCGGATGAACCCCACGGCGCGCCCGGACGAGTATGTATCGCCTATGCTGCGCCTTTGTGAAACCAAACCACCTATGCCTTGAGCGCAAAAGAAAACAGGCTATCCATCTGCACCCACTGCCTTCCATTCCTCTCCAACCACCGCTCTACCACACCTTTCAGCGTGCCAAATCTCTCTCTGTTAACTTCCGCCAGCACCTTGATCTTTTCCTTCCTCTCCATGTCTTCCGCCTTGACGCCACCGTCCATCTTACTGACACGATCGACATCGAACAAAGATTGGTAGTATAACAGCTGGTTCCAGACGTCGCGCTCCTTGATCTCGTAGGTCATCTTGCCCAAGCAATCTCGAGCGAGTCCCTTTGGACCAAGACACCGGTGACCGTAGACGGATATACTACGCGTCCGGTTTGAGCATTGGGGATCGTCGCATACAACGTGGCCTGCGTAGTATGAAGCGAGAATTTGGCGGATGGAGGCTTCGAGCTGAGCCACTACACTGATGTTCTGTAGTATTTTGCCACAGCCTTCACCAGGACATTGTATACCACTGTGCGAGATGGTCTGCAACGATGCCGATGTTGGTGATGTCGAAGAGAGACCTTGGAATGGGAATACTGTCGTACATCCTCGGCAGCGCAGCCAAAGCGGCGAACACGATTGAAAGCGCACAGAGTCTGGGATCTGCGACTCCAGAGGATGGATTTCCGTGTCTTGTTGCGCGCCTCCTGAAACGGTACTCACACGGTATTTGGTGGTGTCAAGGCCAAGACACGCTGCGAGGAGAGTGATGTTTGTTCCGCTGATGGGCGCGCAGAGACGCTCCACTGGTGGCAAAATTTGCTTGTGGAGGTAGTAGTCAATGTCGGGCTTCAGCTCACTGTCGGCTTTCAAAACTTCGTCAACGGGATAGGCGTTCTTTGCTGCGTTCTCGGCCGAGCCAGATGATTCACCTGTGATGATGAAGCTCATGACATCTTTGGCCTTGACGTGTTTACCCTTGGCCTGAAGGCGAAGTGCGACCTGGACAGAGGGCATCGAGTTACCGTTGGGGTA
>Ga0265797_10000852_pt1 | contig 55629 bp, 43 predicted proteins | sample P2T30metagenome_FD_192433 | JGI IMG/M metagenome (GOLD analysis project Ga0265797, IMG submission 192433) | Plant litter microbial communities from East Loma Ridge, Irvine, California - P2 T30 | ecosystem: Environmental > Terrestrial > Plant litter > Unclassified | place: USA: California...
TCAAAGACCCAAAGCCGCACGATCCAAGGCGCAATGACAAAATCGACCAGACTCGGGTTGGCCCCGAGGAAGAATGGACCGGTGGTGTTGGCGCTGACATCCGAGCCGGCGTCATTGGTAGTAGCCAGCATCTCCGCAGCGAATTCTTTCAAAGTCTTGAGGAACTCCTCTCTCACAGTCGCTAGACCGCTCATATCATCGCCTGCAGCAGGAGCAGACGGCTGCCACTGCAAAAAGCGATGGAAAGCAGGCACAACCCTCTTCCCACAAAAGTCCATCCAAATCCTACACCTCGCCCTCTCGTACGCGTCCTCAGGCAACAGTCTCATCCCGTGGCCGGGATACGCGTCCTCCAAGAACTCGCAAATCACGTTACTCTCATACAGCGGCTTCCCATTCGGGGCTTCGAGAGTAGGCACTAGACCGCGGGGGTTGAGGGCTAGGAGTGAGGCTGGTTTGTCGTAGGGGTTGACTTCGATGTATTGGTAGGGGATTTTCTTCTCTTCTAAGATAGCCCAGACGCGTTGCACAAAGGGGCAGAACCAGCCGGAATAGAGCTTCAGAGGCTCGGGAGATTGATGGGCGGCAACGATGTGTGCGGCTGGGCCTGTGGCGGTGGGGTGGAGGTTGGAGTCCGGGTGGGAGGAGGGCATGGCTTCCTCTTTCTGTACTTGTATCTGCTGGTGATGGGCGAATTTATGTAACTGCTGGTGATGAATGAAGAGAGATCAGTCCTGTTGGAGCCTGAGGGGTCAAGGACTTCTTTATGTACGCTTCGAGCTGCTGTCGAACTAATTAAATCATCATTGTCTATCAATGCTTGGTATGTGTGAGTGAGGAGGTGGGGTCGAAAGGTGTGGTGGGGTATAAATCATCATCATCTCCACGCCCGTTACCGTCATGTGTATGTCCATCGTTCCAAGAAATGCCGACCAAAACGCCCTGGACCAATAGAAGTATGCGTTCCCTCGAAAAGAAAAAGAAAAAGAAATGAAAGACGAAGCTTCATGCAACCTTCCCTTGAATCGCTTCAAATGCCCACAACAACCTCGCTGCTTTCACATGACCACACACTGCGGCGGCCTAACAAACTCCTCCCCATAATTCCTCTCCAACAGCGCTCTCTCATTCTCTTTCTGCCTCTTCTTGACCTCGAGCGGGAAATACTTCTCCAGGAAATCCATCGTCTCGAAGTCAAGGTTGCGACCATCGGCAGCCATGACAGTTTCTGTATTGCAGCAAGGACAGCGCATCATCTTTTGATCCTGCAGCTGAATGATGCATCGAATACAGAAAACCGACCGACAGCACCCCAAGCTCACCGGCCTCCAAGCCATTCCTAGGCAGACAGGGCAAGTCCAGTCTTCGAGCTGTGGCACGATGGCGAGTACTTTGGTTGAAAGCTCCGCTTGTAGGTCACGGGCGATCGAATTTGCGAAGCCGTTTCCGATGTTGTTGCCCGTGCCTGTGAGGAGAGCCGGGTGGCGCTTGCGTACTGCCGCCATGAACATTTGGCCCTCGAGGTGGGTGCGCTTGTCGAATTTCTTGAGAATCTTGCGCATGGCGCGGGCGTTCATTTCCTGAAAGTGCATGATCCGGAGAATATCGACATTGAGGTCAAGGAAGCGCTGTGCCGCCTTTTTCGCAAGAGGGGTGCGCATCTTCGCCAGCAGGCCTGTCGAGCGCAGTTGTTCGTCGTACGCCTGCAGGTTGCGTTTCGCTTCGTCGAAGCTGAGGGCGCCGCGGTTGCGTTCTGTCTCGGAGTAGAAGATTGGCTTTTCGAGGTACAGTCGGAACATTTCGCGCCAGAAATAGAGGTCTCTGTAGCTGATTTTACGTTTTGCTTCGAAACCTTCTCGCACAGGCTCTGTTACGTCTTCTACCATGTCGCCCAGGTCGAGGATGTCCATTTCTAGCTTCTTTTCTTCTGCCTCATTAAGCGCTTCTAGCTCGTCCAGTTTCGGTTCTAGGGTGTCGAAGAAGTTCTTTGCGGATACCAGAGGGATTGTGATCCATTTTGTCGCGGCGGGTTCTTCCTTGTCGGAGTCGTCTGATGTTGAGTCGCCTTCTCGTGCGGGCTGTAATGAGTTGACGTGGTGTATGGCGTGTCCTAACTCGGCGTGACGACTGGTCATGAGCATCTCACTCCGCGCAAGCTTCTCGAGGTTTGCCCTCGTTTCTGGCGCAAGAGTAGCATCGAGCGGTGTGCCTGTTTTGCTGTCCACGAGAACTCGCAGTTGCGGTGTGAACTCTTCTGGTATGGAGTCGGAATCTGATGTCGACTCGACTCCGCCGTCCTTGCTCTTGCTCTTCTCGCCATCGCTTCGCTTCTCATCGGATGTGTGCAGCCACTGAGCGAGCTTCTCTATGGTCGGCGCATCCAGGCCGATGCTCTCCAGTTCCCGCTGGACCTTCTTGATGCACTTTTTCAACTGTTTGTACTCGATGGCGGAATCCAGCCAGTGCTGAGGGAACTCTTCCCTAGCCAGAGCGGCGGCATACTCCTGGCCGAATTTCATGTCGCAGACCAGCAGGCTTCATACAGGGTAGGTATAGTCGTGGGGTATTTCAAGCGGAGGTGTTGGGAAAAAGGCGTTTGTATACAAGGAATCGAAGTGAGGTTGTGAGATTGGAGGCGATGAAGAAGCGTGACGCATGTTTCTACAGGAGGAAAGGAATAATATTATCAGTCGGGCAACAGAGTTTGCGCATAGCGGCGGCGAGCGTGGCACAATCGTGGTCTTGACAGTTTGAGCATCATGGCACGCGACCAGCTGCTCTTCACGGCTGAAGCGTCAAGGCGTTGCTGCATGCGGCAGTGTGATTCGTTCGAGTTCTCGCTTCAGCAAGCGATTTGATTCGTCGATGGTGTCCGGATTCGCGCATACCCGTCAAGACGCCACGTCTGGACCACGGCGAGATCGGCGGGCGAGCCGAAGAGGATACCGCAAGATCCGTGCTGCTGCTGCTGCTCGGTTTGAGTGATATTCCGGTGTGTAATTGAGGCATATTTGTGAGGTGGCCGTGGTAGCTTTACAGAGGAAGTGCATTCTTCCGTCTGTCTGATGGCAGTATCTGGACTAACGAACCCGTCATAACATACATGTAACCCTGACACATCTCCGTCTTCAAGGACATTACTCGTTATCTTTCGGAGGCCGGAATACATAATCAAGGTCTCAAGTATTCAGCACAGACTAGCATGCAGAACATAAAGTATCTAGGATAGGCCGGCCAAGCAGATGCTTATATCAAGACCCTGCGAAACATAGTCGTTTTGTCGCCACCGTGATTATTACTGAAACTCTCACAACAAACTCAACAGAGACAAATGATGCATGTCATGACAGAGACAGCTCAATCCTTCCAATCTCATCACTATCACACATATACGCGCTAGGACTATAATATGACTTCGGGCCCGATCCGTCGGTAACCCATCCCACAGTGGAGACCTTTGGAGCCAACGACACGCGGATCCAGGGTGCAAGACGAAGACGAAGAGGGGAAGTCATCCCACCAAGCAAGCAAGCAAGCAAGCAAGCAAGCAATAATCACAAGTTATTACCCAGGCAATGCTCAAGTCGCTCGCCAAAACCATGGTCAACATAAACGTGTCTCCTGCAAAGGTCCTCAGTCAGACCTCTTATCTCGTCACTGGTATATTCATGCCTTCCACTCCCTTTTCTCCCCCACCTCCCGCTCACATGTGACCCCTCCAGGCAAATTAAAAATCACCGAACACTTCTTCGACCTGCCCAAGGACTACTCCAAACCCGAAGCTGGCACCATCAAAGTCTTCGCACGCAGTGCCCGCAAACATGAAACTTATCCCAACGAGGCCAAGAATGACGAGCAACTGCCATGGATCGTCTTCCTCAACGGCGGCCCAGGCAATGAATGTCGCCCACCACAGCACTACCCCTTCACCAACACCCTGCTAGACAAAGGCTATCAGATCCTCTGTCTCGACCAACGCGGTACTGGACTTAGTACACCCATCACAGCCAGCACCCTCCAAATGCGTGGCGACAACGCCGTCCAAGCAAAGTACCTCAAACTCTACCGCGCAGATAGCATTGTCCGCGACTGCGAAGCCATTCGCCAAGCTCTCACCGCCGACTACCCCGAAGACAAGAAGAAATGGTCCGTCATGGGTCAGAGCTTCGGCGGCTTCTGCATCATCACCTACCTCTCCTTCTATCCTCAAGGCCTACGCGAAGCCTTCTTGTTCGGCGGTCTGCAAGCGCTGGTCAAATCGCCCGACGAAGTCTACCGCCGCCTCTACAAGAAATTGATCCAGCGCAACGAAGCCTACTACGCCAAATTCCCCGCCGACGTCGCCCGCGTGCGCCAGATACTCAACTACCTCTCGCGCTTCGGCGACGGCACTATCAAGCTGCCTAGCGAAGGGAACTTGACCCGCCGCCGCTTCCAGCAGCTAGGCATAAACTTGGGCTTCCACGGCGGCCTGGACGCCGTCCACGATCTTGTCCTACGGGCAGCTTACGACATCGAAGCTTTCGGCCACTTGACGCGGGGCTCGCTGTCTGCCATCGACCGCGCGCTGTCGTTTGACGAAAATCTCCTGTACTCTATCCTCCACGAACCAATCTATTGCTCAGGCCAAGCACCGAGCTGGTCAGCCCAGCGCCTCCTCGACACCGAGTACCCGCAATTTTCCCCTGACCGCTCGTCTTCCGAAGATCCCTCGACAAACCCCGTCTTCCTCACCGGCGAGATGATCTACCCCTGGATGTTCACCGACTACAGCGAACTGCGCAAAGTGTCTGAAGTCGCGGAACTCGTGGCACAGGACTCGGACTGGCCGGACCTATTCGACGAAGCCCAATTAGAGAAGAACGAGGTCCCAGTCTTCGCGGCGGTGTACACGGAAGACATGTATGTGGATTACGAGCTGAGCATGCAGACCGCGAGCAAGATTAAGGGGTGCAAGACATTCACGACGAACGTCATGTTCCACGATGCGATCCGTAGTCGGATGGATGAGGTTGTGAGGATGGCTTGGGGACTGAGGGATGATGTTATTGACTAGAGGGGGATTTTGCTGGGAAGAGTGTTTGTTGGAACATCGAAAATAATGAGAGATTTCTTCGTTTAGACTACATCCCTTCTTTTCTTTTGCGTTGCCCCTTTTTTCTTCTTCTGGTTTTGCCATGAGGGTGTGTGCAACAGCGTATGTAATCTGCCTTTATCTGTCCCGTATCCAAGTGGCTCGGCACTTTTGCTTACATGCTAGAAACTCTTCGTACATACAACACGGTGCACCACATCCACATCGCCGTGGAATTCCAGATCGTGCAGATTATCAATGAGGTAGTCCTCGTTCGACCCACGTCCGACGATGGCATACTGGGCGATCGCAACAGCGATCAATCCGGCCATTGTGCGCATGGCGATTCAAGGTTGTCAATTGTCCCTCCCGCATTGGAACATCAAACCGCCTCAGCTCAAACTTATTGAACATCAACGTACATCACTTCGATTCCTCGAGATTAAAAACGGGGTGTGAGCATATCCGGCCATCTACCTGGCACGTATCAAACATTGCGGAAGCCTGGATTGTGGACGTGTTTGCCAACGTCTGGGCGGGAACGAGCTATGCTGCACAACTCAGAGAGGGGACATCAAGAATACTCTCATGCAAGGTGTCCCTGAAGCTGGGTGATAGACGTCCGTTGAATACACAGTGGTGGTATGTACTATGAACGAAGGCGCTTTCTGTTACTCACAGCGTGCCCGTGCTGACCAGGCCACTAATAATGCCCTTGTCGCTGACATCCCTCAAGTACCAGAGCATAGACTGGACCCAAGACTCCTACGCACCTGATTAGCTCCTCTTCCGCGACACCAAGGACAAACGGGAACATACCTCTTTCTTCCACATGTAGACGACACTGTTTGCACTAGTGCTTGCGCCCGAATTACACAGACATGCGTCGTCGAACTCGAGGTTCTTCAACCTAGTCATGGATGAGCAGGTGTGCGATGACACATTCGCTTAAACATCGAGACTTACCAGAAAGAGCCCGGCGCATGTCCAGGCTCTGCACGCCAGAACTGTTTCTCGCCCGTCGTGCAGTGCGTGTAGGCGTCTCCCTTGGGGGCTCCAAGGTACTTGTTGGCGTCGACGTTTCGAAGAGCAAACTCGTCTCTACTGTTGTGGGAGTCCTTGTACTCCACCACCCACTGCTGAGATTTCGATTGCGTTGCTCTTTGTGTCTTGATTTCTTTGCCGGCGTTGTCGACTTCGGCGACATGACCACCGTTGATTGCGACGAGATATACGGTGTTGGAAGGACTCATGATTGCGGATGATTGGTATGTAGGTATCGAAAAGACCAGGACGGATAGGATGGCGAAGTATTTTTGTAGGAAGACCCAATGTCGCTGTTTGTGTCCGTGGGCTACATCATCGCGACATGGGTTGCATCACTGCTGGATCTGTTGGGTAACGAGGCGGCATGGCTCCACGGAGCTATTGTGGTCGTTACAGTATCATACCGTGAGAATTTTGGAGGTATGATGCTTTTATTGCAGGCATGCAAATTCCCGTTCAAACTGAGTTCCGAACACACGTCAAAAGGCGGTTGCGTATTGACTCGATTCGGAATGAAGTGGATTATCGGCAGCGGCTTGTAGGCAGGAGCGATGTAGTAGTGCACCTGTGTATGTACGATCGTGGAGACGAGTGTGGAGTCGATGAAGTTATAGATCGGGATAAAGGACTCAAAGGTCACCAGACAATAAGTTATAGGTACTGTAAGTTCCTAGACTAGTCTGCTATTCTGCATATGCCGGAAGCGGATGCTATATGCTGATCAGTTGTGGAAGGAGCGGGATTCCAGCCGAGTCAACATGCAAAAGCTTGTAATCGATTGCCACACATTATGGCCGTGCATGGGCGACAAACTATCGTGCAAGCGCTAGGCATTCGATCGACCCTAAGATATACTGTAACGTACTCCGCTGGGAAGTCCTCGGTCCTGCCGGCTTCACCTACCTAGCTTATGGACACACAAATCCATCGATCACCACTTCCATCCATCGCGAGTACTGCACAGCATTAACGGTGCTCACTCAGAGCGTGCTCGCTATCACCCGGTGCACGACCATGACATGATATCCATGTGCATAGGTACTCGCGAGCACTGAGAATCATCACTTGAGCTTGAGCTCAACGGGCATTCGGAGATCAATCAACTTACAGATGCTTCAACGATTGCTACGCTAGAAGCAAGGTATCCAAGATCTCAAAGCCTCTTCGAACAAGTTCGCCGCTGCCACCATCTCCTCACTTCCCGCCACAAGATCACTACAATGCCTGCCATTCTCGAACAGAAGACCGAACACTTCATCGCCAGCCATTTCCTCATCACAAGCCGGGACAACCTGTGTCATTCTCCTCTGGCGGGGTGAGCCTGGCGTCAAGCCTTCACTGGGTACCATACTGATATCATGCCATGGATCCTGTAAGCCCGTCGTGAACATTACCCTGCTCACATTCTTATCCCAACCGGCGTACTGGGCCGGTGCGGGAAGATTCGAGGCTGGCGGTGGCGAGAGCCAGGGAAATTGGCGCTCGCAGTAGTCTGTCCACATGCTTTCCGTCGTCAAGACTGAGGAGAGGATGTTGTACGGATCGTCTTCAGCAGCAGTATGGAAGTTGAAGTACTCAGTGCATGACTGGTACGCCCAGGCTTCTGCATCAAGAGGAAAATGACGCCTAGTCTTGGATTGTGAAGCGAAATAGCGGTCGTTTGCTTCAATGGCGTCTAGGATTGTATCCATGGCCGCATGGGTATCGAGGTCGGTTTGGATCTTGGCTGCACTGATCGTGGCACAAGTAATCCCCATTCGCCCCTCCAGACCCTTATGCTGCCAGTCCGCCGCGATCAGGCCTCTGATATGACTGGCGACGAGAGTGTCCGGAGCGCCGAGTGCAAAGTTAACCCGATCCCAGTAAGAGTATGTTTCCGCAGACCAGCGACGAGCGATAGCCCATCTGAGCCGGTATTGCTGCAACCGCGTTCCATTCATCAAAATGTCGTCAATACGCTTCACAAACGTCTGAATAACCTCACGACAGTCTTTCGGCAGATAATGCGATACGCGGAGGTAGTACTCTGGCAGGCTCTCCTTAATTTTTACATTCGCACTGCTGCTCCAGGCTGCGAAGAAGACATCTGGGTTTCGCCGCCGTATCATTGCGCCTCGCTGACCCGGGTAAGAGCCTCCGATCCAGATCCAGGGAGTGCTTCCAGGGGCGAGACTACCCCAGTGCTCTTCTAGACCGTTGGGTTTGAAGTGCGAAGCGAAGTAGACTGTGTCTTCGAGTGCTTGCTCGGTGCTCAGATATGCATACGCTTCCTGGCGCTCTTCTTGCCTGCTGTTAAGGCTTTTGGAGAACGGTAAGCTGAGGCCATAGTATCTGTGTTCCCACACGATGGCAACACCGTGGAAGGCCTGCGTGAGTCTCATCAACGGATGGGAAGTCGAAGATAACACTGTCTCGCTGCCAGAGACGCCGCGCTCTCCAGCATCGTAAAAGAAGACAGGGCCGCCTGGTTGATAGCAAGTCGTATTCACCCAGAAGCGATTAGAGAACGTTCTGCTGTCTGTCGAGTTGAAGTGGTCGAGTGGTACATCGATGACTGTAGCTTGGAAGAGGAAGTCTCGATGGTCTTCGTGGAGCAATTGTTGCGGCAAGTACATACATGTGACCGATGCACAGCCCAGGCTCAACAGCAGTGTAAGCAAGCATTTTGGGTACATGTCGTTCGACTTGCAAAGTCACAGCATACAGTGTAGAACCTGGAAGGCGCCTGTCCATATCTTGTGTAACATTACACTTCCTTGTATTGCAGTGCGGGGATGGTGCCTAGATTGCGGTCACACAGGCACGCAACCTGCGAGCTTATTGATCCTTCGAAAGTCTAAGAAGTCAACATCAACTCCCGACCACGAAAGCATATCGTCAGCAAAATGTCGACTTCGACTCCATTTGCTCCCACTGTCCCAAATGCGTGCAGACCGAACCCGGATCCACCGCTACGTCAAAGTCAACGGCCAATTGAAAGATGTGTCATGGCTGTACAAGCGAGCAGGACCGACAGTGACATTTCCTTCGGATGTCGTCAATACTCTACCAGAGATCGATCTCGTTGTACACGATCTGCAGTCTAGCGATAGGAAAAGCGACTTGTGGCGGCATTCGACATTGCTGAGGCACGGCTCTGATGCTTGCGTTTGACTTGAGTTTTTGGACCAGTCGGAAATGAGGAAGCGACCGCCCGTACAGAAGAGATCACGATACTGTTGATCGAACTGCACCGTGCCGGGTATTGCCGCGGCGATGTTCAGTATCGCAATGTGATGAAGAGTGGATGAGAATGGGAAGCTTGTTTTCGCATATGCAGGAGCATTGGAAGATTCGGTTCCTGATAATGTGCCGACGACATACATGGCGGTATCGTGTGCATTGGGCTGAGGTTGATCTGGAGCGTGTTCAGCGGTCCATGTGAGGTTAAGTAGGTACTGTACCGTATGCACTGCATCTTTTTGGAAAATGAAAGCGAGTCGGAGGATGGTACCGCACCTTCGCTATTGCCTCTACGAGCTGCACAATCTCGTGAAGGTGCTCACTGCGGCAAACTTCACGTGCGATCACATGTGACTGCAGGTGTCAAATGTCAAGCGGCACTGCGGCAGCTATTGCTAAGCCACGTCACATCGTGCCTTCTCTGTCACGACCTCAACCAGAACCAACACAGTGACGACGTTGTTACCGCAGCTCCTGACAGCCACCACCATAAAGCCTTTCTTCCTCTCCCAATTCTTCTTCCCTTCTACACACCACTCTCATCACCCGAAGTCCTCAGCAATCAGCCAACGAAGCCAACAACACTCACTCCATCTACCAACCAATCAACAACCAACTCTCAAACCAACACCATCGCCAGCATGTCTGACCTTGGCCGCAAGGACATCCACGACAGTACATCTCTCTCCCATCCCCCAAGCCATTGCAGGCTAACAGCCTTTCCAGAGGTCGCCGACCACACCACCCCAAACAGCGCCAAGTCGACCACCGAGAAGGTCACCGACTCCGTCTCCGGCGTCACCGACAAGGTCCAGCGGTAAGCATTCCTCCTCCTGCATCTTCACGCTCAGTGAACCTCGACCAATGAACTGACCAAACTGCCCTCACAGTGATGTGATGCCCGACTCCCACAAGTCGACCACCCAGTCCGCCACCGACAAGGTCTCCCGCGTCAAGGACGACCACACCTGCTCGTCTGGTACCACCGGCAACACCACCTGCTCCACCGGCACCGGCACCGGCGCCACCACTACCGACGAGTCCCTCCTCGACAAGGCCAAGCACGCCGTCGGCATGGACAAGAAGTAGAACACCTCCGGCCACGCCGACCAACACAAAACCCACGACGATCCCAAAGAGCAACACCACGGCATGTTTGACAGCATCCACCATCACCATCACCAACACCCCCAAGACCATAAAGATGAACACACTTCTCACCAAGAGAAGCTCGTCAATCCCACTCCGACTTCTACCGCCCCGGCGGTAATGGTTGCTGCTCATGCGGCTTCTACTGATGCCCCGAAGTAGTCGTTGGCTTTTTCCTCTTTGACCTTTCTCTTTCTTCTGACTTGGTAATTGATGGTACCTGTGTTGCTGGTGTGCTTTGGTCCTGATCGGTGGGAGCTTGGAAGGATGCCTCTACCATGCGATGGTCCTGCGGGACAGATCGGAGTTTTCCTTTTGTTGATTTGATATCATAACCTGAGTACTCACCTACCATAACATCCATGAATGCAATGAGCGGTAGTGCTTCAACCAAACCTTGGCCTTGGACTCTCTCAATTACCTACCTCAGTGAATTTCGATTCTTCGGTCTTTCTGTGAGGACTGCTTCGATGATAGTGGAAACTGTTTACGGCGGTCGCGTATGGCATGGAAAGATTGACCTAAAGAGATCAGCGACAAGTGAATCGGATACAATAGTTGAAAATGTGCACAAAGTGCTTCAGTAAACGCTTCAATACAACCTCGCGTGTCTATGCAATGCTTATGCTTCTATGACCTGGGTAACGTGTCCTACATGTAAATGTCACTTCGGACTCAAGCACCCCAGTGCAAATCCAGCGCAACCGCGCGGTCATCCCCAGCAAAGACAGAAACCTGCTTAGTGCCAGCTGGCACACCATCAGCAGTGAAGTTTGCGCTGCCATCAAACACCAATCTGCCACTCTCAGACCCAAACACGCCCTTTTCAACGCCCGATCCGCAAGCGAAAGCGCCGTCCAGAATGCCACAGTCGCCCTTGGAGGAGGCCAGGGTGAAGGAATCCCCATCGGCCCTCTTCATCCTAGGTGCGTTTCTATCCACAGCCGAGGCAGTATAAGTCGCACATGTACCGGAGACATACCACTTGCCGTTCGAGATCAAGCAGCCCTTGCTCGCACCGGAGACTTGAACATTGAGGCTTCCTCTACCGCTGAACGGACCGCTGGTGGCGGTCGGGGTCGCGCCGCCGGAAGTGTGAGTCGCAGTGGCAGTTCCTGTAGGCGATGCGCCGGAGCGTTTAGGCAGGTACTTGACGCCTGTGGCGGGACACTTGGATTTCGCGAGAGGGACGGAAGCTTCGAAAGAGCCAGCTTCGAGCGTGCCGCGGACGTTGAAGAAGTACCAAATCTCGTTCAGCGCACCGCTTGAGCAGCCCAAGTAAACTTCCTGGCCGTGCTGCGCGCTGAGAGCGGCTTGGATTTCCGCGGACGTGTAAGTCTTGGTCGTGGAAGGCGTGATGCCGGCTTGCGAGAGGAAGTCGTAGGAGGGAAGGGATTGGAAGAGGGAGACGGTGCGGTTGAAGAAGATGGGGACTTCTTCGGTGGGCTGGTAGTCTGCATAGCAGGACGGGTCGAGGGTGGAGATGCATGTGCCGTGTTTGCTCCACTCGTGTTCCCAGAAAGACTCGTCGTCGCCCTTGTAGTCTTTCCAGTACTTTTGCATGACTTCAAGAGTTTCGTCGGCTCCCGCGGCTTGCAGGATTTCGGTGATGTTGGTGTAGGCGCGGCGAGGGTCGCAGTTGGCTTCGTAGGTGCCGTCGCAGTTGTCTGGCCAGAGACCGTGGAGAGTCCAGCTGTCGTCTGGGCCAGTTGGGGGGTTGGTGTCCCAAAATTGGGTCTGGAGGAGGGCGCCACCCGGGGAGTTGAAGCAGCATAGGTTTTCCTGGGCGGTGGTGTTGTGGCAGGATAGTTCGGGCGATGGGCATGATGAGAGGGCGTTGAGGGACATGGTGTTCATGCTTGCAAAGACGGATTGGGATGCTCCCAGGGAAGAGAGGGCGTATTTTGACAAAGAGCGTAGGGAAGGCATGTTGTCAGACACGGAGTTGATGATGAAGGAGGAGTGGGAGGATGATGGTGATGATTGTAGGGGAGAGGGCGCGTCTTTTATTCTTGCCACCCAGGACATTCTCGGTGTAGAAGGTGGTTGTTGTTCAGGGCTACGCAGTGATTTTAAGGTTGATAGGTTCGGAAGGGCCGAAATGGAGATGTCGATGATGGGGATTCAAGGGGACTGATATGCAGGAGGCCGATGGCGTCGAGGAAAAGCAGGCTCAAGCAGGCCGGACTGGTCACCAAGAAGGAAGGAGGAAGTTGAGTGGAACGGAGGGCTGATGTAGGTTGATGTACTAGTAATACCCAGCCTGACCAGTCATATACCAGTCACGGGGTTGGAGTGTTCGTGCAGCAGTCTAGTTAAGACATTTAGAGTGTGATGCTTATCATCAGGGCAAGGCACGCAGGAACCAGCCCCATTGTCATTGGCGCGTTATGTTCGGGCCAGGATGATCAAGGTTAGGCCGAGGTCCCACGCACGACGATCATGCTGTGATGAGCCGCTTTAACCTCTCGCGCCTGTGAGGTAGCGCAAGCTATGCATCTTCAGGACCCGAGTCCATCAATTAATTACTGTACCTACAATCATGTTCGGTCTCGTCTCCCGCCGCAATGTAGTCGTCGCCTCCAACAGGCAATGGCTGAAAGCCGCCTTCTATCACCAACAACACCAACAGCAACGCTCGTACGCGTCGGCATTGAGGTCTGCTCTCAAGATCTCGAGCATACCGGCTCCACACGCGGGCACCATCACCGTCCTATCGCTCGACCGCCCCAAAGCCCGCAACGCTATCTCGCAACAGCTGCTGAGTGAATTGAGCGGAGTCGTAGAGGGCTTGCACGAGGAGGGCGGTAAAGGCAGCACAAGAGCTTTGATTCTGGCCAGCGAGTCTGACAATGCCTTTTGCGCTGGTGCCGACTTGAAGGAGCGATTGGGCATGTCGCCGGAAGAGTAAGAGACGTTATAAGTCTTGATCGTATACATCGTGTCCGCATGCTGATACAGCATCGACAGCGTCGCCCAGTTCTTGACCAAGTTGAGGAGCACCTTCACCCGTCTGTCGACACTTCCAATCCCCACCATCTCGGCCATTGGCAGCACAGCATTCGGCGGCGGCCTTGAGTTGGGCCTCTGCACAAACTTCCGTGTATTGGCTTCCACTGCTACAGTTGCTCTGCCCGAGACTCGTCTTGCCATTATTCCAGGTGCTGGTATGTTTCCCCTGCAATACGACGCTCAATCCCAACCACCAGCTGACCACAATCAGGTGGAACCTACCGACTCCCCGCTCTGATCGGACCCGCTCGTGCGCGCGACATGATCCTCACAGGCCGTCGTGTCTCCGGTCCCGAAGCCTATTTCATGGGCCTCGCCGACCGCTTGGTGGAAGTGAATGAGGAAGAAGCACAGGAACCCGGCGTTGTACGCGGAAAAGTCCTGCAACAAGCTGTCGCCATGGCGAACGACATCTGCGAAGGCGGACCGGTTGCCATTCGGGCTGCTTTGCAAGCTGTCAACGGCTGGGAGAAGGGCGAGAGCAGTGAGAACATGGCTTATGAGCTGGTGCTGCCGACTGCCGATCGTACGGAGGCTCTGACTGCTTTTGGTGAGAAGAGGAAGCCCACCTTCAAGGGTCGATGAGAGTTAGTGATGTCATGAATTTATGGGCGATGTATATTCATCTCTGCTCATAAATGTATAGGGCTATCACATGCAAAAGTACATATGAACGCGCTGATTATTAGACGGCGGAAGCTTACGTGACATGAAGGGCATTTCGGTGGCCTAACTTACGATGCTGTTGACAGAACTCCTTGGAAACAATTTTCCAGGTAATGCACAAGAATAGCAACGTTTGTTCCCAGGCTAATCCGCAAAGAATGCAATTTCTTGTAGTTTGGCAATTGCTGATCATGGGCTACCTAGATAATCTAACTGCATGTACATAATCGAAACAGCTCATATCAGGCTCGATTTCGAGAGTGATGACTTCAACTCCGTCGAGAGAGCACATTGAAGAAGTCGATGTTCCGTCGGCTCAACCGCTTTATTACGGGAATACCTCATAGCTTGTATTTGAAACTTCGGCTGATCACCATTGAGAGAGCAAATCTCGGGACTCGATCATTCACCGGCTCAGTCTGCTCAGTCTGGTGATACCTTACAGCTCGTCTTTGGAAGTTCTGCTGGTCACCATCGAGAGAGCATGTTCAAGCGTTCGATGTTTCACCGGTCCAAGAGCCCATACTAGGTGGTATCGACAGCTGCGTACTTCAAGTGCGTACCTCTGCCAGCGAGAGAGCCGTCTTCAGATACGAGTATCTCAGTGGTGCATGGGTCCGCAAGAGGTGGTACCAGCCGATTCGGTACGCGGAACAACGGCCATTGCCAGTGAGTCAGCGGTCTCCAGTTACCAGTATCTCCGTAGTTCATAGCCAGGCAAGAGGTGATATCAGTAGCTTCGGTATGTGAACCAGGATTTCGTTTGCCGCGCAATTGTTCAGCTCGAACGGTAGCATTTCGCCTGGATGACATGAAGCTCTACTGCATGTCCGGCGGGTCACGCGACGAGCCTACGCCAATGCTCTTTCCTTGCGACCAGACCTCTGGGTACTCCTTCACAGCCTGGTACGTGGACCGCATGAGAATTCATCGTGCCGTCCGCACGGAAGAGAGAGTGCAGGCTGCGTCTGCTGTCGCCGAAGCCTTGCCTGCTATGGACGAATTCAAATGCAATTACGAAGGTTGCGACTTCGTCCCTTCGCCCATCGGCACTCGCTCTCCGAAAAATCAACTCGCCGACCACATTTCGAACAAGCACACATTCGAGTCCAAGCCTTGTGAGCACGGATGCGAGCCGGACAAGTTGTACCATACCAAAGGTAGTTACTACGACCGCATGCGTAGCAAACATCGTCCAGGTTGGCCGGTATCTTGTACCTACCCGGACTGCGATCAGCCTGAGAAGACCTTCCCGACACTCACCGGGATCAAGTATCACTTGAGGTCATACCATCAACTAGACGACGAAGAGCTGTTGCCCTACCTCCCTGCCCCTGACGCGAAGCGTGTTTACGTCGATGGCCAGGTCTGCCCCATGGACGGCTGTAACAAGTCGATCTGCTTCCAGTATGGCATGGAAAACACCTGGTCACTATTTTGTGCATATGTATGCACAAAATGCAGCTGGTACATGCCAAGACATACCTCGACAAGCACGGGACATTCAACATCATCGTGCCTGAGATGTGTCCACAAGAGATGATATCAGCAGCTTCAGTATGCGACCCAAAAGCATTTGCCAGTGAGAGATCGGACTTCATGTTTGAGCATCTCAATGGTTCATACGTCCTCAAGAGGTGGTACCTGCAGCCGAGGTATGCGAACCAGAAGCACTTACCAGTGAGAGAGTGCCCTTCAAATGTGTGCATCTCAACGGCCTGGTCGTCTCGATGCGGTGATACCTTAAAGCTCGTCTTGCAAATCCTGCTGATCACCGCCGAGAGAGCAACATCTAAGTGTGGTCGATTCATTCTTCGCCCAGCCAGCCTACTTAGCCGTCATAGCCTTGTTGTTGTGGTAGCATGATCAACCCATTGCCTTCTCACTTCCCAATCTTCTTCCCTCTCAAGTCCCGCCAGACTTTAACGGCAAACCCCTTGAGGAAGCCACCCGTCTCGAGGATCGGCAGCACGCAACTGATGAACGTCGAAGCAAAGACCCAGATAAAGGAGATGACGATCCAGGCGGTGAAGAAACCCCGACTGAAGACGTAGTGGGAGAGGAACATTGGAATGGGTATCTGTGGAAATTTACGCAAGTCAGTAGGGCGTTCGTGTCTGGATCGGTAGGCAAGATCGGGCCGGATGAGTGTCAAACGTGTCAAACTTACGAGGAAATCCATGATCAACGTGAGAGAGATGGCTGCGATGTAAGCCACCATCAGCGCTCGGCGCAGCTTGGTAGGGTGTTCTTCCAAGTCGGCGTCGGCGGCTGCTTCTTCTAAGTCTTGTTGTTGCTTTTGAGACATGACTGCTGCAGGCGTTGCCGCACGCGTGTCAATGTCCCCGACCTGCTTCTCATTGCTGTTTACTTCACCAGCAGCGGCTGGGGACCCATCACCGTCCCGCTTCACTTCCAGAGACGTCTCCTGAGATTCTTCGGGAGGAGTTACTGTTGCGAGGTCGGTCACCGTAGGCGAGTTGATGGCTCTTGTGATCGCCCAATCGAAGTTTTGCGGTTTGCAGAGCGAGACGACCGTCGTCACGATTAGCCCTGTAAAGATAGCCGCCATGTTGCCCGCAAGAGTCGAGTACTCGTCTCCCGTACTCGCGATCGTCAGTTCGCCAAAGTATTGCTGCGCCGTGACCAGCCATGCAATGATTCCAGCGCACAGCCCCGAGATCGGACCTGCGATGGCACCAGCGGTAGACTGCCCGGTCCAGGTGATCGAGAAAGCCATTGGGAAGACTGCACCTCCGATGATGAGGCCCATGACCAGAAACAGCCAGCCGAGATCGATTCCAATGAGGTTCCAGACAACGGCGAAGATGCTCATGGTCAAACCAAAGACACAGATCCCGTATTTGCTGACGGTGATCAATCGTTCGGGGGAAGCAGACGGGTTGAAGTAGGCTTTGTAGATGTCGAAGGTGAGAATCGAAGATACCGCGATCAATTCGGCGCTGGCACAAGACGTGACAGCAAGGAAGAGAGAGAGCAGGAGGGCAACGGCGCCGTGTGTACCTAGCAAAGCGCTGGCTGAGAGAGCTGATGCGAGTCCCGCTGAGATGTCGCTTTCGGAGGGCAAATTTGGGTATGTTGGGAACTGAGGATGGTCGGCGAGGGCCACTGCGGCGAGGCCTAACGTTGTAGCGAATCCAAAGGGGATCGCGAACCTAGATTCCGGTGCATTTAGCTATACCATGTGGTGCAGAGTGATCAGTTACGGTGGAAAAGTTGCGTACCATGCTAGTCCGCCCATGATGTAGGCTTTTACCGCCGTCGTGGGACGGCTGGCAACGGCGCGCTGGAAGTACGCCTGGTCCAAGAAGACCGTGCCTGAACCCGAGCAGAGCTGGATAACACCGAAGATGAGGGCAAGATTGCTTTTTAGGGTCAAGTAGGAGCCTTCGTGGTTACCAGCGACGGGTCTTTTGATCGCAGCTTCGTGGAGAAGGTCGTACATCCTCGATGGGCTGCCAATGGTCTCGTTCGACGTGTAGACGGTGAACATGAAGTACATGATAATTACCATCAGTACCAGTCCATGACTGTAGTCACACAAGAAAGTCGCGCGAAGTCCGCCCAAAATGACATATGCGCATACGCCAGTGGGAATGAGGAAGACAGCAGCGTAGACGTTCATTCCCGTCAATGCCGTTACGACGGCACTTCCTCCAAGAAGTAGTTGAGAGCCAACGAGGATGTTGGTGACCAGGGCGAAGAAGAGAAAGACGATATGTGCTGTCTTGCCATAGCGGACGTAGATGATTTCGAGGTAGGTGTGGCACCTCGGCGCATTCATTTTCGTTTTGCATGCCAGGATGGCGAACATCAAGATCTGTACTGTTGCTCCGGCTGCGTACCAGAAAGGTCCTGCGACTCCATAGCGATAACCCACTGTGGCCGATTGTAACAAGGTGGCTGCCCATGTCCAGGCTGACACAATACCAGCAGCAATCAGTCCTGGTTTGACACTCCTAGAAGCTGTATTGAATTCTTCGGATGTCTTGGTGTCGAATCTTGAGTAGCGATTCTGAATCCAGGTAAGGCCCATCATCACGAAGGTGACTTGACGATGTCATGTTAGCATTTCTCGTGTGTTACATCTGATTGAGTTCTAGCTCACAGAAAAAGCCCACGCCTATGACTATGCTGCAATAATACATCAGTACAATTTGACGTTGGAGTGATACAAGACTTATGCTCACCCGTAGCCGACGCCCTGCGAGAGCATTACACTACTCATATTTGGCTAAAAAATAGTAACAGTGATATTTCTGTAAAGTTGAGGATGAAAGGAGGAAAGACGGGGTCCTGCCTTGTATATATCTATACAGCACTGCCGTGGCGTAACGACAAAAGTGAGTTCGACGTGCTGCCTACATGTATGATGCAGATATCTGCCGTAAAGATAGCAAAGACGATGACCTTGCAAAAACGTAGGCATATCTTCGAGCAAGCTTCCGTCAACACTACGTTCGTGTCGCCGGCAGAAAGTTTTGGGGTGGATAGATAGGCCGTTCGCGAATGAGATGCGTGTAAGCCTGTCGGTAGTGCATAGGCGAATGTACTGATAGGCTGATAACACTCGCCGTCGGCCGGCAAGAGACCTGCGCATACGCCAAGGTTGTCGGACCTGGATTATCTCACTGTAATCGGCGTCTTTGCAGTATCCAAAAGATGGTGATACCAGCGCCTGAGCTCGTAAGATAATGGAAACTCTTACTGGCATCTCATCGGCACGAGGATGAATTCGACACTGAAAAGTCGCCGATACGACCATTTATTCGACTGTATCAATAGACTTTAGCACGAGTTAAGGGAGAGGGACCACCGATGGAGAGAAGAGATCTGCGGTTCGCTTGCTCGTTGTCCATGACTCCATATCGCGTGCGGCAGGGATGTCGCTCCCTCTGAGACGATGGCGTAAAGTAAGTCCGCGATAAGGAACAACGACGACGATGGGGTCAGTTCAAGGGTTCGTCTCGACTACTCCAACGATCCTGATGGTGGGGAAAGCTTGGAAAAAGACAAGTTGGAAGTGCGGTACGTACCTGTTATGGTACCATAGGGCTGAGACGACTGCACGGCGGCTGAGATGAGGTGAGGAGGAGAGGACGACGGCGAAAGGCGGCTGGACCAGACCACCGGGGCATGATACTCGGGAAGACTCGAAATCACGTGTTGGGCACTCAACAGAGCTGCTCGTAATACAACAACGACCAGCCTAATATACAATACATCCTTACAGACCAATCTGCCTTCATCTATGCCGGCGCATCGCGGTGTAACGTCGCACTTCCTCCCATCTCTTCGCGCCATAGCAACCTGAACCCATCGAAACGTGCGACGCGCCATCTTGACCTCCCCTCGACGTGAGCACTCCCGCGAAACAGTGCATATCCGGTTTCTGGCGTACACCTCTTGGCCCTTTCTCTCGAACGTGTGATCGCTACTGCTGTGTGGAACAAACAAAGAGCTGGGTTCGAGCTACTGCTGGCTGTGGTGGGCATAGGCGCGCGTGCCTGTCGGGAAATGCCAGAGGAGTTGGCGCAATAGTCCTACGTCGTAGTCTGGTGCGGCGAAGAGAGGGAATAGGACGGGATAGACATGAGCGCTGGCTCGCGACAACGATCTGCAAGCAATCGGAGCATAACCGACCAGCGACGCGAGTACCTTCAGACTCCTCCGCCTTCGTTCGCCGGTCAGTCCAACCTCAGCGTGCCGTCAAGCGACAACCAGTTCTATGCGCCGTCTGGCACCAACTCGCAATACCCGCCCATATCTAGCAGCTCTCCGCTCAACTCCTCCCTGAGACCCCGCGCGCAGACGTATGCCGACCCGGTCGTGACCCAGCAGCAGGCGGCGCAATACCAAGAACCCTACCGGCGGGGAACACCGGCCACTCCTGGAGCAATGGCGGCGCCAAATCACTACCAAGCACCAAATACACAAAGGGCGCCACAGGGATATCTACCGCCTCCGCCACCTCCGGCTGCACCTACGCCGGGGCCTGGCGGTTTGCACTTGCCTCCTCCTCCACCTAGGCCTCCAGGTAGCACATCTCAACAACATGGCCAATGGATGCCGCCTCCTCCGAACCAGCAAGCCCAGCAGGCTCAATACTGGCAACGGCAACAGCCTCCCTATCAACATCCACCGCCAGCTCACCAACAGTCCAGCCGCGAGCCCCGAGCGTACGATCCAATGGCCTACTCCGAGTACATGTCATTTGCGCCACTGCAGGACAATCAACCCTTGACATCTGCGACCTATGTTCCTGGTGGCGAAAGCTTTGGACCTGGTGTTGGCATTCCGCCATTGTATAGTCATACCGATTCGTTGCAGCCGCCAGGGACCCGACCTTCCATTCCTCACACCCCTAGCTTCTATCGGGGAGCTTCTGGTGACTTCTCTGCGGCTGGCGTAGACCCGTCAGGTTATGCTACTCATCAAAACCAGAGGCACAACTACGCACCACAGTCTGGCTATGCTAACCAACCAGGCCAGCAAGACTACAGCGCGGCTTGGTCTGCAGTCAACCAGCCAACGCCTTCCCATCATCATTTGCAGCCTACGCCACCTCCGCAGTCACATTCTCAACCTCCTCCTCAAACGAGTAGCTACCACGCGCCTCCAACACCAACATCACGTCACAGGGCGACCAACTTGAACATTAAGCCAGCGAACGAAAGGCAAGAACACTACTCACCTGCACGAGAGCCTGGCCACACTCCATTTAGCCTAGCGAAGCAGACATCCCATAGTGATCTTTCGAGTAATCGTGACCACTCGTCATCCGGCGAACATCCTGGCAGCCCGTCAGATCTCAACTGGCCAAAGGAACGCGTCCAAATCTGGCTTGCAGCTCACGCGTTTTCCAAAGAATGGCAGTCTGCTTTTGAGCACTTGGACGTACATGGCCCTCACTTTCTCGATCTTGGAAGGAGTGGCGGGCAGCGTGATATTGGATTCCTTGCTCAAAAGCTTCTACCGCAAGTGACCAGAGAGTGCGAGTACGCTGGACTGACGCCCAATCCATTGAGGGAGCGTGATGAAGGCAGACGTCTTCGGAAGCTTGTGAAGGAAGTAATTCACGGCGGTGGAGCTGCTACAACACCCGCAACTGCTGGAACGAATGGCAGCAACACGAGTCTTCCGTTACACAACACTAACAATGTCCGCCGAGGAAGTCGCGGTCCACGTAACAGCGCTGGTCCTGAGGGCGACGTTGAGAGCAGCCCAATTGCGTCGAGACAAGATGTCAGCCTTCTCGGAACGACCCCTACGACTGCAGGCGATGATTCTCCCGGGCGCGCCATGCCTCCTCCTCTCGGACCGCGACACCATGGCCAAAGATCCGTGACTTTAGATTCCTTCACGCAAGCATCTGGTCGGAGTGATTACACGAAGCAAGTTCTCGCTAGCGTAGGAGGAGACATTGTCCGCAGACACTCTCCGGGAGCTTCCGGAGATTTCACAAGAGCGTACCCGCAATCGCCGGCGCAAAGTCCTGGTCCATCAAGTGCTAAACTTGCGGCCATCCCCGGTAGCCGATTCAATGGCCACAACCGTGGGATCAGCTCGGACACGAACATTTCTGGCCAAGGCGCAAGCGTTTCGCCCGGACCTACCAGGATTGTGTCTACCCCTAGCCAACGCGAAAGCGATGGTTTGTTCGCCAAACCGATCCCTCACGATAGTCGCCGACATGCACAAGAAAGTTCACGGCCACCAGCACTGGACAACATGCGACATGGCTCAGATACGCCCGTCTCGGCGAAGGAGAAAGAGCACAAAGGTTTGTGGTCCAGAATCCGGCGAGACAAAAAGCATGATGCGCATCCCAACCCAGACGACGAGCACTCACCATCATCCCCTCATGCTTCCAAGCAGATTCCTTACGGGCGACTTGGTCCTGCATCCTCTGACACCAGTCTAGCAGAGCGATCCACCACTAGCCGCAGGAACATCAGTGTGGAGAGTGCTGATCTGAATCCCGTAGTGCCCGGTCGAGGCAGACCTTCTGCGAGAGATGTTGACAAGAAGTACATCTTCGTCACGCCAGATTCCTGGAACTACAGGCTCATTGACATTACGGACGTCGAGACTGCAGAACACATGCGCACAGTGATTTGTTTCAATCTCGGTGTACCCGAAAACCAGGACGTGACCATCCACATGACCAGTCCTGGCCAAACCGAGCACGACGAGGCTCTGACTGACAACCTACTCATGCACGCCAAAACACGTACTGATCATTCTGGAAAACTCAAACTGTATATCCGCGCGTCTGGAATGGATATGCCGCCAGAAAGCTCTGGTCTCAACGTATCTATACCTACCAGTCCTTTCGGGGTTCCGGCTTTCAATCAGCGACCCGTCGACGATCCGATGCACCCCGACGTTCTTGGTGGCAGTGTGAATTCACCTTCTACATCCACTGTACGCTCTGGCGAAAGTACACTTGTGCCGGACAAATTCCAGGCGATTCGTAACCTCTCGAAAGAGGGTGATCCTGCAGATGAAGCTTTTAGGCGCAACGAAGCTCCACACTTCGAACAACAGGATGTGACGCCTATGACTGAGGCTGAGCGATTGGCCGAACTAGAGGCCAAGGCAGAAGAGTACAAAATTGAGACGGAACGCAAGCAGCGCGAATACCTCGCCGGGCGAAGAGCTCAGATCACACAGGTTGGAAGGAACTTCCACGACTTTGACAAGACTCGATCTTCGCCTTACGAGAACTCGACACCAACATGGTCAAATGAGAATTTGGACCAAGAGGCGAAGCCTAACCAGCTCAGGCCAATGCGACCAGCACCTCCAGTGCCTGAACCTACGACCACGCTCGCAAAAGCTAACTCCTTGACCGCGAAAAGGCAAAGTCAGCTGGGTCGATCAAGCTGGCCCAGAGAGCCATGGAAGCGAAGTTCTAGCAGTAGCATACCCGAGGAAGATGGGAAGCGACCAGCAGGGCGTGGGATCGCAGCCGCACTTGCAGGCGCCGGCCTACGTGCTGGTCTTGTTGCCGCACCCAATTCTGCGCCACCCTCTGCCGCTGGACCGTCACTCCAAAAGTCTTCGACCCTGCCGGACCTTCGAGAGCAAGCTTTGCAGCATCAACAGCAACAGCATTCCATGGCTGGTGTCGACTTTGCTCGCAGTGGTAGGGCTAGTCCCGGTTCGCCACGCAGCCCCTTCACCATGTCCAGGGGTGGGCAGAGCTTCAGGGTGCCCGAGTATGTTGAAGGTCGAGAAGACGAGAAGAGTGAGGATACTTTACGCGCGAGACCAAACCTCACGCTCCGCACTCCTTCGAACCCAGCCATCAACAAACTCAGGACTGAAGAGCCGTTCCGCAGCCCTGATGTCAGCCCAAGCACGGCACATCCATCTAACAGTCTGAGTCGCAACTCGAGTCGAAGGAGCTATGGCCCAAGCTTCCATCTTCCTGACAAGCCTGTCGACTTCCACCCGTCACCTGCGATCGGCTCCACCCAAGAAGATTCGGACGAAGACTCGGACGACGGGCTCTTTGCCATTCCCCTTGCCAACAAGCAAAAGCCAACAGTGTCGCCCACAACTAGTAGAAAGGCGGCGGCGGTGTTGGGAATTGACATTGATGAGACCACTCCTGTCAGCACCAACAACAGGAGTCCCCACCGGCCGGATCTCAAACTCAGGACGAGCAGAACACACGTGCGCTCCGACGCGCAGTCGCAAGCGGGTTATCCCACCGCGCAAGATGGAAATGCAAACGATGCTTACAAAGCCGACAGACCTGTGCCCGCTTCAGCCGCGAGCGATCAATGGTCGGCTGGATCTCACGACGAGTTTGCAAGACTTGGCAGGAGAGAGAGCTTTGCATCAGACATCTGGGCGAATCGTCCTCCCGCCGAGGCACTTGTGGAGCATCTTGATGAGTTCTTCCCGAACGTCGACCTCGATCAGCCGATGGAAGATGAGGCCAATGACGGCAACGGTGACAGTCCAGACAAAGCTGCACTGCCACAGAAGCCATCCACCAGTGACTTGCACGCTGCGCCCAGAAATGTAGGATTTGCATCTGGGATTGATGATTCCGACATTCTCGGGAGCAACGAGAGCACTCTCAAGAGAAACGAACCACTTCCCTCATTTGCCCACCGAAGCATTCGTAAGAGTGGTGGCGGTTTGGGTCGTACGAAGAGTATCCGTGATGTTGTCAAGGGCGCCTACCAAATCGAAGGGTATCAACATCCGTCAAACTCTTCTTATGGCTCTAGCCGAGCGAGCGGTGCAGGGCAAGCGCAGAATCCACTGGTCAGCCGCGTCAATACGTTGCGTGCTGGCGGTGATATGCATCGCCGCAAGAGTACCAAGATGTTTGGAGCCCGCATCGAGCAGGTCAAGCCCAATCGTGTGAGCCGGTTGATTAATCTGGAGACCATCCCTCAAGATTCATTACCGACATCCTCGAAGCACCATCCGGAGCGTCAGCCGACTTTCAAATGGATGCGTGGTCAACTCATTGGCAAGGGTACCTTTGGCCGCGTCTACCTAGGTATGAATACAACTACGGGTGAGCTACTCGCTGTGAAGCAGGTGGAGGTCAACCACAAGGGACCCAATACCGATCCAGCAAAGATCCGCGAGATGGTCAAGGCACTTGATCTCGAAATCGACACTATGCAGCATCTGGATCACGTCAACATTGTGCAGTATCTCGGTTGCGAGAAGAAAGAGTTCAGTATCTCTATCTTCCTCGAGTACATTTCCGGTGGCAGTGTTGGCTCGTGCCTCCGCAAACACGGCAAATTCGAGGAATCCGTGGTGTCTTCCCTAACACGCCAAACCCTGTGCGGTCTCGCCTACCTCCACCGCGAAGGCATTCTCCACCGTGATCTCAAAGCCGACAACATCCTGCTCGACCTTGACGGAACCTGCAAGATTTCTGATTTCGGAATCTCAAAGCGCTCCGCCGATCCCTACATCAACGACATCACCAACAGCATGCAGGGATCTGTCTTCTGGATGGCACCAGAGGTCATCCGCGCGCAAAGTCAAGCGCTGAATGTACCCAGCAGCGGCTCTAACATGGACGCTACCCAGGTGTACAACCAAGGGTACAGCGCCAAAGTCGACATCTGGTCTCTCGGCTGCGTAGTCTTGGAGATGTTCGCCGGCCGTCGACCGTGGAGCAAAGAAGAAGCCATTGGCGCGATCTACAAGCTCGGCTCCCTCAACCAAGCGCCACCTATTCCGGAAGATGTTAGCACCGTCGTCGGGCCCGCGGCTCTCAGTTTCATGTACGACTGCTTCACAATGTAAGTTTGATCACGCACTCATATGTACAACACAAAGCTAACACACCAAAACAGCGACCCCGCCGACCGCCCAACAGCCGAAACCCTCCTGCGCGCCCCCTTCTGTTTCGCAGACAACCGCTACAACTTCCTCGACACCGAGCTTTACGCCAAGATCAGAGGCGCGTTCTAGGCGATTGCGACTCCCGGCTTGTCCATCGATTCCGTCGCCCGATTCTCTCACCTTCCATTACCGCGCTTGCCTGTTGCTCTATCTCGCGCACAGAGTCTAAGCATCGCAAATATGACTGCAAGTTTCCCACTCCCGCCCACCGCGAAGAAAATTGTCCCTGCCGTGTCGCCGCCGATCGTCTTGATGCCTTGTGGCGTGGCGGAGAGGGATGCTATGGAGAGGCAAACTGAGGGACGGTTCAGCTGGGAGAGCTGAACGAAATCTCGATAAGATGAGCGAGCCTCCTATCGACTTTTGATGGCGCTGTTGTTTTTCGCTCTTTTCGCGACCCTATCTTTGCGCTTTGCTTGGAACTCGCTCGATACCCGTGAAGAAAGCTCTTCTGTCTTTTACTATAATTACATGTAGTCTTTATCGGTCTACTCCCATGAACCCGAGAATCTTCTCTCCGAGCAAGCCCTGAGAATATATGCGCACGTCAGCGCTTGCAGCGTGTTTTTATCAGTAGCAATACCAGTGAGAGAGTAGTATTCTGCTCGCGACGTCTCCGATGGTTGGCTATGACGATGTGTTTGTGCCATTGGCTATGGTGCGCTCGAATCATCACCGTGCCAATGAGGGTGGTGACATGTGTGGTGAGGACTTCAAGATGAGAATGCAATGCAGTAAACGCAATGTGATGTGCTGTAAACGATGCCTGTCGTTGGACACGATCTTCATCAATCAATCTGTCTAACTAACGAATCCAATGATCCTTAGGTTGGCGAATTGATGCTATTCTTCAAAGCCAGTGATTATGTTTAGGGTTGGGGTTGGGGTTGTATTTTGGTCGCCCTTATGTTACTCTTGAACAAAAGATCTTTTTCTGGATCCCAACAGGAAGCCAAAGGTTCATCAATCTTAGCAGACGTCAGATGCCTGAGGGGATGATTGATGGCTATTATCTTGGTCGAGAACTTGATCGATGGAGGAAAAATGCCTAAGCCTCATCGATTCATCAGTCAATTTTCCAGAACATGTCTAACTGACTGGGTAATGGATTTTCAGATCCTCAGAAGATCTCAGATGTTCCATACCTGACATGCAAGTCATTTCTTGTATCTCTATGACAGTTCGGATACTCTGAAACTATATTTTTGCAGCATGCAGTAAAGCCTCATACCTAGACGTCCTGCTATATGGATATGGATGCCTGAGGCTTGCAAGCCATGTGGTCGGCCTTGCACGTCGCGACAGCTTACAGGCAACAGGCCATCAATTGACCAACTTCCTACAACCGCATTTCATCTCTTTCTCATCAGGCACAAACTCGCTGTGAATGTGCTTTATGTATGTCTCCGGTCAGCGCAGCGCAAGCAACTAGAGTTTAAAGATCGGCCACAGCTTGGCAGCCCGATGCGGTTAGCGTGATTTAGCAGAATCGCTGGAAAAAGTCGCAGCTCTACGAGTTTTCGAGCTGTCTCGAAATCCGACTGTCCGACGAACTGCGCGCCAGCACCGACAATTACACCACCGCACTTACGCAGCGGGTCCAGTCCTATACAGGACTTATATTCCATCGAACGCGCATCCTCTGAGATCTGCGCGCAACCTTGACCCGACACGACAATCGAAAACCGCCCACAATGTCTGTCGACTACCTCCTCCACGAGTCCTCCGTGGGCTACGCCATCTTCTCCGTGAAGCTGCAGGCCGACACCGTCGGTGCCCGCCTGAAGGAGGTTCAGGATGCGCACCAAGACCTGGCTCGCTTCGGCAAGATGGTCCAGCTCGTCTCTTTCGCACCTTTCCAGGGCGCCGCCCAGGCGCTCGAGAACGCCAACGAGATCTCCGAAGGTATCATGAGCGACTACTTGAGGACCACCCTGGAGGCCAACCTGCCCAAGGGCGGCAAGAAGGAGAAGAACAAGATCACTCTCGGCGTTGGCGACAGGAACTTGGCTGGTTCCATCAAGGGCGAGTTCCCTGGTGTTGAGGCCGAGACTCCCGAGACCAGCGAGATGGTCGGCGACTTGCTCCGTGGCATTCGCACCCACTCCGAGAAGCTCCTCAAGGGCCTCCAGACCGGCGATGTCTCCCGCGCGCAGCTCGGTCTCGGTCACGCCTACAGCAGAAGCAAGGTGAAGTTCTCCGTCCAGAAGAACGACAACCACATCATCCAGGCCATTGCTACCCTGGACCACCTCGACAAGGCCGTCAACACCTTCTCCATGAGAGTCCGCGAGTGGTACTCGTGGCACTTCCCCGAGCTCGTCAAGATTGTATCCGACAACCAGAAGTTCGCCGCCTGCGCGCTCTTCATCGGCCACAAGACCTCTCTCTCCGACGACAGCCTGCACGAGCTTGCTGAGATTGTCGAGGACGACCACAGCACCGCCCGCGCCATCATCGAGGCCGCCAAGGTCTCTATGGGTCAGGACATCTCCGAGACCGACATGGAGAACGTCATGCTTTTCGCCAAGCGCACCGTCTCCCTCGTCAAGTACCGCAAGTCGCTCTCTGCCTACCTTGTCGCCAAAATGGGTGTGGTCGCGCCCAACCTTGCCGCTCTGATCGGTGAGACCGTTGGTGCTCGTCTCATCTCCCACGCCGGTAGCTTGACCAACCTGGCCAAGTACCCTGCCTCCACTGTCCAGATTCTCGGTGCCGAGAAGGCTCTGTTCCGTGCCCTCAAGACCAAGGGTAACACCCCCAAGTACGGTCTGATCTACCACTCCTCCTTCATCGGCCGCGCCGGCATGAAGAACAAGGGCAGAATCTCCCGTTTCCTTGCCAACAAGACTTCCATTGCCTCGAGAATCGACAACTTCAGCATGGCACCCACAAGGCAATTCGGTGAGGCTCTCAAGGAGCAGGTTGAGGAGCGTCTCCGCTTCTACGCCGACGGTGTTAACCCCACCAAGAACGAGGTTGCCATGGTATGAATGATTCTGATTTGAAATCAACGTAATATTGTATTAACATCGAATTTACAGAAAAACGCCATGGACAAGACTCTTGCCTCCATCAATGTTGCCGACCCCAGCACGGCTGCCGATGAGGAGATCGAGGTTGCCGGCGTCACCGCTGGCGCCACCGAGCAGGCCGAGCGCAAGGAGAAGAAGGACAAGAAGGAGAAGAAGTCCAAGAAGTCCAAGAAGGACGAGGACGTCGAGATGGTTGACGCCGCCGAGGACGAGGAGGCCATCAAGAAGAAGCTCAAGGCCGAGAAGAAGGCGAAGAGAAAGAGCGAGGCCTCCGCCGAGGTGCCCGACGAGCAGATCAAGACAAAGAAGTCCAAGAAGAGCAAGGCTTAGAAGGCCAAGCGCTGAAATATGTGTTTTATCTTGTGTCCCAATAACTTGATCTGACGGCGTTGCATGAAAGCTGGCTCGCGGCGTTTGAGAGGCGTTTTTTTCCTCTTTGAAGAGACGATGGAAGAAAGATACGGGTGGTTGACGCTCTCTCTTTTCTGTCGATTTTTTATTAAAGCTTGTACAACTGGAATTATCAAAGGGGTTTCTATCTGTTATCTTTTATCTCTTGGATCGATCTTTCCTATTCCGACTTCGACTTCTCGCTGGCAATCTATTGAACCTAAGACCAAGCCATTGTGTTGAGGCTTCCGTAACTATGGGAGACCCATCCTGAAACGTCTCGAATCATGCTGTGTAGGGGTCTCATGTGTTCGCTTGCTTGCTAGTAGGTACATAAGTATCACGTCCGGAGTCGCAGAGATCAGCTATTCGCTTTCGCTTTCGCGTCTGTTATTCGCTGCGAATTGCGCCGTCGCTCACAATGTACCTCAAACAGCATTATTCGATTATGCGATATTGTACGAATAGTGATGCAGGCATTATTTCCAAAATTACTATTGGCGGAAGCTGATGGTTCTCGATATCAGGTAAGCGCTCGTTTTTCTCGGTCGTCGTAAGATAGTACAAGTTGGTACATACATACTTACCAACACGACGTGGCTCCGGCTAAAGTCATTTGTCTGTCGCGTGTCTCGCTATCGCGTGGCGACTAGGCGTCCTGCTGTACTTCCATCATGTGACGAGACGGGAAATGGCTGCAGGTACGGTACATAGGACATACATGTACTTGTACTTGTACAAACGACCACTGAACCGACATTTTGCTGTCTTGTCTCGACCTCAGCGCTACTCTGTAACGACCTAGCTAACTTGCCTTGTCTCTAAAATCCAGAAGACAATGAATCGACTAACGCAGGATACCATGTCCATAAGACACTTGCAGAGCTCTTGGTGATAAACACGCGTCTACATTCCATGGACCGGGTACTCCGAAGACGAGTGTCAGCTTGCTTGCCCGGTCCCACAACATCCAAGGATCCTTCTCCATGTGAACTCTACATCGTTACGTCCGTAATGCCCTTTGTTTTGCGTCGTATACTCGAACGCTGGCGGAACACACACACACACACACACACACGCATGCTCATGAGCTTCGATGCGTTTGCGCCGAGCTTCTTCCTCCAGCTGAGGCTATGAAGGCCCGGGTTCGCCTTGGAAAGAATCCTCCGGGTGGCCTTACAGCTGGAGATGGTGTTAGGAAGCCCTTTTACGCGCTCTCACATCTCTCGGCGTGGGCGAAGATGTGACACTGCTGACTTAGCACCGACCCTTTATGGTGATGAGGCGGGTCTCAAATCAACAAGAGACTCGCTTCTAGTCGAGCTGACCGCGTGGGATCAAGGATGATCGCAGTATTGAGTTTGGAGGGCAACGTGGGCGTCTGGCTTGCTACGGCCACCAGCGCCTCTGGTTCTACATAGGTCAGCGGCCCTTCCGATGCCTCAATCCGTCCACTGCAAGACTCAGCTGAGTGAGGGGTGAGTAATAGACTTCTGAGGGCCAAACCCTAATCCACCGCGATGATGTTTCTCCTACTACATGACGAGTAGGTATGAGCCGAGCTATAAAGGTCGGCGATACGTCTCACCACCGACGACTACTCCCTCCTTGCTCCGGCTCCGATACCAAGATCTACGTGTTTTATGCGTACAGTCATCTTTATCTCCGAACGCATAAGACGCCCGGGGCTGCATTTCGTCCGAGTCCGCTTTGCCAGACCGCTTCTCGCCGTCGACAACCTTGGTAGCACAAGTCCATCTTCCCTGACCGTTACTTTCATAAAAGGCTAGCTCCATCCTTGAAGCTGGATCACTTGTCAACTTGCACGAGATTGTTCCCATCTTATCTCGCATCGATCTAGAGACTTGTCGACAAGGGTTAACTACGTAAGCGATCTCTAGTGGCGGAAACGAACAACGCACTTCATTACAAAAAGAAAGTGCCGGCTCTGGACTCTCTGGCTTCAAATCTCTGGAAACACAACATATCAACGGCCATGCAGATGTATCTTGGCCTTGCGGTGTGGGGCGTCGTCGCCTTCGCCATTTACAAAGTGGTTAACATTATCCTTTTGAGACGTCAATTGGCTGGTAAGTAGACTCGTCAGTACAACATACAGCAATGTCACTGACATCTTCCATAGCCAAAGCTAAGGAAACCGGTGCATATGAGGCACTCTCCTATCCAATTGCTGGTTTTGGTGGGTTCAAACATCTCAGCCAGCTCATGGAAGCAGACAAGGAACAACTTTTCCCGAACCTGATGGTCAAGCGAGAACGCGTGATGAGCGAACTCTACGGTCGCGAAGTCGCCACTTTTAAGAGCTACATCGCGTTCCAGGACGTCTACTTCACATCCGACCCTCGCAACATCCAGGCTATGCTCGCCAAACAATTCGACGACTACGACCTTGGACCCTCACGCAATGCCAACATGACCACTACTCTCGGAAGCGGCATATTCACCCAAGACGGAAAGGCGTGGGAGCACAGTCGCGCTCTTCTCAGGCCAAACTTTGTGAGGGACCAGGTGTCTGATCTTGATCTTGAGGAAAACCATGTTCAAGATTTGTTCAAGGTTATGCCGATTCAGGCCGATGGCTGGACTGCTGAGACAAACATTCAGCAGTTGTTCTTCCGCCTCACTATTGATTCTGCGACTGAGTTCCTCTTCGGCGAGTCGGTTGACAGCCAGCTTTCCGAGGCCGGTTTGGGTACTCAGAAAGATGAGGCGCAGCGTTCCAGGTAAGCATCCGTCTTTCTTCTCCAGCATAACAAGGTTCATCCGCTAAAACAATACGTTCCACCAGAGAAACGGCCTTCTCACGTCACTTCGACGGTGCGCAAGCCCATCTAGCCAAGCGCTTCAGACTCGGCGATCTGTACTGGATGCACAACCCAAAAGACTTCAAGGAAAACAACAAGAACATCCAATCCTTCATCGACCACTACGTGAACCTGGCCCTGCGCAAATCTTCCGGCAGCGAGAAAGTCGCGGAAGAAGGTGGCCACAAGCAACGCTACGTCTTCCTGGAAGAACTCGCCTCCCAAACCCGCGACCCCGTCGAGCTCCGCGCCCAACTTCTCAACATCCTTCTCGCCGGTCGTGACACCACGGCATCTCTGCTCTCCTGGCTCATGCACGAATTGATCCGCCACCCAGAAATCTTCCAAAAACTCCGCGCCACCATCATCGACGAGTTCGGCACCTACGACAACCCGCAAAACATCACCTTCTCCACCCTCAAAGGCTGCACCTACCTCCAGCATTGCCTTAACGAGACCCTTCGCCTCTGGACCGTCGTCCCAGGAAACTCGCGCCGCGCCAACAAAATCACCACCCTCCCCAAGGGCGGCGGACCAGACGGCGAGAGCCCGCTGATTATCCCCGCACACTCCGAGGTCAACTACAGCGTGCACGTGATGCACCGCCGCAAAGACCTCTGGGGCCCGGACGCCGAGGAGTTCAAGCCGGAGCGCTTCCAAGGACGGAAGCCGGGTTGGGAGTTCTTGCCCTTCAATGGCGGGCCTAGGATCTGTATTGGACAGCAATTTGCTTTGACTGAGGCTAGTTATGTTGTTGTGAGGTTGTTGCAGCGGTTTGATGCGCTGCAGCCTGCCGAGGGCCAGTTGGAGGGGATTGTTAGGAGCAAGCTGACTCTGACTAATTGCCCGGCGAACCCTGTTACGTTGAAGATGAGGCTGGCGAAGGACTGAGGGGCGTTTGTGCTTTACTGGATCTCGACTCTGTTGGTTTTAGCATTTACGATGGAGCACAGATACTTCTTTGCTATACAAAGTGAGCTTGTTTGAAAGGCATGTCATCCTCGTCCATGTATTTCTGCGGTGTTCCGGTTTCATCGTTCTAGATTGATCCAGTTCATAGTATAGTACGTCTGTGCGTGATGAGGACCGGCGAGGACTGCGTTTGGCTCTCAAGGTCCCTTGTCGCTCTAGATCGATTGCTCGACGTCGATCGAAAGTCTAGTTTGCCACACCATTCACGCCCTCCAACGATAGTAAGTCAGATGCACGATGTCGTTTCTCGGAAGATATCCTTCGATTGTAAAGTCTATCGATCTCTCTGGACTTTTGGGTGTTAATGTTTCCAGCCTAGGAAACAACGCACATGTTCGATAGCAACAAACCATGGGTTCAGATCTAGGATCTACTCGTCGCTGCAAGTCGAACGTCCCGATCGATGATCTTCATGGCGTGCAAGCACTCTTCGTCCCGGAACCGAGGTGCCACTACTTGCAGAGCGCAGGGGGTTCTGTCGTAGATTTTGGGGTCGTCTACTTGTGTCAGTCGAGGAGCTACACACGGTCTATATAGTCAGTGACTTACAGTCTGGATCAACATCAGCTGCCTTCTGAGGGTCGCAGTCGATCTCTTTCGAGGCTCTTCCAAAAGGTATGATACCAGCGGGGAACTGTAAGGAGCATCAGTAACGCTGCAATTTTTACATTTTTTTTGCCACCAAAAGCGTGTCTTACGTCTGCGACATTCCACATCACAGTGTACGCAGGGCCTCCGTAGGTATCATGGGGAGGAGCATTACTCATTGCTCCAGGTGCGAGAACAACATCCAGATTGTGTTCTAGCCAGAGCTCCCGCCATGCATCGGTGTAAGCCTCCTTTGCCTTGGTCAACTCAGAAATCTGAGATGCGATATCCAATTCTGGCGACACAGGAGGCGGAAACTTGGTGAAAGGGTTGAAACCCCTTGCAACGGACGTCACAAGCGGCTCGCCAATCTGCTTTGCAATGTCCCAGCCGGCGGGCCACACGAGGCCGAAGCATTGCCAAGCGATTCGTTCTGCCAGTCCTGGGCTATGCTTCGGGCCTTCAGGCAGGCGGACAATCGTGTGACCAGCTGCCTGCAGTGCTTTAGCTGCAGTGTCCAGTGCCCTTCTGACAGGAGGATGCAGAGGATGATCGGGATCCTCGGCCAGGACACCAATCGTCAGCCGTGCATTTTCGTCCAGGCCTGTTTCCCTCCACGGTATATCCATGGCGGTGACATCGTATTTCCAGGGCCTTTTCGACATCACAGATGTCATCATGAGAGTCAGATCCTCCACGGACGTCGCTATCGGACCCGCCACCACAGGAACACCTGGGAGTTTTGGCCGCGGGAAGGGGTATCCTGTTTGGCCTGCGAATGGAATCCTATCCGCGGTAGGTTTGAATCCGTAAACTCCACAACATAGCGAAGGGATCCTGACGCTACCAGCTACATCGGTACCGACGCCTAGGATCGAACCCCGGAATGCGACCAAAGCTCCTTCGCCGCCGCTGCTGCCGCCTGCTGTCAACTTGATGTTGTGAGGATTAAGAGTCCGTCCAAAGATGTTGTTCTCCGAGTCGGCGGTCTGACGCGATCAGTAAGAAGTACGGATGACTCTGGAGCATCGCATTTACCATCATAGTTTGGGGGATGTTCGTTTTGCAGTACAGGACTGCGCCAGCGTCCATCAGCAAGCTCACCAACGCCGAGTTGTCGGTGGGGACGGGCCGTTTCAGATACTCGATATAGCCTGCGGTTGCATACTGGCCAGCCAACACAAAGCAGTCCTGACCTGTCAGCTTTCTTTGATCTCATGCCGCAGCGTGTAGAGACAAGTACCTTCAGACTGACGGGCAAGCCGTGGAGTGGGCCGACGGTTTCCCCAGTGTCCGCCAGATGTTGGTCAAGTGCTCGTGCTCTCTCCATCGCTTCCACAAAGAAGATCTCGGTCAAGCATGATGTCTGTACGTAAATTAGACGTACACTCCCGAATGGAGTAAGTAGCATGAGCAGTGACTTGCCAACTGCTGGGCCAACGCTGCACGTTTCCCAAAAGCCTCCACGACCTGAAGAGAGGTCAGGTCCCGTGATGATATCTTCTTCAGTAGTTCGACCGCAGTGAAATCCTGCGTAATGGTGAGCTCTGCCTCTGCCAGAAGCCCCGACTCCCGGACCACGTCGGTCTCGATGAGTCTGCCTTCGACATGTGTGCCGACATGCTTCAACTGTTCAATTCGATCAGGTTCAAGACACCATTCGCTGGGGATCGCACGCTTCTGCCGTTCTCGGTGAGAGGCACTAAGTGTTTGCCAGCTTGACGTCGTTTCCATCTTAACGGAGAAGACTGAATTGAGCTCGAGAAGGAGTTGCTGAGGAAGATGCAAGTATACTGGATTGGTTTCGCAGAAGGTAAAGGCTGCTCCTCTTATGCGAAAGATAGAGTACATGTACCTAAGCACGTCCAAGGTCGTTTTACCGAGGCAGGATTGTGGAGTCTTTGCATCTCAGCAGATGTCTTGGTGGTATCAGGGCAGTGTCGGGTTAGGCTGTGCATGAGATAAGAGCTCAGAATTACCATTTCGGATCTAGGACCTTTGCCTGCTGAATCGAGGAACGACTTTTACTTTCCATTTGCTCCGAGACAAGCTATCCAAACGGAAGAGAAGAATGGAATGATTATCCATGTCAATCGACTTCACACAAGCCAGAGCACATAGACGAGGTCGTTAGTGTAAAGAGTCTTACTGTTTATAGTCGAGATTCTGGTGAAATGTGTTCGGGCCAGGAGTTGTTCAAGGGAAGAGTTGTGAAGAGGTGTGAAGAGTCATTGGATGTCTCTCGTGTCTCGGCAGACCTTCCAATCCCCTGGAGCAGAAGAGCCCTGAGAAGCGGCGGCGCGGATTGTGTTTGGTGGAGGGGAATATTGTCGCTGGTCAAATTATACAACGCTACCTTCAAACCAACACCAAACTCTCTCAACCTCACCCCGAGCAACTATACCCGACAACTGGATATCTGGACACCCGGAATCTCAAAATGTCGGCCGCTCAACTCCTCAACCCCAAGGCCGAGTCGCGCCGCAGAGGCGAGGCTCTAAGTGTGAACATCGCCGCTGGCGAGGGCCTCCAGGGCGTGCTCGCATCGAACTTGGGTCCTACTGGCACAATAAAGATGCTTGTCGACGGCTCTGGCGGAATCAAGCTCACCAAGGACGGCTCGGTGCTTTTGAAGGAGATGCAGATTCAGAACCCCACCGCAGTCATGATCGCAAGAGCAGCAACGGCACAGGACGAAATTTGCGGTGACGGTACAACGAGCGTGGTTCTCATGATTGGCGAGCTCTTGAAGCAGGCAAACAGATACATCAGCGAGGGTCTTCACCCCAGAGTCATCACAGACGGATACGAGCTGGCCAAGAACGAGACCATCAGATTCCTGGACGAGTTCAAGATCGCTCGCGATGTTGACAGAGAACTCCTACTGTCCGTCGCCAGGACTTCCTTGTCGACCAAGATCAACTCCACGCTTGCCGAGCAGCTCACACCCGACATTGTCGACGCCGTTCTGGCCATCTACCAGGCGCCTGAGAAGCCCGATCTTCACATGGTTGAAATCATGACCATGCAACACAGAATGGCCGCCGACACACAGCTTATCCGTGGTCTTGCGCTCGACCACGGCGCGAGACATCCCGACATGCCCAAGGACGTCCGCAACGCTTTCATTCTTACCCTCAACGTCAGCTTGGAGTACGAGAAGAGCGAGATCAACTCCGGTTTCTACTACAACTCGGCGGAGCAGCGCGAGAAGCTCGTCGAGTCCGAGCGTCGCTTCGTCGACGACAAGCTTCGCAAGATTGTCGAGCTCAAGAAGGAGGTGTGTGGTGATGACCCCAAGAAGGGCTTCGTCATTGTCAACCAGAAGGGTATTGACCCACTGTCCCTCGACGTCCTGGTGAAGAACGGCATCTTTGCGCTCCGTCGCGCCAAGAGAAGAAACATGGAGCGTCTGCAGCTGATCTGCGGCGGTGTCTCACAGAACAGCGCCGATGATCTCACACCCGACGTTCTGGGCTGGGCCGGCCACGTTTACGAGCACCAGATTGGCGAGGAGAAGTACACATTCATTGAGGAGGTCAAGGAGCCCAAGTCGGTCACTCTTCTCATCAAGGGTCCCAACTCGCATACCATCTCTCAGATCAAGGATGCCGTTCGTGACGGTCTCCGATCCGTCTACAACATTGTTGTTGACAAGTCTGTCGTGCCCGGCGCAGGCGCCTTCCAGGTGGCTTGCAACAGGCGTCTGACATCAGACGAGTTCACCAAGACCGTCAAGGGCAAGGCCAAGTGGGGTGTTGCTGCGTTTGCAGATGCCATGCTTGTCATCCCCAAGACACTGGCCGCGAACAGTGGTCACGACATCCAAGACTCCCTCGCTCTGCTGCAGGATGCCCACGCCGAAGGTCACATTGCTGGTTTGGACCTCGTATCAGGAGAGGAGATGGACCCGGTCCAGGAGGGTGTTTACGACAGCTTCAGGGTGCTCAGGAACAGCATCGCAAGCGCTACTGGTATTGCCAGCAACCTCTTGCTTTGCGATGAGATGCTCAAGGCTAGGCAAATGGGTAAATCCGGCCCTCCCGGTGGTGGAGAGGAATAGATGGGGAGGATGATAAAATAAATTCAGAGCATGCATGTATCATACCCGCAATGGTCTCGATGAGCTGGACGAACAAGAAGCAGTCCTTGATAGGAAGTGTTATACGCGTCTTTCAAGGCGATATGGGCGACTACAAAGGCACCACAGGGGCATGCTCAAGTCCGGTACGTACTCACGAAGTTTCAATGCGAAGTTCATGGCAAATGTGATCCCATCTCGTTGACATGATCGGTCCCCATATGGTAATATCAGCGACTCTCGTATATCGAAATCTTCCTTCTACCACTGAGATCCTGACAAACTCTAGAATGTAATCCTGCCATATCTCACTGGACCGAAATCTTCTAAGCGATGATCTCAGCAGCTTTGGCACATCATAAACATGCTGTACCAGTGAGATAATCTGACTTTGGCATATACTGCAAATTCTCTCAATGTGTTACCCGATTTATTCGAATTCACACATTTTAGTTGACTGCATGGGAGATTGGCTGGGTTTGACACGCGCAAAACGTGGATTTTGTTATGTTTTTCATTCCAGTCCCCTCTTGGCACGCAACCTTGACACCGTCGACCAGCAACGATGTTCTAGTCTCTGCCACACCCGTTGGCTCGCACACGTCCTAGTGTCAAGAGCGCGTCCAACTCTGACTTTCATTAACAGCCTCTCAAAGATCACGATCAACAACGGACCTACGCGTCGATCATTCTTTTTGGACGAAAGAGAAGTGCCACTATTCACTGTTAGACACGAGCACATTCAACAGGCGATCGAGGATAGCAACAACACAGCGCTCCTGCGCCTGTCGCGAAGATGTTTGTCCGCAATGCTGCGGCGCTGTTCTTCACGGTCAGCTCGCTGAGCAGTGTTCTCGCCGAAGTCATTACTGTCACGCAGTACGCCAGCACGTGTAGCGCCATCTACACGACTGGCACGCGTTCCGTTACGATAGTCCAATCGACTACCACCGTTGTACCCGTCGCATATGACGACGCAGCCTGGAACGGCGGGGCACCATTCGTTCTCGAAATCGAGCCAGACAGTCCAACCGACCCCCTGGCCCGTCGTCAAAGTCTGATCGGCCGTTCTTGGGTAGCGCTCGATGGTAACACAACTACCGACCCGCTAACTGCTGGCCAATACTACATTCGCAGTGGTCAATTGATGAGTGTCAACGGCAGCTCTGTCTCCACAGACCTCAATGTTGTCAAGCAGCCTTTCTCTATCAAGCCCACTACTGGGTCCATCAGCACCTACTTCAGTTTCAAAGATGGCATGCTCAATTGGACCAGCCCACGCTTCACCGGCGGGAGAGTGAAGTTCTGCAAGCAGCCCGTGAACCTGGTCGACAACGCTCAGGTCCTAGCACAGTTCATCGGGCCCGTCGTAGAACAAGGACTGTGTGCGGCAGTTCGGATGATAGCTAAACCTTGCGACGAAGTCAACCCGCTCAGCTCCTCGTCCGTGACCGCCACGCGAACTGGGACTGTAAGCGTCCCGACAAGTATGAGTATGCAGAGCATGACAAATGGGCCGCCTGATCAACACACTCCGCCGCCATTCACTTATTCCCCGGGAAGCAGCTCGGCAGAGTCTGCATCATCCGCCAACACAATACCACCGGCTTACAGCAGTCCGACTATTTCTTCTTCTATATCTTCGCTATCGTCTATTGGCACGCCTGGTGCATATCCTTCAGCATCGACATTCCCGGTTGCGTTGTCGTCGTTCGACAGCCCGCCAATCTATGGATCTCAGACCATTTCCTCGGTCTCGTCTTCCAGCTCGGTCTCTTCGATTCCTTCTCCGACTTTCGCTCCGTCCGGTTCGCCGATCGGCCCAGTAAATCCTCCTTACAGCGTATCCGACACTATTTCCGATTCTAGCTCCAGCTCCTTGTCTCTGTCCAGCGGTGGAGTGCGAACGTCCGCAAGTGCTTCTTCGGCGTCGTCTTTGAGTCTGCCTCCGATCTACACACAGCCAAGTATGTCGATGTCAATTTCTGAGTCTAGCAGCAGTTTGTCGGGCTCTGTACCTTCTATCACTTTCGTCCCTTCGGGAACCAGATCTGAAGGCTTTACGTTGCCTGCAGTGACTCCGTCGTTGGGTTCATCGAGCTCTGCAAGCTCGAGTCAGTCACAACCAGAAGTCTACCCAGGTGGCTCTTCGACACCTAGCTCAGCAGTATCGATCGAGTTGCCTGTGTCGTATCCTGGAGGTCCTTCAACAGTCAGCTCCAGCGCTTCGCTGTCTTTGTCTTCGATCAGCTCATCCTCCACAACAATATCTTCTACGTCCTCCGAAATCAACCCACCGTTCTACTCCAGCTCGCCGCAGCCTTGCCCTGAAGGCAAAAACTCCATCTACATTGACGCCGCAGGTTTCGCTTACACCATCTACTGCGCCATGGACTCTTTCCCATCCTCGTATTCCGAGCCGCTGAACTTGGGTTTCGGAGCGTGCATCCAACGCTGCGACTTTGATCCTCAATGCGGAGCGGTTTCCCACAATGAAGATAACGACGACTGCTACCTCAAGCCGACTCCTCAGTCGTACGTTCCGGGCCTTACAAATTTGGCCGTGAGAGTTGCTGGTGCGCCGGTCAGTCCGCCGGCTTATACGGTGCCGTCAAGCTCCATGTCTTCATCTTCTGCGGAAGTTCCTCAGCAGTATGGATCGACAACCAGCAGTAGTATGGTCATGTCTTCGAGCTCGAGCTCGATGATGTCCAGCTCGCTTCTGGCAAGACCAACTATGTCTAGCTCGGCATCGTCCAGCTCTTCGATGTCCAGTTCTCTGTCCTCTAGCTCGTCCAGCAGCGAGGTTCAAGAGCAGTATCCTGGCGCAACCACGAGCTTAAGTTCGTCCATGTCTAGCTCCATGACGTTCAGTTCATCGAGCTCGCTCAGCTCGTCTAGCAGCGAGGTGCAGGAGCAATACCCTGGCCCAGCCACATCATCAAGCTCGTCGATGTCTAGTTCGATGACCTCGAGCTCGTCTTCAAGCATTGAAGTCCCAAACCAATACGGATCAACGACATCCTCGGCAAGCTCATCCACAGGCAGCGGAGTCCCTGACCAATACGCGCAAACCACGAGCAGCAGCAGCAGCATTCCAACCCTCTTCTCATCCTCATCATCCTCCTCCACCGCCTCCTCCACAATCCCCTACTCCCGCTATCTCGTCCTCCCCTCCCCCACGCCATGCGACTACGGCGACCCACCCAATTACAACGAAGACGACTCCTACTGCGAACTCGCCCTCCCATTCCCCATGAACCTCTACGGCAGCACCTCGCGCCTCGTCTTCCCCTCCAGCAACGGCTACATCGGCCTAAACCGCGGCTCCTCGCAATTCCAAGTCCGTCAATTCCCCAACTCCGCAATCCCTGAAAACACCGTCGCGCCCTTCTTCGACGACCTCATGCTGTACGGCAACAAAAACCCGCGCCAAGGCCTCTACTACCAAATCGAAGGCGGCTCGAAGGTGACGTTCGAGTGGTACGTGGGTCGCTCCGCGCAATTGCCTGCCAACCAGACGATGCTGAGCCAGAGTATCTACCATTTCACGATGGCGTACGATAGCGCGGTTCCGAACACTTTCGTCTACACGTACTATCAGATGGGGAATGCTTCGATGGGGGATGAGGGGGTTAATGGGGCGAGTGCTGCGGTGGGGATGCAAGGATGTAAGTTCTTCTCGTCTGTCTCGTATCGTGGAAAGGGAAACAAGAATCGCTAACGGTTCCTCTTTTCTTCTGTAGTGGCCGCCAACGGCCAACAGCAGTCGACCACCTACTCTTTCCGCACCGCGAACATCACCCCAGGGATGCGCGTGCAGTGCAGCGGGACAGCGAACTCTTGTGTGGCGGTGACTGGAGACAGGCCGCCTCTTATTGACATTTCTATCGGAGGCTCGTGAGGGAGCTGAGGAGGGAGTGATACAGACTGTTTCTTGGAGAAACCCCTGGTATCTGTCTATCGATATGCCGTTCTTTCAGGTCGTTTCATTTGTTCAGGCCTTCTGGTAGCGTGTGGAGAATATCAAGGGAATGGAAATGTTTTTTTGGATGGTTTGTTCCTTTCTGCCAAACAGCTTAGGTAGTCTTTGGAATAGCTCGAATTGGTATTTAGAGTAAGTCTTATCTCGGCTTTTCGGGCGCGAAAGCAAAATCTATTTTTAATAAAAGTAAGCTGACAGTGTGACCAGAATCGTTAATCTATCGCGCCCGCTTTTTGTCTATCTGTTTCCGGTCCCAAACGTTTTTAACCAGGGAATCCTCCCCTAGCCATCTTCTTCCCACGCTGCGCTTTCCGGTTGTGGTTCGCTTGGCTACTCTTGTTCGCCTCCTTGCGTTTCTGCGCAGCGACAGTGCTAGCATCACCCGAAGGACCAGAAACATTGCCTCCACGCCCTCCTCCGCCACGACCACGGCCACCGCGTCCGCGCCCTCTGCCACCGGACCCACCTCTTCCGCCCCCAGGGGCATCCGAGTCTTCAGTCTCGGTACCACCAGGGCTTTCGCGGTAAGATGAGCGCGCCAGAGCACCCTGGCGGCCGTCGAAAGCGCCCAGTTGGGATTCCAGGCGAGCGAAGCGCTTCGGGTCGCGTTGCAGCATAATGGCCCAGCCCTCGATGGCTTCGTCGGTCATGCCCGTTTCGGCTTTGAGCGCAGCGCGGGCTTGGCCGCGGCGGACGTCGAAAGTGCGGCCGAAAAGTTCTGGGGTGGTCTTGTAGCTTGCGAAGAGGGCGGAATCGTTTTCTTCTTGCGTGACTTTGGCGCTCTGACCCGGCTCGCCGTCTGGGTGAGCGTTGTCGATGCTGCCGCCTACGTCCTGCGCGTCATAGGTGTCGTCGCGCTCGTCATCGTCTGCGTCGAAGGCTGCGAGCGCGGAGAGGATTGCGGATTTGTTGGGTTGGCCGGCGGGGATTGTGGTGTCTTTTCGCTTACCGAAGTGGAGGCGTGAAGAGTCCATGGCTAGTCGGTCGAGTTCGTCGTTGTCGTAGACATTTCGTCGTTCTGGTATGAAGGGTTCTGGCTGTGGTGGTGGCGTGGAACTTGGAGCGAGGTGGTCAATACCGGCTTGCATGCTGGTGTCGAAGATGGGAGCTTGTTCGCTGCGATCAAGAGATTGGAGGTGAGGTGGGAGGGAGTCATCGAGCAGATGTGCTGTGACTTGTTCGACGTTGTCTTCGTATTCGTCGAGGAGTTTCATAACGAAACCAGCACCCAGGTCGGGGAAGAGGTCCTGGACTTGTGTGACGTAGCTCATGCGGTGAATGTGAATCTCATGATCTTGTGCGGCCGTCTGCCTGCCTTTCCCTTTGTTGGACGGTTTTCGGTGAGTGCGCTTCTTGGGTCTGGCAATACTAGGCGATCTGAGAGTTTCCAGACTGTCGAGTAGCTTGATGAGTCGTTCAGGAGTCTTGCCGCCAACGCTTCTGCGAAGTTTAGCGAGCAACGGCGTGTTCGTGACTGTGTCGGCCATGAGAGCTTGATTTGGGACTTGACCCTCGGCTTGGGTTTTCAAGGTGTACAGGTGGTCGGATAGCAGAGAGAAGTTGGGCGCTTCACCAGCAATGCAAGCAGTGAGTCCAAGATATGCCGTCATGCTGAGAGCCTTGCGGACTTGATCTCCAGAAGCCTTCGCGTAGCCAGCGATCATGGAATCCATAAGGTCGGTGCCGGTCATGAAGAAAATTGCCGTCTCGGGCGAGACGCGTAGAATAGGTGCCATCTGGCCCAATATTGCTTCTGCAACATCTGGGCTACCGGAATCCAGCATCGTAATCAGGGCGTCTTTGCGCTTCTGCAACACCATCTCAAGGTCGGCGGGCTTGCTCTTCCAAAGGCGAGACAAAAGGTCTGTAAGTCGTGCACTCTTAACGTGAACACGGCACAGGTCTGAGAGGAATTCCCAGCTCAGCAACTCCTCGACATCGCTCGCTTCCGTGAGAGCCTTCCTGGTCAAGGCAAATGCAGCTTTGTGTAATGAGTTGGCCTTGGGGGAACGAAGCGTGGTATCATTGGAGTCCAGGTGAGCCAGCTCGTGGTAGTAAGATTGGAGGAAGGTCGCCACTGAAGTTGCCGTTTCTAGTCGTGTCTCCATTTGCATGTTCACCAGCATAAGCCATGCATCAAGACAGGCCTCCCATTCGTCATTTTCTAAGCTTGAGCGGATGTTTGCTGGCGGTATGGGTGCCAATGCGGGTAGCGACATGTCGTCTGAGTCCTCTCTCCGGAATGATGTGCAGTCGTTGATGGCAAGCAGATTGAGGAGCTGATTTGTTTGCGTAGTACTGAATTGTCCTTTCTTGCCTCCTTATCAGACTATATATAGTCCAGTGGTGTAGGTCAAACAAAGTTACATTCCGACGTTTTGTCGATCGGCGTCATCATTAGTCGTCGAGCTGAGTGGAAGTGAAGCCGGTTTCAAGGCAGCAACTCAGGCACTCCACCAGATCCCCCACAATTCGATCGAAATACAACATCGAACTTTCGCGCGCACGAACAGATTTCTCTTTCCCTCAGCCATCGTCACGTTACCGAGTCCAGACACACAGACCGAGGTGAGTTGTCACCGCCGAACCCCTCGCACGACCGTCCCGATCACAACTAACCCTCCAAACCACAGTCGCGATCGCCCAATCCCCAAAAATACCGCAAACATGTCCACCTACGATGCCAAGAAGGTCCAGCAGGGCGAGATGGCCAAGATCCACAAGATCCGCATCACCCTCACCTCCCGCAAGGTCTCTTCCCTCGAGAAGGTCTGCCAGGAGCTCATCGACCGCTCCAAGTCCAAGGACCTCCGCGTCAAGGGCCCCGTCCGCATGCCCACCAAGAACCTGAAGATCTCCACCCGCAAGACCCCTTGCGGTGAGGGCTCCAAGACCTGGGACACCTACGAGATGAGGTGAGTCATATCGGAGGAGAGGAAGCATGGAAGCGGGAAGTGCAGTCTACGGAAAATTGATTGCGATCTGGAGACTGCGCGACTCTGCCTGGCTTGGCTTTCGTCTTTGAGACCACAGGAACATTTTACTGACTAAATTGCGATACAGGATCCACAAGCGCCTGATCGACCTTAACGCCCCCACTGAGGTCGTCAAGCAGATCATCATCAACATCGAGGCTGGTGTTGAGGTTGAGGTCACCATTGCCGCTTAAATGGTGATTCCTCTATCCCAACCAATGGGGAAAGACAAGCGCGGGATTTGACTGAAACATGTTGAATACCGCAAATCGAAATCAAACCATTTTCCCCAAATCATACTGCCAGAACATGACCCGTTAACTTTTTACGCTTTTGAGTCCGAATCGAGCGGTGTAAGAGGGTGACAGTACCTAACCTTGAAGAAAACGAAACCTTGTCATGTACGGAATTGGTATCTCTGAAGTGTGCTATCGCCATGTCCTGAAATTGAAAACCCTGAACCAAGTCCTTTTCACCATCCACATCATCTTCCCGCAAGAAGACCATCTTTACCTCCCCCCAACCTGCCCCGTCGGAATCGGCTTAATCCAACTAACAGCAACGTTGATCCCAATGACAATCGCCCCAATGATCCAAATACTCGTCGCATAACCCGACCCATACCTGAAAATAATCGCAAAAACAATACCACCCAAGTTACCACAAGCGCCCGTGAAACCCGACACAACACCGTTGGCGCTCGGGTGCACATGTGGCACAAGGGAGAACGTCAAGCCATTGGCGCCGGCGAGGAAGAAAGCCAACCCGACAGCCACGAGAGCCACCATCGCGCCAATCTCACCGGGGTTCACCAGCCCGATGACGAGCAGCATGGCACCTGTCCCGACGCCGTAGATGTGAAGCAGGGCCTTCTTCGCCCACACCGAGCCGTGCGTGTAGTGGTACGCAATGTCACCAACGACGCCTCCCAAGGGGCGCCAGACGACGTTCATGAGACCGAACATGGCGGCCCAGTTCCCTGTCTGCTGCGCGTCAAGGGTCGGGAATCGTTGCGTGTAGTAGGAGCCTAGAATGCTGTTGACCGCGAGTTCGGAGCCGAACGTACAGAAGTAGACGGCTCCAGTCACGATGGTTTGCGGGGAGAAGCTGATTGCTAGGATCTGTTTGAGGGTAGGTTTTTGGATGACTTCGTTGCGGGTATTGTCAATCAGGTCGCGCTGCTCGCCGACCTGCGCTTCGGGATCCGAGGTGGGTTTTCCGGGGCTTGTCGCGCGGTCGGATTTCTTTTCGTCGTCGTGGGTGGTTGAGTTGGAGCGTGTTTGTGTGTTGGGGGAGTAGGTCCCGTTGGAGGAGAGGTCGGCGGTCTTGGAGTCTTCGGTCACGTGGCCGGGGATGTCGACAATGGTGGTCGATTCGACGGCGGCAGCGTGTGTTTCGGGTGTTGCCTGCATGCGTTCTGACCACTTGCCGGTTGGGGTGTCGGGGCAGAGCAGGATCAAGAGCGTTGCTACGCTGACGATCAGGATGCCGGGGACTACGAAGGAGACTCGCCATGCGACGTGCGGTGTGAGACCTTGCTGGGTTACGAACGAGTTGTAGATGGCTGGCATGGCGAAGTAGGTGATGCCACCACCTGCGTTTCCGAAGCCGGCGGCGATGGAGTTGGCGGTGCCAACGATGTTCTTGTCGAAGAAGCCAGTGGTCCATACTTGGCAAGGTACGAAACTGCCGCCCAGGATACCGATGAAGAACCGGAGGGCGTAGAGTTGGTGTACATTGTATGCTGTGCCTGAGAGGAAGGTCGGAATGGCGCCGATTAGAAGACATCCTGCGAATGTGTATCGAGGACCGAATCGATCGCAGGCGGGACCGGCTACCAGTCTGACTAGCAATGTCGCAACCAGGGCAATGATGTTTGAGTTGGCGACTTGATCTGATGTCAAGGCGAGGTCTTTCTTGATAACATCATGGAGCAGAGGTGGGAAGGCATACCTTTGTGCTCGTTAGCGGCTAGACATATGAGGCAGTCACTGGTAGGGGGGCTGCGAACTTACCACGACCAGAAAGCGATCATGAAACCAAACCAGGAGAAGAAGAACACCCGGCCATGTACACTGATTACATTGAACAGAGGTACAGAACGGGCCTTGTGATTGACAGGATTGAGCTCTGGTGATTTCCAGAGGAGAGTTGGGTTAAATCCGACCATACTGTCGGGTCGTCCTTCTGTTGTGGGTCGATTGGTTTCTGGGGTCGCAAAGTCCTAAGCGAATGATGCTTCTCGAGGAACCTTGACCAGAGCTGTCCGGCTGCAAGGAGTGGTATTGGATGTGATAACTTGAATCTACCAGACAGAAAGCACAGGACTTCCTAGGTCATTAATATTGCCTACTCCTACAAGGCTACAACAGACGTCCAGCCGTCCAGCAAGACTGACTTCTCCGGAGCAGCCAACGATCTGTCATGATATCGTGCGATCGTGCAGCAGAAAGCGTCTCCGAGGGACCTCAGGTCGGCCCACAGTGCGAGGATCTCGCGGGACGATATCGCCCAGCCAGCTTGTTGGTGATTATCAGGAGGAAATCCCTGAGCTGAGGTGCTTGATGTGGTGTAGCGCAGTGCTCAGTCGGCACTTATCCGCAATTGATTGATGAGGTGACCTTTTGCTGCTTGATGATGGTATGGCTGCCGGGGAGCGATAAGACCAAGCTCTTCGTTTGGCTCGTAGGATGATGGCCAAGGAGGTATATGTATTGAATCCAATTCCTTGTACGTCAAGGTGATGCAGTGTGCAATTACAAAAGAAGGCTGCTGAACCCGTTCGTCGTCTTTACAGTTTCACCGCCAAGTCAGGCATCTTGAGATATCACCTTGCGAGTCGTGAGAAGTAAGAACGGCGTGAAAAGAGGACGTCTCATTGGCCATGCACGCAGAATCACCAAACACCAGAAACGCGTGGTCTGGGCCCGCCATCAGCATGCCACATGCGAGGTGTGGACAGGAGTAGTGATACTCGCAGATAATGTCTTATCTTTAATGTGGGTCCAGCTGCCGAAGAGGGCTACGCTGCAGCAGCCATGTAGCGATAAGGGACGGCTACTCGGAAACTACTTCAGTCCTCTATCTTCGCGTTGAGCGCCTTCACGCCGTAGATTGAGTTTTGCTTTTCCGCGGTATGGTTAACGGTCTCCTCGTGGCTGTTTTGACGTCTCTCGTGGTAGTGGGTGGTGCTGCTGTCACCTATGCTGTCGCCTATGGCAAGCTCCAATCCGGGCGTGCATATAGACAGATGCTCATAGTAGATGGCCTGGAACAAGCGACATGCAGTGTGCTCGAGTAGACCACATAATTGTATTGTTGTCGAGTCTCCGGTCTTCTTCTGTCGGCGTGTCTGGGCGTGGGCTGTTACGTGTGAGGTGTCTATCTGAAGCGGTCTTATCTCAGACGGCCCTGATTGGCCGGACGACGGAAGGAGCACTTCACTCATAACTTTGGCTTTTCCATCGTCTGTACTGATCTCTCTCTCACATCACATCACATCACATCCCTTCCCCACGAGCTCATGGGGAAAAACTGGCGAAGCTGGAGACTGCACTGAATGACATGTGTGTGTGTGTGCACGATGCAGAATGAAATAACCTCACTTCGAAAATTCGGCTCTTCTGATTGGCTACGGGACGTCCGCCGCTAACGACTGACCGCGATGTTCGAGTATGTCCTCGAAATCAGTCTCGAACGCTACACACGCGTAATTCTATCCATATTATACATATTGAGCCGCCGTTTGATTTGTGCAAAAGCTGACGAGAACGGATACAAACCTGTCTCCTCACTTTTCGAACAGTCGGTAGCTTTTTCTTGCTTGCTTCACCCACAGGTCTAGGCCTAAAGCTATCGTTTGCCAATGCGCTTCTCAAAAGCCGACATCGCAAACAAGCATCTCAGGTCACTGTAGCAGCAACACACTAAACTTAGGGTGAAGTTGTTCAGGTCAGGTACCGGTCATCAGCAATGGAGCGGTCGCGCAACGATGAAGCGAGACAATAGATTTTTGCAGTGAATGGTACGGTACATACGGAACATTATACTAACATTACGTGTATGAAAGACAGCTCCTTGTCGCGCACTCTCGATCGTATGAGCGTAGCTACATGTCTGATTCGAGGAGATACTTTATGCGATGCTATGCAGACTTCTGTTGGGCTGTATTGCTTGGTGGCAGATTATGCAGATGATCAATCACTACTTAGTGATCACTATCAAATAGACAGTCAAATCTACATACCTTTCAAACTGATCAAATTACATCAAAGGCTGGAAACAGTACTGATTGAGAAGTCAATACCCACTACAATCGGCGTCCATCGTTGTCGATCAGCCGACCTAGATATTAGTCCACTTAGAGTACATCAGAGATACGCAGAGTCTACATGTAGGAACACGTGGACAACTCGTACCTATAGCAATATAGACATTTCAACAGCCTGCATTGACAGCTTTATACTGTTTGACGAAGAGGGACCTCCGAGTTCTCGGAGTCTAGGATGTGATGCCTGTCGAAGATCTTGTCTAGCGTGCTATGTAGTACTGTAAGATCTTTCGTTTCGCCTGTGACAAGCAAGCGGAATACAAGATATAGCGTTCGAATGCCATCATGCTGCCTCGAATAGTGATGTTCATGAACCTGGAGCCTTTTGATGTTGCATATGTACATCTACTTCGGTGGAATTGAAGATGAGCAAGTAGGTAGTGAGAGGAAGAAGCCCTGAAGAAGACAACTGGAGGAGGATTTCTAGAAGGAGATCCACCTTCGGCATTCGGCAGTCTAGATCTTCGCACGTGCTCTTACCGGTGTTCTTCTTTCTGCGTGGCTGGAAGGCGGCTAGACTGATCATCATTACGTGGGACCGGCTACAAGCAGTTTGTACTAGTAAGACGACGCCTGTGCGCGCTGGAGAGGAGCTCTGTGGTCGTTGCGCGAGACAGATTTTGCACCGTCTGGACACCTCAGCTCAAGATACCCTCACTTACAGTACTGCCAATCCACGTGATATCCATTCCATCCGAGACGAACCGGCGCATCAGCCAGCATCTACAGCCTCCGAATCATCGTCCCATCGCCATCCCACCACGTCCCGCCATCGAGGTCGGATCGTTGACGCATCGCACCGCACCGCCAACAGCACACAACGCCTCAGCTCTCCCACCACCCTCCCAAGCAAGGCCATAACCACTACCACTGCTACACCCATCTAGATATAGCAAAGGGCGCGCGCGCAGGAAAGAGACGGACTGTTGCCCGCACCTACATACCACCTCATATACAAGGGTTGCTTGTATTGATCTTGTTGCTGCGAAGCGCGCACACCTCATACATTACCACATCGCACCCACGCTTCGCCCACCACCACCCGTCAGAGCATGAACATCGCATCCTCCGCCGGCCTCTTGCTCCCATCTCTCCCAGTCCCCTTTGCCGCGCCTCCGCGCCCTTCCTGATTCACATGACCACCTCTGGACATTACGCCGACGAGCCGCACATGCGTAGCGAGCCCGCCCTGCTCTCGCCCACGTCGCCCAAGCCCTTGCATTTCCCAACGCCCACCAACATCCCAGTGCTTGAAAAGATGATGGATGTGGGCTTCAACCAGACCGAACCCCACATGGCCGACCCGGCCATGCACGACACTGAGCTCCGTCCGGGCGCCTGGCAAGAACCCAATGCACACGTTGAAACAGTCGAGGCCACACCAGGTGAGGAAGCTGCGACCCACCCTGGTGCTCCTTCCGCGGCGCATGCAAGTGAAGCTATCCCAAACACGCAGATGCACATGTCCAGCGCAAGCCCTGTAGGCGTAGGCGCGTCAGCCGAATCCGTCGCCCAGCCGCCCACGGCATCATCATATGAGCCCAATCCCTCTGCCACAGACTCTGCCTCTGCTTCTGCCTCTGCCTCCCACCACGCAGACCTCCCTGCCCAACTGAAGAGCGAAGTTGATGTCCAGGCGCTTCTGCAATCCCTCCACACCAATTCGGCTCAAGCCACTCCTGCCCAAGCCAGCGAAAACCCTCACGTAGCCCAGTCGCCCTCACAGACCCAGCCGCCTCGGGCACCCGGCATCGATGAGTCGCCTGTGTCTGCCGCCGGTCTTGGTGCTCCTCCCTCAGGTCTTCCTCCACGTCCACCGCCGCAGGAGCAGCCCTTGATCAACGCCAATTATTCCCACTCCCAAATCCGCGATTACCACCCACATGCCGCAAACTCTGCCTACCAAAACACCGCTGCTCGCAATACCAACGCCGCCACCAGTACAGATCCCACATCCCAGACCTTTGCTCCTCCTATACATGTCTCGACCGAGTCCGGCGCAGAGTCGTCACACGGCAACTCGACTGCCGCCATCGCCCAAGACCAGCAGGCCATGTACGGTGCCAACTTGAACCGAATGCAGGGTACCACTCCGCTTGAGAGTCGCAGGGAATACAAGATCGCTGCAGGGCTTAATCTGTCCGAAGATGATCAGCCATGGACTGCAGACACACAGCGAAAGTATGACAAGTTTATTGAGGACGAGCGCAAGTACGTCAGCGAAGGCCGATGGGAGCAATTCCCATACGGATCGAGGTTGTTCGTAGGCAACCTCAGCTCGGAGAGGGTGACCAAGAGAGACATCTTCCATGCTTTCCATCGATACGGCGACCTGGCGCAGATCTCCATCAAACAGGCGTATGGCTTCGTGCAATTTCTAAGGCCTCAGGACTGTGCTGTGGCACTTCAGCGCGAGGAAGGCCGGCAGATCCGCGGCAAGAAGATTCGTAAGTGAATACGAGACGTGATGGCGGAGTCACAGACTGATTGTCGTGTACAGATCTGGAAGTCAGTAAACCTCAACGTAACCGAAACCCACAGCAGGACACACGCCCGAACCAGAGTCCTGTAAACACACGTCGACGCTCTCGTTCGCCGGACTACAACAGAGGCGGTAACGATCGTTACTCAGGCGGTCGTCCGAGCTATGATGGCGGCAGGGATAGACGAGACGGACGTGACGGACGAGATAGTCGCGAACGCGATAGAGATGGCTACAGACCATACCGCTCTCCATCTCCTCCACCCAGAGGCGACCGATACCGTGACGATCGGTACCGCAATCGATCGCCGCCATACAACCGAGGTGGCAGGTTCAGCAGAGGTCCTAGTCCGACCGATTCTGACGACGGCCTGCCTTTGCCGAAGCGCGCGCCTCAAAATGTTCCGGACGTGCAGATCATCTCCAATGAGAATCTCAACCGGGACTTTATCAACTGGATCGAGAAGGCATTCCAAGGTCGTGGACTGACAGTCGACGTCCTCTACTTGAGCCCGCGCTTGGACTTCGATGCAGTCGTTCGCAGGCAGCTTGTGGAGGGTGTCCTCGGAGTCTGTCGTCTTAGTCGCGCGAATCAGGATACCGGACTGATCAATCTTCGGCTCTTTGATCGTACCGGTGCTGGTGCGAACAACATCAAATTTGATGATTACGACAACCAGGACCTTCAAATCTGCGTAGAGCTCGTCCTGCGCAAGAAACAAAGTATGTGGGGTCACCAGCCACAGGCTCCTCCCCAGCCTTACGGCTACGGCCAGCAAACCCAGGTAGCATACGGCATGCCTCCTGTGCCTCCGCCTGGGTTCCCTCCCGGCTATGGTGCACCACCTCCTCACACCCCAGCTGGCGGCCTTCCGCCTGGCGGAGTCCCGCCAAGTCTGCAGCAGTTCATCACCTCTCTCGACCCCAAGGGCTTGCAGAACCTACTCGCAGCGATGCAACCAGCAGGCGCACCACCACTCGCATACGCGCCGCAGCAGCCGTTTGCACCACACCAACAGGCAGCGATAACAGCGCTGCAGCACAATCCGAGTGCGTTGGCGGGGTATATTCAACAGCAGTCGCAGCAACAGGGCCCTATCTCGCCTGTCCAACAGGCAGTGTCGCACAATGGCGGTGGACAGGTCAACATGCAGGAAATCCTTGCAAGGCTGGGGACTTACAAATGAGGACTGTATCGCACGCTCACATCAACATTCAACGATGCGACTAATCAACAAAGCGAACTTGTCGGCATCCTCCTGCTCCAAAATTGAAAATTATCAACCTGGAATTTTCGCAATTCTCGCTTTCCCGACGTACACCCCTCTCTCTTGTAATATCTTCCGCGCTTGGTTACAATTACTGGAATTCAGCGAGGCGTTTTTCCGTGGCAGAATAACACATGGCGGACTTGTTCTTCTTTGTCTGATGCGAGTTCGTTTTTTTACGCAAGCAAGGCGCTCCGGGATCCATACATGTTTTTTGTCTAGCGGTTCGGCCGGTGAGCGTTGTACATGAGAAAGTGGCGGGAGAGTGGAAGGGGGGAAAGAGACAGTGGGGGATGTCTATAGGTATTGAGTGAATATTTTCACCTACTATCTTAATCCTGATCGTTGGCTTGACTCACTTTTGATATGCATGCTTGGATATTTGCGGACTGTTACAAATAGTGTCATAGCTTACAGAGTACGAAGACGCGAACCCAATCGCCTTAGAACATCCCCTAGTCACCACCTGAAGACCGATCACATGTCCCGGGCGATGATCCGGCGAAGGCCAACAACCTCTCTCCCACACTTCTAGAGCGAATTCATCCATGCGTTGGACCTTCAGTCCGATCGATCGATTGACTATCAGACAATCAAACTGAGTCGATCTTTTAGCTTTCGCTCACTCAGTACATAGGGTTGGGGTTGGGGTAAGCGTTCGGATCTAGATTCGCATACATCGGTCGATAGAGGGCGTGCCGATGCTCATACGATGTTGTAGATATCAGAGAAGGGTCATTCGGTGTCTGTCACTGTGCTTTGAGTGTCTATAGTGGTCCCTACGAGCTACATTGGTAATTTTGTGATGTTGAAGATTGAGTCGAGGCAAGCGTCAGTGGTTCGTATATATCAGTCATCATCTGGCACCTTTGGAATGGGCATCGAAGAAAATTGATTGGCTTTGATTGATTACATTTGTGTGAGACTGCTTACAATACTCTCACTGTGTTCATGTATGTTGATATTAATCGATGGAAGGGTTATGTACAGTTCAATCGCACGTGTTCATGTTCGTGTGAGGTTGTCGCACGTCGAATCCGAGCACTTTTTGGACCTCGGCAACTTGTGCTGTGGAGCTGGAAGAAGTCCAAGGCATGTGCATCATCCGGTTAGCGACAACAAGTTACATACCTACTGTTGTGATCACAGATTTGTGTGCGGCTGTTGCGAGCTGAGAAAGAATTGCAAAGTGCCTGCCTTGAAGTCCTGCACACCAAAGCTTAAAGACGCAGCCTGCGATATTCGTGTCACCCACCTGCTGTATTCGATCGATCAGAACAGAAGAACAACCAAGAGGAGAGCATATGCACGCCACCATATCGCGTCGCCTCACCACTACCACAACGACATCAACAAGATTCAGAACTGCGACGCTCACAGGAACCCGCCTTTTCACACCCCCAAAACGCCACATCCAACACGACTCCACCCCAACGACTCATTCCTCCAACACCACAAAAATGACATCCCCCCTCCCAACCCTGCCTCCGATAACCCGCCTCTCCCCCTCAATCATCCGCATTCTCGGCCACAACCCCAGCAAATTCACCCTCCAAGGAACAAACACCTACCTCCTCGGCACCGGCCCCTCGCGAATCCTCATCGACACGGCCGAAGGCAAGCCCGAATGGCGGGACTCACTGAAGCAAGTCCTCCAAGACGAAAAAGCCTCGATCAAGACCGTGCTGCTGACCCACTGGCATCATGATCACGTGGGTGGCGTGGCGCACGTGCGGGAGCTGCAGGGTAAGGGAGTTGAGGTGCGGAAGTTCGTCTCGCCTTCTTCTTCGTCTGGGAAGCATGAGGAGAGGGGTGGGGAGAGGTGGGGAGTCATCGAGGATGGAGAGGTATTTTCTTGCGAGGGGGTGAAGTTGACGGCTCTTTATTCGCCGGGGCACACGGATGATCATGTTGGGTTTGTTCTTGAGAATGGAAGTGGTGATGGGAGGGGGGATGATTTGTTCGCCGGAGATAACGTCTTGGGCCATGGAACAGCTGTTTTCGAGGATCTGGCGCTTTATATGGATAGCCTCGAGAAGATGAGGGGTGTTGTGGGTGGGAGATTGTTCCCTGGACATGGAGAGTGGGTTGAGGATGGGAAGGGGAAGATCGCGGAGTATGTCGAGCATCGCAGGGCGAGGGAGAGGGAGGCTCTGGAGGTGCTAGGGAGGGCGAGGGAGGATGGTCAGGCAGGTTGGGGGAGTATGGAGTTGGTCAAGGTGATCTATGCCAAGTATCCTGAAGCTTTGCATGCGCCTGCTGAGGGAAGTCTGAGGCATGTGTTGAGGAAGTTGCAGGGTGAGGGTAAGACTAGAGAGGAACGGGGGAGGTGGCTCCTTGTTGGAAGGGAGGAAGGGAGGTTGTAGCTGCTTGTAATGGTTTATGCTGTCAACGAATTGATCGCACGAACGAAGTCCATCGCCATCCATCCATCCATACATATCGATTTATTGAGATCGGAGCCTCCAGAAAAGACAGCGATATCCTTACACAGGCCGGATCACGCAAAAGCTCAGCAATACCAACGATGTATCCCCTAACCAGAGCAACTTTCAATCCAAGAATCCCAGGCCTCGCGCAGATGCCATCGCCGCCATCACCTCTCCGCGCTCTAGTCCACAGGCTCAACTCGACCCCAACGCGAAGGCAGAAAGTGGCTCCCATCCACATCAAGACCGAGCCAGAAAGCGAGACAAAGACAAAGACAACTTCCAACAACTCATCCAGCAGCGTCCAAGCTTCATCGCTCTCAACGCAACGAGGTCCACTCACGAGTAACACAAGCAACACCACCCCGGATTCATCTACCCCGTCGACTTCTTCCAACAACACCCAACTAGCCCTCTCGCAAGCACTCGCCCATCACTTCCAATCCCAACTCGCGACCCCTACTTTTGGGAACGACAGGACCCAGACTCCATTCCTCGATTTCGAGCACAGCAGAATCGAAATCCACTTCCACGTCCATCTGATCTTGCGTCCGGCTTTCCCGACTCCGGTGTCAGTCTCGCAGAACTTGAAGAGGAAGAGAGGAAGAGGGGTGGATGGGGATGAAGAAAATGACAGGGAAGCAGAGCCAGAGGAAGGAAACCTGCAACTCGGAATCGAACGTG